>QWCH01001032.1_pt1 | contig 71866 bp, 55 predicted proteins | sample 1972671 | NCBI WGS metagenome assembly QWCH01 (sample SAMN09866713, study PRJNA288562) | Human gut metagenome isolate term3_stool, whole genome shotgun sequencing... | isolation source: gut | host: Homo sapiens | place: USA: California
TTCTATTGCTATCTTCGAATGGTGACCGCGACAGGATTCAAACCTGTAACCGGCTGATCCGTAGTCAGCTACTCTATTCAGTTGAGCTACGCGGCCATTATTTCTTGATTGCGAGTGCAAAGGTAGTATTTTCTTTTTTATATGCAAACCTTTCCGTTGTCTTTTTTTTAACTAATCCAGCATCTTCGGGTTAAATATCAGATAACCAATATTCAAACCGAAATTGAAATTTTTCGATGGATAGCTATAGCCATTCGCATACAGGCTGATGTTGGCAAATGGCAGTTGCAAAACAAGGGCTGCCTCTCCCATATATTTGAACGAATGGAGAAATTTACCATAATAGGGGATAGCAGAATAAGTATTGTTATTCCATATCTCTTCCTTCTTAATTTCATACAATGGGGCAAAACCATACATATCCAGGCGGAAATGGAGCAATTTGCTGAACTTCCAGATAGGAGAGAGCCCGAACGCCACATACTGGTTGGCCCGGAAAGCCTCGTTAAAGACTATCTGGCTATGAGGAGTCGGTGTAAACGCCGGAGCCTGCAAAACAGAAGCCGTATAGTTGTTCATCAAATTCTTGCTGGAAATGACAAGTTCACTTGTAAAACCAAGATTAAAGTGTGAACTAAGTGTCTTATATTGTTCCCATTCGCCTTTCATCTGTAACCAGCTGTGTATTTTCCTGTCAAAAGCACCCATATCGGTGAGAGGAGAAGGGCGGTAATTTTCCTTGCCTGTCACATATTGCGCAACAAGAAACTGCTTCCGGCCGGAAATAGGATATTGTTTGTAATCCAACGAGTTTCGTTCGATGCTAAGGGAACCGGCAAACAAATCATACCAACTGTGATCAGATGTTGCATTCGGGAAGGTCATATTGGATGTCTGGAAATAGTAATCATTGAGCCGCCCGTAGGCAAAACCGATCTCCGCCTTAGCACGGTTCAGGAACGGAAAACCAAGTTTGACTTTCGTATATAACTCTTTCTGGCGGATAAAAGCCGGCAGAACATCTTCGTAGAACAATGACTGGCTTTCCGAATATTTTTTCTCCGAGAATACACCTTGCCAGTTCAGATAGGTCGGTATCCTTGTTTGTAAATAAATACGCCCGCTCAGCATCACTCCACTAAAGGAATTACCCACTTGGAAATTGGAGTTAACATCAGCGGCAAACCGTCCTAAGTATTGGTATCCCAACCCTAAGAATAACTGGTTAGCCTGATAGGAAGATACGTTTCCTCCGAACCCGACTGTGATCTCTTCCTTCATCTTGACATCCAGATAAAGGTCAAACTTTTTCTCCTTCCGGTTATAAACGGCATGCGGCAATATCTCCTTGATTTTGGAGTAAGTCAGCATCTTGAAGTATGCACGCTTAAATTCTTCCATCGAAAATTCATGGTTGATGTCGCGATGCAGTTGGGCTTCGATATATTTCCGTTGCGATTCGTTCACGCCTGTAACATATATATTCTGGAAGATTAAAGGAGGCAGACTTTGCTTGTAGGCCTCACGGCGTTTGTTCACTTCGTCCAGGTCAACCCGTCGGGAGACACGTGCCTTAATCGAATCCATCATCGCCATCGTCCGTTTATAGCCGATATCCATTAATTCCCGTGATTTCTGGAAATCGAGAAGAGACACGGTCGGGAAGCTGAATTTGATCATCATGCCTTCTTCCTCGGGTACGTCGTATTCCGTTTTCTGCATAATCATCGTCTCGAGCTGGTTATAAGGATTGGAAGAAGGCTTGTTATTGCTGCCTGCCACTGTCGAGCCAAAGATAAATTCCGGATGAAACGCCTCTTTCATCGGGCCAACCGGGAAGTTATCGTATATACCGCCGTCGAAAATAGGCACACTGTCTTTCCATATCGGCTGGAAAAAGAACGGGAAAGTCATGGAAGCCCGGACAGCATCGCCCAAGTCCCCGTTTTTGAAGATAATGGCTTTTTTGCTGTAGATATCCGATGCTACGCAGCGGAAAGGCACAAAAAGGTTGTCAAAATTCCATCCGGCTTTAGCTGTCGCCTGCGAAAACAAAGCCATAAAAGCCTGGTTCATCTGGATCGGATTGATCAGGCTTTGAGGGAAAAAATTGGCTTTAACTTGTAATGAATCAGTCATGTCGATCGAGAAATGGCCGAATTCAGGTGTCGGGTCCGGACGTTTGAAATAGTATTTATATTCGTTTTCCACTGTCCCTGTCTGCCAGTAACTGAACTCTTCGGACAACATTAAATTAACCATCTCTTCCGGCGTATATCCCATTGCATAAAGGCTGCCGACAATTGCGCCGGCGGATGTTCCCGTTATATAATCGATCGGTATTCCATTTTCTTCCAGTGCCTTGATGACTCCGATGTGGGCAGCTCCTTTCGCACCGCCACCACTCAGAACCAATCCCACCTTTTGGGCGTATCCCATCTGTAAGGCCATAAATAACAAGGCTGTCAGCACAGCTATCTTTTTCATACTTGTAACTTCTCTGCTTAATGATTTCAAAAGTAGTCGTTATTTCCCAGACTGCAAGAATTTGAGATGCATAAAATACAACATAAAATTGGTCTGTTTTGTTAATTGGTTACACAGGTAAGATCATTTGAACAGCTGTAGAAAGTTCTCCTTATAGCTGGGAGAAACTTCTATTTCCGTTTCATCTTCCAGTACGACATATCCTCCCGAACCTTTATGGTAAGACTTGATACAATTAAAATTTATAATATGCGACTTATGTATGCGAACAAAAGGGAACGGCAATATTTCACTGAAATGTTTCAGGAAACGGCAGACCATCTTTTTACTTTTGTCCGTGAGATAGATATCTGTAAAATTGCCATTTCCCTGCAAACGAACGATCTGCTCCATCTTGACAACCTCGAAACCTTCCAAAGTCGGCAGAATGACTTGCTGCTTTTCCGGTTTGGATTCCCGCAGGTTCTCAACCAGGATTTTATTGCGGTTGAAGACTTCGCGATTGGAGATGTGTTGCTGGACTTTGTTGACCGCCAATATAAGTTCCTCTATACTGACCGGTTTAAGCAGATAATAAGCCGCACTTTGATTCAACGCACGCAGTGAATATTCGGAATAAGCCGTAACGAAGATCGTCTCAAAATATATATCGCGGCATCCTTCCAGTACATCAAATGCATTTCCAAAAGGCATTTCGACATCCAGGAAAACCAGTTGCGGCTCCAGTTCATGTAGCAGAGGAATGGCCGACTTACAGTCAATGGCTTCTCCGATTACCTCCACGGAAGGACAATATTTAGCCAAATAATTTTTCAAAGTCTCACGTGCGGCTTGTTCGTCTTCTACGATCACGCTCTTTATCTTAGATAATGTCTCCATCATTTTTTATGTTGTATGGGAAAGTGAAAGGTAACGATTACTCCGCTTTCATTCCCGGTTTTTTCTGTTATGTCTATTGTTATGTGGCAATTATACAAACTGTTCAGTAAATGGATGCGTTCGTATGTATTGGTAAGGCCACGCGAATGGTGCTCTCGTTGATGTTTGGTTTTCAACTCCCGGCTTTTGGTCAGCCCGATGCCGTTATCTTCTATGACAACGGATAGGGAAGAAGCCTTCTTTTGGATTGTCAAAGTGAGCAGTCCGGAATTTTCCTTGTAACGGAGTCCGTGCCAGATCGCATTTTCCAATTGTGGCTGGATAAGCATATTGGGAATAAGGATTGCCTCCATGTCGAGCGATTCGTCAATCCGAATCTGATAGGTGAATTTATCCTGAAAACGCATATGTTCCAGTTCTAAATACTCCTTTAGTTGCTCAAGCTCGGTTGCAAGCGGAGTAAAGTCCTTGTTGGAGTTTTCCAATGTGTTGCGCATCAGGCGGGAATAGGAAGAGAGGTATTTATTGGCTGCCAGTTCGTCATTCCGGGCAATAAACTGATTCACGCTGTTCAGACTGTTAAATATGAAATGCGGATTCATCTCACGCCGTAACGACTGTAATGCGATCTTTTTATTCTTGCGCCTGATAGAATACCAGGCCCGAAGAATAAAAGCCATGAATATCAGGATCAAAACGATCGAGCCCAAAAGGAAGCTATTGAATTTATTCTGTTTCCGGATCAGTTCATCCTTCAATACGCGCTCTTTTTCCAACTGGGCAATGCGTTTCTCGTGCACTTCAAAAAAACGGGAATCGATCAACGTACTGTCTGCCTTAACCATCGGTTCAAGTTGACTCATAAAGTCTTTATATAGATCCAGGGCCTTCTGGGGCTTATTCATTTTCTGGTATTGCGCGGCAAGCTGTTCCAGGCTTTTCTTCGCTTCAATCGTGTGCCCTTCCTTCAAAGCCAATTCGTATGACTGGAGAAGCGATGCGGCAGCAGCTTCCATTTTCTTGTCGGCGGCATAAGCTGTTGCGATTTCCCGTTTGACTTTAATCGTTTCGACCGGCTTGTCTTTTACATCTTCCAATGCGGATTCCAAATTGGAAATGGCGGCTTGCTGATTATTCATCTTCATATTTACTTCCGCCATCTGCTGATAGGCGACAGCCCGCTCCTCCTTGTCTTCGTCGGCATTCAGGATATCGATATTCCGTTGTATATAAGTTGCCTGTACGACAGGGTTCGATTTATTCTTCAGACGTTTAACGTCATTTATATTGAGTTCTTGCACCTGTTTGTTCTGTGACAGCTTTACTGCTTCACTATAATTCGAGATCGCGTCGCGCAGTTTGTTTTGTGCTTCCTGCACTTTGGCAAGTTCCCGATTTACGTAGGCCAATTGTTCTTTGTCGTTCAGCTTCTGATAGAGTTTGGAGGCGTTGTTCAGATACAGCTCCGCTTTTACATATTCGCCTTGTTTCATTAACTCCTTTGCCAAAATCAGATAATCGAATGCGATTTTCCTGTCGGAACTGTCTTTCTCTAAAGAGGTCGACAGTTTCATGGCTGCGCTCCGGGTATTACCGGAATACTTTATAGTCGGAATCGTGTCTTCCTGCGACCAGGCAATTGTCGCCGGCAGTAACATGAATATAAGAAGGGACAAGTATTTCATCGCTTTTTCCGTCATATGTTTTTACATGTGTAAAGTAAATGCTTCTAATACATTTATCTGTTATGTTTCACCAAGTCAAATTCCCCGTTCACCCATTCTGGCAAAAACTTTAATATTTAACATTCTATATTTGAACCATAAACCTATAAAAAATATCCGAATATGAAAAGAATTATCCTATTTAGCTTCCTGTTTGCAGCCATCTTTGCTACTGCAATGGGCAACATGGTGTCTGAAACGGCAAAGAAAGAGAATCAGACGAAAATACAAGTCGCCATCCTTCTCGATACATCGGGCAGCATGCAGGGATTGATCGAACAGGCAAAATCCCGGCTCTGGAATATCGTCAATACGCTGACAACGCTCAAATATAACGGGAAAACGCCGAAAATAGAGATTTCCCTCTATGAATACGGTAGTTACTATCGTTATAAAGGAGATTATATCCGGCAGATCACTCCTCTGACCACCGACTTGGACCGAATCTCGCAGGAACTTTTCGCCCTGACAACCGGAGGCAGCGAAGAGTATTGCGGAACCGTTATCCACAAAGCAGCCGACGAGCTGGAATGGGGAAACAACGAAGCTGATATGAAGTTGATTTACATTGCCGGAAACGAGATATTCGACCAAGGGGAAATCCGGTACAAAGATGCCATTGCGGATGCTGTCAAAAAAGGAATTTCCGTCAACACCATCCATTGCGGCGACAGGGCAACAGGAATACATGATTACTGGCAAGATGCGGCAGTAAGAGGAAACGGCAAGTTTTTCAATATCGACTCGGACGAACGTATCCGTCATATCGAAACACCTTTCGACGCCCAAATCATTCTTTGTAATGACCGGTTGAACAGAACATATGTCGGTTATGGACATGCCGGCACTGCACGCAAAGCCAATCAGGTAATGCAGGATCAGAACGCCATGTCCATTTCTTCTGCCAACTATGCAGAACGGGCTGTCAGTAAGACAAAGGAAGTCTATGACAACACCTCATGGGACTTGGTGGACCGCCTGAAACAAGATAAAGATGCACTTGCCAAAATCTCCCGGAATGATTTGCCGGCCGATTTGCAGCAACTTTCCCGTGACAGGTTACAGGCATATGCAGACAGTCTGGCCAAAGAGCGGGCTGCCATTCAAAGAGAAATAGCCCGGCTGGATGCTAAACGCAAACAATATATGGAGGAACAGGCCAAAGAAGGAACCGGAGAGAAGAAAGAGGATTTGGGAAAAGCCATAACTTCCTCTATCCTGGAATTTGCAAAAGCAAAAGGGTACACGGTTGAATAAATAAAAAAGGCTTTAGTCAAACCATCTTGACTAAAGCCTTTCGAATATATTATTTATCAGCCTCTTATTATCCGATCATCTGAACACTGCGCTTGATGAACTGGCTCAACGCTTCACCTTTCAGCATACCGTTTGCTAACAGTGCGAGGTCAATCAGCTGGCTGACCAGCTTGTTGCCGGCTGCGTATTCGGACAAAATGCCGTTGCGCTGTGCAACCAGTTCGTCGATCTTTTTATTCGTGTTCGTCATATCTTCTTTTTCTTCGGAAGTGATTTCTTCTTCCTTCTTTTTGTTTTGGGCTTCACGCAAATCGCTTTGACGCGCCTGCCAGCCTTTCAGGTCGGCAAGGATCGGATTCAGCTTTTCCGCGCAGGCCGTTTCTTCATCGGAAAGAACTTTCTTTACTAACTCGTGGTCTGTGTTCAACACCAGGTTGTAGCTGTCGGGCAATTCGCCGTAGAACGACATACCGGGCTGCATGGCAGACATTTCACGCATACGGCGCATATACTCGCTCTGTGTCAGCATGACCGGATTGGAGTTCTCGCCCAATGCTTCGAAAGTAACGATGAAATCGGTCTTTTCGATCTTCGGAAGCTGGCTCTTGAACATTTCCTGCAAAGCGTTCTTCTGGTTTTCATCCAGCGTAACTTTGCCGGCGTCTTCCTTGCGGATCAGGTTGTCGACCGTATCGCTGTCCACACGGACGAAGCGAGTCTTCTCGAACTTCTGTTCCAACTGGCTGATAGCGTGTACATCCAACTGGCCGTCCATAATCAACACACTGTATGCCTTGTCCTTAGCAGCCTGGATATAGCTGTACTGGTCATTGACATTGGTCGTGTAGAGATAGATCAGGTTGCCCTCCTTGTCTGTCTGGTTAGCTTCTGTCAGAGCCTTGTATTCTTCAAACGTATAATATTTGCCGTCCACATCCTTCAGCAGGGCGAATTTAGCCGCACGGTCGTAGAACTTCTCTTCGCTCAGCATACCGTATTGGATGAAGAGTTTCAGGCTGTCCCACTTTTCCTCGAACTGAGGGCGGTCGTTCTTGAACATTTCTTCCAGGCGGTCTGCCACCTTCTTGGTGATATGGTTGGAGATCTTCTTTACATTCTGGTCGCTCTGCAGATAAGAACGGGAAACGTTCAACGGGATATCCGGCGAATCCAGCACACCATGCAACAATGTCAGGAATTCGGGCACGATACCTTCAACCGAGTCGGTAACGAATACCTGGTTACTGTACAGCTGTATCTTATTACGATGCAGGTCGATATTGCTCTTGATGCGGGGGAAATACAAGATACCTGTCAGGTGGAACGGATAATCCACGTTCAGATGAATCCAGAACAAAGGTTCGTCCGACATCGGATACAAGTCCTGGTAGAACTTCTTGTAGTCTTCGTCCGTCATATCGCTCGGCTTGCGGACCCACGCCGGTTGAATGTCGTTGATGATATTGTCCTGGTCCGTATCGACATACTTCCCGTCTTTCCATTCCTGCTTTTTACCGAAAGCGATAGGCACCGGCAAGTAGCGGCAATATTTGGTCAACAGGCTGTTGATCTTATCTTTATTCAGGAAATCTTTGTTTTCGTCATCGATATACAGGATAATATCCGTACCGCGATCCTCTTTTTCTGTTTCTTCCAGTGTGTATTCGGGCGTGCCGTCGCAGCTCCATTTCATAGGAACAGCACCTTCCTTATACGATTTGGTCACGATTTCCACCTTCTTGGAAACCATGAAGGAAGAGTAGAAGCCAAGTCCGAAATGACCGATGATGGCGGCTGCGTCGTTCTTATATTTTTCAACAAATTCTTCGGCTCCGGAGAATGCGATCTGGTTGATGTATTTGTCGATCTCTTCGGCTGTCATACCGATACCGCGATCGGATATCTTGATCGTATCGTTGTCGAAGCTGACATGGATAGTCAAGTCACCCAGTTCACCCTTAAACTCGCCGACTGAAGCCAGCGTTTTCAACTTCTGCGTCGCATCAACCGCGTTAGACACTAACTCACGAAGGAAGATTTCGTGGTCACTATACAAAAACTTCTTGATGATAGGGAAGATGTTCTCACTTGTAACACCTATGTTTCCTTGTTTTGCCATAATACGATATATATTTTAATATTATACTTATTGTTTCTGCTTTATAACCATAATTGCTTACGTGATGTTTATTAACAAAAACAATGCCAATGTACAAAATGGCATTTCAGACTGACAAGTTATCAGAGATGGCAAGCGACAGGAGTTTCCAAGTGGTGAAACTTTTGTTCCATGCCGAGGAAACTTTAGTTTCTTGCAGGAGAAACTTTTGTTCCATGGGCATGAAACTTTAGTTTCAAGCATTGAAACAGGTGAAACTATTTAAGACTTTTTAAAGAAATAGGAGAGGAAAGGTGAAATAGTGGTAGCAGCGGTGCCACTAAAAGATGCTGCCACCACTTCTATAGGACTTATAAATCAAAGCGCTATAGCCAGTGGTGGCAGCAATATGAAATAAAACAATTATCAGATAGATGTCTCAGGAAGAGACTCGCCTGTTGTCGGCTCGCTCTTTTTTACGCTTGTAACGATCTCCTGCTTGTCTTTGTCGAAGTCGACCACAATCGTGTCGCCTTCGCCGACAGAAGCACGGATAATCATTTCTGCCATCTCGTCTTCCAGATATTTCTGTATAGCACGTTTCAATGGGCGGGCGCCAAACTGCACATCGTAACCTTTGCCAGCGATAAAGTCTTTGGCGGCATCTGTCAGTTCCAGGGAATAACCTAAGCTGGCAACTCGTTTGTAAAGACCTTGCAGTTCGATGTCGATGATCTTGTGGATCGCTTCTTTATCCAACTGGTCGAACATGATGATGTCGTCCACACGGTTCAGGAATTCCGGAGCAAACGCTTTATTCAGCGCTTTCTGAATGACGCTGCGGGAGAAATCCTTGTCCGGTTCACCGGCTGCTTGCGTATTAAAACCGACGCCACGGCCGAAGTCTTTCAGCTGGCGCGTACCGATGTTGGATGTCATGATCAGAATCGTGTTCTTAAAGTCAATCCGTCTGCCAAGACTATCCGTCAGGCGGCCTTCATCCAAGACCTGCAACAAAAGGTTGAATACGTCCGGATGCGCTTTCTCGATCTCATCTAACAGGACAACGGAGTAGGGCTTACGGCGAACCTTTTCCGTCAACTGACCGCCTTCTTCATAACCGACGTATCCCGGAGGCGCACCGATCAGGCGGGACACCGCAAACTTCTCGAGATATTCACTCATATCGATGCGAACCAGTGAATCAGCCGAGTCGAACAGATATTCCGCCAACTTCTTAGCCAAATGGGTTTTACCTACACCTGTCGGACCGAGGAACATAAATGTTCCGATCGGCTTATTCGGGTCTTTCAGACCGACGCGGTTACGTTGGATTGCTTTTACAATCTTCTGGACGGCGTCGTCCTGGCCAACAACTTTCTTCTTCAGATTCTCTGCCATTTCGAGCAGTTTCAGATTCTCTGCCTTGGCAATACGCTGAACGGGGACACCGGACATCATGGCAACAACTTCTGCCACTTTATCTTCGTCTACCGTTTCGCGGTGTTCCTGTAACTCCTGTTCCCACTTGGCTTTAGCAGCTTCCAGTTGGAGCAGGTACTGACGTTCTTTGTCACGGAAGCTGGCAGCTAACTCGAAATTCTGTGACTTAACGGCAGCCAGTTTCTCAGCTTTAGTCGCCTCGATTTTGGCTTCCAACTCTTCGATGCTCTTCGGGACAGTGATGTTAGATATATGTACGCGAGAGCCGGCTTCGTCCAATGCGTCGATTGCTTTATCCGGGAAGTTACGGTCGCTGATATAACGTTCTGTCAGTTTTACGCAGGCTTGCAATGCTTCCGGCGTATAAATGACATTGTGATGTTCCTCGTAGCGGGCCTTGATGTTTTGCAGGATCTGCAAAGTCTCTTCGGCTGTTGTCGGGTCGACGATCACTTTCTGGAAACGGCGTTCCAAGGCTCCGTCTTTCTCGATATTCTTACGATATTCGTCGAGCGTCGTAGCACCGATGCATTGTATCTCACCACGTGCCAGAGCCGGTTTCAGCATATTCGCGGCATCCATTGAACCGGAAGCTGAGCCTGCGCCTACTATCGTATGGATCTCATCGATAAACAGGATGATATTCGGATTCTTCGACAATTCGTTCAGAATCGCTTTGATACGTTCCTCAAACTGGCCGCGATATTTCGTCCCGGCTACGATAGAAGCCATATCCAGGCTGATCACGCGCTTGTCAAACAGGATGCGCGATACTTTACGCTGAATGATACGAAGTGCCAAACCTTCCACAATAGCTGATTTACCGACACCCGGTTCGCCGATCAGAACAGGATTGTTCTTCTTACGACGGCTCAGAATCTGTGCCAGGCGTTCGATCTCTTTTTCACGTCCTACGATCGGATCGAGGCGGTTCTCGGCTGCCGCACGTGTCATATCCGTACCGAAATTATCCAATACGGGAGTGTCGTTCGGTGACTTCGGCTGTGCTGAACCGGTTCCTGAACCGGAGGAGCGGGGAGATTCCCTGCGGGAAGAGAAATCGTCATCATCGTCTTCGTCATCGTCGGTATAACCGTCGCTGATTTCATCGAAATGTTCGAGGTCGTCTTCTGCATCGGCAAAATCGTCCATGCGTTTCAAGCCTGTTCCGCTTACCAGATAATTGTACACACTGCGGTAGGTTATACCTGCCTCGTTCAGCACTTTAGCGGCCACGTTAAACTCCTCTTTCAGAATAGCCAGGAGCAGATGTTCCGTACCTGTTTCTTCTTTCTTGAACAGACGCGATTCGAGCATACTCATACGCAGTACGCGTTCGGTTGTTTTACTGATGGCGATGTCATGCTGGACAGTTTCTTCGGCGTCAAATGTATTCTTGATTTCTTGTTCGATCTTCTTCTTAATACCCCATTCGTCGACATTCAGTTCGCGCAGTGCCTGCACGGCCTTCCCTTCGCCGTCACGGATAATACCAAGCATTAAGTGTTCCGGCCCGATATAACTGTTCTGAAGCCTTGTCGCCTCTTCACGGCTATATTCAATAATGTCCATTAATCTCTTTGAATAGTTATTTTTCATATTATAATAATGTACTGTGACAATGCAAAAATAATAAACTCTCTCCATATACCTAACAAATACCATGCCATTATTCCTTAATAAAAAAGGAAAAGGACAAAGACTTAAAATTTCGGGCTAAAAACTTTCGTGATAAACGGAAAAGCCTTACCTTAGTGCACTTTTTGAAAGGTGAGATATTGAGTGTAATAAATATAAAACTAAATGGTTGATCAAGACAGAATTATTAAGATTAACATCGAGGAGGAAATGAAATCGGCATACATTGACTATTCAATGTCTGTCATTGTTTCGCGTGCCCTTCCGGATGTTAGGGATGGTTTTAAACCGGTTCATCGCCGTATTTTATTTGGAATGAATGAATTGGGAAATACATCCGACAAACCTTATAAAAAATCTGCGAGAATTGTTGGTGAAGTTTTAGGTAAATATCATCCACACGGCGACTCGTCCGTTTATTTCGCAATGGTTCGTATGGCACAGACATGGTCTATGCGTTATACGTTAGTGGATGGACAGGGAAACTTCGGTTCGGTGGACGGCGACAGTCCTGCCGCAATGCGTTATACGGAAGCAAGGTTAAGCAAGCTTGCCGAAGAAATGCTTCGCGATATCGATAAAGATACGGTTGATTTCCAACTGAACTTTGACGATACGTTGAAAGAACCGACTGTATTGCCGACTCGTATTCCGAACTTGCTGGTTAACGGCGGTTCCGGTATTGCTGTAGGTATGGCTACCAACATGCCGACTCATAACCTGAGCGAGGTATTGGATGGTTGTATGGCTTTCATCGATGCCCGCGGCGAGATGGAAGTAGCAGATTTAATGCAATATATCAAAGCTCCGGATTTCCCGACCGGCGCCACTATCTACGGATATGCCGGCGTGAAAGATGCTTTTGAAACGGGTAGGGGACGTATCATCCTGCGTGGTAAGGCTGAAATAGAAACAGACAGTAACCACGAGAAGATCATCATTACGGAAATTCCTTACCTTGTTAATAAGGCGGAACTGATCAAGTATATCGCCGACCTGGTTAATGAAAAACGTATCGACGGTATATCTAATGTAAACGATGAGTCCGACCGTAGCGGTATGCGTATCGTTGTTGATGTCAAGAGAGATGCCAATTCGAGCGTCGTGCTGAACAAGCTATACAAACTGACCGCTTTGCAGTCTTCTTTCAGTGTCAACAATATTGCATTGGTAAACGGACGCCCGCGTCAGCTTAACCTGAAAGACCTGATCAAGGCATTTGTCGATCACCGCCATGAAGTGGTGATCCGTCGTACAAAATACGATCTGCGTAAAGCAGAAGAACGCGCCCATATCCTGGAAGGCTTGATTATTGCTTCCGATAATATCGACGAAGTAATTGCTATCATCAAATCTTCCAAGAGCCCGAATGAGGCAATCGAGCGTTTGATGGAGCGTTTCTCTCTGTCTGATGTACAGGCTCGTGCTATTGTCGAGATGAGACTTCGCCAGTTGACAGGACTGGAGCAGGATAAACTTCGTGCAGAGTATGAAGAAATCGAAAAATTAATCGCATATTTGAAGGAAATTCTGGAAAATGACGATCTTTGCATGAAAGTAATCAAAGACGAACTGCAGGAGATTAAGGACAAGTATGGAGATGAACGTAAAACAGATATCGTTTATGCTTCCGAAGAGCTTAATCCTGAAGACTTCTATGCAGACGACGAGATGATTATCACGATCTCGCACATGGGTTACATCAAACGTACTCCGTTGAGCGAATTCCGTGCGCAGGGACGTGGTGGAGTAGGAGCTAAAGGTTCTGAAACACGTGATGAAGACTTTGTGGAATATATCTATCCGGCTTCTATGCATGCCACCTTGCTGATATTTACGGCTAAAGGTAAGTGCTACTGGCTGAAAGTGTTCGAAATTCCGGAAGGAGCGAAGAACTCGAAGGGTAGAGCAATCCAGAACTTGCTGAACATCGAGCCGGATGACAAGGTAAACGCTTTTATCCGCGTGAAGAAACTGACAACAGATACGGAATTTATCAATTCTCATTACCTGTTGTTCTGTACGAAGAAAGGTGTGATCAAGAAGACGTTGCTGGAAGCTTATTCCCGTCCTCGCCAGAATGGTGTGAATGCGATTACGCTGCGTGAAGACGACGGTTTGATCGAAGTATGTATGACAAATGGTAACAATGAAGTCCTGATTGCAAACCGTAACGGGCGTGCGATACGTTTCCATGAAAGTGCCGTGCGTGTTATGGGACGTACAGCTTCCGGCGTTAGAGGCATGACGCTTGACGGCGATAACGATGAAGTAGTCGGAATGGTTTGCATAAAAGACAAAGAAAAGGAAACAGTACTGGTTGTGTCCGAACAAGGCTACGGTAAACGTTCTGATATTGAAGATTACCGTATTACGAATCGTGGAGGTAAAGGTGTCAAAACCATCAACATTACGGAGAAGACCGGTAAATTGGTTGCTATCAAGAATGTTACGGAAGAAAATGATATCATGATCATCAATAAATCTGGTATCACGATCCGTATGAAGGTATCTGATCTGAATGTCATCGGACGTGCAACGCAAGGCGTACGCTTGATTAATTTGGAGAAACGTAATGACGAAATCGCCTCTGTATGTAAAGTTCTGTCACAGACTGAAGAAGAGATTGCTGAAGAAAAAGCTCAGCGCGAAGCTTTGGAAGGTGCTGCTGTTCATGAACATCCAATAGAGAATACCGATTTCGAAGATGTCTCTGATGATGTCGAAAACAAGGAAAATGTGGACGACACTGAAGAAACAACTGAGGAATAATTTAAACAAATAGAAATATTAATCTCAAATCACTATCACAAATGAAACGAGTATTATTTACAGTTGCACTATGTGTTGCAGCATCTACCTCTTTCGCACAGAAAAAAGCTGTGGGAGAGGCACAAAGTATTGCGAAAAGCAATAATGCAGATTTTGGAGAGGCCAGAACCTTGATCAAAGGTGCATTGGAAAATCCGGAAACTAAGGATGACGCTAAAACTTGGTATGTAGCAGGTTTTATTGAAGATCAGCAGTTTAACGCTGAAAGAACAAAGCAGATTCTGGGACAGCAGCCGAACGAACCGGTTATGTATGAAGCTCTGTATGGTATTTTACCTTATTTCCAGAAAGCATACGAACTGGATCAACAGCCGAACGAAAAAGGTAAAGTGAAACCTCGATTCACAAAAGATATTAAGAGCATCCTGAGTGCAAATCATATCTATCTTTTCAATGGCGGTGCATACTATTTCGACCAGAAAGATTATAAAAAAGCTTATGATTTCTTCAATCAATACGTTGAAATCTCTGAACTGCCAATGTTTGCAGGAACTCAGACTGCAGAGAAGGACTCTACATTCATGACTGTACAGTTCTATGCAGCTGTTGCAGCTACTCAATTAGGCGACTCTAAAATAGCAATTGCTGCTTTAGATCGTGCTAAGAACACTGAATATCGTCAGAGTGACATTTATCAGTATCTCTGCTACGAATATGGAGAAGTTCTTAGAGATTCTGTTAATCTGGAAAAGACATTGGAGGAAGGACTTGTTAAATTCCCGGAAGATCCATATTACCTGATGAGCTTGATCAATATTTATATTTATTCTAACAGAAACGAAAAAGCATTGGAATATTTGAATATTGCTATCCAGAAAAATCCGGATGATGCAACCCTTTACAATGCAATAGGTCGTGTATACGAAACAGGCTTTAAGGATTATGACAACGCAGAAAAATACCTTAAGTTGGCTTTGGAAAAAGATCCGAATCTGACAGACGCTCTTTCCAGCTTAGGTCGTTTATATTACAATCAGGCAGTAAACAAACAGAGTGAAGCTAACATGATCAATGATAGCAAGAAATATCAGGATGAATTGAATATCGCTAAAGAATTATTCAAGAAAGCTCTTCCGTATTTCAAGAAAGCCCATGAAGCAGAACCTGCTAAAATGGATAATATGATCGGATTGAGAGGTATTTACTACAATCTGAACATGGGTCCGGAATTGGAAGCCATCGAAGCAGAAATGAATCAGCAATAAGAAGCAAATAATATTTAGAAAAGGAGTTTTCGGTAACGAGAACTCCTTTTTTTGTTTTTATGAAAAGGAAAAGGGGTGCAACGACGTGGAGGGTTTAAGAGAGTCAAATAATCCTATTAAACATAATCGTGATTATATGATAAACATATAACAACCAAAATCGGTTACTATAAAAGCATAAAAAAAGCCCGTATCCAACTTCACAGTTACATACGGACCAAACAAATAACAAACTCTACTTATATGAAAAAACAAATACTACTAACTTAATCATTTTAGGAATACCTTTATGGTATATAATTCCTAATTCATTTTATCATATAACAGCACAAAAAACAATTTGGTTCAGAATTTGTAGGAAAAAATATTCCAGACTTTTCATATTATAGTTATATCAGCCTGTATTCCAGAAATATATCATTTATGAAATAACTAATATCATTTTTAAAACATCATCATATTTTCTTTCTCGTACATTTAAATTCAAATTTCAACCTAAAAAGATAATTACCATGAAGGAATTGAAAATGTTTATTAATGGCAGATTCATAGAGAATGAATCTGAGAAATGGATTAAAGTATTAAATCCTTCTACTGAAGAAGTTATCTCACTTATGCCGGACGGTACAGTAGACGATGCGAAAAAAGCAATCGATGCAGCGGAAAAGGCTCAGGATCAATGGGAAAAAACTCCTTCTATAGAAAGATCTGCCTATTTGACTAAAATTGCAGCAGGCATTCGTAAAAGAGAGAAAGAACTGACCGACATAATCGTACGCGAAGGTGGTAAAACACAGGGACTTGCAAATGTAGAAGTACTATTTACTGCTGATTATATCGATTATATGGCAGGATGGGCACGCCGATATGAAGGTGAGATTATTCCCAGTGATCGTCCACGAGAAAGTATCTTCCTGTTTAAGAAGGCAATTGGTGTTACAACGGGTATTCTCCCTTGGAATTTTCCGTTCTTCCTTGTTGCTCGTAAAGCAGCTCCTGCTTTGATTACAGGAAACACGATAGTTGTAAAACCAAGTCAGCTGACGCCTGAAAACGCATATGTTTTTGCACAAATCGTAGAAGAAGTCGGCTTGCCTGCCGGAGTATTTAATTTGGTAAATGGACGTGGTTCTGTTATTGGCCATGAATTAGCTGCTAATCCTAAAGTTGGTATGGTCAGTCTGACAGGAAGTGTTGGTGCCGGACAACAGACAATGGCTGCTGCGGCTCCTAATATCACGAAAGTTTCATTGGAATTGGGTGGAAAAGCACCTGCTATTGTGATGGCTGATGCGGATATTGATCTGGCTGTTAAATCGATTATCGCTTCACGTGTGATTAATACGGGACAGGTCTGTAACTGCGCGGAACGGGTTTATGTAGATAAAAAGATTAAAAATGTCTTCATGGAAAAACTTGTTGCCGGCATGCAACAGGTGAAAGTTGGTGATCCGAATGAAATTGCTGATCTGGATATGGGACCGCTGATCGAAGCTAATGCGTTGGCTACAATGGAGAAAAAAGTAGAAAGAGCGATCGCACAAGGAGCTAAACTATTGTGTGGTGGTCATCGGATCGGAACAAAGGGATATTTCTTTGAGCCAACGGTATTGGATTGTGCCACTCAGAAAATGGATATAATACAGGAAGAAACCTTTGGTCCTATCCTACCCGTTGTCGAATACACAGATATCAATGATGCCATAGCTTGGGCAAATGATTGTGAATACGGACTGACTTCTTCCGTCTATACACAAAATTTAGATAATGCATTCAAGTTGATGCGCTCCCTGAAATTTGGCGAAACTTATATCAATCGTGAAAATTTTGAAGCAATGCAAGGTTTCCATGCCGGCTGGCGTAAGTCTGGAATTGGTGGAGCCGACGGCAAACACGGGCTTGAGGAATATTTACAGACACACGTTGTTTATATAGAAACAAAGGAGTAAAAGCCTTGTGCCATCAGGTTGGCACAGTTATGCCACTTAGATGGCACAGCTGTGCCAAGGCGATGGCAAGACTGTGCCAACTAAGTGGCATAAGAAATATAATACGAACTATACTTGTTCCAACAGGTAGTATTCGGAAAGAATGTCCCGCACCTTTTCCGGAGACAAACGTCCATAAACTTTTCCGGCAATGGTGACAACCGGAGCAAGTCCGCAAGCACCTACACAGCGCAAGCAGTCTAATGAAAACAGACCGTCAGGAGTAGTCTCCCCGACTTTTATCTCCAACTGACGCTGGAACTCATCCAATACTTTTTCAGCTCCACGGACATAGCAAGCAGTACCCAGGCAAACCGAAATAGGATACTTTCCTTTCGGAGTCATTGTAAAGAAAGAGTAGAAGGTGACAACACCATATACTCGCGAGACAGGAATATTTAATCGGTCTGCAATAACTTCCTGTACTTCGCGCGGCAAGTAACCGAATATTCCCTGCGCGGCATGCAAGATGTTGATCAGTTCTCCCGCATCGTTGTGGTGTTCATTGCAAACAGCTTCCAACTCCTTTAGTTTTATCTTAAGCAAATGTATCTTTTCCATACTCTATTTCTCCTGATTTTCTTGAATAAACATATTAACAGCTTCCTTCCGGTCAAAATAGTGCGTGTGCAACAACTTATGGGCTCGCGGTCCACAGGGTTCTCCCAGATAATTGGCATAAAGTTCCTGTATATAAGGATTCTCATGACTTTTACGAAGCGTCTTGTTTTTATCCTCCTGATAGAGAGCGGCGGCACGTTTGCGCAGAACCTCCATCCTACCCTGATGGAACGGTTGGCCACCTCCACCGATGCATCCTCCCGGACATGCCATTATTTCAATAGCATGATAAGGAGATGTTCCGTTCTTCACTTCTTCTACTAATTTGCGGGCGTTTCCCAAACCATGGGCAATACCGATCTTAACAGGCGTTCCATCAAAATCGATCGTTGCACTACGGATTCCTTCCAGTCCGCGAAGTTCTTCAAACTCAAGTTTAGGAAGTGGTTTCTTCGTGTACAGTTCGTAGGCTGTACGACAGGCAGCTTCTATTACTCCTCCGGTAGTACCGAAGATTACACCGGCGCCGGTAGATTCACCCAGCGGACGATCGAAATCGCTGTCCGGCAAGTCTGTAAAGTTGATATTGGCATAACGAATCAGACGTGCCAACTCACGTGTATAAATCGAAATATCGACATCTGGATTACCTTCGACGGCAAACTCCGGCCGACTGGCTTCGTACTTCTTTGCCAAGCAAGGCATAATAGAGACGACTACAATCCGTTTCCGGTCCACTCCTAACCTTTCGGCAAAATAACTTTTGGCGATTGCTCCGAACATCTGCTGCGGACTTTTAGCGGTAGAAAGATTATCCCTCAGTTCCGGGAAATGCTGCTCGACAAAGCTAACCCAACCCGGACAGCAGCTGGTCATCAACGGTATTTTTACCTTTTTGTCTCCATTGAGATATTTACCGATTCGTTGCAACAGTTCTGTTCCTTCCTCCATGATGGTCAGGTCGGCTGCAAAATCGGTATCAAATACATAATCGAAGCCTAACTGCCGGAGAGCCGATACCATTTTTCCTGTTACCAATGTGCCCGGTTCGAAACCGAAGTCACGGCCAAGTGCTGTACGGACAGCCGGTGCAGTTTGAGCTATTACGATCTTGTCCGGATCGGCAATTGCATCCAGAACGGGCTGTTGTGTGTTTCTTCCGCTCAAGGCATTTACCGGACAAACGGATACGCATTGACCGCAATAGGAACAAGTACTGCCGGCAATATCCCGCTCAAAGGCTGTAGAAACGGCTGCATTAAAACCGCGATTGACCGCTGTCAATGCACCAACGGTTTGGATATTGTTACACATCGTTTCGCAACGGCGACACATGATGCATTTATTCATATTCCGTACGATAGACGGTGAACGGTCTATCTGGAACGTAGACATTTCACCTTTATAACGAATTTCGCGTATGCCAAGATCATGAGCGATTGTCTGCAATTCGCAATATCCGTTACTGCTGCAAGTCAGGCATTCTGCCGGATGATTGGATAAAATCAATTCCATCACAGTCTTGCGGGCATTCATCACCCGGGGACTATGTGTCCGTACAACCATACCTTCGGTACATTCGGTCTTGCACGATGGAGCCAGGTTACGGCGACCTTCTATTTCAACCACGCAGATACGACAGGCTCCCGGATTGTTTTCATAATGCAGATCTTCTAACTTCATGTAGCAAAGAGTCGGGATACGTATGCCCATTCCTTTTGCAGCGTCCAAGATAGTAGTCCCTTTGGGAACTTCTACCGGTCTTCTATCTATAATAAGTTTTACTGTTTCCATTTTTGTCTGTTATCCATTTATTAATGTACATAAATAGCTCCGAACTTACACTTCTCAATACATGAACCGCATCGGATACAAGTTTGCGGGTCAATAACATGCGGAACTTTCCGATCTCCTGTAATTGCATTCACCGGACATATCCGGGCACAAAGTGTACAGCCTTTACATTTTTCCGGATTGATAAAGTATTGTGTCAATTCTCGGCACTGATGAGACGGACAGCGTTGTTCTTCTACATGAGCCAGATATTCATCATAAAAGTTATCCATTGTAGATAGAACCGGGTTCGGAGAGGTCTGTCCCAATCCACATAGAGCTGTATCTTTAATGACTCCGGCCAGATTACGCAGCATATTCAGGTCTTCAATCGTACCGTTACCGGAAGTTATCTTTTGCAGAATCTCATGCAACCGCTTATTGCCAATGCGGCAAGGGGCACATTTGCCGCATGATTCTTCTACAGTAAAGTCCAGGTAAAATTTAGCCATTGCAACCATGCAATCGTCTTCATCCATTACAATCATACCGCCAGAGCCCATCATAGAACCGGCAGCCAACAGATTATCATAATCAATCGGCAGATCCAGATGCTTTGCAGTCAAGCAGCCTCCGGAAGGTCCTCCTGTCTGTACGGCCTTGAACTTCTTGCCATCTTTAATACCGCCACCGATACCGAAAATAACTTCACGCAATGTTGTTCCCATCGGAACTTCTATCAGCCCGACATTATTCACTTTTCCCGCCAGGGCAAAAACCTTTGTCCCTTTGCTTTTCTCTGTTCCTATGCTACTAAACCACTTTGCTCCTCTCAGAAGGATAACCGGCACATTTGCATAGGTTTCCACATTATTCACATTCGTAGGACAACCTTTGTAGCCATGCTCGCTGGGAAAAGGAGGCTTTACAGTTGCCTCTCCGCGGAGTCCTTCCATACTGTGGATCAATGCGGTTTCTTCACCACAGACAAAAGCTCCGGCACCATAACGTATATCGATATCAAAAGAGAAATCTGTTCCAAAGATATTCTCTCCTAACAAACCGTATTCTTTTGCCTGCCGGATTGCAATTCTCAATCGTTCTACAGCTAAAGGATATTCAGCGCGAATATATACCAAGCCTTTATTGGCTCCTGTACAATATCCGTTAATTGCCATCGCCTCTACTATAGAATGTGGATCACCTTCCAATATGGAACGATCCATAAATGCTCCCGGATCACCTTCGTCTGCATTACAAACCACATATTTCTGAGGAGCCTGGACCTTGCGTGTTATCTGCCATTTCAACCCGGTCGGGAATCCGCCACCTCCTCTGCCGCGCAAGCCACTATCCATGATTTCCTTAATCACTGACTCTGGTGTCATTTCCGTCAGTGCTTTACCTAAGGCTACATAACCGTCACGTGCAATATATTCATCAATATTTTCAGGATTGATAAAACCGCAATTCCGCAAGGCTATACGAAGTTGCTTTTTATAGAAGTCTATGTGTTTGGAGTCCGGAACTTGCTCATTCGTCTCGGGGTCGACATAAAGCAAGCGTTCCACCTTCCTTCCTTTGATCAAATGTTCCAGAACTATCTCTTCGGCATCTGATGGTTTTACCTGTACATAGAAGGTATTATCAGGAACCATCTTGACAACCGGTCCTTTCTCGCAAAAGCCAAAACAGCCTGTACGGATCACTTGGACTGTATCCTGTAATCCATGTTGTTCTACGGCCTCTTTCAGATTTTCAAGTATAAGTTCACTCTGTGATGCACGGCAGCCGGTACCACCACACACCAGTATATAACTACTGTATTGTGCCATTATGTAAGTATTTATTGTTTAAGGAAGTTCGTTACTCTGGTTTAATCGCAGTGTAAGTGACAGGGATAATGTCATCCAATAATTCTCCCTGCCGGATATAACGATTGATTATTTCATCCACCTTTTCTTTGCTGACATGACCGAATACAATAGGTTCTTTACCGGGCACAGCCACTTCGATAGTCGGTTCAGCATAGCAATAGCCCATGCAGCCGGTCTGTGTCACTAATGCATCAACTTTCTCACGGTCCAGTGCTTCTATGAAATAATTCATAATCTCTTTGGCTCCGGCTGCAATACCGCAGGTTGCCATCGAAACCCGAATCTGCACCATTTGTTCGGGATGATTGCTTTTTTCTCTTATATCCAAGGTCGTGCGTAAGGTTTCACGCATCTTTCGGAGGTCATCCAATGTTTTCACTTTATTCATGGTTCACACTATTTTAAGGTATAATACGCTCTAAGAGGTATGTCACAAACATACGTATTTTTCTTTAAAATAGCATCTCTTTTTCTATTTATCTTCAACAGCGCGCGTCTGTAAGATTTTCGAATTAGGAGGAACACTATGTGTGAGCCAAATATTACCTCCTATAATCGAACCTTTACCTATTGTGATTCTTCCGAGAATCGAAGCATTTGAATAAATAGTGACATAATCTTCAATAATCGGATGACGGGGAACATCCAACGGCAAACCATCTTCATCCAAAGTGAAATTTTTAGCACCCAATGTTACTCCCTGGTATAATCGGACATGATTCCCAATAATGGTTGTCTGGCCAATAACGACACCTGTTCCATGATCGATACTGAAGTATTCTCCTATTTGTGCTCCCGGATGAATATCTATACCCGTATCCGAATGGGCCATTTCTGTTATAATCCTGGGTATTACGGGAACATCGAGTTTTAATAGCTCATGTGCTACCCGCTGATAGAGAATCGCCTGGATTGCTGGATAACAGAAAATAATTTCGCTGGGACTTTTTGCCGCCGGATCGCCATCCAAAATAGCTTTCACATCAGTAGACAGCAAATATTTAATATGGGGAATCTTATTAATAAAAGCAATCGCTATTCTGGAAGCACGGTCTTTGGAATCACAACAACGTTCCACTTCAAAACACAAACCGTTATAAATCTGTTCCTGCAATAAGTCATAGATCTGTTCCAAATATACTCCTGTATAATATTGTATAGAATCAGTTTGTGCCTCCTGTTCCGTACCGAAGAAGCCCGGAAAGATCACTTTACGGAGTAAACACATGACTTCCTGCAATGCTGTTACTGACGGTGACGGCTTTTGATGCAGCGGAATATACTTATACTCCGGCAAATCCGGTGTCGACAACATTTCTACATTCTTTTGAATGTCTTCTAATATGCTTGCTCTATTCATTATTTAATCATTTCCCGGGATCCCAGACCGGATCATACATCACAAAGAAGTTATTTTCAAAGCGATCTTGTCCCAAAATGTAAATCTTATCATTCAGTATAAACATATGATAGTTATTCATACGTTGAAGAGTTGTAGGATGTTCAATCCACTTACCGGACAAATTATATTCCCATATTTTACCATTGTTGTCAACCATAAAGAAACTGTCCCATTGATCGTTCTTGTAATATACAGCAGAAGAAACGACTCCAATATTACTTGGTAAAGATCCCGGAGCATTTACCCATGCTGTTAAACTGTCGGAAGCCATCCAGAAACCTCTTTTTAAGCCGATGCTACTACCCAAACCGGCATAAACCTTATCATTGGCAACCAAGGCTATACCTTTTTGCTGGGAAACAGGAAATTGATCTGTTCTCATCACCCAAGTATCTCCGGTAAATTTCCAGAGTTCCTGTGAGTTTTCATTATCATTCACTCCACCTAAGACATAGATTGAATCCCGATAAACAAAACTAACCGCATCATAGCGTCCTTCTCCATCTGGTAACGAAGGCATTGTCGCCCAAGTGTTGGAAGATGGCATATAAATCTGAACATCTGTAGCAAATATAGAATTGTCAGTTCCTCCTATAATATATGCATTACCATCTTTGATACAGGCTGTCATTTGTGAATAGGCATTACTATATGGTGCAGACGGACTCCATTCATCCATATCTGCATTATAATTATATGACTCATTCGTTCGTTCATTACCTAAATCACCTCCAACAATAAAGGCCTGCCCATCAACTGCAAAAGCTGCAGAAAAAGAGCGTTTGGCTCCTTGGTAAAGACTTTTGGGTGTCAGAATGAGAGGAGTCGTAAACGATTGGACTTCTCCATATTGAATACCATTTTCATTGGCTGCATAAGCATTCACATAATACGTAGTTGCTCCTGTCAGATTAGTCAATGCATACGTAAATACATTATTCTCATCTAATTCTTCCAACGGAATTTCTTTATAGAAACAATTCTTTTCCGATATCCTCGGATTCTTATTTGTAATGGACCAGCAGAGACCTATTGTTGTAACAGCAGACATTCCTTCGTTCTGCAATTCTCCACTTACAATTGCAGAACCATTCACGATCGTTTCCCCTGCAACAGGTATACTAACAACTGTCGGCAACTGGCTTTTTGGGAAGAAATCTTTTATGTTGGTACTATATACTGTTCCAAATGCATTTGTAGCATAAGCTCGGACATAGTATTTCCTATTTGATTCCAGGCTATGTATTCTTCCGCTAAACTTACCTTCTATTATTTCTGAACAAAGAATCGTATCTGCATTTTCGATAGTAGGTTCCTCCATCGCTCCCCAGCAAAAACCAAATTTAGTTAGGGATGAATCACCTTCGTCAATGAGCTGAGCCGACAGATCAGCTGTTGTAAAACTTGTGCTATCCAAAGATAGAACTCCCAATTTGGGTTTACCATCTGTTGTTTTAAATGAATCTACATTAAAAGAAAATTCCCCAAAGGAGTTGGTTGCAAATGCACGTACATAATACAGCGTGCTCGGTTTCAGATTTGTAATAGAACAGCTAAAAGAATCTGTCGACATATAATCTCCCGTATAGGCAATGACCGAATCATTTTTTGACGGCGGATTGTTTTTATCCGACAAATAGAAACCTATATTCTCTATGCCTTCTCCCCGACTTTTAATCTTGCCGCTAACCAGTACAGAAGTCGCTTTCACGTTAACACTATCTATAGCTACTGTCTTTACTTCACCAACACCGATTTCTGTTGTATAGGTTCCCGACGAAGAGAAAGCGGTATCGGTCTCATTAATCGCATAAGCATAAATATAATAGTTGGTTTTATCATGAAGGTCTGATATCGTCACTTCAAACTCTCCATTCTCCATTTTTGATGCTTTCTTATATCTCCCTTCATACATATTGGTCTTGGGGGAATTTTCTAATATATCACTCCAACATACGCCGCATTCAAGTATTTGCGAACCGTTCTCTTTCAAAATACTTGCTTTCAATGTCATTGTCGAAGCCGAAATATCTACTCTCGATGTTTCGGAAACTTCTGGGGCAATTCCATTCTGAAGATGAGTATCCATTTCCGGATCATCTACACAACCGACAAGTAAGCATAAAGATGCAAAGAATGATAATAACAGATATATATGTTTCATAATATCAAAGATTAGAAAAATACACCAAGACCTGCATTCAGATCTATATATTTAAAGTTTAATGTATTACATCCGGCACTGACAAAGACAGGACCAAACTTCACCATAAAATCCAAATCGGCAGCCAGACCATTATAAGAATGGTCAAGATTTTTACTCCAATATAATTTCTCGATCCTGTGGTCTGTAGCATCAATGGTTTTATATTCGCACAGCAATTCGCGACTTCCATATCCTAAACCGACAGAAGTATAGAGCCAAGACGTACATTTTACGACAATACCAGCAGTTCCGGCATAAGAGTTTACTTTTTGTTTATTGGTAAAACGAATAAAAGGACCGCCAGAAACAGAACCGACCATCTGCCCATTTCCCCTGCACTCGCTGTCATTATCCTTAAAACTAAAATTCGTTCTGAAGCGTGCAAACCAACCCAGGCGGGATTTTATCCCTCCGACAGTTAAGCCATAAGGCGCTTCTACAGAGTAAGCATAACCAACAAAAAACTTCATTGGCTCTTTGGGCTTATCTGGTTTTGTTTGGTTGGAAGTATAATGGACAGGTTCTACAGGTTTACGAAGCGTCTCCAGACGTTCCTGCCAAGATTTTGCCAATGTCTCATTCTTGGGTGTTCCTATGCCCTCGGTATAATAAGTAATCAACTGCGATATGGCGGTAAGTAAGTTGTCCAATACTATAGGGGTCACATTGTACAACTCCTTCTTCATACCACATCCTTGCATCACTGTAATCAAGACGTTTCATCGCCTCGTCCCCTTTTCTGTTATATTCAGTTTTTTGTTGAGCAGCCAAACACATTGGCAGAACAACAAAGAAAATCAAAATCCAAAGTCTTTTCATAAACACGTTAATAATACGTTGATCCTTCATTTACCAATACACCATTAGCATCATAAATGTCAAACAAACCATCTTTACGCTCGAAAGCACGACCATTCTCAGCAATTCCAACATTCAGATATTTACATGGAATACGTTCATTCGCATTTACATCGATTGCGCCATATAATTTTGTCGATTTCTTTCGTACGATAGTATAATTTCCGAAAGTCTTCTTTACCTCATATTGGTCCTTTTTATCAGCCAGAAGTTTTGCCGCTTCCTTTTCATCACAAGAGATTAGGAGGCGTACGACTTCTTCCGTTAACTTGGTTTCTTTCGCTTTAGTAAAGTCTTTTTTTGCATTTGTAAAATCAGCTTTTCCCATTTTATCCTTACCGGAAGCAATCAAAGCGTCGTATTCCGCATTAATTTCCTCAACGGAAGGTTGTACAGGTTGTATTGTTATTTTTTTCTCTTCAGCTAAGACCTGTTTTGTCTCCGGTTGCTTTTCCGGTACAACTGTTGTTGGTGTGACCTTTTCAGGTTGTTGCTTTATGATTTCTGTTTCCTTTTTCTCGACGGAAGGAAGTGCATCTTTTTCTACGTCTGGCTTTGTCTCCTGAATCGCTTGAGTTGAATCTTCCTTTTCTTCGATCGGATTAATCAATTCCGTTGTACCCGGATTTATCGTCGCTTTATTTCCTTGAACCAAAAGAGCAACAGCAGATCCTATGCAGGCAAATATAGCAATAATCACGGATATCAGTACCCCTTTTCTTCTTTTCTTATGCTTCTGAGGACTAATTTCTTCTTCATTTAGAATCGTACGATCTTCGTCATTCTCGTTCAGCAATTGTTGGTCATTGTGGCTCAGAACAGTTGTTTCTTCATTATCTTCTTGTCCGTCAGTCTCCTGAAGGCTATTCGTCTGTTCTTCTTCTTCCGGGGGAAAATCCAATGCAGCCATCATCTCGGACACTGTCTGAAAACGATCAGCCGGAATAATCTGCATAGCTTTGATTATAGCCGCTTCTGTTTTGGGAGATATATCTTTATTCAACTCCGAAGGGTTTTGTAAAGAACGTGTCGCACGCAAAATAGATTCCGTCGGAATTTTTCCGGTCAGCAGATTATACATCGTTGCTCCCAACGAATAAATATCCGGACACGGGGAAAAGCTCTGTGTGCCTTCGTTATCATATTGTTCGATCGAAGCAAAACCCTTTGATAAGGTCAGCATGGTCGTACTGGTTTCCTGCTGTTCGATATCATATCTCTTACTCACACCAAAGTCTATCAGGCGGGCTTTTCCCGATGAATCGATCAGTATATTGCTGGGTTTTATATCCAAGTGGAGAATATTCTTTTCGTGGACAAATTGAAGGGCTTCTCCTATTTCATGAACATATCTGAGGACTTTTGCCTCCGGCAACACACCCTCTCTGTCCATCATATATTTGAGGGAACAACCGGAAATGTATTCCATAGCGATATAGGCCGTGTCGTTTTCTTCGAAAACTTCCAGCACATTCACAATATGAGGGTGATGAACCTCAGATAGTATTTTAGCTTCTTTAATAAGCTTCTCCTTGAATTTATCGAAAAGCACTCTTCCTGTCTCAGAATGAACTCTGACGGCAAAAGATGCTGTATCTCTATAACAATAGTCTTTAAAGAAGTATTCTTTAATACAAATAGGAACTTCTGTTTGCACTGTACCTAACGCACCCTTTACTTCCGTATACCAGACGCCTTTATAAGTTATACCAAAGCCGCCCTGACCAATTACATGAGTGATCCGATATTTTCTATTCTGAAGAACATGTCCGTTTGGCAAATTCATAACTACTATGCGCAATTCTATTAATCTGCCAAAATTACGTTATTTATATAAAAGAATAAAGGAAAGAAAGAATATTTTGCTTAATTCCTGTAGAATCTAACACATTTTGTATAGGTATGATGTAAAAAGAGAAGTTATCACGCGTTTTACCACTGCAAGCAGACATAATTGCATTTTTAATTCCTTCCGGACCTCCGGATTGCTTAAATATTAAAGAGAGATCTTCATTGGTAAGACGTTCAAGCACGCCATCCGAACACATAAACAGATAATCGCCCGCCTGAATATCGTTTAGGAGGACAACATCTGCCTCTGTCGGGCGACTTGTTCCCTGGATTGCCCGCACAATCACATTCCGCTGCGGATGATTTACGGCTTCCTCACGGCTGATCTTTCCTAATTTCACCAGTGAATTTACCAGCGAATGATCTTCGGTTTGGTATAAAATATTCCCTTGTCTGAAATGATAAATCCGGCTATCACCAACATGAGCCAGTGTTATGCCAGCTGTTCCGACAAAGGCCATAGTCAAAGTGGTTGCCATTCCTTTGGCTTCCGGATGAATTGCGGTATAGTCGTCAAAGCGTGCTTCTGTATAGCGAATTGCTTTATTAATGAAATCAGAGCTTGGCTCACCTTCCCGGAAGGTTGAAAAGAAAGTTTGGAAAGAATCACAGGCCAGCGAACTGGCGATCTCTCCTTTTTCAGCTCCACCGACACCATCACACACCAAAAATAACTTTTGATTGGATTTAGCCGCTTCCGGCAGAGGATAGATGGAATCTTCATTATTCAATCTGCCTCCTTTTTCACTGACTGCCCAAGGTTTGCCGATCGTTATATTCATAGCATAGACTATTTTTATTCATTAAAACGGAGTACTGTGTGTCCGATAATGATCTCATCATTATTCTTCAGTACAACAATCTCTCCATCTTCTAAGTAATTGCTATTATATAACGTATGATTTTTACTATTATTGTCAGAAAGATAATGTTTATATCCACCTTTTGCATCTTTTTTTACTTCTATCCGGATATGTTCACGACTCATAGATTTATCAGTCGTTACAATACCGATAGTAGCGTTCGAGGCATTGGATTTTCTTCCGATCGTATATGAGCCTTCTTGAAGAGGAAAGGTCTGTTCCGGCGTATCGTCATTTGCAATTACAGAAAGATGTCCGGTTGTCATACGAAGCGGCTGTATCAGAACCGTTTCCGATTCGGATGTACGATCTCCTTTCTTCTGGGACAGTAAAGAAACAGGAATCAGTTGTTTGCATTTCGGGCATTTAAAAGAGGTGATATCGAGGGGAATTTTCCCCTCGTCTACCTTTAACCCTACATGGCAATGTGGACATTTAACGGAAATCATAAAATAAATGATATGTCAGCCCCGTCAATATCGGTTGAATATGTATCCAGCATATCTGCATCGGACAACATAATTGTATCATCAGACAAGGTAATAAAATCAGAAGCATCGATACTTTCATCAATCATTACAGCATCCGACAAGTCGTTTCCACCGTCCACATCCACGATAACAGCGTCAGCCAACATAAAGTCGTCGCTGTCTAAAGTCACGAATGTGTAATCCTCTTCTTGCATAATGTTATAATTAAATTTTCTGGAAACAAAAGTAAGGAAACGAATTGACATCCAAATACAAAATAGTTCCTTATAATCAAATGTTTGGGTTTACTGTACGAAAGTATTACTTTTAGTATATAAAACGGAAAACTATTCACTCACCCATTTTGCTTTACAGGAAGATACCGGACACTGTTTTCTGTTGCGCAATGACTCCCAGGGTATTTCACCTAAAAACGTTCCACATTTGGGGCAAACATAATCTATTTTGAACTGATTGGTCAAATCCTGCAATAACTGTGGTGTCTTTGCCGATTGTTTCGCACCTAAATATATACCGACAGTCGGAGCACAAACCGTAATAAACAGACTCACCCCGAACAATTCCGGACTTCCCTTTCCTAAGAAACCTATCACAACACCTACTATACCGGGTATTGCAAAAGGCAAAGATTGGAACAGTCTGGTTTTAAATTGATTAGACGACTGAATCTTAACTTTTGCTTGGATATAATTATCATATACTTGCTTCAAAGTCGCAAACTCTTCGCTATAATCATTATTAAATTTTAGCGCTTCTGAAATGTTCAGTACATAATTATCTCCTAATTTGATAGTATCGCTGGGTGTCACACGCTTTTTGACGATCTGAGCACCATTCACAAACGTTCCGTTTGTCGAGTCCAAATCTTCAAGCAGCCAACATCCTCCCTCTTCTTCACGTATCAGTCTCGCATGATACCGGCTGACATGAGGATCGTCTACTACAAAGTCATTATCATTCGCTTTTCCGATTTTTATAATCATTCTGTAACAGCTTTTGGTTCTTCAGGCTTCCCCATTTCCTTCTCAAGCGTATCTTTCAACACTTTTAATGGATCTTTGGATATCACCAGTTCCCTTGGTTTCCCATCTTGCGTTAGCAATAACAATTTCTGTTTGGGAAGATTTATCTGCAGGATATGATTTTTATTGATGATATGGCTTTTGCCTACACGCATTAAGATTGCATTACAGCCAGCCACCTGTTTTTCCAATATTTCTTCTATTTTCCCTATATTAATTGCGAATGTGAATTGGATCCCGTTGGATAATAGTAATTTGGTGTAATTTCTATCAGCTTCAAAATAGAGGATCTGCCCTATCTTAATACGCAACAATTCATCTCTCGTCTTAATTATTAAATACCGCTCCATACGTAGATATTGTTTATTCGTTCATCATCAGGAAACAAATATACATGATTTTATCTTTATTCCTGCACATTTTGTCAATAAAAAGTTTTCTACGGAACGCCAACTCGCAGCACCTTAGGATAAAAAAATTCATCCGCACGAAAAAATAGTTCCATGCGGATGAAAATTTAGTTTCATGCCCATGAAACTATTTTTTCATGGGCATCGACTTTTCAATCGACTGTTGTTTTATTCTTCTATAGCTGCCTGAGCTGCCGCAATACGTGCGATCGGCACGCGGAACGGAGAGCAGGAAACATAGTTCAAGCCAACCTTATGACAGAACTTGACAGAAGAGGGTTCGCCACCATGTTCGCCACAGATACCGCATTTCAGGTCCGGACGGATAGCGCGACCTTTTTCTGTAGCCATACGAACCAGCTGTCCTACTCCATTCTGGTCAAGAACCTGGAACGGATCGACTTTCAGAATCTTCTTTTCCAGGTAAACCGGAAGGAAGGAAGCGATATCGTCACGAGAGTAACCGAAGGTCATCTGTGTCAGGTCGTTTGTTCCGAACGAGAAGAATTCGGCAGAAGAAGCGATACGGTCAGCTGTCAATGCTGCACGCGGGATCTCGATCATTGTACCGACTTTGAAGTCGATGCTGTCTCCCACTTCCTTAAACAGTTGTGCGGCAGCTTCACGAATAACCTTCTCCTGTTCCTTGAATTCGTATAGAATACCAGTCAGCGGAACCATGATTTCCGGTTTAGCTTCGATACCTTCTTTTTTCAGTTCTAAAGCAGCTCCCAAGATTGCGCGCGTCTGCATTTCCGTAATTTCGGGATATGTATTTCCTAAACGGCAGCCACGATGTCCAAGCATCGGGTTATGTTCACAAAGTGATTCTACGCGCTTCTGGATTTCTTTTACCGACACACCCATTGCTGTTGCCATTTCTTCCTGTCCCTTCAGATCGTGAGGAACAAATTCGTGCAAAGGAGGATCGAGCAGACGAACAGTAACCGGACAACCGGCCATTGCCTTGAAGATGCCTTTGAAGTCTTCTTTTTGGTAAGGCAGAATCTTAGCCAGTGCATTCTTACGGCCTTCAGCATCTTCCGCCAAAATCATTTCACGCATAGCCTTGATCTTTTCACCATCGAAGAACATATGTTCCGTGCGGCACAGACCAATACCAACGGCACCGAAATTACGGGCAATAATAGCATCATGCGGAGTATCGGCATTTGTACGAACCTGTAATTTCGTATATTTATCTGCCAATGTCATTAATTCGGCAAAATCACCGGACAGTTCGGCTGCTTTCGTCTCAACCTTCCCGACATAAACAGTTCCGGTCGTACCGTTGATAGATATATAATCTCCTTCTTTCAACTTAACGCCGTCTACTTCAACTGTTTTATTCTTATAATCGATTTCCAAAGCGCCAGCGCCGGATACGCAACATTTACCCATACCACGAGCTACAACAGCTGCGTGAGAAGTCATACCGCCGCGAGCCGTCAGGATACCTTCGGCAACAGCCATACCAGCCAAGTCTTCAGGAGATGTTTCGATACGGACCATTACGACTTTCTTTCCATCAGCATGCCATTTGGCAGCATCGTCAGCAAAGAAAACGATCTGTCCGGTAGCTGCACCCGGCGATGCAGGCAAACCTTTCACCCATACTTTAGCTTGTTTTTCAGCCACTTTATCGAATACCGGGTGAAGCAGTTCATCCAGTTTATTCGGTTCGATACGGGCCAAAGCCGTCTTTTCGTCAATCATTCCCTGATGCAACAAGTCGATTGCGATCTTGACCATTGCAGCACCGGTACGTTTGCCGTTACGAGTTTGCAAGAACCACAGTTTGCCTTCCTGTACAGTGAATTCCATGTCTTGCATGTCACGATAATGGTTTTCCAACTTTGTCTGCAACTCATCCAACTGTTTATAGATTTCCGGCATTGCTTCTTCCATAGAAGGATATTTTGCTATGCGGTCTTCTTCTGAAATACCGGCACGTTCAGCCCAACGCTGTGAACCGATCTTCGTGATCTGCTGTGGTGTACGGATACCGGCTACCACGTCTTCTCCCTGGGCATTAATCAGATATTCACCATTGAATAGATCTTCGCCATTACCGGCATCACGGGAGAAACATACGCCTGTTGCAGAAGTTTCGCCCATATTACCGAACACCATTGCCTGTACGCTGACAGCAGTTCCCCATTCAGCAGGAATACCTTCCATCTTACGATACAGGATAGCGCGTTCATTCATCCAGCTGTCAAATACAGCACAGATAGCACCCCAAAGCTGTTCATACGCAGAAGTCGGGAAATCTTTGCCTGTCTGAGCTTTAACAGCAGCCTTGAATTTAGCAACCAGTGTTTTCAGGTCTTCTACATCCAGCTCGTTGTCCAGCTTAACGCCTTTTGCTTCCTTCACTTCTTCGATGATTGCTTCAAACGGGTCGATATCTTCCTTATTAGTCGGTTTCATCCCCAATACGACGTCACCGTACATCTGCACGAAACGGCGGTATGAATCCCAGGCGAAACGAGGATTGTTCGTTTTACGGCTCATACCTTCCACCACTTCGTCATTCAAACCCAGATTCAGGATCGTGTCCATCATACCCGGCATAGATGCGCGTGCACCGGAACGTACGGATACCAACAACGGATTGGCAACATCACCAAACTTTGAATTCATCAGCGTCTCGATGTTAGCAATAGCCTTCTCAACGTCTGCTTTCAACAGTTCGACCACTTTATCCTTGCCTAAATCATAATATTCAGAACAAACATCCGTGGTAATAGTAAATCCCGGAGGAACCGGAACACCAATCAGATTCATTTCGGCAAGGTTAGCACCTTTGCCACCAAGCAGATTTCTCATGTCTGCTTTACCTTCGGCTTTTCCATTTCCGAATGTGTAAACTCTTTTTCTTTCCATATTCGACAGTATATTAATTTAGATTTTAGTTTTGCTATCTCCAGATTGCAATGATGCAAATATATGCTATTTAAAGGTTGCATAGCTATAAATAGTTAATTAATTTTAGATGTTTTACAACTATTTTTTACTATCCATATCTGGTAAATAACTACATTTGCGTGCGGGAATTTTTAAAGCCTAAAAGAAACAACCTGTATTCCAAAAGTTTCAAATCCAACTTTCGGAATACAGGTTGTTTAATTTCAAGACTTTAACAATGTATTTATTTCTCAATCCGTATGCGCGCATCCACAGCAAACAGCCCGCGTTCCGTCGCTACAAGCGGATTAATATCCATTTCCTTGATCTCGGAAGCAAAGCGGAGCAGTGTAGACAGGCGGACGATGATATCGGCATATTGCTGTTCGTCGATGCCACGCTGACCTCTCGTACCTTTTATAATAGGATAACCTCGTAAGGAACGTATCATTGAATACGTCTCATCATACGACAAAGGAGCCAAACCATACGATACGTCTTTCAATACTTCCACAAAGATTCCTCCCAGGCCGCACAATACGACATGTCCGAAACGGTCTTCATATTTGGCTCCTAAGAACAGCTCCTGCCCTTTCAGCATCGGTTGCACCATAATGGCGGTCACATCCGGCAGGCGCATCATGCGCTCATATTCGAATATCAGATGTTCCTCACTGCGGATATTCAAAGCGACGCCACCGATATCACTCTTATGCACAGGACCGACTACTTTGGCGACAACCGGGAATTTTACTTTCTTGGCAAAAGCAACCAGTTCGTCGCGGTCGGTCGATGTAAACTCTTCCACTACCGGGATCTGGGCTGCTTTCAACAGCGTACGGACTTCTTCCGGACTCAGATAACCGCTGCCCGGCAGACGGTCTATAATACGGCGAACTTCAGGAACATCGACTCCATATAACTGGATATCCGTGCTCATCGGCTTTGGCGTGTTGATCACGCGTGAAAGAGCCGTACCAAGCGTTACCTCGTCGGAGAAGTTTACATGTCCCTTCTTTACGAAACTTTTCACTTCCGGACCAGCCGTCACGATAGAAGGCAATACAGGGAAGATCGGTTTCTTGCATTCTTCCATTTTCTTATGGAGAACTTCGTAGGTATCATAGAGCTTAACCAAGCCCGGACTGCCGAATATAACCATCATCAGGTCGATGTCCTCAAAACGGTTTTCACAGAAGTCAATGGCTGTAGCCAGATGTTCAGGCGTGCCCGTCCCGATTATGTCGATCGGATTGCCTACGGCTGCACCCGGATATAGTTTGGATTTCAATTCCGCTGCAACCGGACCATCCAGTTTCGGGACATTCAGGCGTCCCTTCTCCAATGCATCTGCCAACATAACGGCCGGACCGCCGGCATGCGTGATAATCGCACAGTTCTTCCCTCTAACTTCTTTCAATGTAAAGATGCTGGCAACAGTTGTCAACTCCTCACGGCTGAAACAACGCACGATACCTGCTTTACGGAACAAGGCTTCTACGGCAGAGTCCGAATTGGCTATCGCTCCGGTATGGGAAGAAGCTGCACGCTTGCCCACATCGGTGCTTCCCGCCTTAATGGCTGCAATATGGCAGCCTTTGCGAATTAAAGAAGCAGCATGGTACAGGAGTTTATCGGGATTCTTAATTTGTTCGATATAAAGCATCTTTATCTTAGAGTCGAGGACAGGATCGAAGTTTCGGTCCATATATTCAATGACATCTTCCACACCGATCTGCTTGGAATTGCCGACAGACCAAACGGAAGAAAAACGAAGTCCCTTTGTCAGTGCCGATTCAATGATGAAGAGCGCCGTACCGCCGGAACTGGAAACAAAGTCCACACCATCTGCATGAAACTCCGGGATTGGCTGGGTAAAGACACCGTGATAATTTATATTCATCAGCCCGATACAGTTCGGACCGATCATCGAAGCCCCGGCATCATTAATGCTCTTCAGCATCTGGTCTTCCAAAATGCCGCCTTCATGCGTTTCCTCTCCGAAACCGGCAGACACGACGATAAAAGCCTTGACGTTTTTCTCCTTGGCAAGCACTTCCACAGCTTCCGGACACGACGGGCCAGGTATAGAGATGATTGCCAATTCCGTATCCGGAATATCGTGCACGGAGTGATACGATTTTACTCCCTGCACATCGTCTTCCTTTGCATTTACGACATACAGTTCGCCTTTGTACTTTCCGTCCAGCAAGTTCCGCACCAAGCGGCCGCCCGGTTTATGTACATTATTGGATCCTCCCACCACTACGATGCTTTGAGGATTAATTAATTCTCGGTTAATCATAACATTTTGATCAATTTGGTTCAATGAATGGGAACAAATATAGTCTTTTTATCCGTTTATTCATTAAATCAAGGGTAATTTATTTACATTTTGTACACTCAGCCACTAACCAGTCGCACCAAACATCCATTCCTGTCCCTTTGGTGGCTGATACTTCGAACAACTGCAGGTGGTGATTCACTTTCAGGGCATTGCTGCGCAATGTCTCTACATTTGTCTCCAAATAAGGAGCCAAGTCGATCTTGTTGATGATACAGATGTCTGCTTCCAGGAAGATATGAGGATATTTCAGAGGCTTGTCATCTCCTTCGGTAGTGCTGACGATAACCACTTTCTTCGCCTCCCCGAGATCGAACATGGCGGGGCAAACCAAATTGCCAACATTCTCCACAAACAAGATAGAGCCGTCGGAAGGGTTCAAATGCTTAATGGCATGATTGACCATATCGGCCTCTAAATGACAACCAGTTCCGGTATTAACCTGAAAAACAGGAACGTTAAGCGCAGCTATACGGTCGGCATCGTTCGAAGTTTGCTGGTCGCCTTCGATCACATATATCTGCGAAGACTGTCCGAAAGCAACTCCGGCGGTCAAACGCCGTATCGTCTCTTCCAACAGGGTCGTCTTGCCGGAGCCCGGTGAACTCATCAGGTTCAGGCAGAAAATATGCTTGGCTTCAAAATAGCCCCGGTTACGTTCTGCCAACAGATTATTGCGCTGAAGGATATCTTGTTCGAGTGTTATGACTTTCCCTTCATCGTGATGATGAAGGTGATGATGTTCATGTCCGTGTTCATGATCATGATCGTGATGATGATGCTCTCCGCATCCGCAAGTTCCACACATAAGCGTTTGTTTTATTTTATAACAATTGATTTGATTCTTAGTTCCCGCCCTTTTGTGATATTAACCAGATAAGAACCGCAATTCGGGCAGGGTGAAAATAAGTTTCCGACCGGAAAGACCGTCTCGCAATCGGAACACTGTCCTTCCCCGTCTATATAATGACGAATGATCTTTGCCTTCTCGAGCAAAGTTCCCTTCACTGCACTTTCCATCGCAAACTCGAGTGTCTTCAATTCGACCCCTGCAAGCCTGCCGATCTCGAGTTCCACCTCTTCTATCTGTGAAGAATGATGTTCACGGGCTTGTTGCTCGGATAATTGAACGATGCTTTGAGCGATTGATAATTCGTGCATGGCAACGATAGATGTTTTCTGTTTTAAATCAATACTACTTTCCTTCATATAGAGAAGCTGCAATTGCCAGTTGTCCGACAGCTATTCCTCCATCATTGCAGGGAATACGTCCCGGGACATAGAGGGGAATGTCTTCCTTGGCAAACATACGCTGCAACTGCTCCGTCAAACGCTTGTTCTGAAAGCAACCGCCGGAAATCACAACCTTCTCCACTCCCGTCTGCAACCTGTACAGCTTCGCTTTCTCCAACAACAACCATGACAGCGTATTATGGAAACGGGCAGACAAATCTCCTGCCGAGACACCTGCGTTCAGATCCTCTAAGATTCCTTTCAGCACCGGACGCATGGAAATAACCTCTTCTTCTATTAGAACAGAATAACGGCTTTGATGTTCATCCGATGCTAATTGTTCCAACTTGACAGGCGCTTCTGCTTGATGCGTGGAAACATCGCAAACACCCAATAACGAGGCGACAGCATCGAACAGTCTGCCTGCACTGGACGTATAAGGTGTATTAATGCCCTTCTCCATCATCTTCAGAAGCATTTGTATTTTAGCCTCTCCGATTCGCTGCACAAAGCCGGAAGGAAAAGGTAGTTCATCCCCGAAATAATGCCACAGGCAGGCAACCGCCATGCGCCAAGGCTCTGTCGAAGCTTTGTCACCTCCCGGAAGCGGCACATATTCCAGATGCGAAAGCCGCTTATAGCTTCTGCGGTCGCAAAGAAATATTTCGCCACCCCACGCTTTGCCGTCGTCACCTAAGCCTGTACCGTCCAGCACGAGTGCGACTACCGGCTCGTCGAGGCCATATTCCAGCATACAAGCTGCCGCATGTGCATGATGATGTTGTACATGCAATAAAGGAAGATGCAGATCCGAAGAGAGACGCTCCGCTTCGCGCGACGAAAGATAGTCAGGATGTAAATCGCACACCAAGCGGGACGGCCGGAAACGGAAAAGATGCCGGAAACGTTCAAGCGACTCTGTGTAAAACTGGTATGTTTCCCAATTCTTTAGGTCGCCGATATACTGGCTTTGCAGGATCGTCTCCCCTTTTCCCAATGCAAAAGTGTTCACCTTTTCGGCACCGAAAGCCAAAATGCCTTCCACCGGCCTATCGGCAAAGAAAGGCTCCGGTACGTATCCACGCGAACGGCGCATCAGGCAAGGCTGTCCGCCGCAAACCTGCAGGACGGAATCGTCCACCCGGTTATGGATATCCCGGTTATGATGAAGCAAAAGCGGCACTTTTCCCGCCAGTTGCCTTTCGGCTTCTCCAGGCGTAATGGCAATCGGGCAATCGCTGAGATTACCGCTCGTCATTACTAACACAGGCGTATCCAACCGTTCGAACCAATCTTCATGGATCGGCATATAAGGAAGCATACACCCTAATGTCTGCATCCCCGGATTGACAGAGGCGGCCAGCGGACGACGTTGTTTCAGCAGCACGATCGGACGACGCCACGAAAGGAGACATTCCTCTTCCACCTCGTTCAACCAGGCAAACCGTCGTACCTGCTCCGGATTGCGGAACATCACGGCAAAGGGCTTCCCGTCGCGCTGCTTGATCTCCCGGAGGCGGGCGACAGCCTGCTCGTTCGTCGCGTCGCAGACCAGATGATAACCGCCGCTCCCTTTTGCCGCGATCACCTCTCCTTCCCCAAGCAAGCGGGACGAGAGGGCGAGCAGCTCTGGATAGTCCGTCAGTGTTTCCCTGTTATATAATGTGTAGTAAGAAGGCCCGCAATGGTTACAGGCAACCGGTTCGGCATGAAAGCGGCGGTCGCTGACGGTCGTATATTCCTTCCGGCATTCGGAGCACATCGGAAAAGCCGACATAGTCGTCTGCCGCCTGTCGTAAGGCAAATCGCGGATAATGGAAAAGCGCGGCCCGCAATGGGTACAGTTGATAAAAGGATATTGCAGGCGGTGCGGTTGCGCCTTCCTGTCGCGCAGACATTCAGGACAGACGGCAATATCAGGAGCTACCTGCGTCACTTCGTCCGATTCCGAACGGCTGGGGGTAATGCGGAAGTCCATATAGGGGTTTTCTGCCATCACTACTTCTGAAACCGAGATACGATGGATAGAAGCCACAACAGGATGTTCGCGCCAGATACGCCCGATAAGCTGTTCACGCTGCGAGGCAGTCAGGACGGCACGGATGCAGACCCCGTTGTTCCGGTTGTCCACCTCTCCGCTAATTCCCATCTCGCTGGCTATGCGATAAATAAACGGGCGGAAGCCTACTCCCTGTACTAAACCCTGAATGGTCAGAACCGATATGACAACACCCGTCTTTTTCATCTTTTCAATTTACGTTTTGACAAATGTAACCCCTTTCCTAAGAATAAACAAACATGCCGAATGGCTATTTTCTATAACCCTTATAAATTATATCTATCTCGGAGATAAACAGAAATGTGTGATATGATACATTTCTTCTGAACATATTGCCTACTTTTGGAGTTAGATAAATATAACAAAGATTATACTACTATGTGTCTTGCTATACCTGGAAAAATACTGAGCGTCGACGATTCTATTCCTGAGCTTAAAATGGCTAAAGTAGATTTTAGCGGGATTGTGAAAAACATCTGCATCCAATGGGTCGATGCAGGTGAAGGTGATTATGTCCTGGCACATGCCGGGATGGCGATTGCCGTTGTCGATGCCGAACAGGCTTGCGAAACGCTGGAAGATCTGAAGAAACTGACAATCGAATGAAATATATCGACGAATACCGGGACACGGAACAGGTCCGGTCACTTGTGCGGACTATCCGGAAGGTGGTGACGAAACCCTGGCATATTATGGAAATATGCGGAGGACAGACGCATGCCATTGCCCGATATCGCCTGGAAGAGATGCTGCCGGAAAAGGTCAGGCTACTTCACGGGCCGGGCTGTCCGGTTTGCGTGACACCAGCCGGGATTATCGATCGGGCGCTCGGACTGGCCAAACGGCAGGATGTCATACTGGCCTCTTTCGGCGATATGATGCGCGTGCCGGGAAGCCGGGAAGACCTGCTCCGGGTGAAGGCGCACGGGGCGGATGTCCGAATGTTGTACTCGCCGTTGGACGCCGTAGACCTGGCTGTCCGCTATCCGGATAAGCAAATTGTATTTTTCGCGATAGGGTTTGAGACGACTGCCCCTGTGCACATGATGGCCCTGAAAGAGGCGATACGCCGGAAACTGGATAACTTCTCTTTACTCACCTCCCTGTTCATGGTTCCGCCGGCCATAGAGGCGATCTTGACAGACGCCGGGTCACGCGTGGACGGTTTCCTGACAGCCGGTCATGTCTGTGCTATCACCGGGAACGGTGACTATCACCACCTGGCCGCCCGCTATAAAACACCGATGGTTGTCACCGGGTTCGAACCGGCCGACTTGCTCTATGGCATTTACCGCTGCCTGCTTCAGCTGGAAGCGGGTATATATAAGGTTGAAAATACCTATAAACGGGCTGTTCCCGAAGAGGGAAATCCGACAGCCCGCGCCCTGATGGCGGAGATGCTTGAAAGCTGCGATCAGGAATGGCGTGGAATTGGGATAATTCCGCAAAGCGGGATGCAACTGAAAGAAGCGTTTACACGATACGATGCCACCCGGCGTTTTCCTTTGCCGGCTGACGAGCAGCCTCTTTGCGATTCCGTGTCGAGCGCGGGAAGGGAGCGGTGCATCGCCGGCGACATCATGCGGGGAATCAAACAAACCAAAGACTGCCCCTTCTTCGGAACCTACTGTACTCCGGAACATCCGGCCGGTGCACCGATGGTTTCATCGGAAGGTGTATGTGCAGCTTATTATAAATACAAATAAGACAACGAGATATGATAACAACCAATTGTCCCCTCCCTTTTACCGACTCCGACTGCGTGCTGCTGGCACATGGCGGCGGGGGACGGCTGACGCACGAACTGATCAGCGGCATTTTCTACCCTGCCTTCCGCAACCCGTTGTTGGAACAGGACCATGATGGATGCGTCTTTCCAGTGGAAGCCGGGCGGATGGCCTGCTCGACCGATTCCTTCGTAGTAGACCCGATCTTCTTTCCCGGCGGTGATATCGGCGATCTGGCCGTGAACGGGACAGTGAATGACCTTGCCTGCTGTGGCGCCCGTCCGCTTTACCTGACAGCTGGGTTTATACTGGAAGAAGGGCTTCCGCTGTCCGACCTCCGACGCATCGTCGAGTCGATGAAAGCGGCTGCCGAACGGGCTGGCGTGCAGATCGTGGCTGGCGATACGAAAGTGGTGGAACGGGGCAAATGCGACAAACTGTTCATCAATACAAGCGGCGTCGGTGTCGTGCCTAAAGGTGTCCGCATCTCCCCCGACAGGGCGCAGCCCGGCGATGTGGTGATATGCAGCGGACTGATCGGCCCTCACGGCATCACCATCCTCTCCGCCCGCGAAAGCCTCGGATTCGAGACAAACCTGAAAAGCGACACGGTTTCGCTGAACAATATGATTGCCGGCTTGTTGGATTCTATAGAGGACGTCCATGTCCTGCGCGACCCCACGCGGGGAGGCGTGAGCGGGACACTGAACGAGATCGCACAGGCTGCCGGCGTAGAGATTATCCTGGACGAGGCTTCGCTGCCCATCCCGGATGCTGTGCGCGGAGCTTCGGAGATATTGGGCCTCGATCCGCTTTATGTGGCCAACGAGGGCCTGGTGCTGGCAATCCTGCCGGAAGAGAAGGCGGACGAAGCGCTCGCTATCATGCGAAACAGTCCCGAAGGGAAAGGAGCTGCCGTCATTGGCCATATCGCCATGAAAGGCAAGCCGTTGGTGAAGATGAAGACCTTGTATGGCAACTACCGGATCGTCGATATGCTCAGCGGAGAGCAGTTGCCGAGGATATGCTGATTTAGGGAGAAGAAAGAAACACAAATGACTAAGATATGGATAATAAAAGACCGTCTATCTACGAAGAATGCCTGGAGAAAGGCATTTCGCGCCGGGATTTCCTGAAATTCTGTACCACCGTTGCCGCCCTTATCGGACTCGAATCGAGCGGTGTGGCACAAGTAGTAAAAGCACTCGAAACGAAGCCCCGACTGCCTGTCATCTGGCTCCACCTGCAGGAATGCACCTGCTGTAGCGAATCGTTCATCCGCTCCTATCATCCTACGGTGGGCAACCTGCTGTTCGATAACATCTCACTCGACTACACAGAGACGCTGATGGCTGCCTCCGGTTTCCAGGCTGAAGCCTGCAAAGAGGAGACCATGAAGAAATATTGGGGAGAATATCTCCTGATGATTGAAGGCTCCATCCCTACCCGCGATGAAGCCTACTGCTGTGTCGGCGGAAAGAGCGCGATGCAGATCGTCGAAGAATGCGCCGAAGGAGCAAAAGCAATCATCGCATGGGGCAACTGCGCATCGGCCGGCTGCGTACAGGCCGCCAACCCTAATCCGACAGGAGCGAAAGCCATCCACAAACTGATTAAAGGCAAACCGCTGATGAACGTGCAGGGCTGCCCTCCTATCGCCGACGTAATGACAGGCGTCATCGTCTATATGCTGACCTACGACCGCATGCCGCAGCTCGACGCATTAGGACGTCCGAAGATGTTCTACAACCGCCGCGTACACGACACCTGCTACCGCCGCGCCAACTTCGATGCCGGCCTCTTTGTCGAAAGTTTCGACGACGAGAATGCCAAACGCGGTTACTGCCTTTACAAGGTGGGCTGCAAAGGGCCGAACACCTATAACTCCTGCGGTATCATTAAATGGAACGAGAGCACCAGCTACCCGATCCAGAGCGGGCATCCCTGCTTAGGGTGCAGCGAAGCAGGGTTCTGGGACATGAGCCCCTTCTATAAACGACTGCCCGACGTGCATGGCTTCGGTATCGAGGCAACTGCCGACCAGATCGGCCTGGCAGTCGGCGCCGCGACAGTTGCCGGCATTGCCGTACACGCCGTAGCCACTAACATACGCAAGAAGGAACTGATCGACAACGATGAGCCCGAAAGCAAATCCACCATCTAATTCATAATTCCTAATTCATAATTAACATCAATCTCATGTCAGAAAGAATAGTAGTAGACCCGCTTACCCGCATAGAAGGCCATCTTCGTGTAGAGGCTGAAATAGAGAACGGTAAGATCAAGGACGCATATAGCTCCGGCACGATGGTGCGCGGAATCGAGACAATCGTGAAAGACCGCGACCCGCGCGATGCCTGGGTATTTGTAGGACGTGTCTGCGGGGTTTGTACCTCCATCCACTCCCTTTGTTCTGTCAGGGCGGTTGAGAATGCGTTCGATATCGTGATACCTCCCAATGCCCAACTGGTGCGCAACATCATGGAGGCAGTTTTATATATGCACGACCATGTCGTCCATTTCTACCAGTTGCACGCGCTCGACTGGGTGGACGTCGTTTCCGCCCTCAAAGCTGATCCCGCCCAGGCTTCAGTGCTTGCCCAACAACTCTCGCCCTGGCCGAAAAGTTCTGTCGGCTATTTCACAGCACTGAAAGAACGGCTCACGAAGTTTGTCGGCAGCGGACAGCTCGGCATCTTCGCCAACGGCTACTGGGGACATCCGGCCTATAAACTGACACCCGAACAGAACCTGATTGCTGTAGCCCACTATCTCGAAGCCCTCGAATGGCAGAAGGAAGTGGTTAAAGTGCATGCCGTTTTCGGCGGTAAGAACCCGCATCCGAACTACTTAGTGGGCGGTATGCCGTGCAGCATCGACCTGAACGAGGCAAACGCCGTCAACACCGAGCGCCTTGACCTGGTCAAACAAAAGCTACAGGAGGCAAAGACCTTTATCGATCAGGTTTATGTGCCCGACCTGCTGATGATCGCGAATGTCTATAAGGACGAATGGAGCAAGATCGGCGGCGGCGTCAGGAATTACCTATCCTACGGTGATTTCCCGATGTTCGAATATGGAGACACGGACAGCTACAAGATGCCGCGCGGGATCGTCCTGGACCGCGACTTGAGCCAAGTGCATCCCGTCGATGCCAACTCGTCCGAAGAAATCAAAGAATATATCTACCATTCCTGGTACACTTATACGCAAGGCGACAAAGCCGGCCTGCATCCCTACGAAGGCGAAACGAACCTGAACTACACCGGCCCCCGTCCGCCCTATACGCATCTGGATGTGAAAGACAAATACAGCTGGATCAAGACGCCGCGCTGGAAGGAAGAACCGATGGAAGTCGGTCCGCTGGCCCGTATGATCGTGGCGTATGCCGCCGGCAAGGAACCGCAAAAGACCTTGATCGACGACACCCTGAAACAGCTTGACCTGCCGGCCGAAGCCCTCTTCTCGACCCTCGGACGCACGGCTGCCCGCGGACTGGAAAGCAAATTAGCTGCCGACTGGGCATTGGAGTTCTACGACCGCCTGATCAAGAACTTGGAGAACGGCGATTCCCGCATGGTCAACCATTATATGTGGGAAAAGGAGACCTGGCCCAAACAGGCGCAAGGTGTCGGCCTGACCGAAGCGCCGCGCGGAGCCCTCGCCCACTTCATCGTGATCGAGGACAAGAAGATAAAGAACTACCAGATGGTCGTGCCGACAACCTGGAACGCCTCTCCGCGTGACGAAAAGGGCATCCTTTCCGCCTACGAATCGGCCCTGATCGGTACTCCGGTGTACGATCCGAAACAGCCGTTGGAGATTCTCCGTACCATCCACTCGTTCGACCCCTGCTTAGCTTGTGCCGTGCACCTGTACGACGAAGAGGGGAAATATGTGCATCAAATGGATATGTTTTAATCATGCAGTTCAATGAAAAGTCGTAAGAAACGTTTAAGAGAAGTATACGTGTGGGAGCTTCCCGTGCGCATCTATCACTGGCTGAATGCACTCTGTATCGTGATACTCTGCATCACCGGTTTCATCATAGCCGATCCGCCCGCCATCATGACAGAAACGGAGGCTAACTTCAGTTATTGGTTCGGGACGGTGCGCTTTATCCATTTTGTGGCAGCGTTCGTGTTCTTCTTCAACTTCGTTTTCCGCTTGTATTGGGGATTCGTCGGGAACCGGTATGCGCGCTGGAACAACTTCATCCCGCTGAAGAAGTCGCAATGGAAAGAGATTGTCGAAGTGATAAAAGTGGATATCCTGATGATCAAGAACAAGCCGGTAGACAGTATCGGGCATAACGCGTTGGCGAGTGTGATCTATTTCGGCATCTTCTGGGCGTTCCTGCTGCAATCCATCACCGGATTCGGCCTGTATGCCAAGATGAGCGAGTCCATATTTCCGCAACTCTTCGCCTGGACAGTCCCGTTGATGGGCGGCGATCTGGTGGCACGCGAGATTCATCATTTCCTGATGTGGTTCTTCATCCTTTTTGCTATCGTGCACATTTACCTGGTGTTCTACCATGATTATATCGAGCAACGCGGCGAAACGTCTTCCATCATCGGTGGTTGGAAGTTTATCGAGGAAGAGATTGCCGATAAGGAAGAAGTCACGGAGACAGCCGAAACAATCACCAAATCAGCCCGTAAAAATGAATGAAAAGATATTGATCCTGGGTGTCGGCAACCTGCTGTTGAAAGACGAAGGTGTCGGCATCCACGTAATCGGCGCCTTAGAAAATGAGGAACTGCCTCCCAACGTCTCCCTGATGGATGGCGGGACAGGCGGATTGCACCTGATCGCCTGGATACAGGATTACGACCGTATTATCATGGTCGACGCCACGCTCGACAATAATCCGCCGGGCACCATCCGCCTGATCCGTCCGCGCTATGCAACAGACTTTCCTCCGCTTATGAGTGCGCACGAGATCGGTCTCCGAGACATGATCGAGGCAATGATACTGACCGGGAAACTGCCGGATATCCAGCTGATCGTTATCTCCGCAGCGGATATCAGCGAGGTGGGAATGGAACTGACGCCTGTTGTGGAAGCGGCAGTTCCGAAGGTGGTGGAGCTTATTCGATCCTGTTTATCTCACCAATAAAATAGATTGCGCCCGTACTGTATTCGCTGATCAGATAGATAAACGGGCGGTTCACGAAGAAATCCATCTTCTGCATTTCCGGTCTCGGGCCCGGCGAAGAAACCCAGCCCTCGCCCAGCGTGACGGCTTCAGCCTTCGTCCCTTCCTCGTCTACCTCTATGCGGGCTTTCTGCAAGGCGCGCGACAGGAAAATCCGTTCCCGGCTTAGTTTGGAGAAGTCTGCGTCCGCGGCGGAAAATGCCGATGTGATGCCTAACGCCTGCAAGACATCATTCAGTTCGATATCGTATGAAGTCGAGAAACGGGGCAGCTTCAAATGAATCTGATAACCGTTACGGTTCCCGGGAAGCAGCCTCCACGACTCACCCGTCAATGAGGCGATCACTTCGGCATTCGTCACTCCTTCGTCCGGCAATAGGATCGACATGGAAAACGCGCCGTTGCCGTACGAGCGTGACAACATACGGAACTTCTCATGCTCACAAACAACGCCGGAAAAAGAGGCATTCATCATCTGCACCTCCTGCTCACGTCCCTGTGCATCGGTAAAGAGATCCTTTTTCGTATTGCTTGTCTCGAAAGGCGTGCTCCATTCGCCCCGGAAAGCAATTGCATTCAGTAAATAGATGCTGGCATTCGGATTGATCTCATCCAATATCTTCGGAATCCGGCCATCCGTATTCTTGGAAGTCCAGTCGTTGATCTGCTTCAAGGCATCCGGTTTGGAGAAATCCAGGTTACGCACAATGGCTTTATAATAGGACTCATTCGCCTCCCGGAAAGCCGGCAATACGTTAAGTCCGTTTCTTACCCAGATGGAGTTCGCCGTATGAACCGTTACCTGCGGGTCGATGTCGGCAGAGGCGACAAGCATCTTCTGGTTATACGCATTTATCTCATCAGGCTGCGCTCCCTCAAATCCCAATGTCCGGGCGATCTCTTCCTCAGTCTTTCCTGCCGCTCCGTTATTAAGCATGGACATCATGTAGTTGACACTGATCGGCGACAGGATAATATTAGCCGGCTGTGCATGGCTGCTGCTGACCTGGCGGAACAGGGAAAAAGCAAAATCGTTGCCTGCATCGGCAAGAGCTTGTTCGGACTTGGTCAACGGAATATCCGTGCGGTCTTTTTTAGGCACAACATTGTCGCCATTATCACAAGAGGCGAACGCACAAAGTACAAATAAGGCAAAAACAAGTTTCTTCATGATTCTTTTCGTTTTATAATTAGTTTATATACAATAAATGCAAGGCGAAAAGAAACCTTGCATCATCTTCGGATAAAATTTACCGGACGCAGATAGCACAGAGGACGCAGACTTACGCAGACTTGTTTTTTAATAATTAATATTGTCTGCGTTATTCTGCGTCCTCTGCGCTATCTGCGTCCAGTAATATTATTCCAATACTAAAACTTCGTTGTCCTTATAGCTTTCGTAGCTGGAAACGATAACTTTCTCGCCTGCTTCCAGACCGTCGATCACTTCATAGTACTGCGGGTTCTGACGGCCGATCTTGATCTTGCGGCGATAAGCCTTCTTGCCGTCTTTGTCGAGTACGAAAATCCAGCTGCCGCCCGTGCTCTGGAAGAATGTTCCGCGCGGGATGATGATGCTTTCTGTCGGCTTACCAAGTTCCAGACTGATATAATAAGTCTGTCCGCTGCGGATATTATCGGGACGTTCGCCTGTGAAAACGAAATCCGTCCGGAACTTGCCGTCACGCACTTCCGGATAAACCTTGCGTACGCTCAATGCGAAGTTAGCACCCTGGCGTTCGAAAGTTGCAGATAATCCCTGTTTCACGCGGTCGATATAATGTTCGTCGATCATGACTTCGATCTTATAATCCGAGAGGTCGTTGATCTGTCCGATCTTCTGTCCGGCAGAAACATTCTGACCTAAAACAACATCCAACAAACCCAACTCTCCGTCGATCTGTGAACGGACGTTCAGGTGTTCTTTCCGTTCGTGTACCAATGCGATATTTTTACGCATATTAGCCAAACTGGTTTCCATTTCTTCCATCTGGATTGTACGGGAGATGGAATCCTGACGCAAACGTTCTACAACCAAATTATATTTCTTGCTTGCCAGTTCATAGTCTTCTTGCGCCTTCAGAAACTCTTCCTTGGCAATCAGGTTTTCTTCATACAGCTTCTTCTGTTGGTTGTACGCACGGCGAAAGCGTGTGATATCCACATCTAATTGAGCCTTTTCCAACTGGTTGTTCAACTTATCCTGTTCCATTGCCACCTGTGTGTTACGCAGGAAGTTCTGCTTTTCCGCCAACTGGGCTTCCGCATCCAGAATCTGCAGGTCGAGGCCGGAGTTGGAAAGACGGACAATAACATCCCCTTTCTTCACCTGTGCGCCTTCTTCCACTACTTTTTCCTGCACGATACCGCCTTCTTCCGGGCTGAGCTGCACAACCGTGATCGGCTGCACCTGTCCGTCCACGCGAACAAAGTCGTTGAACTGTTCCTTTGTCACATTCCCGATGTTAATACCGCGGGCATCCACCTTCAATGTCGAAGCATGATCACCGAAAATGATCCATCCTACCAAAACCAGGAAGAAAGCACCACCTGCTACATAAGGAATATGCTTCTTCTGAAGACCTTTCTTTTTTTCTAACTGTATATCCATGATTGTATGTTTTTATTTCTTATTTTTCAGTTCTAAATTCTCAATTCTCATTTATAAGCGGCTGGCCCTTATAGTAATCGACTTGCCTGCATTTCATCAGATATAATAGACGCCTCTGTAAAAGATCGGCTTTTGAGTTCAGTAAAGTCGTTGCATTTGTCTGTACATCGAGCGGACTCATCAATCCCTCTTCAAATTTACGAAGTGTAACCTGATATGCCAAATCATCGGCTTTTACTTTCTTTTCCATTTGAATCGTTTCCTTTGCATAACCTTCTCTGTCGAGGACAGCCAATTCTACATCTTTCTGCAGCTGGCGAAGTGTCTCCGTCTGCTTTTCGTAAGCGATCCGGACATTATTGCGGGCCCGGCGCAGATTGGTTATACGTGATAAGCCATCGAACAATGGAAAACTAAAACTGAAATAAATATATTCCCCGCGGTTATTCTTAAACTGGCTTTTGAAAGAAGATGCAGCAGTTTCAGACTTTAAATTCTCAAAATAGCTGGTCGAAATACCGGCTTCGACAGACAGGGACGGAAGCAACTTCCCTTTTGTTATTAAATAATTCATTTTACTGGTTTTCAACTGAAATTCGGCCTGCAAGGCGGTCGGGTTATTTGCCATGGCATAATCCTGTATCGCACTGATAGACTCTTCGGCCCGTATGCTTTCTACCTGTGGTACAGCCGTATCGACTTCCAGTTCCAAATCGGAAGGATAGTTCATCGCATTCTTCAACGTCATCATCGCCGTATTGTAGAGATTCTGCTGATGCGTCAGATTATAGTCGTCACCGGCAGCCTGCGACTCGATCTGGGCAACATCCGCCTTACCTTTAAGCCCTAATTCTTCCTGACGTTGGGTTTTATATAAAAGGCGCTTACTATCTTCCAACTTATCGGCACACATTTTTACCAGTCCCTGGTAATACACAACAGTAATATAGGCATCCATAATACTGATTGCCAAATCATCTTTCTGTTTCTGCAAATCATTTCTACCCATGTGGCGGTTCACATTGGCCAGACGCCATTGGTTAATCAACTGGCCCCCTCTGAAAAGCGGCAATGAAGCATAAGCTCCATAGCCATTATTAAAGGTTGACGTATTTACATAAGTATTAGTCCCCGGGTCAACAGAACGACCGAACCTGTATTGAGCATCGACCTGTGTACTGATAGTAGGTAAAAAAGAGGCTACAGCCGATTGTTGCTCGGCTTGATATGTATTATTTGTATAGGCCTGTTGTTTCACCTTCGGACTGTTTTCCACCGCATACCGCATGCAATCGTCCAAACTCCAGATTTTATCCTGCGCCAACATCGGGGCAAGCAGGCTAAACGAAAGAACTGTTGTAATTATTATCTTTTTCATTGCTGTATTATTTTCTACCTGATAAAATGCAAAGAGCGTGCCAAAATAGTCAATCCATTATAATACAAAGCATTAATAATATATTCATTTTGAACGAGTGTCAAAAAATTGGACAGTGCTGTAAAAGAATTAGACAATGGCAAAAGCCTTTTTTATTCGGGGATTCATTTTTTTGCAGAACTGAACTATCCCGTTCCCGCGCTCCGACGCGAGATCGCAAAGGAACAGGTTTTATCCAAAACTGGTAAATGATGATTCAGGATGCGGCAGGCTATTTTGCGATCCCGCGTCGGAGCGCGGGAACAGGATAGCTCACAATTTCTTAAATTCGATCCCCTCTAACTTTCAACTCTTAACTTTCAACTTTCAACTACTTAGGGGGGCTTATTGTATAAAACGCATTTTTTAGGTTTAAGAAAGACTTGAAATCTAATAAATGTTAATCCGCTTTTTGGGCGTCAAAATGGAACTTTTTCCTCTTTTTTGAGTGTTTTCAGCCATTACGACCGTCCTAATCTCTATTACGACCGTGCTAATAGGTAGTGCACTCGGCACCTCGCGAAGATTTGGACGGTCGTAATGGCGATTTGGACGGTCATAATTGGAAAAAGGACCATTTTAAGGGCAAAAAAGCATCTGAATTTCCTTGAGATATTTGGGACACCGTCCGTTTTATTTTCAAATATTCGATTCTCCGGGAGTTAAGCTTTATCACATTGTCGGCGTTTCCTTCTTTCGGTAATCAAATTGCACGCTTTTTGGAATGGGCTCGGCACTTCATTTTCTCTGTTGTCATCCGCAAAGGCTAAAACCATGAAAAGAGTCAATCCAAAACCGATCAGAATTTCGGACGAAATAGAAAAACGGACAAAAAGAGGGTTATTGTAAATTCTGTCGAATAATTGATTATATTCGCACAATCAGAAACGAGTTACATCATATATTATAGTAATATGAAATGGATATACTTTCTTGCCGTATCATCACTCATGATGATTGCCTGTAATGATAGCAAGACAACAAAAGAGAACGAAAGCGTCAACCAGACATTGCAAACTATTTTCAACCGCAAAAGCGTACGGAAATATACGGAACGGCCGGTTGAAAAAGAAAAATTAGAAATGCTTGTCCGTGCAGGCATGGCTGCGCCTTCTTCGCGCGACCGCCGCCCCTGGGAGTTTGTGATTGTGACGGACCGCGATCTTTTGGACACAATGGGAGACGGCTTGCCTTTGGCACGTATGCTGAAAGATACCAAACAGGCTATTATCGTATGCGGAGATACGCTTAAGTCGAATAATGCCTGGATGCTCGACTGTTCGACGGCCGCCCAAAACATACTGCTTGCCGCCGAATCAATGGGCCTGGGAGCCGTATGGACAGCCGCCTATCCTTATCCCGAACGAATGCAGGTCGTGCGGGACGCCTTGCAACTCCCGGAGCATATCATTCCCCTGACCGTAATTCCGCTCGGCTATCCGACAGGTCAGGAAAAGCCTAAAAATAAATTCAACGAACAGCAGATACATTATAACAAATGGTGAGAATAAATTGTTGGATTGTAACTATATTGTAGTTACATTTGCAAAAACTTTAAATATATAAATGGGAACAAAAGAAAAGCTTATCGAACGTTTCAAGTCGTTGCCTACCAATTTCACATTTGAGGAAATGGAACGTTTGTTATCCATATTTGGTTATGAAAAATCAAATAAAGGCAAAACGTCCGGTTCGAGAGTTATCTTTAAAAATGGAGATAAACGTCCTATTATGATCCATAAACCTCACCCAGGTAATATCATCAAAGGTTATGCAATAAGGCAAGTATTAAATGATTTGACAAATGAAGGTTTTATTAAATGAAGAAAGGATATACTTATGAACACATTAAAATATAAAGGTTTTATTGGTTCTGTCAACTTCAGTGAAGAAGACAGCGTTTTCTTCGGTAAAATAGAAGGAATTAATGGAATGGTCAATTTTGAAGGACAAAGCGTTCAAGAACTAACAGAAGCTTTTCATGAGGCTGTCAATGATTATATTGCATTTTGCGAAGAAGAAGGGATACAGCCGCATAAGAGTTATTCGGGATTATTGAATGTTCGCTTGACCCCGGAAATACACAGTCGCGTAGCGATGCTGGCAAAACGCACCGGTATCTCCATCAATGCATTCATCAAGCAAGCATTGGAAAAACAAATTATGACTATGCTATAGGAATTTAAAAACGTATAAACCATACATGACAAAACAAGGCACCATACTGGTTGTAGACGATAACAAAGGAATCCTTACCGCAGTACAGATGCTGTTGGGCACTTGCTTCGAGAAGGTGATTACCATTTCTACTCCGAATAAGATAAAATCCACATTGCACGATGAGAATATAGATGTTGTTCTGTTGGATATGAATTTCAGCGCCGGCATCAATACCGGCAACGAAGGGCTGTTCTGGCTCTCGGAAATAAAGAAGGAAGATGCATCGATACAGGTCGTTCTTTTTACAGCATACGCGGATATCGACCTTGCCGTACGGGGAATCAAGGAAGGTGCGACCGATTTTGTCGTCAAGCCCTGGGACAACGCCAAGCTGCTGGAAACGTTGCGGACTGCCTATAACATACGGATAGCCAACCGCAAAGGCATCGCACTTGCCGACAACAAGCTGGTCGTCTCCAAAGAAAGCGGTATGTTCTGGGGAGAAAGTAGCGCCATGCAACAACTCCGCTCCCTGATCGAAAAGGTCGCCCGGACGGATGCCAACATCCTGGTCACCGGCGAAAACGGAACAGGTAAAGAAATGCTTGCCCGCGAAATACATATGCTTTCCAACCGGAAGAAAGAGACATTGGTCCCGGTCGATATGGGAGCCATCACGGAAACGCTTTTTGAAAGCGAACTGTTCGGGCACGTCAAAGGAGCCTTTACCGACGCGCGGGCAGACCGACCGGGAAAATTCGAGGTGGCCAACAACGGTACGCTCTTCTTAGATGAGATCGGGAACCTCTCCTATCACCTGCAAGCCAAGCTGTTGACCGTCCTGCAACGCCGCAGCATCGTCCGCGTGGGAAGCAACACGCCCATTCCGGTCAATATCCGCCTGATCTGCGCAACAAACCGCGACCTGCAGGAAATGGTCGAAAAAGGCGATTTCCGCGAAGACCTGCTCTATCGCATCAATACGATCCATGTAGAGATTCCGCCCCTTCGCGAACGGCCGGAAGACATCGTTCCCCTTACCGAAATATTCCTGTCCAAATATGCCAATATCTATGGGAAAACAACCATGCACCTCAGTCCGGATGCCAAAGAGAAACTGAGTGCACAGCCCTGGTTCGGAAACATCCGAGAACTGGAGCACACCATCGAAAAGGCGGTTATCATTGCCGAAGGAAACGTGTTGGAGGGAAACGATTTCGATTTTCCGCGTGCCAAAAAGGAATCGGCGACAAAAGAAGCGACGACTTTGGAAGAAATGGAATACAACATGATAAAGAGCGCCATGGACAAATACAGCGGAAACCTGTCGCTCGTTGCCAGCCAGTTGGGAATCTCCCGGCAGACGCTGTATAACAAGATCAAACGATACGAACTGTAATGCTGAAAGGGATTTTCCATAATTTCTATCTCCGTCTGGCAGTATTTATCATACTGACGGTAGCAGAGACCTGGTTTGCTCTCCAAAAGGAGTGGATATGGTTCATCCCGCTTATGGGCGTATGGCTTTTTATACTCCGGCAAATCCTGTTGTCGGACAAACGGAATGCCCAGAAAGTCGCGTTTATGTTCGATGCGATCGACAACAGCGACTATGCATTCCAATATGCAACACGCGGCCGTTCGTCCAACGATAAGCTGGTCAGCGAGTCGTTAAACCGCATTACCCAGATTCTTTTCCAGGCAAAGGCAGACGCTGCGCAGAAAGAGAAATATTACGAGCTGATCATGAACTCGGTCAACACCGGTATCATCGTGCTCGACGACAATGGCGTGATCTTCCAGACCAACAATGAAGCTTTGCGGTTGTTGGGAATGTCGGTCTTCACCAATGTCCGCCAACTCGGACGTATCGACGAAAATCTGGAAAACACCGTGCGGAATATCCAGCCGGGCGACAAACATCAGATATCGTTTACCAACGAACGCGGCAACGTACACTTGTCTATCCGCGTTTCCGAAATGACCTTGCAGGAAAAGCACGTGCGCATCCTGGCGATTAACGATATCAACAGCGAACTGGATGAGAAGGAAATCGACTCCTGGATACGCCTGACACGCGTCCTGACGCACGAGATCATGAACTCCGTCACGCCTATCACTTCACTTAGCGACACGCTCCTCTCCCTCCATGAAAATGCGGACGACGACATACGCAGCGGCCTGGAAGTGATCAGTACGACAGGGAAAAGCCTGATTTCGTTTGTGGAGTCTTACCGGAAATTCACGCATATCCCGACGCCTGAACCTTCCCTCTTCTACGTCCAGAAGTTCGTAGAACGTATGGTGAAGCTCGCCCGCCATCACAACAACTTCCCGAACATCACGATCAACGTCAGCGTCGAGCCGTCCGACCTGATTGTCTATGCCGACGAGAACCTGATTTCGCAGGTTGTCCTGAATCTGCTGAAAAACGCCATGCAGGCAATCGGAAGCGAGCAGGAAGACGGCCTGATCGAAGTAAAAGCCTATTGTAACGAAGAAGAAGCCGTCCTGATAGAAGTCAGCAACAACGGTCCCGTCATTCCGCAGGAAGAGGCCGAACATATTTTCGTGCCTTTCTTCACAACCAAAGAGGGCGGCAGCGGCATCGGGCTGTCCATCTCCCGCCAGATCATGCGCCTGTCCGGAGGAAGCATCGCCCTCAAGAGCGCTCCGGCAGCCAAACGGACAACGTTTATTCTGACGTTTCCTTGATGAAGGGATAAAAAATATCAATTATCATAAACATTTCAAACGCCAAATGTTTTATATCTTTGAGCCGTAAATAAAGATTTATGAACATATTAGACAAACTCAAAATCAATCACCGTCCAAGCGCGGGAGCTTTGGATCTTCTGAAATATATCGGTCCGGGACTGTTAGTAACTGTAGGGTTTATCGATCCGGGGAACTGGGCGACTAATTTAGCGGCAGGTTCGGAATTCGGATATGCGCTGCTTTGGGTGGTTACGTTTTCTTCTATCATGCTGATTATTATCCAACATAACGTTGCTCACTTAGGAATTGTGACCGGGCTTTGCCTGTCGGAAGCAACAAATAAATACATGCCGCGTACGTTGAGCCGCCCGATCCTGATTTCGGCGATGCTGGCCAGTGTTTCCACTTCATTAGCGGAGATTTTAGGTGGAGCCATTGCCCTTCGGATGCTGTTCGGGATGCCGATTAAGGTCGGGGCTGTGATCGTGACCATTGCCTGCTTAGGCATGTTGATGACCAACACATATAGCAAGATCGAACGCTGGATCATCATGTTCGTTTCGATCATCGGACTGTCTTTCCTCTATGAACTGGCGCTGGTCGACGTGCAATGGGGAGCCGCCATCGAAGGCTGGATAAAACCGACTTTCCCGGAAAACTCCATGCTGATAATCATGAGTGTGCTGGGCGCTGTCGTGATGCCGCACAACCTGTTCCTGCACTCGGAAGTCATTCAGAGCCGCGAATGGAACCTGGAAGATGAGCCGGTTATCAAAAAGCAGTTGAAATATGAGTTTTACGACACATTGCTGTCAATGGTTATCGGTTGGGCAATCAATTCGGCGATGATTATCCTGGCTGCATCGGCTTTCTATAAACACAATATAGCAGTGGATGAACTGGACCAGGCGCAACAACTGTTGGTCCCGTTGGTAGGAAGCAATGCGGGAGCTATCTTTGCCGGGGCGCTTCTGCTGGCAGGTATTTCATCCACGATCACATCCGGAATTGCCGGAGCCTCAATTTTTGCAGGCTTCTATGGCGAGGCATACAACCATAAAGACCTACATTCCAAATTGGGAGTCCTGCTGTCGTTCGTCCCTGCCCTGCTCATTATCTTCATTGTCGGCGATCCGTTCAAGGGGCTGATCTATTCGCAGATGTTGTTAAGCGTACAACTCCCGATCACTGTTTTTACACAAGTCTACCTGACATCCAGTAAAAAAGTCATGGGCAAATTCGTTAATACACGTTCCACGACGATCCTGTTGATTGCTTTAGGGACGCTTGTAACGGTTTTGAACGTCGCACTTCTGATAAGTCTCATTTAATACAATAACCCCCTGTTAAAATCCGGGCGGATATGGGGATGTGTCAAAAGTAAGTTCTAACGCTTTAGCGTGTCATTGCGGGCTTGACCCGCAACCTTATACTAAACTGATTTACAGTGATTAGAATGAGATGGCGGGTCAAGCCCGCCAGGACACAGATGCTATAAATAGGGCTTTTGACACATCCCCTTCCGCGTCCGCCTGAAATCTTGTCTGCAGGCGTCTTTATTTTCATGCAAGTGTAACCGAAGTTCCATGCCCATGAAATCGAAATTCTATGCCCATGAAATTTTATTTTCATGCAGACTGATTAAAAAAGACATTTTGACAGAATTTGGAAGAGGTAAATATTCTTTGAAAAAACACAGATAATTGCCTTGAAGTTTTACAAGAAATATACAATAAGCCTCAGAATCGGATTGGAATTAATGGTGCAATAACTCCCATTAATGAGGTGAAAACCCCAATTAAAGAGGTAAAAACCCCCATTAATGGGACAATAACTCCCCCAAAAAGCATGTTAAGTACACAAAGTAAAGTAAAGGAAAGAAAAGGAAAATAAAGGAAAGGAAAATAAATCTTATTATTATCATCATCATCATCGTGTGTGCGCGAGAGAGGTCGTGGTCGTGGATGAAAAGATTTTTCGATTATCAGTTGCATTCCGCCCTTTATTTTTGTATCTTTGCAAACTTTGAATAGAAAACATTTAACTACAAAGATGAGCGATATCAAAACGAACGAAGAAGAAGGCAAAAAGAGCTTGAACTTCATTGAAGCAATGGTTGAAAAAGACTTGGCGGAAGGTAAAAACGGCGAACGCGTACAGACCCGTTTCCCGCCCGAACCAAACGGATACCTGCATATCGGACATGCCAAAGCCATCTGCCTGGATTTCGGTATTGCCGAACAGTATGGCGGCGTCTGCAACCTGCGCTTCGACGACACAAACCCCGTAAAAGAAGATTTGGAATACGTGGATGCCATCAAGGAAGACATTGAATGGCTGGGTTACCACTGGAATAATATATATTACGCATCCGATTACTTCCAGCAACTCTGGGACTTTGCGATCCAGCTGATCAAGGAAGGAAAGGCATACGTCGACGAACAGACTTCCGAACAAATTGCGGCCCAGAAAGGGACGCCGACGCAACCGGGAACAAACAGCCCGTACCGCGACCGGCCGATCGAAGAGAGCCTGGAACTGTTCAACAAGATGAACAGCGGCGAGCTGGAAGAAGGCTCAATGGTGTTGCGCGCCAAGATCGACATGGCCAATTCAAACATGCACTTCCGCGACCCGATCATCTACCGCATCGTCAAGACTCCGCACCACCGCACAGGCGACAAGTGGAAAGCCTATCCGATGTACGACTTTGCACACGGACAGAGCGACTTCTTCGAAGGCGTCACCCATTCGCTGTGCACACTCGAATTTGTGGTACACCGCCCGCTGTATGATCTCTTCATCGACTGGCTGAAAGAAGGCAAAGACCTGAACGACAACCGTCCGCGTCAGACCGAGTTCAACAAACTGAACCTGAGCTACACGCTGATGAGCAAGCGTAACCTGTTGACGTTGGTGAAGGAAGGACTGGTAAACGATTGGGACGATCCGCGTATGCCGACGATCTGCGGTTTCCGCCGTCGCGGTTATTCACCGGAATCCATTCACAAGTTTATCGACAAGATCGGTTATACGACTTACGATGCGTTGAACGAATTCGCCTTGTTGGAAAGCGCTGTCCGCGAAGATCTTAACACCCGTGCCACCCGCGTATCGGCCGTTCTGAATCCGGTCAAGCTGATTATCACCAACTATCCCGAGGGACAGGTTGAAGAGATGGAAGCGATCAATAATCCGGAAGATCCGTCGGCAGGAAGCCATACGATCGAATTCAGCCGCGAGCTGTGGATCGAACGCGAAGACTTCATGGAAGATGCTCCGAAAAAGTTCTTCCGCATGACACCGGGACAGGAAGTACGTCTGAAAAACGCCTACATCGTGAAATGCACAGGCTGCAAGAAAGACGCTGACGGCAATATCGAAGAGATCTATTGCGAATACGACCCGAACACGAAGAGCGGTATGCCGGACAGTAACCGGAAGGTGAAAGGCACGCTCCACTGGTTGAGCTGCGCACACTGCCTGCCTGCCGAAGTACGCCTGTACGACCGCTTGTGGAACGTGGAGAACCCGCGCGACGAATTGGCTGCCATCCGCGAAGCCAAGAACTGTTCGCCGCTGGAAGCAATGAAAGAGATCATCAACCCCGACTCGCTGAAAATACTGGAAAACTGCTATGTCGAAAAGTTCCTGGCAAATGCCAAACCGCTCGATTACCTGCAGTTCCAACGTATCGGTTATTTCAATGTGGATAAAGATTCCACAGCCGGTAAATTAGTCTTTAACCGTACCGTATCCCTGAAAGATACCTGGAGTAAGGTGAAAGATAAATAATGTGCCAATATTTCAATATGCCAATGTGCCAATGAGAAAAAAAGAAGGTATCTCACGTCTGTTACAGCGCTATCTGTCCGGTCACCAGGAAGGCAGGGACGCCTATTTTGATGCCGATGAGATAGATAGCCTGTTGGACAGTTTTGAAGAATCGGACGATTATACTTACTACGATGAAGTCTTGGCTTTAGGCCTGAGGCTTCATCCCGGTAATACCGATTTGCAGGTCAGGCAATGCAAGTCGTTCGTCTATAACGAAGACTATGAAAGTGCACTTGCCCTGATCGAGACAATCGCCGAAACGGACAATCAGGATCTCGACATGCTACGTCTGGAATGTTACGTCATGCAAGATTCCTATGATAAAGTGATCGGATATACGGAAAAACTCATTGCCGATAAATGCGAATATCTGGAAACTATATTCGAATATATCGCTCCTATCCTGGGCGATGCGGAGATGAATAAAGAGGCACACGATTATATCAATCGCGGGCTGATGCTCTTCCCCGACAATATGATCTTGAAAGACGAGCTTTGCTATAATCTGGAAATTGAAGGCGATATCGAAAAAGCGATCGGGATCTGTAACGAGCTGATCGACAAGAATCCTTATTCCAACGATTACTGGTTTACACTCGGCCGCCTCTATTCGATCAGCGGGGATTATGAGAAAGCAATCGAAGCGTTCGACTTTGCCCTTACCTGTGACGATTCGGATGAAGAGTTGAAAATACTGAAGGCCTATTGCCTTTACATGAATGAGAATTATGAAAAGGCAATCGAGGTGTATAACGAGATTGCAACAACTGATGAGATACGCGCCCGTATCACACCGTTGCTTGCCGAATGTTATGTAAAGTTAGAAGATTACGAAAAGGCTTATGACCTATTGAAAGAACAACTTAGCCGGAACGGTTTGCAGGAAGATTCCAGCACTTACATTAATTATATCCGTTGTTGTGTCGAGACAGGACGTGAAAAAGAGGCTTCTGAGAATCTGATGAAAGCCTCCAGGCTGTTTCCTAAAAACGTCCGGATCCTCTCTCTGTTAGCTTTGACATATCTGGAAAATGGAGAGGAAAAGAAGGCTGTGGAGGTGACAGACCGCCTGTTTAATGTCCTCGACAAGTCGGATGACAAAAATCAGGAAGATTTCGAAAGCCTGTTCCATGCCGGTCAATATCTGTATATGAAAGGGGATATAGACAAGGCTTTGCAATATTATAAGAAAGTCTTCGATGCTAATCCGAAAATGCCTCAGATGCATCTCCACTTAGCAATGGCTTATCTGGCAAAAGGAGATCTGAAACATTTCGGGGAGCATTTCCGGCAGACTTCTCCCAATGAAGTGTTCGAATATCTGAAAAATTCCGGTCTCGATTTTGACAAAATTACCGATGAGACAAACTACAAACATATTGCCCCGGAAGATCTGGTGAAAGAATTCCTCAATAATAAGGATAATAACAACTAAACATGAAAAGAAATCTAAAAGACTACGGCCTCTTAGTTTTAAAAGGCATGGGTATGGGTGCGGCGGATGTCGTGCCCGGCGTATCGGGCGGAACCATCGCCTTCATTGTTGGGATCTATGAAGAGTTGATCGACTCGATCAAAAGTATTAACGCATCCAGCCTGAAACTGCTCTTTACCGGAAAGGTTGCGGCTTTCTGGAATGCGATAAATGCAAATTTCCTGTTGTCCATTGTTGCCGGGATCGGGATCAGTATCTTTTCACTGGCCAAGATCATTACCTGGTTGCTGACGGATCATCCGATTCTCGTTTGGTCTTTCTTCTTCGGCTTGGTGCTGGCTTCAACCTGGTTCGTATCCAAAGATATCCGGAAATGGGATTGGAAAACGATCTTGAGTTATATTATCGGAATCGTAGTCGCTTTCTATATAACGGTTGCAACTCCGGCTGAAACGCCGTCCAATCTGCTCTTCATCTTCCTTTGCGGGGCAATTGCCATCTGTGCGATGATCCTGCCGGGGATATCAGGCAGTTTTATTCTGGTGCTTTTAGGTAAATATTTCTACATCATGGAGGCGGTGAAGACATTCAATATACCCGTGATGCTGGTGTTTATCGGTGGTGCAGCAATCGGTATTACGAGTTTCTCACGCATATTGTCATTTGCTCTCCGCCGGTTCCACGACATTACGATTGCCGTACTGGCCGGTTTTATGTTGGGATCGCTGAATAAGGTGTGGCCCTGGAAAGAGACAATCGAGACTTATACGGACAGCCATGGCCTCGTGAAACCTCTCGTAGAGGCAAACATCCTGCCGAACCAATTTATCGTAGAGGCTGTCGGCCTGATGATATTAGGTTTTGCACTTGTTTACTTCCTCGAAAAGTTATCGATGAAGACCGCAAAATAAAGGGTTTATCGTGAAAACCATTCTTTAAACTCTCCTACCCGTGCTTTGCTGACCAGTATTTTTTCCGGGACCGGCACTTTCAGGTTGATAGACAGCCGTCCGTTAAACCAGAGGTCGATATCCTGTATCGCTTTACGCGAGATCAGATATTGCCGGTTCACCCGGAAGAAGAACACCGGATTCAGACAATCGGAAAGTTCATCCAAAGTCTGGGGGAAAACACATTCTTTTCCGTCTGCAAGCACCGCTTTTACAATCCCGTCATCGATATGGAAGAAAAGAACCGTTTCGACAGAGACCGGCAACAGCTTATCGCCTTTGATGGGGACTAAAAAATGGGTCTTATAACTTTCCTCCTTTCTTAACGCACGGATCAGGGTTGAATAGTCCGGCTCTTTGCCGGCAGGTTCGCCTTGCAAACGCTCCAGTTTATCGAGTGCTTTCCTGATATCGCTGGGATCGATCGGCTTGAGCAGATAGTCGATACTGTTTACCTTAAATGCTTTTAAAGCATATTCGTCGTAGGCGGTTGTAAATATGATCGGACAGGTGATATCTACATGGCCGAATATCTCGAATGCGGAACCATCCGCCAAATGAATATCCAGGAAAATCAAATCGGGCATTCCGTGAGTGCCAAACCAGTCTATCGTCTCAGTAATGCTGTCTAATACGGCCAAGATTTCCATATCCGGCGCTATTTCCGACAGCAATGCCTGCAAATTGCGGACTGCCGCTTTTTCATCTTCTATAATAAGTGCTTTCATGTCATTTATATCAAAGGAATCGTCACTACAAACATCTCATTTTCTTCACTGACTGCGATCTCCTTTCTGAAAAGGAGGCGGTAGCGTTTAGCCAGGTTGGCCAGTCCGATGCGGGTGCCGCCGCTTGCCGTCAGTTTGGGCTGAAGTGGATTACTGACCGTCAACTGATGTCCTTCGGACTGTATCCGGATTGTCAGCGGGCGGCGGTTGCTAATCTCGTTGTGTTTGACGGCATTCTCGATCAGCAACTGGACAGACATGGGCGGAAGCAGACAGTTTTCCGTACCTTCGTCGATCCGGATATCGAACGAGAGGTTATCTTCGTAGCGCATCTTCAGCAGAAAGATGTAAGCACGGACAAACTCCATCTCTTCATGGAGCATCACACTCTGGTTTTCGTTCTCTTGCAAAGTGTAGCGAAGCACGCGGGAAAGTTCCTGCAAATAGTCCTGCGCCTTATCCGGAGTCTCGCGGATCAGGGAACGAAGCGTATTAAGCGAGTTGAACAGCATGTGAGGATTCAACTGGCTCTTCAAGGCTTCATACTGGTTTATCAGGTTCTCTGTCCGGAGTTGCTGGTTCTCGATAAGCACAAGCTGGCTCCGTCTCAACAGGTAGCTCATATAACAGCTTCCCACCACGATACAGGTGATCAGGAAGTCGCGTAACGGGTGCAAATAATGGTGTACCATCGCATCGATAGCCGGAATGTTGAAATGATGATGCAGGAAGACAAATCCTTTCCCTAACAGGTTGCTGACGATCCAGGTCAGGACAAACGACAGCACTAATTTCCACCAGGTAATATGCACCGCCGGGCGGTCGAACTTGAACAGAAAGGTGTTCAGCGCAAAAAGCAGCAACAACGAGATAAAAGTAAAGAATATCTCGTTTGCCACATCCGCCCAATGCATGCCGGGAAACAGATTATTCTGCCCCGAACGGTCGAACAGCGAAATCAGTTCGGGAAAATGCGTAAGGAAAGCAACCACGATTGAAATCACCGTCAGCGCAATCATATACCGGTCTATCCTGTTTATCCACTTCATATCCATAGGGGCAAAGATACTCATTTTTCAACACGCGCCGTCACATACATGCCGGGACGGAAACGGCTGTTCGACTCTTTTACGCGAGCGTAGACTTCCAGCGAACGGTTTGTCTCGTCCACTTCCTGCCCGACCGAGACGAGGACGGCATGGAACGTCTCTGCTCCCATCCCGTTCACACGAAACTGTACGCGCTTGCCGGGTTCCAGATTCTGCAAATCCTTTTCGTAGGCGGTCAGGCAAAGCAAGGTTTCGCCTTTGTCTACCACATCACAAATCGATTCTCCGGCATTGATATATTTTCCCAGATTCAGGTCCATCGCCGTGACATATCCGTTAAGAGGCGATTTGACCTCTAAATAAGGACGGATGCCGTTTGCCTGCAACTCTTCCGGCGCAACTCCGAGGATTGTCAATTGTGCGGCTGCTGCTTCCAAACGGCTTTTCATCGAAAGATAATCGGCCTTGCTTTGCTGGAAGCGTTTTTGCGAGGCTGCTTCCTGCGAGCTTAGGCGTTCCTGGCGTTCATACTCCTTTTGCAGGTATTCGGTTTGGGCGCAGGCATCGAGATAGGCTTGTTGCAGGTTGATGAAGTCGGGGTTTTCGAGGGTCGCCAGCACACTGCCTTTCCTGACATAATCGCCGGGGAGCAGAGTCGTACTGTGCACGGTGCCTCCCATTGTCAATGTCACGGTGGCGCGGCGTTGCGGCGGGACGACCATGATTCCGTTGAAGGAGGAATGGTTCGGCATGGCCGTAGCGGAAGTGACGGCATCTACCTCGTTTGCCGTGCCGGTCGTATCTTGCATTTCGGTTACGGGAGCAGCCGTGTCTGCGACAGCTTCGGCTACCGGTGTTGTCTCTTGTGTCGTCTGGTTGCAGGAGACTAACAACAGAGCTGCAACCGGGATGAATATTCTTTTCATATACTTTATCTTTATTTGATGTTCTATTTTTATTTCTTCTCTGAGTTACCGGGTGTACATTTCCAACTCCAAAGCCGCTACATTATAGTTATAGACCGCCTCGACATAACCGCGACGGATCTCGCGGGCAGCGTTCAGGCTCTGTACAAACTGCGTGATGTCCGTCTCGCTTTCGCGGAACAGCAGAAGGGCGCTTTGCAAAAGGGCGTCAGCTTCGGGCAGTGCGCCGGTCGTGTAATAACGGATGCTTTCGGACTGTTTGCGAAGGATCGCCTGCAACTCTTCCACTTTATTGTCCAATCCCCGCATGTTGGCTTCCGACTCGATGCGGGCGACGTAGGCGTCGATCTTCGCCTGTTTCACCCGGCTATGCTGCGGGAAGAAAAGGACAGGGAAAGAAACGCCTACCATCCATGAGTTCAAACCATTCTGCGGAGCGATCTTCTGGCGGACATAACCTAAGGAAAGTTCAGGAAAGAAGCGGCTGCGTTCCACACGAAGCATCATCTGTTTCTCATCCGCCTGGCTCTTGAAATAATTCAAATAGGTTTCCGAAGCGGAAGAGACGGCTGCTTCTGTCGGTAGAAGCATCAATGCCGTATCAGCAGGGAGCAACGGACGGTCTGCGTAACAGGCCCATGTCAGCCGGCGACTTGCGAGCGAAAGCTCTTCCTCCGCCTGCATCAAACGTGTACGGAGATCGGCGGCTAATGTGGTCGTCATATTCCGTTCCAATAAGGTGATGTCGCCTTGCTCATAGCGAAGCTGGCCGGCTTGTTGCAACCGCGAGGCTAAGTCGTTCTGCTCCCGGTAAAGGGAACAGAGGTTCGCGGCATACTGGTAATAAACCCAGGCGCGTTTCACCTCGGCAACGATCTCTTTCTTTACCATCTCGCGATAATAGCGACTGGTCGTCACCTGTTTGGAGACCAGGGCATTTTTATAGAAAGGTGTCAGCAGGGAACCGAGCGATTGTGTCAATTCCATCTGATTATCGTGGCGATATTCGCCGTTTATCTGTCCCCAGGAATAACTGACGGAGGTCGGCGCCACTTCCCAGGCTTCTCCCCGGGCGGCGTGCAGACGGTCGACAGCAGCAGATGCCATCTTTAGCCGGGGATGATTTTGCAGGGCGATGTCGATCGCTTCATCCAGCGTGACTTTTCCTTCCTGCGCCTGCACGGTTGCCGGTGTCAATAACAGGACGGCAGCCAATAGCATGAGCGCTTTGCTTCCCGGCTTGCGCATCCGCTTCCACCAGATCGGGGCGGCATTCACCAAACGGTAGAACACCGGAATCACAAGAAGCGTCAACACCGTCGAGACGATCAATCCGCCGATCACGACTGTTGCCAACGGCCGCTGTACTTCCGCACCCGCAGACTTGGCAATCGCCATAGGAACAAATCCTAACGAAGCCACCAACCCGGTCAGAAATACCGGACGCAACAGGTGCGGGCATCCTTTCGTTATAATCTTATTTGTCGTCATCTGATAGTTTGTTTGTTTCCGCAAGTCATTGAAATGATTAATCATCAGGATACCATTCAGCACGGCAACCCCGAACAGCGCAATGAAGCCGACGCCTGCCGAAATGCTGAACGGCAATCCACGCAGCCAAAGCGCTACAATCCCCCCGATCAGTGACAGCGGCACAGTCGAGAAGACCACCAACGTATAAGTCACGCTCTTGAAAGCAAAGAACAGCAGCAGCAGGATCAATGACAGAGCCACCGGAATCACGATCAACAGCGTATCGATCGCATTCTGCAGGTTCTCAAACTGGCCTCCATACTCGAAATAATAGCCGGGACTGAGCTTGATGTTCTTCTCCAACGTCGACTGGATATCGGCAACGACCTGTTGGATGTCGGCATCGCGCACATTCACTCCGATCACGACACGCCGCTTCGTCGCATCCCGGTTAATCTGCAACGGGCCGTTCACCAGTTCGATGTTCGCCACCTCTCCTACCGGAATCTGCACGCCTTCAGCAGTGCGGACGAACAGCTTGTCAAGATTCAGATCCGCCACCTTTTCCTTGTCCAGGCGGACAACGAGATCGAAACGGCGTTCGTTCTCAAACACCACGCCGGCGGCTTCACCGGCATAAGCTGTCCGGATAATCGTATTCAGTTCCTCTATATTCATTCCGTAACGGGCAATCCGGGCGCGGTCGTATTTCACGACTAACTGCGGGAGTCCCATTGCCTGTTCGACAATGACGTCGGATGCACCTGGCACTTTCTCCACGAATTTGGATGCTTCCTTCGCTTTGGCATATAGCTCTTCCATATCTTCCCCATACAGTTTGATCGCGATATCCGCTTTGGCTCCCGTCATCAACTCGTTAAAGCGTAACTGGATCGGTTGGCTGAAGTTGAACTCGGCGCCGGTGATCGGTTCGAGGGCCGCCTTCATCTTTTCCACCATTTCAGCACGGCTTGAAGCGGATGTCCATTCCTTAAAAGGCTTCATGATGATCATCACGTCTGCGTCCTCTACAGCCATCGGATCGGTGGGAACTTCGGCTGTACCGATTTTAGCCACGACATGCTTGATCTCCGGAAATTTATCCTTCAATACCTTTTGTGCCTGTCGGGACAACTCTATGCTTTGTGTCAGCGAGCTACCGGCCGGAAGCGTCATCTGCATGGCGAAATCGCCTTCGTCGAGCGTCGGGATAAACTCAGCGCCCAGCCGAGTGAAGAGCAGCAAGGAAGCTGCCAACAAGGCAAAGGCGGAAACGACTGTCACGCCAATGTGATGCAGGCAGAAGTCCAGGCCATGTTTATATATCTTGTTCAGGCCGACAAAAAAGCGGTCGGCAAAAGTAGGCTTCACCGAAATCGTCCGTTTCAGGAACAGGGATGCCATCATCGGCACATAAGTCAGCGAAAGGATCAGGGCGCCGATGATGCAGAACACCAGCGTTTTCGCCATCGGCGTAAAATATTTCCCCTCGATCCCCGAAAGTGTCAGGATCGGGAAAAAGACGATCAGGATAATGAAGACGGCAAAAGTAGCGCTCCGTACGACACCGCCCGCACCGGCTTCGACCTCGGCATCCATTTCCGCCCGCGACAGCGTCCGGCCCGCCAGACGGCGGGTGTAAAGATGCGCCAGGACACCTTCGACAATCACAATCGAGCCGTCCACAACAATACCGAAGTCGATCGCCCCCAAACTCATCAGGTTGGCAGACACTCCGAACAGGCGCATCATAATGAATGCAAACAACATCGCCAACGGAATCACCGAAGCAACAATCAATCCCGCCCGGGCATTCCCCAAAAACAGCATCAGAACGATAAACACGATCAATGCGCCTTCGATCAGATTCCTGACGACAGTCGAGATATTCCGGTTCACCAACTCCGACCGGTTCAAATAGGGTTCGACGCTTATCCCTTCCGGCAACATCTTCTGCACCTTTTCCACGCGGGCTTCCAGCTCTTTCGTCACCACGTTGGCATTGGCTCCCTTCAGCATCATGGCGATCCCGCCGACACATTCTCCGGCGCCATCCATCGTCATCGCTCCAAAACGCTTCGGGGCGCCGAAACGGACTGTTCCCACATCGCTGATATGGATCGGGATTCCTCCCCGGTTGGTGATCACGATGCGTTCGATGTCTTTCGTCCGGCTGATCATTCCTTCCGAACGGATATAATAGGCCCGGTTCACCTTCTCGATGTAGCTGCCGCCGGTATTCTGGTTATTACGGTTCAATGCCTCAAACACCTCCCCGATCGTGATGTTCAGCGAATAGAGAGCATCCGGATCGACCGCCACTTCGTATTGCTTCAGATAACCGCCGAAACTGTTGATCTCCACGATACCGGGAATGCCGGACAGTTGCCGTTTCACGATCCAGTCCTGGATTGTGCGCAGTTCCATGGCGTCATATTCCTTTTCGTAGCCCGGCGCGACTTTCAATATATACTGGTAAATCTCCCCCAATCCCGTCGTGATCGGCATTAGCTCGGGCATTCCCAGTTCGGAAGGAATTTCACCGGACACCGCCTGTATCTGCTCGTTGATAAGCTGCCGGGCATCGAGCGTCGGCACGCTTTCCTTAAAAACGACTGTTACGAGCGAAAGTCCGAACCGGGAAACGGAACGGATCTCTTCCACATTCATAATGTTGCTCATCGCGATCTCGATCGGAAAAGTGATCAACTGCTCCACTTCCTGCGGAGCCAGTGTCGGCGAAACGGTTACAATCTGCACCTGATTATTCGTAATGTCCGGGACGGCATCGATCGGAAGCGTCAGCATTGCATAGATTCCTCCAATCAACAGGAACAGGGCCGTCAATCCCACAAACAGTTTTTTCCGGACAGAAAAACGGACAATTGCTTTAAACATATATTCATCTATTTAAAATAACGAAGGCAAAGATATCCAGCGTATCTCTGCCTTGAAATAAGAATCGTTTAAAGCTGCCCGATTCGGGGTTGAACTATCCGAATGCAGCCCTGAAGAATCAGGGAATGTTTATACAGTCGTGGTATAAACGACCGCCTCCACCGCATGCGTCAGGATATAGGCGGCAGGCGTCGGATTTGTAGGGGAATAGCCTTTTTTCAATTCCTCCAGCATCTCCTGCTTTCCGGCGCCCAGGACGGGAACCAGCAAAGGCGAATCGTTCAGGATCAGCGGGCCGGTCATCGTGATACGGAACTGGCTCGTTCCCGGATGCTGCGACACGGCGTAATTGCGGCTGTCGGTCAGAAGCGGCAATGTGTCCGGAAAAATGGAGGCCGTATGCGCATCTCCGCCGATTCCCAAGATAATGCAATCGAAATAGGGCAACTGCCCGTGACGGGGCAGGTATTCCTTTACAATGCGTGAATAGCGCATCGCTTCCGTCCCCGGCTCCACTTCGCCGTGAATGCGGTGCACATGATCTTCGGGGATATGCAGCGGCTTAAACAGAAGTTCGTTCGCATGGCCATAATTGCTGTCCGGATCAGTCGGCGGCACACAGCGTTCGTCCACCCAGAAGAAACGGATATTATCCCAATTGATTCTCTCTTTATATTCTTCCACCCAAAGGGCGAACATCTTCTTGGCCGTTTCTCCTCCCGACAGGGCGAGGTTGAAAGGATGACCGTCTGTCTTCCGTTCCATATACCCGATCAGGCAGGATGTCATGGCCTGAAGGGCTTCTTTATCGGTTTTAAAATTCTCTATTTTCATAATGAATAATGTGTTAATGTGATAATGTGCCAATATGCCAATGTAAGCAATACAATACACTCTCATTGGCACATTTAGCGAAGCGCCATATTTGCACATTGGCAAATTATTATCCGCATGTCTGGCAAGGGCAATCCTTCGGCACCATGCCCAAGCGGGCTTTTTCGAGCGGGCCGTCTTCGCCGGGGGCGTAGAAGAAGAGGTTCTTTGCTCCTTCTTCTTTCCAGTGGTGAAGGATCGGATCGATCAGACGCCAGCTGGCCTCCAGGGCATCGCTGCGGGCGTACAAAGTCGAGTCGCCCAGCATGGCGTCAAGCAAGAGGCGTTCGTAGGCGTCCGGCAGATAGCTCTTCGAGAGCGAGTCGTAGCGGAAGTCCATTCCCACCTGCTTCACCGTAAAACCGGCGCCCGGCATCTTCAGGCCGAACTTCAGCGTGATGCTCTCGTCCGGCTGGATGCGGATGATCAGCTTGTTGCACGAGCCTCCCGAACACTGCCCGGCGAACAGTTGGTGAGGCGTCGACTTGAAGTTCACCACGATCTCCGAACTCTTTTCCGGTAACTTTTTGCCCGTAAAGATATAGAAGGGGACGTCGCTCCAACGCCAGTTGTCGATGAACATCTTCATGGCAACGTATGTCTCCGTCGTCGAATCGGGAGCGACATTTTTCTCCGTCCGGTATCCGTCGTACTGGCCGCGGACAATCAGGTGGTCCATATCGTGCGTCTTATAAGGACGCAGGGCGCGGAAGACCTTCACGATCTCGTCGCGGATCGGCTCGGGATCGAAGACCGAAGGCGACTCCATAGCCGTAAACGCCATGAGTTGCATCAAATGGTTCTGGATCATGTCGCGCAGGGCGCCTGCTCCGTCATAATACTTTCCCCGGTTCTCCACGCCTAATGTTTCGGAAGCGCTGATCTCGATCGAGTCGATATAGTTGCGGTTCCACAGCGGCTCGAATATGCCGTTGGAAAAGCGGAGCACCAGGATGTTCTGCACCGTCTCTTTTCCCAGATAATGGTCGATACGGTAGATTTCTTCTTCGTCAAAGATGTGACAAAGATGTTTGTTCAGTTTTTGTGCCGATTCGAGGCTCGTGCCGAAAGGCTTCTCCACGATCACCCGGCGCCAACCGTCCGCTTTCTCCGGAACGTTTAGTCCACTTTCTTTCAGGCATGTTGGGATCAGTTCATACATCAGGGGCGGCGTGGCAAGATAGTAGATGATCTTGTCCGGCAACTGCTCCTCGTGCTGTAACTGGTGGATATGGTCCTTCAATTTGCCGTATTCGGCGGCGTTGGTCGAATCGAACGAGAGGTAAAAGACGCGGCGAAGGAAGTTGTCCAATTCGGCTTCATCCACCTCTTTCTTTTTCAGGGCTTCCCGGATGTGTGCCTTCTCGAGGACACGGTATTCGTCGTCTGAATAATCCGTGCGGGCTGCACCTAAGATGCAAAAACGCTCCGGCAATAATCCCCGCACATGCAGTTCATAAAGCGAAGGCAAGAGCTTCCGTCCCGTCAGGTCGCCGGAGGCTCCGAATATAACTAATAATTGATCGCTTGCTGTTTTCATTTGTTTCTTTAATTTAATAGTTTCGGGAACTCCGGAAAGCTCCGCGCAACATTTTTGAAGGTTTCCGGAATCCCGGAAAGTCATTTTAAACGCTATACGTTCCGGAAACCGTGTTGCCTCCCTCGCCAGTCCAATTGGTGTGGAAGAAATGTCCCCGCTCGCAGTCGGTCCGTTCGTAAGTATGTGCACCGAAATAATCGCGCTGCGCCTGAATCAGGTTGGCTGCCGAGTGGAGCGTTCGCAATCCGTCGAAGTAATTCAGGGCGGAACTCATGGCAGGCAAAGCCACACCGCCGAGTGCGCCTTCCGCCACCACCTGGCGCCAAGCGGGAAGAGCCGCCCGGATCTTGTCGCGGAAAAAGTCGTCGAACAACAGGTTTTCCAGTTCCGGATTCTTCCTGTAAGCCTCCGTAATCTTCTGCAGAAAGACGGAACGGATGATGCATCCTTTGCGCCAGATACGGGCAATCGTCCCGTAATCCAACTCCCAGCCATAGTGTTCGGAAGCCCGGCGAAGCAGGGAGAAGCCTTGCGCATAGGAGACTAACTTAGCCGCATACAATGCCTGCCGTACATCTTCAATCTTTAATTCTTCATTCACTTTCACCGGCTCATCATACAGACCGCTGGCTTTTATGCGTTCCGGATAGAGGGCGGAAAGCAGGCGGGCGTAAACGGCTTCCGTGATCAGCGTAAGCGGATCGTTCTCGTCCATTGCCGCTATCGCGCTCCATTTGCCTGTGCCTTTTTGTCCGGCGACGTCCAGTATTTTATCGAGCAGCGGCTTTCCGTCTTCATCGCGGAAACGCAGGATATTGGCGGTGATCTCGATCAGGAAACTATCCAGCTCGCCTCCGTTCCATTCATCGAAAACGACAGCCAGCGCGTCATTGTCCAAGCCCTTGCGGTGTTTCAGCAATGCGTATGCCTCGGAAATAAGCTGCATGTCGCC
>QWCH01001902.1_pt1 | contig 71590 bp, 78 predicted proteins | sample 1972671 | NCBI WGS metagenome assembly QWCH01 (sample SAMN09866713, study PRJNA288562) | Human gut metagenome isolate term3_stool, whole genome shotgun sequencing... | isolation source: gut | host: Homo sapiens | place: USA: California
TTGTAGTTGCGCTGCTTGCACTCGGTGCAGGCCAGAGTGATTTTAACGGTCATTTGTTGACACCTCCATTATAACGGTTGTTTTGAACCTCCCTCGGGTTGCGGGTGGTACCTGTAAAACAGGCGCACTTAATAACCCCGCAAAAGAGGTGATATCATTGTACCACGCACTTTTCCATCCGTCAAGCGGAAATCTTCGATTTTTGGAAAGTTTTTTTGAAAAATATCTCTTTTACCCGCCGGCAGCTTTTTGGCATTCTGCTTGCATCGCGCGCATAGATATTGTATAATAAGCCAGAACGGCATTTTTACCGGTTATATCCCGCCCAGGTCTTGGGCTTTGTAAATAGGAGAGAGTTATCATGCAGTCTGAAAAAATGTGCGTTGTGCTGCTGTTCGGTGGTATGTCCAGCGAGCACGAGGTCAGCCGCGTTTCTGTGGGCAACTTCGTCAACAACATTGACCGTGAAAAATATGAGGTGCTCACTGTGGGCATCACCAAGGAGGGCCGCTGGCTGTACACCGAGGCCACGGCCGCCCAGATGGCCGATGGCAGCTGGGAAGAGCTGGCAGGCAACATGGCCTGCGTCATCAGTCCGGACCGCGCCGACCACGGCATGATCCTGTTCACCCCGGAAGGCCATGTGGAAAAAGTGCATGTGGATGTGGTCATCCCGGTGCTCCATGGCCTGTGGGGCGAGGATGGCACGGTGCAGGGCCTGCTGGAGCTGGCCGGCATCCCCTACGTGGGCTGCGGCGTGCTGGCAAGCGCGGTGTGCATGGACAAAGCCGTGGCCAATGCTCTGTTCGAGGCCAACGGTGTGCCCCACACCAGATGGCTGGCTGCCGACCGCTGGGAGATCGAGTCCGATCTGGAAGGCGTGTGCGAGGGTGTGGAAAAGAAGCTGGGCTGGCCCGTGTTCGTCAAGCCCGCAAACGCCGGTTCCAGCGTGGGCATCTCCAAGGTGTCCAGCCGTGACGAGCTGAAAAAGGCCATCGACCTTGCACTGGAAAACGACCGCAAGGTGGTGTTTGAAGCCTTTGTGGACGGTCAGGAAGTGGAGTGCGCCGTGATCGGCTCCGACCCCGCCGTGGCTACCCGTCCGGGCGAGATCCTTGCCGGTGCCGAGTTCTATACCTACGACGACAAGTACAAGAACGGCGTGAGCCAGACCGTCATCCCGGCTCACCTGCCGGAAGCAAAGCTGGACGAGGTGAAGACCTACGCCGCCATGGCCTACACTGCCCTGAACTGCGAGGGCCTTGCCCGCTGCGATTTCTTTGTGGAAAAGGGTACTGGCCGGGTGCTGATCAACGAGATCAACACCTTCCCGGGCTTCACGTCCATCAGCATGTACCCCAAGCTGATGGAGCACGAGGGCCTGCCGGTGCCGCAGCTCATCGACCGGCTGATCGCGCTGGCGCTGGAAAGGAAGGAAAAGCAGCATGGATAACCGCCCGATCGGCGTATTCGACAGCGGCCTTGGCGGCCTGACCGGTGTGCGGGAGCTGCGCAAGCGCCTGCCCCACGAGGAGATCATCTATTTTGGCGATACCGGCCGCGTGCCCTATGGCAGCCGCAGCCCGGAGACCATCCTGCAGTATGCCCGTCAGGACGTGGCATTCCTGCTTTCTAAAAATGTAAAGTGCATCATGGCGGCCTGCGGCACCGTGTCCAGCACCTACCCGGCTGCAGAAGCGGCAAAGCTGCCGGTGCCGTATCTGGGCGTGGTGGATGCTGCCGCCCGGGAAGCAGCCTTTGCTACCCGCAACCGCCGCATCGGCGTGATCGGCACCGCTGCTACCATCCGCTCCCGCAGCTACGAAAAGCTGCTGCGTCAGCTGGTGCCGGGGGTGGAGATCACCGCGCAGGCCTGCCCGCTGTTCGTGCCGCTGGTGGAGGCCGGTTACGTGGACCACAGCGAGGAGAGCCGACAGCAGGTGACGAAGCTGGTGATCGCTCAGTACCTGACCGAGGTGCGTGAGGCCGGTGTGGACACCCTGATTTTGGGCTGCACCCACTACCCGCTGCTCAAGACCATGATCGGCGAGTTCATGGGCCAGAGCGTGACGCTGGTGGATCCGGCCAAGACCGCCGCCCACCATCTGGAACAGATGCTCTCCGAGCGCGGCCTGCGCGCTGCACAGGAGCACGAGGGTCAGGCGCACTTCTACGTGAGCGATGTGCCGGACAGCTTTGTGCAGACGGCAGACCTGTTCCTGGGCGAGTACAAGGGCGGCCCGGTGGATCAGATCGCCATTGATAAATATTGATAAGGACAGAAAAACGTGAGCAAACCGCTGAAGGAAGATTATATCATCCGCATCAAGAGCCGCATTGAGCAGCATGTGAAAGAGCCTGTGGAGCAGGAAGAAAAGGAAGAGTTTGTGGAGCTGATGACCCGCGGCCAGTTCGTGCAGAAGGGCGGCAGCTACTACATTACCTATAAAGAGACCGAGGCCACCGGCTACGAGGGCTGCACCACCACCCTGAAAATTGCCGCCGACGGCAGCCGCGTGGCGATGCTGCGGTTTGGCAGGGGCGGCGGGGCCGGCACCCAGCTGCTGATCGAAAAAGGCAAGCGCAACCTCTGCCACTACGAGACAGGCTACGGCTCCATGACGCTGGGTGTGACCGCCGACGAGATCGAGTGCGGCCTGACCGAGAAGGGCGGCACCGCAAAGTTCGGCTACCTGCTGGATGCCAACAGCGCCGAGCTTGTGAGCCGCAACCGCCTTGAAGTGACCGTGACCCACGTAAACTGAGATATTTCCCAGACTGTGAAAGGAACCAGACCAATGACTGAATTTGAAAAGATCTACCAGAACTATAACCCCCGTCAAGCTGCGCTGGACGAGGCACGCGCTCTGCTGACCGCTGCTGCCAAGGCCGCCATGGCCGATGGTGCTCTGCCGGAAGCTGAGCTGCCCGCCTTCATCGTGGAGATCCCCGCCGATACCAAGAACGGCGATATCGCCTCCAACATCGCCATGGCCGGTGCACGCAGCTGGCGCAAGGCTCCCAAGATGATCGCGGATGCGCTGCTGGCACATCTGCCCTCCATCGAGAACAGTGTGTTTGCCAAGGTGGAAGTGGCTGGCCCCGGCTTCATCAACCTGTTTTTGGCTCCGTCCTTCTGGGCCAGTGTGGTGCTGGGTGCCTGCTCCAACAAGGAGTATGGCCGCACCGATCACGGCAAGGGCGCCAAGTACAATGTGGAATTCGTTTCCGCCAACCCCACCGGCCCCATGCACATGGGAAACGCCCGCGGCGGCGCTCTGGGCGACTGTCTGTCCGCTGTGCTGGACTGGTCCGGCTATGATGTGACCCGTGAGTTCTATATCAACGATGCCGGCAACCAGATTCAGAAGTTCGGCAAGAGCCTTGCCGTGCGCTATCTGCAGAAGTACTGCGGCGAGGAAGCCTATCCGCTGCCCGCCGAGTGCTATCAGGGCGGCGACATCAAGGTGCTGGCCGGTGAGTTTGCCGAGTTGAACGGCGACAAGTACGTTGCCGCTTGCAAGGGGATGGACGAGGAGACTCTGTTCGAGAGCGAGGCTTTTGCCGCCCTGAAGGACGCACTGGTGGCCTACGCTCTGCCCAAGAACATTGCTGCCCTCAAGCGCGATCTGGGCAAGTACCGCATCGACTACGATGTGTGGTTCCATGAGAGCACCCTGCACGAGTCCGGCGCGGTGAAGGCCGTGGTGGATAAGCTGCTGGAGCTGGGCGCATGCTATAAGGCAGAGGACGGTGCCATCATGTACCGCAGCGCCCAGTACGCTGCCAAGTACGGCACGGTGAACAAGAAAAAGACCGAGGACGGAACCGAGGAGGAAGCCAAGGACGAAGTGCTCGTCCGTGCCAACGGCATCCCCACCTACTTTGCCGCCGATATCGCCTACCACTACAACAAGCTGGCCACCCGTGGCTTTGCCAAGGCCATCGATGTCTGGGGTGCAGACCATCACGGCCATGTGGCCCGCATGAAGGGTGCCATGGATGCCATCGGCCTGAACGGCGAAGATCTGGACGTTGTGCTGATGCAGATGGTCAACCTGATGCGCGACGGCCAGCCTGTGCGGATGTCCAAGCGCACCGGCAATGCCATCACCCTGACCGACCTGCTGGAAGAGGTGCCCATCGACAGCGCACGCTTCCTGTTCAATATGCACGACGCAGGCAGCGGCATCGATTTTGACCTCGATCAGGCTGTCAAGACCGACAACGATAACCCCGTGTACTATGTGCAGTATGCCCATGCCCGCATCTGCTCCATCCTGAAAAAGATGGAGAGCGAGGGCGTGCAGTTTGCCGGTGCCGAGAAGGTGGATGCCACACTGCTCACCGAGCCTTCCGAGATGGATCTGATCCGGATGCTGGCAGCCTTCCCGCAGGAGATCGTCATGGCGGCCGAGAAGTACGACCCCAGCCGCATCAACCGCTTTGTCATTGATCTGGCCAGCGCCTTCCACCGCTTCTACGGCAGCTGCCGCATTCAGGGCGCAGACCCCGCTGTGCAGCAGGCACGTCTGGCCCTGTGCATCGGCGTGAAGAATGCCATCTTCAACGTGCTGACCATGTTCAAGATCAACGTGCCGGAGAAGATGTAACATGCAAAAACCCTCTCAGTCAAAACCTTACGGGTTTGCCAGCTCTCCCGAAGGGCGAGCTTTATGCGCTATGAAGATAAACGATTTCTTCACCCGCAAGAAGCCTGTTTCGGGCAGATGAAAGGGCTCCCCCTTTCGGGGGAGCTGGCACGGCGCAAGCCGTGACTGAGAGGGTTCGTACCCCAAAAATCTGGCTCCCCTGCGGGGGAGCTTTTTTCGATAACAGCGAGGAACAACCAATGGAACCTTTGAAAATCGGCAATATCATCCTGCCGCACCGGGCGGTGTTCGGCCCGATGGCGGGCTTTACGGATGCACCCTGCCGCCGCCTGATGGCCCAGCACGGTGCAGGCTTTACTGTGAGCGAAATGGTGTCCAGCCGGGCGCTGGTGTACGGCGACCACAAGACGGTGAGCCTGCTCAAGGCCGAACCCAACGGTGCACCCTATGGCGTGCAGATCTTTGGCGAAGTGCCCGAGATCATGGGCGAAGCCACCGCCGCCATCGAACAGTACGAGTTCGACTTTGTGGATATCAACATGGGCTGCCCGGCCCCCAAGATCGTGTCCGGCGGCGCAGGCAGCAAGCTGATGCTGGACCCGGACCGCTGCGGGCGCATCGTGGAGCAGGTTGTGGCAAATACAAAACGGCCTGTCACCGTGAAAATGCGCAAGGGCTGGGATGCCGACCACATCACTGCAGTGGAGTGTGCCAAGGCCTGTGAGCAGGCCGGCGCAGCCCTCATTGCGGTGCATGCCCGTACCCGGGAGCAGATGTACACCCCCGGCATCGACCCGGAGATCATTGCCCGGGTGAAGGATGCCGTCAGAGTGCCGGTGCTGGGCAACGGCGACATCCACTCGGCAGAGGATGCAGTGGAGATGATGCAGGCCACCGGCTGTGACGGCGTGATGATCGCCCGGGGCGCGCTGGGCGACCCGTGGCTCTTTGAGCGGGTGAACGCCGCCATTGAAGGCCTGCCCGCACCCAAGGCACCCAACCTGCAGGCCCGCATGAATGCGCTGCGCCGTCAGGTGGAGGAGATGGTGGAGCAGAAGGGCGAGTTCGTCGCCATGCCGCAGGCCCGCTCTCAGACCATGCACTATATGAAGGGGCTGAAAGGTGCGGCCAATCTGCGCCGCTACTGCTGCACCCTGACCCATCTGGAAGATCTGGACGAGCTGATCGATGCTGTTTTTGAAGAACAGCGCAAAGCAGGCATCGACCCGGACGACGTGCGCGAGGTGCCGTTTCCGTAAGGGGAATATTACTGCTGCCGGGTCAGCTCATCCAGATTCTGGGTGTAACAGGGCAGACAGTGCTCTATGAACCAGTCGGCTTCCGGGCAGTGCATGGCCTGCAGGGCCGCTTTCTGCTGGGCCAGCGCCGCGTCAAACTCGTGGTTGCCGCTGCGCTGCTCCTCCGTGCATTTGATGAGGGCGCTCAGCCGGTCGGCGGCCTTCAGCAGGCGCTTTTCCTCGGCGGCGAGCAGTTCCCCGGAGATGAACGGGGACAGCTCTTCGCTCAACTCGTCCGGCAGAAGGCCGGTCATGCAGCGCACGCTCTCGGTTTCCAACGCCTTGTAGGCATCCCGCAGGGTGGGGCTGCTGTACTTGACCGGTGTGGGCATGTCGCCGGTAATGATCTCCGGCGCGTCGTGGTACAGCGCCGCCACTGCTACCGTTTTGGGGCGGCAGGGCGTGCCGGTGTACCGCCGTGCGATCAGGCAAAGCATGTGGGCCAGCAGGGCAGTATCGCAGGTGTGCTCGCTGAGAGATTCGGCCCGGGTGGAGTGCATCAGGCTCCAGCGGGTAATGTATTTCATGCGCGCCAGCAGGGCGCTGAACGGGTACAGCATGGCAGCTTCCTCCTTTTTTCTCCAACATACCTGTCCGGCAGAGCGTTGTCAAGCCCTTTTTTCTGCGCAGTGTTCGTGCTATACTAGAACAAACCAACTTTCTGCCGCTTTGGCAGAGAAAAGAGGAAACCATGGAGCGGTCTGGTACTGCCCGGCAGCCGCAGCTGCTGGGACAAAAAAAGGATAAATTCTGGCTGACGGTGGGCCTGTGTGCCCTCACGGCGGCCCTGTTCTTTCTGCCGTTTTATATCATCGACGGCGGCTTTTTCCACTATGCAGGCGATTTCAACAGCCAGCAGATCAGCTTTTACCGCTATATGAACGGCTTTATCAAGGGCGCAGGCTACCCGGACAGTGCGTTCACCTCGGTGCACAATACCTTCTCATGGGCTACCGACCTTGGCAGCGGCGTGATGAACGCCTATTCGTTCTACCTGTACGGCTCGCCGTTCTTCTGGTTCTCGCTGCTCTTCCCGCAGGGGTGGCTGCCCTACCTCATGGTACCGCTGCTGGTGCTCAAGTTTGCCGTGGCGGGCGGCGGTGCGTACCTGTATCTGCGCCGCTACGTCAAAAATATCGACTACGCCGTGCTGGGAGCCTGCCTGTATACCTTCTCCGGCTTTACGGTATACAATGTGTTCTTCAACCACTTTGTAGATGTGGTGGCGCTGTTCCCGTATCTGCTGTGGTCGCTGGACGAGGCCCTTTACAACGACCGCCGCAGCTGGTTTGCGTTCTGGGTGGCGGTGAACCTTGTCAACAACTACTTCTTTTTCATCGGTCAGGTGGTATTTCTGGCCATCTACTTCATCTGCAAGCTCAGCACAAGGGACTTCCGTCTCACTGCAAAAAAGTTCGGGCTGCTGGCCTTTGAAAGCCTGCTGGGCGCTGCCATGGGCAGCATCCTGCTGGTGCCTGCGGTGCTCTCCATTTTGCAGAACCCGCGCACCATCGACCTTTCCTCCGGATGGGGCTTTCTGACCTACAGCAAGGTGCAGCAGTACCTTGCAATTCTCGTCAGCTGGATCATGCCGCCGGATTCTCCCTACCTCACATCCATCTGGTCGGAGGGCGTGATCAAGTGGACCAGCATGTCGGCCTATCTGCCGCTGTGCAGTCTGGCCGGTGCCGTGGCCTACTGGAAAGCAAAGTGCGGCGACAGTAAAAAGCGCATCGTGGGCACCTGCGCCGTGTTCGCACTGGTGCCCATCCTGAACAGTGCGTTCTACGCCCTCAATTCCAGCTACTATGCGCGCTGGTACTATATGCCGGTGCTGGTGCTGGCCGCAATGACCGTGAACGCGCTGGAAGACCACAACACCGATCTGGACAGCCCGGCCCGCGGCATCAGCTGGCTGATGATCGCCACGGTGGCCTTTGCGGTGGTGCCGGTGCAGGACAGCGACACCGGCAGCTGGTCGTTCGGCGTGCTCAAGAACCCCGGTCAGTACTGCGCGGTGCTGGGCTTTGGCCTGCTGGGCCTGCTGCTGTACCGCTATCTCTGCCAGAAGTGGCGGGGCGACAGCCGCTTTGCCCAGCGCCTGACGGCGGCAGTGCTGGCGTTTGCCTTCCTGTTCAGCGTGGTGCACATCGGCATTGGCAAGTTCGGCCAGTGGTATACCGACAGCGACCTTGTGAAGCAGGACACCAACGCCCTGCTGTTGAAAAACGACCTGCCTGAAGGCGATTACCGCGTGGATACGTACAAGATCCACGACAACATCGGCATGTGGCTGGATAAGAGCTGCCTGCAGTATTTTGGCAGCACGGCGGCCCCCAGCATCCTCAGCTTCTACCCGGCGCTGGGGGTCAAGCGGGATGTGCGCAGTGAGCCGGAGCTTTCCAATTATGCACTGCGGGGCCTTTTGAGTGTGGAGTACCTTATCACCACGCCGGAAAAGCAGACCGACTTTGAAAACGAAGCCGACGACGGCTGGGAATATGCCTTTGCAAAGGACGGCTATGCGGTCTACCGCAACACGAACTACGTGCCCATGGGCTTTGCCTATGACTATTACCTCACCCAGACCGAGTACGAAGAAACAGCCAAGGCCACCCGAGCAAACCTCCTGATGCGTGCACTGGTGCTTACCGACGAGGATGCTGCAGTCTACGGCAAGTACCTCACCCATCTGCCGGAAGGCAGACGGGAGGAGCTGTACTATGAGTCCTACGTGCAGGACTGCCGCGAGCGCCGTGCCACGGCTGCCAGTGTGTTCCAGATGAACAATTCTGGCTTCCACGCCGAGATCACGCTGGAAAAAGAGAACCTCGTGTTCTTCTCCGTGCCTTACGATGACGGCTTTACAGCCTATGTCAACGGGCAGGAGGCCGACATTGTGGAGGTGGACGAGGGATTGATGGCTGTGCTGTGCCCGGCAGGTGAAAACAGCATCGATTTTGTCTACCAGCCCGACGGCATCCGGTTGAGCCGCCCGCTGACCTTGGGCGGCATTGTGGTATGGCTGGCGTACACGGCGTACTTCGTCTGGCGCAAGCGCCGCACAAAGCGGGCCTGATGCACGGAAGAATGACTTTGTGCTGTAGAAAAAAGAAATTTTTGAAATTTCCTCTTGACTTTATGCCAATAAAGTGTATAATGCAATCAAACCGATGAGGCGGAAGAGAACCTGCACAGCGCATCTTCAGTGAGCCCGGACAGTGAAAACGGGCGAGAGCGGGGCAGAGCTTCGTGGGCCGCCGAGGGCCGGGCAAATGGGCAGCAAGCCTTAGTAGCTTTGGACGGAAGTCTCCGTTACAGGACAGGGGAGTGTTGGCTCTCCGTGAGAGGCTCTGCAGTTTGCAAAGCAGGGCAAGCAAGGTGGCACCGCAGAATCGAACTTTACCGATCCTGTCCTTGTGGATAACACACAGGGACAGGGTCGTTTTTATTTGTAAGACCCGTCCCGCAAGGGGAGCGGGTCTTTTACTTTTGCCGCCCGCTCCGGGAAAGGAGTTTACTGTTATGAAAAACGTTACCATGATCTCCCGCCGCAGCTTCCTCAAGGCCGCTATGGCTGCTTCCGCCGTTTCTGCACTGGCATTCACCGGCTGCGGCGGCTCCGCTTCCAGCACCGTGGCTGCATCTTCCGCTGCCGCTTCTGCCGCAGCGGAGGGCGGTCAGACCTTCAAGGTTGGCATCGTCAACTATGTGGATCATGCTTCCCTCAACCAGATCGTGGAATCTGTGGAGAGCCGTCTGGATGAGCTGGGGGCAGAGAAGGGCGTTACCTTCGACTACGCCGACTACTATGCAAATGCACAGGCTGACCAGTCCAACCTGAACCAGATCGGTGCCGACCTCGTAGGGGACGGCGTGGATGTGATCGTGGCTGTGGCTACCCCCACCGCCGCAACCATGCTGGCCGCTGTGGAGGATACCGATATCCCCGTTGTCTACTCTGCTGTCACCGACCCCGCTGCTGCAGGCTTTGACGGCGAGGAGAACATCACCGGCACCTCCGACGCACTGAACACCGAGGCCATCATGAACCTGATCACCGCTGTCAACCCGGATATTGACACCATTGGCCTGCTGTACGACCTGAGTCAGGATGCCTCCACCCAGGCCATTGCCGATGCCAAGGCTTTCTGTGATGCCAACGGCATCAAGTACATTGAGAAGAACGGCACCACCACCGCTGAGGTGCAGATGGCGGCTGAGGCTCTGATCGCCGCTGGTGTCAAGGCCGTGTTCACCCCCACCGACAACACCGTGATGACCGCAGAGCTGTCCATCTACGAGACCTTTACCGAGGCAGGCGTCCAGCACTACACCGGTGCTGACAGCTTTGCACTGAACGGTGCGTTCGTAGGCTACGGCGTGGATTACGTCCAGCTGGGCGAAGCCACTGCCGACATGGTGGCAGAGATCCTCTGCGACGGAAAGACTACCGCAGACCTGCCCTACCAGACCTTTGATAACGGCATCGTCACCATCAACACCGAGACATGCGAAGCGCTGGGCCTTGACCTTGACACCGTGAAGGAAGCCTTCAAGCCCTACTGCACCGAGATCGTGGAAGTGACCACCGCAGAGAACTTCTCTTAAAAAGTACCCTCTCAGTCAAAACCTGACGGTTTTGCCAGCTCCCCCGAAGGGGGAGCTTTTGGCGGTTCTGAGGAAGTGTTTTGCTGCCCACAGTGCACCGCATCACAAGAAGCTAAATTAAATAAGTCCGGTATCTTCGTGGTTAGCAGGCTCGCCCTCTCAGTCAAATCCTACGGATTTGCCAGCTCCCCCAAAGTGGGAGCCTTTGGCAGTCCACGTAAAGTTCATCTTTCTGCCAAGGCCTCTCCCTTTGGGAGAGGTGTCACCGTAGGTGACGGAGAGGGCGAGCCCGCTTTCCGTCACGACCCTACTCGTGAAAAGGGGATTCAGAAAAGCCCGCAGGCTTTTCTGAATCCCGAATAAAAACCCAATTCCGCTGAATATGGCCAGAGCAAAAGCGGAGGCCATTTTAAATCGTCCAATCAAAAAGAAACATAAAAGGAGCACACACATGCTGGCGAGTATCTTTTCGCTCAACGTCCTACAGACGGCGCTGGAACTGGGCTGTATCTATGCCCTTGTGGCGCTGGCACTGTTCCTGAGCTATTCCATCCTGAACATCGCAGACCTTTCCACTGACGGCTGCTTCACGCTGGGCTGCGCCGTGGCCTGTCAGGTAGCACTGACCGGCCACCCCATTCTGGCCCTGTTCGCAGCCATGGCGGCAGGCGTGTGCTCCGGCTTTGTTACGGCTTTTCTGCAGACCCGCCTTGGCGTGGAGAGCATCATGGCAGGCATCATCGTCAACACCGGCCTTTACACCATCAATCTGGCCGTGATGGGCTTTTCCTCCACCATGTCGCTGGTCAAGACCGACACTGTTTTCTCGCTGGCAAAGGGCTCACTGAGCTTTCTTGGCGGCTGGTATAAGCTGGCCATCGCGCTGGCCATGATCCTGCTTGCCGGTGCGGCGATGCTGGGCTTTCTGGGCACCCGGCTGGGCCTGTCCATCCGCGCCACCGGTGACAACGCTGCCATGGTGCGTGCTTCCAGTATTAACCCGGCTTTCACCATTACGGTGGGCCTGTGCATTTCCGGCGCATTGTGCGCCCTCTCCGGCGGCCTGCTGGCACAGTATCAGAAGAGCTGCGATATCAATGTGGGCACCGGCATGGTGACCATCGCACTGGCTTCCCTCATCATCGGCGAGACCCTGCTTGGTAAGCGCACCATGCTGCGCCGGATCATCGGCGTGGTGTTTGGCAGCTGCCTGTACCGTTTTATCGTGGCTGTGGCGCTGCGCTTCAATGTGCCTGCCGCCGCCATGAAGCTGGTGTCCGCCATCATCGTGGCCATCGCCATTTCGATGCCGGCCATCAAGGAAAAAATCGCCTTTGAGCAGCGCAAGCATGGGGCCTGCCGCCGCCGCGTGACCACCGGCAAGGAGGGAAAGTAAGATGGAAATGCTTCAGCTGAACGATCTGCACAAGACTTTCAACCCCGGCACGGTCAATGAAAAAGTGGCCCTGAACGGTGTCAGCCTGCACATGGAAGCCGGGGACTTTGCCACCATCGTGGGCTCCAACGGCGCGGGCAAATCCACCCTGTTCAACGCCATCACCGGTGGCTTCATCGCCGACGAGGGCAGCATCCTGCTGGGCGGACAGGATATCACCTTTGAGCCGGAGCACCAGCGCAGCAAGGTCATCGGCCACCTGTTTCAGGACCCGCTCAAGGGCACGGCACCCAACATGACCATTGAGGAAAACCTTGCACTGGCCTATCTGCGTGCCGGCACCGCGCCCCACGCCATCTTCTCCCGCATCTCCCGCAAGGACAAGGAAGTGTTCCGCGAAAAGCTGGCGCTGCTGGATATGGGCCTTGAGGACCGCATGAAGCAGCCGGTGGGACTGCTTTCCGGCGGCCAGCGGCAGGCGCTGACCCTGCTCATGGCCACCCTCGTCACCCCCAAGCTGCTGCTTCTGGACGAGCATACCGCCGCACTGGACCCCGCCACCGCCGAAAAGGTACTGGAGCTGACCAAGAGCATCGTGGCTGAAAAGAAGATCACCTGCCTGATGGTCACCCACAACATGCATCAGGCACTGGAGCTGGGCAACCGCACCCTGATGATGGATTCCGGCCGCATCGTCTTTGACGTGAAGGGCGAGGAACGCAGCCGGATGACTGTGGACGACCTGCTTGAAAAGTTCCGCGAGAACGCAGGCAAGAATCTGGATAACGACCGCATCCTGCTGAGTAAAGTGGAAAAGTGACCCGGACAGGAAAGCACAGCCCCGACAGACCATGCAGTCTGCCGGGGCTGTATTTTTGCGGGGAAGTGCACCGTAAGGAAAAGCGGTTCCCCCTGAAACTGCAAATCCCCCCTGCGCAGATGCACAGAGGGGATTTTAAATATCAGAAATTACTGAACGTATTCGACCGTATACTCGAAGCCGTACTCTTCCTGCAGTTTCTTCACCTCGGCCTCGCAGTCCTCGATGAAGGTGGGGGCGTAGACGGAAGCGCCATTGTGGGCCTTCTTGTAGTCCTCAACGATCTGCTGCAGCTTTGCCCAGCCCTCGTTGGCCTTGTTCTGGTCGATGCTGTCGGGGAAGTTGATGATGAACTCGCGGTGCTTAGGAATACGTGCTTTCATGGTAGGTTCTCCTTATAACAGTTTGGATTTTGATTGTTGATTTATACAGAAGCACAGAGAAAAACCTGTGCAACTTGCGAAAAACGGATCACAGCCCGTATACCCGGCGGGCATTTTCGGCTGTGGTGCGGAACACCTCTTCGGCAGAGATGCCCCGCAGCTGGGCGATATACTCGCCCACATAGCGGATGAGGGAGCTGTCACAGCGGGTGCCGCGCACCGGCTCCGGTGCCATGTAGGGGCAGTCGGTCTCCAGTACGATGCTTTCCAGCGGCAGGGCGCTGATGGCTTTTGCCGCCCGCTTGGCACCCTTGAAGGTACACGCCCCGCCAAAACCGATGAACAGTCCCTGCTTTGCCAGCCACACCGCGTCGTCGGCACTGCCGGAATAGCAGTGGACGATGCCCTTGGGCTGGTATTTTTTGAGCAGGGCGTAAACATCGGCGTGCGCATTGCGGTCGTGCACGATGATGGGTTTGTCCAGTTCCAGCGCCAGCCGGATGTGTGCCTCAAACATGGCCAGCTGGGCATCCTTGGGCACAGGCCAGTGGTAGTCCAGCCCGCACTCCCCCACAGCTACCACCTTGGGGTCCTCGTAATACGGGGCCAGAGCGCGCATCTCTGCGGCCCAGTCCCCGCCGTACACCGAGACCGTAGGAGCCGGGCCTTCCTCGCCGCAGTCGGCGGCGGGCAGCAGGCTTTCCGGGTGGATGCCAACAGCTGCCACCACCCACGGGTAGCGGTGCGCCAGCTCCAGCACTTTGGGTGCATCCCCGGAGTGGGTGGCCTGTTCACACACGCCCACCACGCCCTTGCCGGGCAGGCTGCCCAGCAGGAAATCGCGGTCTGCGTCAAAAGCGCGGGCACTGTAGTGCGCGTGGGTGTCAAAAATGGGGCCGGTCATTTGCCCTCCTTTTTGGCGGGGGCCTTGTTCACCAGCCAGATGCCAACACACACGAACACCAGTGCCGCCAGATACTGCCAGCGGAACAGGGGTTCGCCGTTGAGCACGGCGCTCAGCAGTACGTTGACCACCGGGTTCACGAAGCCAAAGATGGCAATGCGGCTGACCGGGTTGTTCTTCATCAGCAGGGCCCACAGCACATAGCCTGCCCCGCAGATGAAGGCCAGATACAGCATGACCACCACCGCCAGTGCGCTCTGCACATGGAGGCTGCCGCCCAGCACAGTGCCCAGCACGAACAGTGCCAGACCGCCCACGAACAGGTTGATGAAGCAGACGGCAAAGCTGTCTGCTTTTTTGGTCACGGATTTGTTCCACGGGCCGGACAGGGTAAAGATGATGGTAGCGGCCATCATGCAGAACACGCCCCAGCCGCTGCCGCTGCCGTGGTTGCCCAGCGTGCCGATGAGCACGCCCGCAAAACCGATGACACAGCCCAGCGTTTTGGCAGGGGTCATGCGGTCGGCGTTGCCGTAGATGAAGTGGGCAAAGATGACGCCCAGAAAGCTTTGGGTGCTGTTCAGGATGCCGCCAAAGGCACCCGTGAGCATGGCAACAGCGATGTAATAGAATGCGTACTGGGTCGTGGTCTGCCACAGGCCCAGAGCACAGCACTCCGCTGCCACTTTGCCGCGGGGGAACTTGGGCAGGCGGCTCTGCAACAGAACACTGCCCAGAAGCACCAGAAAGCTGCCCAGCATGAACCGCACACCGGCAAAGCAGAAGATGGAGGCGGTGCTGCTGGAATCAATGGCGAACAGCCGGTAGCCCAGCTTGATGAAGGGGAAGGCCGAGCCCCACAGTACATTGCAGAAAATAGCCAGCAGCACGGCGAACACCGGCGTGCCGAAGATCTTATCCAGCCATTCCGCGCGGGAAAGCGTTTTGTTTTCCTGCATGGCGGCTCAGTGGATGCGGCTGCCCACGGGGGTGTCGTCGCCATAGAATGCAATGGAGCAGCCGCCGTCGGCGGTATCAGCAGCAAAGATCATGCCCTCGCTGACATATTTGCCCTTCATCATGGGGCGAGGTGCCAGATTGCACACAATGCCGATCTTCTTACCGATCAGGTCTTCCGGCTTGAACCACTTTGCAATGCCGGAAAGGATGCAGCGCTCTCGCTCGCCGTCAAACACGGTCAGGTGCAGCAGCTTCTTGCTTTCCTTCAGGTTCTCGCAGGCGCGCACTTCGGCCACGCGAAGTTCCACCTTGCAGAAGGTGTCAAAGTCGATCTCTTCCTCGTGGGTAAAGTCCACGGTGCTCTCCTCGGCGGGGGCGGCAGCCTTCTTCTCCGCTTCAGCCTTGGCCTTGTTGGCAGCTTCGGCAGCGGCCTTGCGCTTCTCGTCCTCTTCCTTCAGGTGGGCAATTTCCTTTGCCACATCGATGCGGGGGAACAGTGCCTCGCCCTTGTGCACGGTGTAGGTCTCCTGTACGCCGTAGGTGGTCTTGGTCAGGTCCAGAGCAGACGCGTCCAGACCCAGCTGTTCCATCATCTTGGGCGCGGTGGTGGGCAGGTATGCGTTCAGCAGGATGCCGCACACGCGCAGTGCCTCGCACAGGTGGTACAGCACGCTCTCCAGACGCGGCTTGTTGGCCTCGTCCTTGGCCAGCGCCCAGGGAGCGGTCTCGTCGATGTACTTGTTGGCGCGCTGGATGACCGCAAAGATCTCCATCAGGGCCTGCGGGATGGTCAGGCTGTCCATGTCGGCCGTGACCTTGGCGGTCAGCTCGTTGACCATGGTCTCCAGCTCGGTGTCGATGGCTTCGGTACCGGCCACATTGTGCACGGTGCCGCCGAAGTACTTCTCGCACATGGCGACGGTGCGGCTGAGCAGGTTGCCCAAATCGTTCGCCAGATCGCTGTTGATGCGGGTGATCAGGGCTTCGTTGGTGAACATGCCATCGTTGCCGAAGGGAATCTCACGCAGCAGGAAGTAGCGGATGGCATCCACGCCGTAGCGGTCGCACAGGATCACGGGGTCCACCACATTGCCCACGGACTTGGACATCTTGCCGCCGTTCATCAGCAGCCAGCCGTGGCCGAACACCCGTTTGGGCAGAGGCAGATCCAGAGCCATCAGCATGGCGGGCCACAGAATGGTGTGGAAACGCAGGATCTCCTTGCCCACCATGTGCAGGTCGGCAGGCCAGAACTTGTCGTAGTCGTGATATTTTTCGTTACCGTAGCCCAGCGCGGAGATATAGTTGCTCAGGGCGTCCACCCACACATACATGGTGTGCTTGGGGTCGAAGGGCACGGGGATGCCCCACTTCACGGAGGTACGGGACACGCAGGTATCCTGCAGGCCCTGCTTGATGAAGGCGATCATCTCGTTCTTGCGGCTCTCGGGCTGGATGAACTGGGGGTTCTCCTCGTAGAGCTTCAGCAGACGGTCAGCATACTTGCTGGTCTTGAAGAAGTAGGCTTCCTCGTGTGCGTCGTACACTTCGCGGCCGCAGTCCGGGCACTTGCCGTCCACCAGCTGGCTGTCGGTCCAGAAGCTCTCGCAGGGCTTGCAGTAGTGGCCGATGTACTCGCCCTTGTAGATGTCGCCCTGCTCATACAGCTTGGTGAAAATTTTCTGGCAGGACTCCATGTGGTAGTCGTCGGTGGTGCGGATGAAGCGGTCGTAGCTGACGTCCAGCAGCTTCCACAGATCCTTGACGGTGGCTACGATCTTGTCCACATACTCCTTGGGGGTCACACCGGCGTCGGCGGCCTTGTCCTGAATTTTCTGGCCGTGCTCGTCGGTGCCGGTCAGGAACATGACGTCATAGCCCTGCATCCGCTTGAAGCGTGCCAGTGCGTCGCAGGCGACAGTGGTATAGCTGTGGCCGATGTGCAGCTTGTCGCTGGGGTAGTAGATGGGAGTGGTGATGTAGAATGTCTTGTGCTCACTCATAGGTTGATACTCTTCCTTTCCTGATTTGGCGGGGGACGAAAAAAGCCCTCATCCTGCCGGACTGAGCCGGACAAGGACGAGAGCCTGAAACTTTCGTGGTACCACCTTGCTTCGCCGCACCCTTGCGGGCGCAGCCTTTTGCCGGGCCAAAAAGCACGGCGCAGCGCGGTAACGGGCGCACCCGTCGCAGGCTCAATTTTCACCTGCGCAGCTCCGAGACCATCTTCGGCATCGCGCGGCCTGCCCGGTTCCATCCTTCGGGCTTTCTGTCAGGCGCAGACGGTGCGTACTCTTCTCTTCACAGCCAATTTACATTGTTATGTCTATAATACGCAAAAACGGTGGGTTTGTCAACATTAAATCTCGTAATCCAGACAGAACCGTGCCTTGGTGTAGGGCCGCACCTTGCCGTCGGCCACAGCCACATGGGCGGGATGGACGGAGTAGCCCTTGAGGGCCTCGGCACTTTCAAAGGTGGTGTCCAGCATCAGGTCGGCGGTGGAAGAGGGGAGACCGTTGATGTTGACATGCACTTCCACAAGGCCCGGGATCTTGCCTGCCAGACCTTCCAGCCCCTCCTTGATGCCTGCCTTGACGGCGGCTTTTTCGGCATCGGACAGCTCGTCCTTCAGCTGCCACAGGATCACATGCTTGACCATAATAAAATACCTCCTGCGTTTTTTTCTCATTGTAACAGGGTGAGAAAAAATCCGCAAGAGGAAAGCTGCAAAGTATTATTTGGGTGCAAACAGCAGCACCATCAGTAGCACGGCACAGAGCACCGAAAGTCCGATGCCCTCCAGCCGGGTCAATTTGATGTACGCTTCCGTTGGTTCGGTCTGTGTATACCGTCCACGGTCATGCAGGGCAATGGCATCTTCCGGATGCAGCGCCATAAAAATGCCGAACCCGATGCCGAAAAGTGCGGTTAAGATCGATAAGATGACTTCCATAGCAACCCCTCACTTTTTGGTTTTGTCGTCCCTGCTCAGAGTATAGCACAGATACGAGATCAGCAGGGCAGCGCACAACACGAGCGCTGCCACCATCAAAATGGAATTCAGCGGCTCGACCCTGGGAAGAAAGGTGTTGACCAGATAGAGTGCACCGCAAAGGATCGAAGCAATGCCGTAAAATTTGCGGAAGTGCTTCTTTTCGTCCTCACTGCTCCATCCGGTGCCGGTGCCATTGTACAGATCCCGGATGCCGCGGTACAAAAACAGCACACCCAGCGCGGCGTTCAGCCAATCCCAGTCCGAAAGATTCAAATTCATGGTGGCCCCTTTCCGGCTGTCAATCCGCACTATGGTTCCAGCTTTCGTAAGCGACAAGATAAAGAAGGTCTCCCACAATGGCGATGCCGAAGATGATACGGTAGAGCAGCGATGTAACAGGTGTGAAGGCTAAGATCAGAAAGGCGATGCTGTTGAGCATGTAAAACACGCCGTTCTTTTTCTGCCAGAAGGCGCGGTACTCCGGGTCGCGGTGATACTGGTTGAACGGCAGATCGAGGAACGGGTCTTTGCCTTGAAGATCCCGAATGCCGGAGATGAACCAGATAACGGTCAGCACAAGATTAAGCAGAGTGGAAACCGAAACGAACGACTCCATGAAATGAACCTCCCATCTTTTTCCACAGTATACCACAGAAAAGTGCAAAAACAAAGGACGGTATTCAACCTTCCTGCGTAAAATTTGCACAAATCGGGCGTTGACTGTTGGTGAAAACAGCACAAAATAAAACCAGCCGGACGAGGCGGTTGCAAGCCCTCGTCCGGCTGGATACTTACTTCTTCGGAGTCATAAGCCTCTTCTCCTTGGGGTTCCTCATTTTCGGAGTAAACGTTTCATAGGGTGACTCTCCTTAGAAACTACTGGAAACTGAGAATCTATTTCAAGGGGACTGATTACTTAGTACATTGGATTGACCCTTCTCTTAACTGATGGAGTGCGGCACCGAGATTCTAAAGATGAATTTCATATTACCACATTCTTTCGAGTTAGATTCGCCAGGGGCAAACTACTTAGTACATTGGTAGAACTCCTTTTTTGCTATTCAAATAATGTTCTCCGTACAAAAGATACCTTCATAGGAATCATCTCCGGCGGATCTATTTGAATCGCTGGGGGTTAAGTTTATCGACAGGTTGTCGTGTAATCGCATTTTTGATGCTCAAGACTGGCTCATTTTTGTTGTGTTTTTATACGGGGGAAACATCCCGTCTGTGGTGAGCCTCTATTTTGCTTCTCAGCGAATCCCGACAGCCTGTCCCTGCTGTGCGGGTTCCATATCGACCATCGGTCTCGCTCCTTTCTGCTTCAAGTCAGCGGGATTAGCTCGCAGAGTGCACAAGGATAGAAATATAAAATTGTGCAGTTCTTGAAAAACAGCAGATGGAACGTGCAAAATGCCGCTTTCTGCGCGGTGTGTCCGGACGATCGGGCCCTTTGGAGAGGAACTCTGTGCCCTGCAGGGAGGGCTGCCGAGGAAGTCAACAGCAAAGCTGCCCAGAAGTTCCGGGCCGTTTGTGGAGGATTTTGCGCAAAACGGGAGAAAGTGTCCACAGGGTATTATGCGTCAGATCGATTTGTGCTAAAATAGCGCCAATGAATGGTAGTCGCCGCCGCCCCGCGAGATGAAAGTTTCGCGGGGCGGCTTTTTTGCGGCAAAAATTTAGACACAAAAGAAACGGAGAATCAAAATGCCTAAAACTTTACCGGAACGTATCTTCTTTACCATTGTCATGGCTGCAATTATGGTCTATGGCATGATCGTTTACAATGTGGCGCTGAACACAGGCGGTGTCACCAATGCCACCTTTGTTATGGCTCTGCACGAGATGCCGATCATGGTTCCCATTGCCTGCGTGTTGGAATTTTTCGTGGTGGAGAAACTGGCCACCGGATTGGCGTTTATGTTCATGCGGCCCACAGATCGTCCGCAGTTCATCACCTATGCCATCTCGCTGATGATCGTGTGCATCATGTGCCCGGTGATGAGCCTGATCGCAACGGTGCTGTTTAAAGAACCCGGCTTTGGCACTTGGATGCATACATGGGGCTGCAATATGCCCATGGCCCTGTGCTGGCAGATGCTGTACTGCGGGCCGCTTGCCCGTGCCATCTTCCGGCTGGTGTTCCGCCGGGGCGCAAAACAGGCGGACTGACAGATTTTAGATATGCAGCTATAATAAATATGTATAGGAGCGGGTGTAATACCGGACGAGACGCCTATACGAATTTTATATATCGGGCATATAAAGTATGTACAATGGGGCATTTTTGATGGAAATATTCCCCGGAATGCCCTGAAAAAGCCATTGAAACCTAAGAATTGGCTAAGAAATTTGTGGAAAAAGTACATGCGAAGAGCGTTTTATTGGACAAGATGCACAACTTTTTTTATATATCAATGCAGTAGAACCACCTAAAATGTAGAATGTGCACAAAGCCACTTGCCAATTTTCGTCAATCGTACTATCATACACAACGAAAAAAGACGAAGTGACCCGTGCAGGAGGGAGGGTGTGACCGGACAAAGCCGAACACCTTCCTTACTTTTTTCACAAAGCTGCGCCTTTTCTTCGAGCGATAAGAAGGACGCTGCGCCGCCGGGGCGGTGCGGCGGTCTTACCCCCGGAACCCTATTCTTCAGGAAGGAGGAAAAACAATTGAATAATCTGACCAAAGCATTGATGGAAGAGCTGACCGTCGAATACGTCAAGGTCGGCCCGCTGCAGATCCCGGAATCCGTGGTCATCAGCTGGGTGATCCTGGCCATCGTCGCCATCGGCTCGATCCTGCTTACCAGAAACCTGAAGGTGGACCACATCAGCAAGCGTCAGGCCGTGCTGGAAATGGCCTACCTCGCAGGCACCAATTTCTTTGAAGGTCTGCTGGGCGAAAAGGGCAGGCGCTATGTGCCTTACCTGATGACCGTGGCCATCTACATCGCCTTCAGCAACCTGATCGGCGTGTTCGGTGTCAAGCCCCCCACGAAGGATCTGGACGTGACCGCAGCGCTGGCGCTGATGAGCATTGTGCTGATCGAGGGTGCCGGCATCCGTGCACGCGGCGGCGTTGGCTTCCTCAAGAGTCTGTCTGCCCCCACTCCGGTCATGACCCCTATGAACATCCTCGAGATCGCCATCCGCCCCACCAGCCTGTGCATGCGACTGTTCGGCAACGTGCTGGGCGCATTCGTCATCATGGAGCTGATCAAGCTCGTGGTGCCCGTGTTCGTCCCGGCGGTGTTCAGCCTGTATTTTGACCTGTTCGACGGTCTGATCCAGACCTATGTGTTCGTGTTCCTGACTTCGCTGTTCATGAAAGAGACCATGGGCGGAGAAGACTGATCCATTGATATTTACTGAATTTAAAAGGAGATTATTACTATGAATGGTTTGATTGCTCTGGGCGCTGGCATTGCAGCGCTGACCGGCATTGGCGGCGGTATCGGCATCGGCATCGCAACGGGTAAGGCAACGGAGGCAATCTCCCGTCAGCCCGAGGCATCCGGCAAGATCCAGACCAACCTGCTGCTGGGCGCTGCTCTGGCAGAAGGTACTGCAATTTTCGGCTTCGTCGTTGCACTGCTGATCATCCTGTTCCTGGGTCAGTAACGGAGGCGCAGACGAATGCTGAAGTTGGATATTAACCTGCTGTGGACCGTCGTGAACGTCCTCGTCATGTATGCGGTGCTGCGCAAGTTCCTGTTCAAGCCTGTTCAGGACGTGATCGCAAAGCGCCAGCAGATGGTGGACGCAAACCTGGCCGATGCGGAGACCTCCAAGAAGGAAGCCGCAGAGACCATGAACGCCGCACAGGAAAAACTGCGCAATGTGGACAATGAGGCCGCTGCCCGCCGCGAAGCCTACGAAAAGCAGGCTGAGGTCGAAAAGCAGCAGCTGCTGGCAGATGCCCGCAAGCAGGCAGACGCCATCGTGGCAGCCGGCAAGGCAAGCGCCGAGGCCGAACGCCAGAGCAAGCTGCGGGAAGCCGATGCCCAGACCACGGCACTGGCCCGTGCGATGTGCGAGAAGCTGCTGGCCCGCAATCTGACCGCCCAGGACGACGCACGTCTGCTGGACGATCTGCTGGAGAAAGCAGGTGCAGGCAATGGCAACTGAATTCAGTCGTGAATTTTTTGCGGACAACCGCATCGTCAAGGCCGAGCTGCGCAGCGCCCGCAAGCCCCGGGAAGAGGAGCTGAACCGGATCCGCGCCGAGGTACGCAAGCTGTATGATGCCACCGAGGTCATCCTGAACGTGACGGTGGACGAGAGCCTGCTGTCCGGCTATGTCCTGCAGGTGGGCGACCGCGTGTTCGATAACTCCGGCCGTCATCAGCTGGACAAGATGATGGAGGGCAAGCCCTCGCTGGCTACCCTCAAGACCCGCATTGAGGACTACAAGCCCGCCGAGACCTCTGCCGAGGGCGGTGTGGTCATCTCCTCTGCCGACGGCATCGTGCACGTCGAAGGCATGAACCGCGCCGTGTACGGCGAGATCGTCACCTTCGACAACGGTGCCAAGGGTATGGTGGAGAGCGTGGACCCCGAACAGCTGGGCATCATGCTGTTCGACGGAGCTGAGACCGTCGGTGTGGGCACCATGGTGACCCGCAGCGGCAAGCGTGCCGGCATCCCGGTGGGCGATGCCTTCCTGGGCCGTGTCATCAGCCCGCTGGGCGAGCCCATCGATGGCAAGGGCCCCATTGAAGCTGTGGGCTACAACCCCATCGAAAAGCAGGCCCCCGGCATTCTGGAGCGTCAGAGCGTGGATACCCCGCTCCACACCGGCATCCTCGCTATCGATTCCATGTTCCCCATCGGCCGCGGCCAGCGTGAGCTGATCATCGGCGACCGCCAGACCGGCAAGACCTCCATCGCCACGGACGCCATCCTGAACCAGAAAAACACTGGTGTGCTGTGCATTTATGTGGCCATCGGCCAGAAGGCTTCTTCCATTGCCCGCGTGGCAGGCGATCTGCAGAAGCACGGTGCCATGAGCTACACCACCATCGTGGCGGCTACTGCTTCGGATTCCGCTCCCCTGCAGTACATCGCACCCTATGCCGGTACCGCACTGGCCGAGTACTTCATGAGTCAGGGCAAGAGCGTGCTGATTGTTTACGACGATCTGTCCAAGCATGCAGTGGCCTACCGTGCCATTTCTCTGCTGCTGCGCCGCTCTCCGGGCCGTGAGGCTTACCCCGGCGATGTGTTCTATCTGCACTCCCGTCTGCTGGAGCGCTCCTGCCGGATGCGTGACGATCTGGGCGGCGGCTCCATCACCGCACTGCCTATCGTTGAGACGCAGGCAGGCGATGTTTCGGCCTACATCCCCACCAATGTTATTTCCATCACCGATGGTCAGATCTTCCTCGAGAGCGCACTGTTCAATGCAGGCAACCGCCCGGCCGTCAATGTGGGTCTGTCGGTGTCCCGTGTGGGCGGCGCTGCCCAGACCAAGGCCATGAAGAAGGCCAACGCCAACCTGCGTATCGAGCTGGCACAGTACAAGGATATGGAGTCCTTTGCACAGTTCAGCTCGGATCTGGACGCGGAGACCCGCCGCCAGCTGGATCACGGCAAGGCTCTGATGGAAATGCTCAAGCAGCCGCTGTATCAGCCCAAGTCCGACGCCGAGCAGGTGGTCACGCTGGTGCTGGCTTCCCACGGCGTGCTGGACGAACTGCCCACTGCCGAGCTGCGCGCCAAAACTTCCGCATTTGTGCGTCAGTTCCGCGCGGATGTGTCCGGTACGATGGATAAGATCACCGCCACCGGCAAGCTGGAACCTGAAATGGTCGATGCCATCCTGAACGCCTGGAAAGCTTATGCGGGAGGCGACAGCCATGCCGTCCAGTAAGCTGCTGAAGGAGCGCATCGAGAGCATTCAGGACACCATGAAGATCACGAACGCCATGTACCTGATCTCCTCGTCCAAGCTGCGCAAGGCACGTAAGAACTACCAGAATGTATCGCCCTACTTCAACCGTATGCGCGATACCATTTCCCGCGTGGTGCCCCACCTGCCGGAAGAGCCGGTGCATCCGTTCTTCCACGAGCGCAACACCGCAAACCCCAAGCGGGCTTACATCGTGCTGACGGCAGATAAGGGCATGGCAGGCGCTTACAACCAGAACATCATCAAGTTCCTCAAGGAAAATGCGGATGAGAATGACCGGTTCTATGTGATCGGCCAGACCGGCTACCGCGCCCTGTACCACAAGGACCCGCGGCTGGTGGAGGATTTCCACTACGGTGCCACGGAGCCTACGCTGCAGCGTGCCCGCGATATCACGATGGATGCCATCGATGATTTCAAGACCGGCAAACTGGATGAGATCTATCTCATCTATACCCGCATCGAGAATGCACTGACCAGCGAGCCCACCATGGTGCGTCTGCTGCCGCTGGACCGCGCCCATCTGCAGCCTGCCCCCAAGGGTCTGGGCGATCCGAAGGGCGATGTGGAGATGTTCCCGTCTGCATGGACGGTGTTTGAACAGATCGCGCCCATTTATATGCACGGCATGATCTTTGGTGCCATGACCGAGAGCTTCTGCGCAGAGCAGAGCGCCCGCATGACCGCCATGGATTCCGCCACCAAGAACGCCAACGATATGATCCGGGAGCTGCAGCTGGAGTACAACCGCACCCGTCAGGGCTCCATTACACAGGAGATCACCGAGATCATCGGCGGTGCGGCTGCCGTGCAGAACCGGGCGGAATAAAACGTATTTACAAATTAGTATAGAGGCAATCGTATGATACAGGGAACTATTATTCGCGTAGCCGGCCCTGTGGTGGACGTGCAGTTCACCGCAGGCAAGCTGCCTGCCCTGCAGGAAGCGCTTACCGTGACCGCCGAGGGCACCGAGCGCACGATGGAAGTGACACAGCATGTCAACGAGACCACTGTGCGCTGCATCATGCTTTCCGCCAGCGAGGGTCTGGGCAAGGGCATGACCGTGACCGCTACCGGCCACGGCCTGACCGCACCGGTGGGCGAAGCCACGCTGGGCCGCATGTTCGACCCGCTGGGCAGACCCATCGACGGAAAGGGCTCTGTGGATGATGTGCCGCATTGGCCCATCCACCGCAAGGCCCCCAGCTTTGCAGAGCAGAAGCCCGCGACCGAGATCCTGGAGACCGGCATCAAGGTCATCGACCTGCTGGCCCCCTATGCAAAGGGCGGCAAAATCGGTCTGTTCGGCGGTGCAGGCGTCGGCAAGACCGTGCTGATCCAGGAACTGATCCACAACGTGGCCACCGAGCACGGCGGCTACTCCATCTTCACCGGCGTGGGCGAGCGCTCCCGCGAGGGCTGCGACCTTTGGGGCGAGATGAACGAGTCCGGTGTTCTGAATAAGACCGCACTGGTCTTTGGTCAGATGAACGAGCCCCCAGGAGCACGTATGCGTGTTGCCGAGACCGGCCTGACCATGGCAGAGTACTTCCGTGAGGAGACCCACAAGGACGTGCTGCTGTTCATCGATAACATCTTCCGTTTCGTGCAGGCAGGCTCCGAGGTGTCCGCCCTGATGGGCCGTATGCCCTCTGCTGTGGGCTACCAGCCCACTCTGGCCAACGAGCTGGGCGCTCTGCAGGAGCGCATCACCTCCACCAAGGAAGGCTCCATCACCTCGGTGCAGGCCGTCTACGTCCCCGCCGATGACCTGACCGACCCGGCCCCCGCCACCACCTTTGCACATCTGGATGCCACTACCGTGCTGTCCCGTAAGATCGTGGAGCAGGGCATTTACCCGGCCGTGGACCCGCTGGCATCCACCTCCCGCATTCTGGAAGCGGATATCGTGGGCGAGGAGCACTATCGCGTGGCCCGCAAGGTGCAGTCCATTCTGCAGCGCTATCAGGAACTGCAGGACATCATCGCCATTCTGGGCATGGACGAGCTGGACGAGAACGACAAGCTCACCGTCGCCCGCGCCCGCAAGCTGCAGAAGTTCCTCTCCCAGCCCTTTGCTGTGGCCGAGAACTTTACCGGCCTGAAGGGCAAGTATGTGCCCCTGCAGGATACCGTGCGCAGCTTTGCCGCCATTGTGGACGGCGAAGCCGACGACCTGCCGGAGTGGGCGTTCTTCAACGTTGGTACGCTGGAAGATGCCCGCCAGAAGGCGGCGGAAAAGCTGGCTGAGGAAAAGGGCGGTGCCGTCTGATGAACAAGTTCATGCTGAACATCACTGCGTCCAGCGGTGAGTACTATCAGGGCGATTGCGAAGACCTTGTGCTGCCCATCAGCGATGGCGTGTACGGCATACAGGCTGGACACAGCCCGGTGCTGGTGGCCATCCACATGGGCATCCTGCACTTTGAGGTGAACGGTGAAAGCCAGGACATCCTGGTAGGCGACGGCATTGCCGAGGTGACGCCTGCCTACGTGATGGTGCTGGTGGACAGCGCCGAGCGTCCGGAGGATATCGACAAGAACCGTGCCGAGGCTGCCCGCATCCGTGCCGAGGAGCGTTTGCAGCATCAGCAGAGCATGCATGAATATTATCAGAGCAAGATCGCGCTCGACCGTGCGATGCAGCGCCTGCAGGCCGCTGCAAAGTACCGGCGCTGAGAATGAGCCGCATCTGCCAGGACCAGATCTGAAAAAAGAGCATCATTTGTATCCGTTGAGGATGCAAAGTGATGCTCTTTTTTGTTTCAGGCTGTTCCATGGAACGCAGCTTTCGTGTATAATAAGGTCAATGCAACCCCGCGTGTTGTGCGGGAAAGGAGGAGGTTTTCCATGATCCAATTCGGCCTGCGTCTGCATGACGCGGAAAAGCTGCCCGTTGAACAGGTGCTGCCGCTGGTGCGCCAGAAAGGCTTTACCTGCGCCCATGTGGCTCTGAGCAAATCCTTCAAGGAGCTGCCCTGCACCCCCAGCGCCCTGACCCCCGGCTATGCGCTGTATCTGCGGCATCTGTTTGAGAAAAACGGCATCGATATTGCCGTGCTGGGCAACTACCTGAACCTTGCCCACCCGGATGCGGATGCCCTGCACGCCATTCAGGAAAAATACTATGCGCACATCCGCTTTGCAAGCCTGCTGGGCTGCGGCATGGTGGGCACCGAGACCGGTGCGCCCAACGCGGAGTACAAATTCTGTCCGGAGTGCCGCAGCGATGCAGCCCTTTCTACCTTTATCAAGAACTTCAAGCCGGTGGTGCGCTGCGCCGAGCAGTACGGCGTGACCATTGCCATTGAGCCGGTGGTCAAGCACATCGTGTACGATGCCAGACGCGCCCGCACCGTGCTGGACGAGATCGGCAGCCCGAACCTGCAGATCCTGTTCGACCCCGTCAACCTGCTGAACATGGAAAATGTGGACCGCCGCGAAGAAGTGTTCGCCGAGGCCATCGAGCTTCTGGGCAAGGACATCGCCATGATCCACTTTAAGGATTTCCTGCGCAAGGATGCGGGCGGCCAGCTGGCTGCTACGGGTGCAGGACAGGGCGGTATGGAGGACTACCGCACCATCCTGCGCTTTGCAAAGCAGGAAAAGCCCTATATCTTTGCAACGCTGGAGAACACCACCCCGGAAAACGCGGTGGAATGCCTGAACTACCTGAAAAAGCAGTACGACGAGTGCTGAACACTTTATAACAAGAAAAACATCTGCAAGCTTTGCCCGGAATGGGGCAGCTTGCAGATGTTTTTTGTATCAGATGAAGTTTATGGTTCGGCCTTTTACAAATTGCAATTAAGAAGTAGTTTCGCTGAAAATGCCCAGAGCGAAAGCGGAGGACATTAAGATCATTCCAGATCCAGCTTATGCTCCATCAGCCAGCGGGTCAGCAGAAAGTACCCTGCGGCAAAGGCAATGCTGACCGCCAGCCCGAACAGGGTGGTGAACGCACTGGGCGCAGCGATGGAAACATCTACACCGCCAAGGGTGGGATCGGAAACAGCCTGCAGCATGTCGGCACTGCTGACACCGGAGCTCAGCCAGTTCTGCAGGAAGGACAGCAGGAAAAATGCCAGAATACCGGCCGGGACCATGTGCTTTTTGAACTGGTGGCCGATCATGCATGCGGCATAGATGCACAGGATGCTGGACACCAGTGCCACCAGCCCATTCAGCGTTTCAAAGATCAGCCAGAGCCACCCGGAGCTGCCGGTCATGCGGAAGATCTCTCGGAAGATCTCTACCACTTTCTGCCACAGCTCCGGCAGCTGCTGCAGGGCCGCGCTGTTCAGAGACAGAGCCAGCAGCATCGCCGCAAAGGAGAAAATACCCACGATGCTGCTGCAAAGCATCCACACCACGCTGGAGATCAGCTTGGAAAGGATGAGCTGGCTTTCCGTCACCGGCAGGGTGTGCATCAGGTAGCCCTCGCGGCCCAGCAGATTGCGGGTGAAGCGGGTCACAATGGTCATCACAGACACCACTGCCACCGCGACGGCTACGACCATGTAGGCGAACAGCAGCAGAGATGCAAAGTCGTCCTTGGAAGAGCTGCGCAGGGAAAAGCCGCTCAGCACTGCCAGCGCAACAAGGGCCAGATACAGCCCGCCGTAGGTGCGGCCGGTGGCCTTGAATTCATATTTTAACAGCTGTTTCAGCATTTGAATACCTCCCGGAAATATGCATCCACGCTCATGCCCTCGGTCTCGCGCAGCTCTTCGGCATTGCGGTGGGCGAACACCCGGCCATCCTTCAAAAAGACGGCTTCGTCCAGAATGGGCTCGATATCGCCGATGAGGTGGGTGGAAAGAATGACGGTCGCATCCCGGCTGTAGTTGTTCAGGATGGTGCTCAGGATATAGTCCCGGGCGGCAGGGTCCACGCCGCCAATGGGCTCATCCAGCAGGTAGAGCTTTGCGGCGCGGCTCATGGCAAGGATCAGCTGCACCTTTTCCTTGCTGCCCTTGGAGAGGGTCTTGAGCCGCGCCTTCGGTTCCAGTTCCAGCCGGGCCAGCATTTCGTTTGCCTTAGCGGGGTCAAAATCGGCATAAAATTCGTGGAACATTTCCACCAGCTGCTCCACACGCATCCAGTCCGGCAGCCAGTCGGCGTCCGGCAGATAGGACACGATGGCTTTGGTGTCCGGCCCGGGGGTCATGCCGGCGATCCGGATGCTGCCTGCACTGGGCTGCAGCAGACCGTTCGCCAGCTTGATGAGGGTGGTCTTGCCGCTGCCGTTGGGGCCAAGCAGCCCCACGATGCGGCCAAAGCCGATGTGCAGGTCTACATTTTCCAGTGCGGTCTTATCCTTCTGGTAGCACTTGGTCAGTGCTTCACAGCTCAAAAGTTCATTCATTGCGGTCCTCCTTTGCGTCCCAGTGTTCCAAAAGCGCGGCCGCCTGTGCGGGACTGTAGCCGATGCCGCGCATCTTTTCCAGAAAATCCGACGCCAGCGTCCGGGCGGTGTCGGCGCGAAGCTGTTCGATCAATGCAGTATCCTCCGTAACATAGCGGCCTGCGGTGCGTTCGGTGCGCACCAGCCCTTCCGTCTCCAGCTGGGCAAGGGCCCGCTGCATCGTGTTTGGGTTCACCCCGGCGGCTGCGGCCAGATCACGCACCGAATCCAGATGCCCGCCCGGCGGGTAGGTGCCGGCCAGGATCCGGGCCTTCAGCCGTTCCACAAGCTGTGCATAGATCGGGCGGCTGGCATCAAACTGTTCGCCCATGGTATCATCTCCTTGTCTTGTTGTATTAAGCGCTTGATACAATAATACACGATTTGCTCTGTTTGTCAAGGGGAAAAAGAAAAAACACCATAAAACTGTGGGAAATTTGAAAAAGTGCCCATAAAACACTGCACATTGATAAAAATTTACAATAAATTCAAACAATTTCACATTGCAAAGCTTTTGACAATGTGCTATGCTGAAAAACAGAGAGCTCCGCCCGGAAAGCGGCGGAAAAGAGATTTGGAGGAAAAATAACTATGGCTGACCGCATCGTTCTGAATACCATCTCCTACCATGGCCACGGTGCCATTGAGAACATCGTTCCCGAACTGACCGCCCGCGGCTACAAGAAGGCATTCGTCTGCTCTGACCCCGACCTGATCAAGTTCGGCGTCACCAAGAAGGTCACCGATCTGCTGGATGCTGCAAACTTTGCCTATGCTGTTTACAGCGAGATCAAGCCCAACCCCACCATCGCCAACGTGCAGGACGGCGTGGCCGCTTTCAAGGCTGCTGAAGCTGACTGCATCGTGACCATCGGCGGCGGCTCCTCCATGGATACCGCAAAGGCCATCGGCATCATCATCAACAACCCCGAGTTTGCGGATGTCCGCTCTCTGGAAGGTGTTGCTCCCACCAAGAAGCACGCTGTGTTCACCATCGCTGTTCCCACCACTGCCGGCACTGCTGCCGAGGTCACCATCAACTACGTCATCACCGATGTGGAGAAGAAGCGCAAGTTCGTCTGCGTGGATACCAACGATATCCCCGAGATCGCCGTGGTTGACCCCGATATGATGTCCTCCATGCCCAAGGGCCTGACCGCCGCCACCGGCATGGACGCTCTGACCCACGCCATCGAGGGCTACATCACCAAGGGCCACTGTGTCATCTCCGATATGTTCCATCTGGAAGCCATCAAGCTCATCAGCCAGAGCCTGCGCGGCGCAGTGCAGAACACCCCGGAAGGCCGCGAGGGTATGGCTCTGGGCCAGTACATCGCCGGCATGGGCTTCTCCAATGTGGGTTTGGGCATCGTGCACTCCATGGCACACGGCCTGTCCGCTCTGTACGACACCCCGCACGGTGTGGCCTGCGCCATCCTGCTGCCGGTGGGTCTGGAGTACAACAAGAGCGTTGCCGGTGAGCGCTACCGCGCCGTGGGCAAGGCCATGGGCGTTGTGGGCATCGATGAGATGAACGATGTGGAAGCCGCTGACGCCACCATCGCCGCCGTCAAGCAGCTGAGCGCAGACGTGGGCATCCCCGCAAATCTGCACGGCATCCTGAAGGAAGAGGATATCCAGTTCCTCGCCGAGTCCGCATTTGCGGATGCCTGCCGTCCCGGCAACCCCCGCGATACCAGCGTGGAGGAGATCGTGGAGCTGTATAAGAGCCAGCTGTGATTCCGCTCTGTAAATTCAAGCTGTAATTTTGAGCCCTGCTGTCCTTCGGGATGGCAGGGCCTTTTTCTAAGATGTATCTGAAAACAAAGCAACAGGCTGGATCTTCGTCTTTTCAGAGATGCCCGGAGAGCCTGCCTCGTCGCAGAGTGACAAAATTTCTGCACGGCTCTTGTACACAGCGCCCAAAACAGGTACAATCAATGCAGTAAGAAAAAACTGGAAGCGAAAGGAACCTTATGACGCTGAACTTCTATACTCTGGGTGTTATTTATCTAGTATATTCCTTTCTGGGCTGGGTGGCTGAGACGGTAGTCGCAACCATCCGGGGCGGAAGGTTTGCCAACCGCGGTGCGGCGGCAGGCCCGTTCTGCTTTATCTACGGTACTACCGGCGTACTGCTGGCCGTGAGTTTCGGCGACCTGCGCACCGAGCCGGTCTACCTGTTCTTTGCCTGTATGATGGCGGCAACGGTGATGGAATGGATCACCGCCAAGCTGCTGGAACGCCTGCACCGCCGCAAGTGGTGGGACTATTCCGGAAAAAAATTCAATCTGAACGGCTATGTGTGCCTGCAGTATTCGCTGCTGTGGGGTGCACTGGGCACGGCAAGTGTGCTGTGGGGCAATAATGTGCTGCTGCGGCTGTGTGCGCATATCCCGGTCTGGCTGCTGCGCCCGGCAGTATGGGTCTCGCTGACGGTGGCGGTGCTGGACCAGATCGGTTCGGCGGTGCTGGTGCAGCAGTATGCGGCCCGGCACCCGATGCTGGAGCAGCTCAACCAGAGACTGGGGGAGCGGTCGGACACGCTGCGCCGCAGGATCGCGCTTTACATTGAAAAACGCATCCAGTATGCTTACCCGGCTGCGGCCCGGCAGGAGCAGACTGCGCTCCGGAAGGGGGAAAAGAACTTCCTCAGCGTGTCCGACCTGCTGTGGCTGTTCGTGATCGGCGCGTTTCTGGGCGACATGGTGGAGACGGTGTTCTGCCGCGTGACCGCCGGGGTCTGGATGAGCCGCTCCAGTCTGGTCTGGGGGCCGTTCAGCGTGGTGTGGGGTCTGGCGCTGGTGCTGGCAACGGTGCTGCTGCGTCAGGAAAAGGACCGGAGCGACCGCTATCTGTTCGCCTTCGGCACCGTCATGGGCGGTGTGTACGAATACGTGTGCAGCGCCGTCACCGAGCTGCTGTTCGGCACCGTGTTCTGGGACTACAGCAAGTTCAAGTTCAATCTGGGCGGGCGCATCAACCTGCTGTACTGCTTTTTCTGGGGCATTGCGGCGGTGATATGGATGCGCTACGGCTATCCGCTGGTGCTCAGAGGCATGGAGAAGGTGCGCAGCCGCGTCCGCCCATGGATGACCGTCCTGCTGGCCGTATTCATGGCGGTGAACATGCTCACCAGTGCGCTGGCGCTGGCCCGGTACGATGCCCGCACCAGCGGTGAAGGCCCCAAGAACAGCATCGATATGCTGCTGGATGCGCATTTTGACGATGCCCGCATGGAGCGTATTTATCCCAACGCGAAGAAAGTAGCCAAGGCCGGATGAAATTTCAACGCGCCTCTTGCACTTTGGTGCAAAAACCGGTATAATATTTTTCGGATAAAAGGGAGTAAAGGGCGCTCGTTTTGCAAAAACGGTGCGCTGTGGCGCAGCGACATCCCGGCAGAAATGCCCGCTGTGTCACCGGAAGCTTGAGACTTTTATTACACTTTCCCGTTTTTGGGCAGGATGTAATAAAGGCCTCTTTTTTATTGCTGCTCTGCCAAAAACAAAAGGAGAAAACTATGCTCATTCCTGTTTTGCTGTTCATCGTGGGCCTGCTGTGCCTCATCAAGGGCGGCGACTGGTTCGTGGATGGTGCCACGGGCATTGCCCGCCGCTTCCATGTGCCGGAGCTGCTCATCGGTGCCACCGTGGTGTCCATCGGCACCACCCTGCCGGAGGTGATGGTCTCCACCACCTCGGCCTTTACCGGCCACGGCGAGATCGCCTACGGCAACGCCATCGGTTCGATCATCTGCAATGCATCGCTCATTGCGGCCCTCACCATTGCGGTAAAGCCGGGCAAGGTAGACCCCAAGAGCCTGCGCACGCCGGTGCTGTTTTTCTTTGTGGCAGCGGCCTTCTATGCCGGTGTGGCCTACACCACCGGCTACTTCTCCCGCCCGGTGGGCCTGATCCTTCTGGCCATGTTCGCAGCGTATATCATCTGCAACGTGATGGCCATGAAGAACGCCCCCGCCCCGGAAGAAGAGGAAGAACCGGAAGAAAATGCATCCTTTGCCAAGGAGCTGGGCCTGCTGGCCGTGGGCGCTGTGCTCATTGCCGTGGGTGCCAACCTGCTGGTGGACAACGGCACCCTGATCGCACAGGCACTGGGCGTGCCGGAGTCGGTGATCGCGCTCACCTTTGTGGCACTGGGCACCTCGCTGCCGGAGCTGGTCACGGCCATCACCTCGCTGGCAAAGGGCCACGGTGCACTTTCGCTGGGCAATGTCATTGGTGCAAACGTGTTCAATCTGGTGCTGGTGAGCGGTGTTTCCGCAGTGGTGGCACCCTTTAGCATTCCGCAGAACTCCCTGCTCTTCGGCCACAATGCATCGCTGGTGCTGGAGTTCCCGGTCATGTTCGCCGTGATGCTGCTGCTCACCCTGCCCGCTCTCTTCAAGGGCAAGCTGAGCCGCCCGCAGGGCATTGCGCTGCTGTGCATCTACGCGGCATTCTGTGTGGTGCAGTTCACCATCTGATAAAACAGCAAAAGGCCGACGCAGTACTGCGTCGGCCTTTTGCCGTTTTAAGGGTTACTTTTTCAAATGGGAATCCCAGCCGGAAGAGGTGATGACCTGCTGATCCGGTGTGCACCACATGGCTTCCACGCCGTCCAGACTTTCCACGATCTTCATCCCGTCCTCCAGCGGCTGGCAGAACAGGCCGGTGGTCAGGCAGTCGGCAAGGCCGGAGTCGCTGCACAGCACGGTCACGCCGTTAAAGTAGGCGGCGGGGAACAGGGTGTCCGGGTCGATCAGGTGGTGGTAGCGCTTGCCGTCCACCACGTAGTAGCGCTGGTAGTCGCCGCTGGTCACAAGGGCCATATCGCTCATGTTGATGGCACCGTCCAGCATGGAATCCGAGGTGTATACATCCGAAGAGCTCCACGGGTTTTCCACGCCGCCGGTCCACTGGCTGCCGTCCGGTTTTACACCAATGGCGCGCAGGTTGCCGCCCACGCTCACCAGAGCGCTGGTCAGGCCGCGGGCCTCGGCAGCCTGACACACCATTTCCACGGCGTAGCCCTTGCCCACGCTGCCCACATCCAGCAACATTTCCGGGTCGGCCAGATAAACGGTCTTGGCATCCGCGTCGATGATCACGTTGTTGATATCACAGTGCTGGGCGGCTGCTTCCAGCTCTTCCATGGTGGGCAGCTTGTTGTCGGCATCCGTCTCGGCGGCTTCGGCAGCTTCGCGGTAATTGTGCCAGATATTCAGCACGCTGCCCATGGCAATGTTCAGCTTGCCGTTGGTGGTCTGGTACATCTGGTCGGCCAGCTCCAGCATGGAGAGGATGCGGTCGTCCACCTCCACCGGAGCGCTGCCGGCATTGTCGTTGATGGTCTTGACGTTGGTCACGCCGGGGTAATCGTTGTAGATATCATACAGCTGGTTATAGGTAATAAGATCTGCGTGCAGGGCATCCATCTGGGTGTTGAATTCTTCCTCGCTCTCGCAGTAGGCGATCACCTGCGTTACGGTATCGAACACATCATAAAAAACGGTGGAATAGCGGGTAAGCTCTTTCTTTTTGGAGGCACAGCCTGCCAGCAGGCTCAGGCAGAGCACCCCGGCCAGCAGGGCGCTGACGAAACGTTTTGCGCGGGTCTTCATACGGTGCGGTTCTCCTTTGCGGCGGTAAAGGCGGCGTGCTCCTCCTGCAGGTGGGCCAGCAGATCGCCGAACACCCAGCTGCGGTTGGAGGAAGTCACAACGGCCTTGAGCGGAATGGTGACCTGTGCCTGCTTCATCAGATCCAGCAGGGTGTCCACATCCTTCTCCTTGAAGTTGGCCAGAACCACTGCCGGCGGGTAGGCACCCGGCTCCAGCACCAGCGTGCGGGCGGCCTTGGTCTCCACCTCGCCCAGCAGCTGGGCCACGGTCTTGCCCGCATCGGCAGGGGAGACGAGCAGCAGCTTCATGCCAAAGGCAGGAGCCATGCCTTCCAGCTTGCCGCGGTCGGCGGGGGAAAGGTTCCAGCCCAGAATCAGCGGGACACCGGCGTTCTGGTTGCGTGCGATATGTGCTTTCATAAAAAAACCTCATTTCAGGGTGGATTGCAAATACACTATAGTATAACACAAATACGCAAAAAATGGAATGCGGGGGGGGGCCGGTACTACCGGGAAAAGTTTCAGAGAATTTCGAGCAAAGGCAACAAAAATTAGAAGAAATTACAAGGCAAATTTCAGTGCAGGTGAAGATTGTATGCAGAAAATAGAGGTGCTATACTAAAAATGCGAGACATAAGTCTCAGAAATTTAACAGAAAGCAGAGGTTTTGAGGATGAAAAAACAGAAGATGCGGTTCATCAGTGCAGTGCTTGCGGCATGCATGATGACATCTGTCCTTCCGGTCAATGCACTTGCTCTGGGGGGGGGGTACGCCTGAAAATGGCGTAACTGCGCTGGAAGATACCGCAGCCACAACGATCCCGTTTGAAGGCAAGATCATCACCGAAGGCGGCAATTACGAGATCCAGGCGGGGCCTTATACTGGTAAAATCGTGATCAATACGACACAGCCGGTGAATATTGCCATTAAAGGTAATGTTACATTCAGTAATTCTGATCCTTTTATCGATGTGGAAAATGCAGGAATCGTAAATATTAAGAGTGAAGCCGATTATGTAGTTGACTGTGCAACGTATGCAAAACACTTCATAAATGTAGCTTCTCCGTCAGCACAGGTGACAATTGAAAAAGGTAAATACACATCGAGAACCTTTAATGTAGGCATGGTTCCTGCAGGTACACTTACGGTAAATGATGCAGAAATGGAATCGAATGCTTACTGTCTGACAGCTTCAGGTTCTGGAAGGGTGATTATTAACGGGGGTACGTATATACATGATAAAAACCCGGCAGAAGAAAGAGCTGTTTTTTGGATTTTTAATGGTGGCCACATGACGTTGAACGATGTTACAGCGACCTCCGAGGAACCTGTTATCATTAACAGTACCGGCACGGTGGACGTCAATGGCGGCGACTTCCAAACCACCGGCACAAAAAGCTGCTTTGTCAACAGCTCTGCAAACCTGACCATTAACAAGGGCATCACAACAGACGGAACCTTTGCGTCTGAGGGTGCCAGCTGCATCAACAACAAATGGGGTCTTGTGGAAATCAACGGCGGCACCATTACCTCGGGCGCAGCCTGCACCATCGAAAACCGCGGCAGCCTGCGCATGAACAAAGGTACGGTCGCCAGCACGAATCCAGGTGCCGCGGTCATTGACTGCACCGGCAATTACGGCGGTGCGTGGATCAACGGTGGCACCATCAAGGGCGGACAAGACGGCATCCTTCTGAAGGATCTTGGCAGCTCCGGAGTGACCCTGACGCAGGCGACCTTTGAGGGCAACACCAACGATATCCATCTGGGCGATGGCCAGAAGATCAACATCAAAAAGACCTTTACCGGTACGGCAACGATCCTGACCGACGATCCAAGCCTCGGCCGTCATATCACGCTGGAAAACGAGGATCTCAGCTATCAGAACAAGCTGAAACTCATCAGCGTGGATCCCCACTACATCATCGGCTATAAGCGCGGCGATGATGGCGTGGAATACCGCTATCTGGCAGATGCCAACGGCAACATCGTCACCACTGAAAATGCGAAGGCAACCGCTAACCTCGGTGCCGGGGAGCAGGAGCTGGATACTGCCACCGTTGTGCCGGAACACACCACCGTGACCGTGACGGCAAACCTCCCGGAGGGCGCAGAGTTCCTCGGCTGGAGCGCCGTGCGTGCTGACGGCATTGCGCTGAAGCTGGGCGATGATCAGACCGCACACTTTGAGATGCCCGGTTGCAACGTGACCGTCGAAGCGCTGTATCAGGGTGGAAATGTTGACATCGACAACCCGAGCGGCAGCGGCAGCAGCGATGTGGTGGCCGGCATTGCGGCTGTTGCGCTGACCGGTGCAGCCGTGTGGGGCATTTACGAAACCGGAACCGGCATCTATCGCGTGCTGAATATGCCCGGTGTCCCCATGCCCTCCAACCGCGCCGGTCTGGCGACCCTGATCTGGGAAAAGGCCGGCTGCCCGGAACCGCAGACGGTGAAGAGCTTCAGCGACATCGATGACGCCGACCTTCATCTGCGGCAGGCTGCCAGCTGGATGGAAGAGCAGGGTCTGATGGACGATGTGAAGGAAAACGAGTTCCGCCCCTATCGCTATGTGACCAAGCTCCAAACCTGCCTTGTCTGGGATAAGGCCAAGGAAAAGAGCCTGATCTCCTGAAAAAGTAGATCATTCTTGTAACAACCCCGGGGTGACCGCAAGCGCCCCGGGGTTGTTTTTTTCACAGGAAAAGGGGCAGAACCGGAAGATGCAGTGTGAAAAAAGCAACGAGGAAGATCCCGCAGGATCTTCCTCGTTGCAAACACAAAATAATAATTCCGCAGAGGATAGTTCAAATCATCAGTTCAGCTTTTTGCCAAAGAACTCCACCTCTTTGCCAATGAACTGCATCAGCTCATCGAACTGGTCGGGGGTCAGGCTCTGGGCACCGTCGCACTTTGCCTTGGCGGGGTTGTTGTGCACTTCGATCATCAGGCCGTCGGCACCGGCAGCAACAGCGGCCTTTGCCAGATCCGGCACCATCCATGCGTGGCCGCAGGCATGGCTGGGGTCCACAATAACGGGCAGGTGGGTCATCTTGTGCAGCATCACCACACCGGCAAGGTCGAGGGTGTTGCGCATGCTGGTCTCAAAGGTGCGGATGCCGCGCTCGCAGAGGATGACGTTCTCGTTGCCCTCAGCCATGATGTACTCGGCGCTCATCACGAACTCTTCCAGCGTATTGGCAAGGCCGCGCTTGAGCAGCACCGGCTTCTTCTGACGGCCAACGGCCTTGAGCAGCTCAAAGTTCTGCATGTTGCGGGCACCCACCTGAATGAGGTCTACATTCTCGAACAGGGGCAGGTGCTCGGTGTTCATGATCTCGGTCACGATGGGAGCACCGGTGGCGCGGCGTGCCAGCTTGAGCAGGTCGAGGCCCTCGCTGCGCATACCCTGAAAGGAGTAGGGCGAGGTGCGGGGCTTGAATGCGCCGCCGCGCAGCAGGGAAGCACCCGCAGCCTTCACGCGCTGTGCGCAGTAGGTGATCTGCTGCTCGCTCTCGATGCTGCAGGGGCCTGCAATGACCGCAAAGTTTCCGCCGCCGATCTTTACGCCGTCCACATCGATCACGCTGTCGTCCGGGTGGAACTTGCGGTTGGCCTTCTTATAAGGCTCGGTCACGCGGCGGCAGGTCTCCACCACCGGGTTTGCCAGCACCCAACTCTCGGCCACGGCCTTGGTGTCGCCGATCAGGCCCAGAATGTGGCTCTCACTGCCCTTGGAATCGTTGATCTGCAGGCCCATATCCTGCAGTTCGTGGCAGAACTCGCGTACCTGTACCTCAGGTGCGTTCTGTTTGAGTACGATGATCATAGTGCTTTGTCTCCTTTGCCTTATCGTGTGAAACGGCGAGGGAGACCGGCTCCTTTGCCGCAGCTTGCAGTGTCAAACTTCAGGGTTCTGAAGTGTGTGACGCTATGATATCACTTCAGGAAACTGAAGTCAAGAGAATTTTGAATTTTTTTGAAGAAAGTGGTAGAATAGAAAAAACTCCTTCAGTCTCGCATACGCTCGACAGCTCCCTCTGAGAGGGCGCCCTTGGCAAAACAGGAAACGTTGCGTGGGCTGCCAAAGCCTCCCTCAATGAGAAAGACTTCCCCCGGCCGGGACAGATTCTCCCCGCGCCGGGGAGAAATGTCACCACAGGTGACAAAGAGAGGAACAGATGTCACGCAAGTGACAAAAAGGGGAGCAGTGGCATCGCGTAGCGATGACGGAAGGAGTCTGTTTAATGCAATCAGAAGGGGATATCAGAGATGGGAAAAGAAGCAAAAACCAATGCCATGCGCATTCTGGAGCGCGAGAAGGTGCCCTACACCGCCCACGAGTACGCTCATGAAGAGGGCGTTGCCGTGGCAGGTGTGGATGTGGCAGGCAGCATGGGCGAAGACCCTGCCTGCGTGTATAAGACGCTGGTGACGCAGGGCAATAGCAAAAACTATTTTGTGTTCGTCATTCCGGTGGCAGCAGAGCTGGATCTGAAAGCCGCTGCCCGCAGTGTGGGCGAAAAAAGCGTTGCCATGATCCATGTGGCCGATATCAACAAGGTCACCGGCTATGTGCGCGGTGGCTGCAGCCCGGTAGGCATGAAAAAGCAGTATAAGACTGTGTTCGATGAGAGCGTGCTGACGCAGGAGAAGGTCTATGTCTCCGGCGGGCGCATCGGCACGCAGGTGTGCTGTGCCCCGGCGGACCTCATCCGCGCTGCACGGGCAATTACAGCAAAAATTATTTTTTAAAAAAGTCCGTCTATTGTACAAAAAGTTAACGCATCCTATTTACATAAAATATACTTAAACTATAAGTCATACTTAAAAAGAAAAACAATGTCGAAACTGCACAAAACTTTTGAAAGTTTTTTGACGGCATGAAAACACAAGGTAGAATTTGTGGGAACACTCTTTTCAAAGATGTTTTTTTGCCGTAAACTGTATGTAGTACAGGGACGGCGGCCCGCAGAAAGGGCTTTTCCGCCGCCTGAAAACGCAAGCACAAGGAACTGCGGAGGAGAACTTCAATGATGAAGATGCTGCCGGGTCTCATGGGTCGAAACAACATTCGGGCATGTCAGGGGCATCGTGCAACTTTGTGCAAAGCGTCGGGAGAGCATACGCAGAATTAAAGGCCGTGGTACGGGTGTACCGCAGCCTTTTTTGTTTGTCGGTTGAGAAAGAGAGGTTTGGATATGGTTCGTAAAGTGGCTGTGATCATGGGTTCTGACAGCGATTGGCCGGTGGTAAAGGGCGCATGTGCCCAGCTGAAAGCGCTGGACATCCCTTTTGAGGCGCACATCCTTTCGGCACACCGCACCCCTGCCGGGGCAGCGGAGTTTGCCAAAAGCGCCCGTGCCAACGGCTTCGGCGTGATCCTGTGCGCAGCAGGCATGGCAGCACATCTGGCGGGTGCCTTTGCTGCCAACACCACCCTGCCGGTGATCGGCATTCCCATGAAGGGCGGTGCCATGGACGGCATGGATGCCCTGCTTGCCACGGTGCAGATGCCCAGCGGCATCCCGGTGGCAACGGTGGCTCTGAACGGTGCCAAGAACGCCGCATGGCTGGCTGCGGAAATTCTGGCTTTGAGCGACGACGCTCTGGCCGAAAAGCTGGCAGCAGAGCGCACCGCCATGGCCGCACAGATCGCTGCCAAAGAGGAAAAGCTGCAGGCTGAGATCGCCCAGCTGTAAAGGAGAACCAATGTCTGATTTTGCATATCCGCTGCACGAAGAATGCGGCGTTTTCGGCATTTACGACCGTGCCGGTACCGAGGATGTGGCCGCTGCGGCCTACTCGGCTCTGTATGCCCTGCAGCACCGTGGTCAGGAGAGCTGCGGCATCGCCGTGAACGATGATGGCGTGATCAACGGCCACCGCGACCTCGGCCTTGTGAACGAGGTGTTCACCCCGGCGGTGCTGGCAAGTCTGGCAAACCCCAATGCGCACATGGCTACCGGTCACGTGCGCTACGCCACGGCAGGCAGCCGTGTGCGCGCCAATGCACAACCCATGATCGTGCGCCATGGCCGCGGCACCATGGCACTGTGCCACAACGGCAACCTGACCAACGCCATCGAGCTGCGCCGCCAGCTGGAAAACGAGGGTGCCATCTTCCACGGCTCCTCCGATACCGAGGTGATCTGCTACCTGATCACCCGCAACCGCCTGCGCATGGGCAGCATCGAGACCGCCATCAGCAAGACGATGGACGTGCTGGAAGGTGCCTACAGTTTGGTGATCATGTCGGCCACCAAACTCATTGCAGTGCGTGACCCCCGCGGCTACCGGCCCCTGTGCATCGGCACCCTGCCCGGCGGCGGCTACGTGTTTGCCAGCGAGAGCTGTGCACTGGATGCCGCCGGTGCCACCCTGCTGCGGGATGTGGAGCCCGGCGAGATCGTGGTGGCAGACGCAAAAACCGGTGAGCTGCGCAGCATCAAGGATCACTGCGGTCGGCCGGACACCCAGATGTGCGTGTTCGAGTTCATTTATTTCTCCCGTCCGGACAGCATCATCGAGGGCAGCTCGGTGCACGAGGCCCGCAAGCAGGCTGGCCGGTTCCTTGCACAGGAACACCCCGTGGAAGCGGACGTGGTCATCGGCGTGCCGGATTCCGGTCTGGATGCAGCGCTCGGCTACTCGCAGGAGAGCGGCATCCCCTATGGCATCGGCTTTATTAAGAATAAGTACATCGGCCGCACCTTCATTCAGGGCAGCCAGAAGCAGCGCGAGAACAGCGTGCGCATCAAGCTGAACGTCGTTTCCAGCACGGTCAAGGGCAAGCGGGTGGTGCTGGTGGATGACTCCATCGTGCGCGGCACCACATCTGCCCGCATCATCAAGCTGCTGCGGGATGCCGGTGCCACCGAGGTGCACTTTATGGTGTCGGCCCCGCCGTTCAAGTACCCCTGCTACTTCGGCACTGACATCCCGGATCAGAAGCTGCTGGTGGCCACCGGCCGCACGGTCGAGCAGATCAATGAAGTGATCGGGGCCGATACGCTGGGCTACCTTTCCACTGAGCATGTTGTCCAGCTTACAAAGAACGCAAAATGCGGATTCTGCACCGCCTGCTTTACCGGCGAATATGCCGTGAAGCCGGACGAGGTGCTTTCCACCGATATTCACGAACGCCACCTGAACGACCGTCCCAAGGACGAGAAAAAGTTAGGAGAGTAAGACCATGGAAAAAAGCTATTCTGAAAGCTATGCAGCCGCCGGTGTGGATATCACCGCCGGTTATCGCTCTGTTGAACTGATGAAGCAGTATGTGGCCCGCACCATGAACGAGCACTGCATTGGCGGTCTGGGCGGCTTTGGTGGCCTGTTTGAGCTGGACTGCACCGGCTACAAGCACCCGGTGCTGATCTCCGGCACCGACGGCGTGGGCACCAAGCTGAAAATTGCCATGATCATGGACAAGCACGATACCATCGGCATCGACTGCGTGGCTATGTGCGTGAACGATGTCATCTGCGCCGGTGCAAAGCCGCTGGTGTTCTTGGATTACATCGCCTGCGGCCGCAACATTCCCGAGAAGATCGCAGAGATCGTCAAGGGTGTGGCTGAGGGCTGCGTGCAGGCCGACTGCTCTCTGGTGGGCGGCGAGACTGCCGAGCACCCGGGCATGATGCCGGAGGAGGAGTACGATCTGGCCGGTTTCACCGTGGGCGTTGTGGATAAGGAAAAGATCCTGAGCAACGAGACCATGGCAGCCGGTGATGTGATCCTTGCCCTGCCTTCCACCGGTGTGCACTCCAACGGTTTCTCGCTGGTGCGCAAGATCTTTGACATTGACGCAAACCCCGATGTGCTGCACACTGCCCCTGCAGAGCTGGGCGGCAAGACGCTGGGCGAGGCCCTGCTGGCTCCCACCAAGATCTACGTCAAGCCTGTGCTCAAGGTGCTGGAAGAGGTGGATGTGAAGGGCATTTCCCACATCACCGGCGGCGGCTTCTACGAGAACATTCCCCGCAGCCTGAAAAAGGGCTGCTGCGCACGCATCAACAAGGCAGATGTCCGCACCCCGGCTCTGTTCCAGCTGATGCAGAAGACCGGCAATATCTCCGAGCACGATATGTTCAACACCTTCAACATGGGCGTTGGCATGGTGCTCACCGTCCCCGCAGAGCAGGCCGACAAGGCGCTGGACATCCTGCACGCAAACGGTGAGCCGGAAGCTTACCGTCTGGGCGTCATTGCAGAAGGTGAGGGCGTGGAGCTGTGCTGAACATTGCAGTTTTAGTCTCCGGCGGCGGCACCAACCTGCAGGCTCTGCTGGACAGCGAAGCCCGAGGCGAGAACCCCAACGGCAGGATCACCCTTGTGGTGGCCTCCAAGCCCGGTGTCTATGCGCTGGAACGGGCCGCAAAGGCCGGTGTGGAAGGGTGCATGGTGCGCCGCAAGGATTACGCCAGTAGTGAGGATTTTGACGCAGCTCTGCTGAAAACGTTGAAAGACCACAACATCGATCTGGTGGTGCTGGCAGGCTTTCTGTCCGTGCTGGGGCCCAGTGTCATTGAAGCGTATCCCCGCCGCATCCTGAATGTGCACCCGGCACTCATCCCGTCTTTCTGCGGGCCCGGCATGTACGGTCTGCGTCCGCATGAGGCGGCTCTGGCCCGGGGCTGTAAGGTGACCGGTGCCACCGTCCACTTCGTGAACGAAGAGTGCGACGGCGGGCCCATCCTGCTGCAGAAGGCCGTGGACATCCTGCCCGGCGACACCCCCGAGGTGCTGCAGAAGCGTGTGATGGAGCAGGCCGAGTGGAAGCTGCTGCCAAAGGCCGTGGCTATGGTGTGCAGCGGAGAGACCGAGTGAAAACTCCTTCCGTCACGCCTGACGGCGTGCCACCTCCCTCAAGGAGGGAGGCAAGGCTCCCTCTCCGAGGGGGCTGTCGCCGCAGGCGACTGGGGGAGTTCCGTAATAGGAGAATTTGACATGGAAAAGATCAACCTGAACGAGTATCTGGCATCCAACGAGTACCCCGGCCGCGGCATTGCTGTGGCAATGGCTCCGGATGGCCGCCAGATGTTCATTGGCTACTTTATCATGGGCCGCAGCGAGAACAGCCGCAACCGCGTGTTCGACCCCGTGCCCGAGCGCGGCGGCATCTGCACCATCGCAGCGGACCCCGCAAAGCTGGAGGACCCCAGCCTCATTATTTACAATCCGGTGCTGACGCTGGGCAAGACCCATATCGTGACCAACGGCGACCAGACCGATACCATTTATGACCTGATGAGCCAGGGCAAGAGCTTTGCCGATGCCCTGCGCACCCGCACCTTTGAGCCGGACGGCCCCAACTACACCCCCCGCATCTCCGCTGTGGTGTACGCCGACGGCAGCTATCAGATGAGCATTCTCAAGTCTGCGGACGGCAATGGCGACAGCGTGCAGCGCTATTTCTTTGATTACCCGCAGCCCGTTGCAGGCGAGGGCCATTTCATCAGCACCTACAAACACAACGGAAATCCCATCCCCAGCTTTGAGGGTGAGCCGCTGCGCTTTGCCTGCCCCCGCACCATCGGCGATTTTGCACAGGGTCTGTGGAGCAGCCTGAACCCGGACAACAAGGTGAGCCTGTTTGCCCGGGTCATTGATCTGGACTCCGGCGAGACCGGCGACATGATCTTTAACAAGTACGATGCCGTGTGCAGCGATCTGGACGACCCCGAAGAGCCGGAGCTGCTGCCCGAAGAGCTGGAACTGCTCAAAAAGCTTGACGCAGAGGAAAAACAGGACTAAAACAATAGAGAAATAAGGAGGATGCACCAATGAACGAACTGGCACTGAAGTACGGCTGCAACCCCAACCAGAAGCCCAGCCGCATTTATATGGAAGATGGCTCTGACCTGCCGGTCACTGTGCTGAACGGCAAGCCCGGCTACATCAATTTTCTGGACGCGCTCAACTCCATCCAGCTGGTCAAGGAGCTGAAAGCTGCCTGTGGTCTGCCCGCAGCAGCTTCCTTTAAGCACGTTTCCCCGGCAGGCGCAGCGCTGGGGCTGCCCCTGACCGATGTGGAACGCAAAATGTACCACATTGCCCCGGATATGGAGCTGTCGCCGCTGGCAAATGCCTATGCCCGTGCACGCGGTGCGGACCGCATGTCCTCCTTTGGCGACTGGATCGCCCTTTCGGACATCTGCGATGTGCCCACCGCAAAGCTGATCCAACACGAGGTGTCCGACGGCATCATCGCCCCGGGCTACGAGCCGGAGGCACTGGCTATCCTGTCCGGCAAGAAAAAGGGTAACTACAATGTGGTCGCCATCGACCCGGCCTACAAGCCCGCTCCTATCGAGCACAAGCAGGTGTACGGCATCACCTTTGAGCAGGGCCGCAACGAGCTGCTCATCAACGCCGACACCATGCTGAACAACTGGGTCACTGAGAACAAGGATGTGACCGAAGAGCAGAAGCGTGATCTGGTCATTGCACTCATCACCCTGAAGTATACTCAGTCCAACAGCGTGTGCTACACCTACCACGGCCAGACCATCGGCGTGGGCGCAGGCCAGCAGAGCCGCATCCACTGCACCCGTCTGGCAGGCCAGAAGGCTGACAACTGGCAGCTGCGCCACATGGATAAGGTGCTCAACCTGCCCTTCCGCGACGATGTGGCAAAGCCCAACCGTGACAACGCCATTGATGTTTACATCGGCGATACGCCCGAGGATGTGATTGGCGACGATGTGTGGGCCGAGACCTTTACCGAGCAGCCCGCCCCGCTGACCGCTGAGGAAAAGAAGGAATATCTGAGCAAAGTAACCGGTGTGTGCCTTGGCTCGGATGCCTTCTTCCCCTTCGGCGACAACATCGAGCGTGCCCGCCGCTCCGGCGTGACCGCCATCGTGCAGCCCGGCGGCTCCATCCGCGACCAGCAGGTCATTGACACCTGCAACAAGTACGGCATTGCAATGGCCTTCTGCGGCCTGCGGCTGTTCCATCACTAAGAGAAGGTGTAAAAATGAGCAAAAAAATTCTGGTAGTGGGCGGCGGCGGCCGTGAGCACGCCATCATCAAGGCACTGAAAAAAAGCCCTGACTGCGGCGAGATCTGGTGCGCACCCGGCAACGGCGGCATCAGCTATGACGCAAAGTGCAAAAACATCAAGTCTACCGATGTGGACACCATGGTGGGCTTTGCCGTAGAAGAAAAGTTCGATTACGTTGTGGTGGCGCAGGACGATCCGCTGGCTCTGGGCATGGTGGATGCGCTGGCAGCAGTGGGCATCCCGGCCTTTGGCCCGGATAAGGCCGCTGCCCGCATCGAGGCCTCCAAGGTGTTCTCCAAGGACCTGATGAAGAAATACGGCATCCCCACCGCAAAGTACGAGACCTTTGACGACCCCGCCAAGGTCATGGAGTACATCAAGGCCGAGGGCAAGTACCCGGTGGTCATCAAGGCCGACGGTCTGGCACTGGGCAAGGGCGTGCTCATCTGCGAGAACGAGCAGCAGGCTGCGGACGGCGTGAAGGAGATCATGCTGGATAAGAAATTCGGCGCATCCGGCAACCATGTGGTGGTGGAGGAATTCCTCACCGGCCCCGAGGTCAGTGTGCTGAGCTTTACGGACGGCAAGGTGGTCAAGCCTATGGTGTCCAGCATGGACCACAAGCGTGCCAACGACCACGACACCGGTCTGAACACCGGCGGCATGGGCACCATTGCTCCCAACCCCTACTACACCCCGGAAGTGGCCGCTGAGTGCATGGAGAAAATTTTCCTGCCCACCATCAAGGCCATGAACGCCGAGGGCTGCCCCTTCAAGGGCTGCCTCTACTTCGGCCTGATGCTCACCCCGGACGGCCCGAAGGTCATCGAGTACAACTGCCGCTTTGGTGACCCCGAAACGCAGGTGGTGCTGCCCCTGCTGGAAGGCGACCTGCTGCACATCATGCAGGCCTGCACCAACGGCACGCTGGAAAACGAGGAGGTCAAGTTCTCGGACGGTGCTGCCGCCTGCGTCATTCTGGCTTCCGGCGGCTACCCGGTGGCTTACGAGAAGGGCAAGCCCATCACAGGCCTTGTGGACGGCCAGCTGCCCGGCGAGGAGAATGTGACGGTCTACCACTCCGGCACTGCCATCACCGAGGACGGCGCCCTTGTCACGGCCGGCGGCCGTGTGCTGGGTGTCACCGCCACCGGCCCGCGGCTGACCAATGCGCTGAGCCATGCCTATGAGGCGGCAGAGAAGATCAGCTTTGAAAAGCTGCACAAGCGCAGCGATATCGGCCTGCGCGCCCTGAAGGCACTGGCAGAGAAGCAGTAAGAAAGAAAACCCTCTCAGTCGCCTGGCGGCGGCAGCTCCCCCGAAGGGGGAGCTTTATGCGGGAAAATGGGCAAGCCGATGCTTTCCATCGAACGCGGTACTTTCCGCCAGCAGAAAAAGCTCCCCCTTTCGGGGGAGCTGGCACGGCGTAAGCCGTGACTGAGAGGGTCGGTTCAAAGAAAACAAAGGGGGAACCTACCCAATGGTCTATCGTATTTATGTGGAAAAAAAGCCCGGCTTTGATGTGGAAGCCACCGGCCTGAAAAATGAGCTAACCAGCCTGCTGGGCATCCAGTCGCTTACCGGTCTGCGTCTGCTGAACCGCTACGATGTGGAAGGCATCGACGAAGAACTGTTCAACCAGTGTGCAAACACCGTGTTCAGTGAGCCGCCGGTGGATAACACCTATGCCGAGCTGCCCGCCAGCGACGGCGTGTCCTTTGCAGTGGAGTATCTGCCCGGCCAGTTCGACCAGCGCGCCGACTCCGCTGCTGAGTGCATCCAGCTCATCAGTCAGGGCGAGCGCCCGCTGGTGCGCTCTGCCCGCGTCTATCTGCTGGAAGGCACCCTGACCGACGAGCAGGTGGCCGAGATCAAGAAATACGTCATCAACCCGGTGGAGGCCCGCGAGGCTTCGCTGGACACCAAGCAGACCCTGAAAATGGAGTACCCCGTGCCCGCCCCGGTCAAGGTGCTGGAGGGCTTCAACCAGCTGGACGAAGAGCAGCTGAAAAAGTTCATTGCGGACAACGGCCTTGCCATGGATCTTGGCGATATCGAGTTCTGCCAGAAGTATTTCCGCTCGGAGCACCGCGACCCCACCATCACCGAGATCAAGATGATCGACACCTACTGGTCCGATCACTGCCGCCACACCACCTTCGGCACCATTCTGGACGATGTGCAGATCACCTTGCCACCATCGGCGCCAAGGAGCTGAAGAAGCAGGGCATCCTGAAAAATCTGGACGAGTCCGACGAGATCAACGCCTGCACCGTCAAAATCAAGTGCGATGTGAACGGCAAGGACGAGGACTGGCTGTTCCTGTTCAAGAATGAGACCCACAACCACCCCACTGAGATCGAGCCCTTCGGCGGTGCGGCTACCTGCATCGGCGGTGCCATCCGTGACCCGCTGTCTGGCCGCAGCTACGTCTATCAGGCCATGCGCGTCACCGGCGCAGGCGACCCGCTCAAGCCGGTCAGCGAGACTCTGCCCGGCAAGCTGCCCCAGCGCAAGCTGGTGACCACCGCAGCTGCAGGCTATTCCTCCTATGGCAACCAGATCGGCCTTGCTACCGGTCAGGTGGACGAGATCTATCACCCCGGCTATGTGGCAAAGCGCATGGAGATCGGTGCCGTTGTAGGCGCTACCCCCGCTTCCCACGTCCGCCGCGAGTGCCCCGCCCCCGGCGATGTCATCGTTCTGCTGGGCGGCCGCACCGGCCGTGATGGTGTGGGCGGTGCTACTGGTTCTTCCAAGGCCCACAAGCTGGACAGCCTTGAGCACTGCGGTGCCGAGGTGCAGAAGGGCAACGCTCCCATCGAGCGCAAGCTGCAGCGCCTGTTCCGCCGCGAGGATGCCTGCAGGATGATCAAGCGCTGCAACGACTTTGGTGCAGGCGGTGTGTCCGTTGCCATCGGTGAGCTGGCCGACGGCCTGTACATCGACCTGAACAAGGTCACCAAGAAGTACGAGGGTCTGGACGGCACCGAGCTGGCCATCAGCGAGAGCCAGGAGCGCATGGCTGTGGCGCTGGCCCCCGAGGACGTGGACAAGTTCATTGCTCTCGCCAACGAAGAGAACCTTGAGGCCACTCCGGTGGCAAAGGTGACGGCTGAGCCCCGCCTGAACATGGTGTGGAACGGCATGTCCATCGTGAACATCAGCCGCGAGTTCCTGAACTCCAACGGTGCCGAGAAGCACCAGAAGGTCCATGTGGAAAAGGCCACGGTCTGGCAGCCCCAGTGGGAGGGCCTGACCTTCAGCCAGAAGATGAAGAACATGGTGGGCGATTTGAACATCTGCAGCAAGAAGGGCCTGTCTGAGCGGTTCGACTCCACCATTGGTGCCGCCACCGTGCTCATGCCCTTTGGCGGTGCCTATCAGCTGACCCCGCAGAACGCCATGGTGGCAAAGCTGCCGGTGGACGGCGAGACCAGCACCTGCTCCGGCATGGCATGGGGCTTCAACCCCTTCCTGATGAGCGCAGACCAGTACAAGGGCGCTCAGATGGCTGTCATCGAGAGCGTTACCAAGCTGGTGGCCTCCGGCTTCCGCTATGAGGATGCTTACCTCACCTTCCAGGAATATTTCGAGCGTCTGGGCACCGCCCCGGAGCGCTGGGGCAAGCCGCTGGCCGCTCTGCTGGGTGCACTGGATGCTCAGATGGGTCTGGGCATTGCATCCATCGGCGGCAAGGACAGTATGTCCGGCTCCTTTGAAAAGCTGGATGTGCCTCCCACGCTGGTCTCCTTTGCAACCGCCATCGGCAAGGCAAACAAGGTGGTCTCCACCGAATTCAAGAAGCCGGAGAGTACGGTGGTGCTTATCCGGCCCATCATCGACCCCGAGACCGGCTGCCCCAACTTCTTCTCCCTGAAGGCCAACTACAAGATCGTGGAGGACATGATCGAAGAGGGCATGGTGGCATCTGCCTGCTCTGTGGGCTACGGCGGCATTGCCGAGGCTCTGTTCAAGATGGGCCTTGGCAACCACATCGGCTTCAAGATGCGTGCGGATAAGACCACCCATGAGATGTTCCAGCCTATGTATGGCTCCATCGTTCTGGAAATGGTGTCCGATTCGCCCGCCGGTGAGATCCTGGGCGAGACCACCAAGGAATACGTCTTTGAAGCCTGCGGCGAAAAGCTGGATATGGCCCAGCTGCAGGAGATCTGGGAAGGCAAGCTGGAGCCGGTGTACCCCTACCGCAAGGCAGGCCCCACCGTGGAAAAGATCAACGGCAAGCTGACCGCACCCGCCGCACCCAAGATCGGTGTGGCAAAGCCCAAGGTCATCATTCCGGTGTTCCCGGGCACCAACTGCGAGTACGACACCGCCAAGGCCTTTGCCCGCGCCGGTGCCGACCCGGAGATCCTGGTCATCCGCAACCTGACCCCCGCCGACGTGGCCGAGAGCTGCAAGGCACTGGTCAAGGCCATCGATAACAGCCAGATCGTCATGCTGCCCGGCGGCTTCTCCGGCGGCGACGAGCCGGACGGCAGTGCAAAGTTCATTGCATCCTTCTTCCGCAACCCGGAAGTCACCGAGGCGGTGCGCCGTCTGCTGCAGCAGCGCGACGGCCTGATGCTGGGCATCTGCAACGGCTTCCAGGCCCTCATCAAGCTGGGTCTGGTCCCCTACGGCGATATCCGCCCCATCACCGCTTACGATCCCACCCTGACCTTCAACACCATCGGCCGCCACCAGAGCATGCTGGTGCGCACCCGCATTGCATCCACCGGCAGCCCGTGGCTGTCCAAGTGCGAGGTGGGCGAACAGTTCACCGTTGCCATCAGCCACGGCGAGGGCCGCTTCGTGGCTCCGCAGGAGGTGCTGGACACCCTCATGAAGAATGGCCAGATCGCCACCCAGTATGTGGACATCGAGGGCAACCCCACCATGGATCAGAGCTATAACCCCAACGGTTCTGTGCTGGCGATCGAAGGCATCACCAGCCCGGATGGCCGTGTGTTCGGCAAGATGGGCCACTCGGAGCGCAGCGGCGAGTACCTGTACAAGAACGTTACCGGTGACAAATATCAGCCGATCTTTGAGGGCGGCGTGGACTATTTCAAGATTTGATGGTAGAATAGAGAAAAACTCCTTCCGTCATCGCTGATGCGATGCCACCTCCCTCGGAGAGGGAGGCTGAAAGGCCCCCTCCCCGAGGGGGCTGTCGCCGGAAGGCGACTGGGGGAGTCACTTTCAGGAGGAAATAACCAATGTCTCAGCATGATCGTTATATCAGCCCCTTTTCCACCCGCTATTCCTCGGACGAGATGCAGTATATCTTCTCGGACGATAACAAGTTCCGCACATGGCGCCGCCTGTGGGTGGCGCTGGCCCGGGCCGAAATGGAGCAGGGCCTGACCAACATCACCCCCGATATGGTGGCTGAGCTGGAAGCCCATGTGGACGATATCAACTATGAAGTGGCCATCGAGCGCGAAAAGCTGGTGCGCCACGACGTGATGAGCCATGTGTACGCCTACGGCCAGCAGTGCCCCAAGGCGGCCGGCATCATCCATCTGGGTGCCACCAGCTGCTATGTGGGCGACAACACCGACATCATCGTGATGCGTCAGGGTCTGGAACTGGTGCGCAAAAAGCTGATCGGTGTGTTGGCAAAGCTGGGCCGCTTCGCCGAGGAATACAAGGACATGCCCTGCATGGCCTACACTCACTGCCAGCCCGCTCAGCCCACCACCGTGGGCAAGCGCGCCACCCTGTGGGCCAACGAGCTGGTGATGGACCTGCAGGAGATCGACCACCGTCTTGCTGTTCTGCAGCTGCGCGGTGTCAAGGGTACCACCGGCACGCAGGCTTCCTTTATGGAGCTGTTCAAGGGCGATGCCGATAAGATCCGCGCCGTGGATGCTTCCATCGCCAAGGAGATGGGCTTTGCGCCCGAAGCGGTCATCCCCGTGTCCGGCCAGACCTACAGCCGCAAGGTGGATGCCTTCATCCTGAACGCCCTTGCCGGCATTGGCCAGAGCTGCATGAAGTTTGCCACCGACCTGCGTCTGCTGGCTAACTTCAAGGAGATGGAAGAGCCGTTTGAAAAGAACCAGATCGGTTCCTCCGCCATGCCTTACAAGCGCAACCCCATGCGCTGCGAGCGTATCTGCGCACTGAGCCGCTACCTGATGGTAGATGTGCTGAACCCCAGCTTCACCACCGGCACCCAGTGGTTTGAGCGCACGCTGGACGACAGCGCCAACAAGCGTGTCGCCATGGCTGAGGGCTTCCTTGCCACCGACGCTATCCTGAACATCATGCTCAACGTCACCGACGGCATCGTGGTGTATCCCAAGGTGGTGCGCAGCCGTCTGATGGCAGAGCTGCCCTTCATGGCCAGCGAGAACATCATGATGCAGGCTGTGGAAAAGGGCGGCAACCGTCAGGAGCTGCACGAGCGTCTGCGCCAGCACGCCATCGCCGCCGGCAAGCAGGTCAAGGAAGAGGGCCTGCCCAACGATATGGTGGACCGCATCGCTGCCGACCCCGCCTTTGGCCTGACCCGCGAGGAGATCGTGGCGGGCCTTGTGCCGGAAAACTTTGTGGGCCGTGCACCGCAGCAGGTGGAGGAGTTCATCGCCAATGTGCTCAAGCCCATCTTCGATGCCAACCCCGATGCCGTGGAGCAGCACGCATCTTTGAGTGTTTGATTTTAAATGCTCTCCGCTTACGCTCTGAGCATAAACAGCGGAAGTTACAGTTTGTTTTGCAAGAAGGAGAAGCCTGCGGGCTTCTCCTTCTTGCTTTTTCACGAAAAGGGCCAGAAAGAAAAACTCCTTCAGCTGCACTTCGTGCGTCAGCCGTTCCCCTTTTTGTCACCTTTCGGTGACATCTTCCCCCGACCGGGGGAAGTCTTTCTCAAAGAGGGAGCCTCTGACGAAGAGGAAGAGTTTACCGTACGGCCAAAGCCTCCCTCATTGAAGGGAGGCGGCATTGCGCAGCGATGACGGAAGGAGTTCTCTTGCGCAAATCATTTTATCATGTTACACTAAAACTCCAAACCTATGTAAAAGGAGAACCGCGTATGCGATTGGATAAATACTTAGCCGAGACGGCCCAGTGCACCCGCAGCGAAGCTAAGGCGCTGCTTTCCAAAGGGCGGGTGCAGGTGAACGGTGCTGTCTGCAAAAAAGGGGACACCCAGCTCAAAGAAAGTGACACTGTGGCTGTGGATGGCAGGGCGCTCAGCTATCAGCAGTTCGTGTACATCATGCTCAACAAGCCCGAGGGCGTGGTGAGCGCTTCCACCGACAAGCGTGACACCACCGTGGTCGATCTGGTGGGGGATGCCTATCCCCGGCGGCAGCTGTTCCCGGCGGGAAGGCTGGACAAGACCAGCACCGGCTTTGTGCTGCTGACCGATGACGGCACCTTTGCCCACGACATCCTTGCTCCAAAGCGCCACGTCTCCAAGACCTACACCGTGGTGTTGGACACGCCGCTGACCGAGCAGATGCGCACCGGCTTTGCGGCGGGCGTGACCCTTGCCGACGGCACAGCACTTTCGCCTGCGGAGGTGACGGCCCTTTCGGCCGACGGCCTGACCGTGCGGGTGGTGCTCAAGCAGGGCGTCTATCACCAGATCAAGCGGATGTTCGGCGTGTACGGCGCAGGTGTGAACGGCCTGCACCGGGATGCCATCGGCGGCCTTGCACTCGACCCGGCCCTTGCACCGGGCCAGTGGCGGGAGCTTTCTGCCGAAGAAGTGTCAAAAATTTCCAGCTGACAGGGTCGGCTTTTCACCCGAATTTCAAAAAAGCAACACATTTTTCCGGTAGAATAGGGGGCAGAACCACGCAAAAAGGCACTTTTTTGGTTCAGAATGGCCCCTGAAGATAATATTCACAAGAAAAAACTATCTTTTTTGTTGAAATATGTTGCAAAAGTAAATTCTTTTGTGTAAAATATAAAATGTAATGCAGCTAAATTGTTAAAAATCACGACCGGCTGCCGCTGCGGTTTGCACAAACGAGGAAAAGGGGTATCCATTATGGCCAATAGAGTATTTCAAAGCGTGATCTACCAGATGAAAGACGCGATCAACCGGGTGGTCGGCGTGGTGGATGAGACCGGCGCTGTTATTTCCTGCTCGGAACTGAACCTGATCGGCGAGGTGCGCGAGGGTTTCATGGCGGAGCGTCTGACCGCAGGCGACCGCTTTGTGCGCGATGGCTACACCTATCAGCAGTTCTCCAGCGCCAAGCATAACGATTATGCAGTATTCGTGGAAGGCGTGGACGAGACGGCTGGTCAGTTTGCCGCTATGCTGTCCATCAGCCTGCAGAGCATCAAGCAGTACCACGACGAAAAGTTTGATAAGTCCAACTTTATCAAGAATGTGGTGCTGGATAACATCCTGCCCGGCGATATCTATGCCAAGGCCCGTGAGCTGCACTTTGCCACCGATGTTTCCCGCGTGGTGTTCATCGTGCGTGTTACCAGCGGCGGCGATATCTCCGCCTACGATGTGGTCAGCAGCCTGTTCCCCGACAAGCAGAAGGACTTTGTGTTCAATATCAGCGAGACGGATACCGTGCTGGTCAAGGAGATCCGCAAGGGCATCGACCGCACCGATATGGAAAAGCTGGCTGCCAGCATTGTGGATACCCTGTCCGGCGAGCATTACATCAAGGCTGTGGTGGGCATCGGCACCCCCATCTCCAACGTGAAGGATCTGGCTACCTCCTTTAAGGAAGCACAGATCGCCATGGAAGTGAGCAAGGTGTTCGACACCGAAAAGCAGATCATCCGCTACGATAATCTGGGCATTGCACGCCTGATCTATCAGCTGCCCACCACCGTGTGCGAGATGTTCCTGCGCGAGGTGTTCAAGCAGGGCAGCATCGAAAGCCTGGATCAGGAGACCCTGTTCACCATCCAGCGCTTCTTCGAGAATAACCTGAATGTGTCTGAAACCAGCCGCGGCCTGTTTGTGCACCGCAACACGCTGGTGTATCGTCTGGAAAAGATCAAAAAGCTGACTGGCCTGGATCTGCGTGAGTTCGACGATGCTATCGTCTTTAAGGTAGCACTGATGGTCAAGAAGTACCTGTCCAACAATCCGGCCAAATACTAATAAGCTGCAGGCTCTGCCTGCAGTGCAGAACCGGCCGCTCGAAACCGATGCTGGCCGGTTCTTTTTGCTGTGAAAACAGATTTTAATGTCAGGAGCTAATATTACCCTATGATCGATTTAGAACACGTTTCCAAGGAATATAAACGGGGCGGACCGCTGGCACTGGACGATATCAATCTCCATGTGGACGACGGCGAGTTCGTGTTTTTGCTGGGCCATTCCGGCGCAGGCAAATCCACCCTGCTCAAGCTGCTGCTGCGCGAAGAGCTGCCCAGTGAGGGCAAGGTGACCGTGCTGGGCAAGGATGTTGCCAGCCTGCACCGCCATCAGGTGCCGTATCTGCGCCGTCAGATGGGCATTATCTTTCAGGATTTCCGGCTGATCCCCACCATGACTGTGTACGAGAACATCGCCTTTGCCATGCATGTGACCAACGTCAAGAGCCGGGAGATCAGCGACCGTGTGGAGTACATGCTGGAGCTGGTGCATCTGGAGGATAAGGCCAAGGCCTATCCGGACACCCTTTCCGGCGGTGAACAGCAGCGCGTGGCTGTGGCCCGCGCCCTTGCCCACGGCCCCAAGCTGGTCATTGCAGACGAGCCCACCGGCAACATCGACCCGGAATTGAGCCTGGAAATGATGGAGCTGCTGGAGCGGGTAAGCGAAACGGGCATCACCGTGGTGGTCGTTACCCATGAGCACGAGCTGGTGCGCCAGTTCCACCAGCGCGTCGTCACCCTGAAAAAGGGCCGCATCATTTCGGATGTGCCTGCCGACAAGGAAGCCATCCGCGCACGCGCAGAGCGCAAAGAACGCCTGTTCGAGACCGAGCTGGAACCTGCTGACACCGCAGAAAAGGAGGTGGCCACCGTATGATGAGACCTTCTACCTTCTTTTTTCTGGTCCGGCGCGGTATCCGCAATCTGGGCAAGCACTGGGCCATGACCTTTGTGTGCATCCTGTCCCTCAGTGTCTGTATGACCCTGAACACCTTTGCAAGTCTTGCCGAGGTGAACGTGGACAGCATGGTGAACTATCTGGGCAGCCAGAACGAGACCGTGGTCTATCTGGACCCGGAGTGTGATGATGCCACTGCGCAGGCCGTGGGCGAAAAGCTGGCGGCAATGCCCGGCGTGACCAATGTGCAGTTCGTCTCCAAGCAGGACGTGCTGAACACCTACCGCAATTACATGGAAGATTACTCCTCCCTGTGGGACGAGTTTGAAAATGACAACCCCTTCAAGGCCAACTACCGCGTTTCCATCGCGGATCTGAGCCAGATGGAGAGCATGAGCAAGCAGATGCAGGCCATTCAGGGCGTGTACAGCGTTACCGCCCCGGTGGAAATGACCAACGTCTTTGTGCAGGTGCAGCGCTCTGTTACCAAAGTGGGCCGCGGCATCGTGCTGGTGCTGATGGTCGTCAGCATCATCACGGTGGGCAGCACCATCCGCCTGAGCGTGTTTGCGCGCCGCCGCGAAATTGAGATCATGAAGTACGTGGGTGCCACCAACGGCTTGGTCACTCTGCCCTTCGTTGTGGAAGGTCTGGCCATGGGCCTGATCTCCGGCGTGCTCACTGCAGCGATCAGTCTGGGCGGCTACTCCTACATGGTGCAGGCCTCCGACGGTCTGGGCGGCGTGTGGGAAATGATCATGGGTCAGGCACTGGTGCCGGTGAGCGCCGTCTGGTCCACTATCATCCCGTACAGCCTCATCGGCGGTGCCGTTGTGGGTGGTCTGGGCAGTATGTTCTCCATCCGCAAGCACCTGAACGTGTGATCGAAAGGAGCCGCACATGAAAAAAGCACTTCATGCAAAGCCCTTCCGGCTGCAGATGCCCGGCCATACGCCGCGCCATGCACGGCCGGAGCCTGCCCGCAGCAAGCTGCTGCGCGGCGTGAGTTTGTGCCTGGCGGCGGTATGCCTTGCGGCAAGCGTCAGCTTCCAGCCGGCCACGGCAGCCACCAGCATGGCCAGCCTGCAGAACAAGCTGAACAGCCTTTCCAAATCCATCGACCAGCACAAGAAGGAGCTTTCGGACGCAAAGAAAAAGGAAGTTGCTGCAAAAGCGCTGGAAAGTGAACTGAAGGAGCGCGTGGGGGTCATTCAGGATCAGATCAGCGTGCTGAGCACCCAGATCGCTGCTGTGCAGAATAACATTGGCCAGACCGAGCAGAAGATTACCGCCAAGGAAGGCGAGATCACCCAGAAGCAAGCCGAGATCGACAGCCAGTGGGGCGATTTTAAAAAGCACATGGCTGCCATGCAGGAGCTGCGCGACGGCGGCAGCGTGGCCATGCTGAGCGCAGTGAACGACCTGTATGAGCTGCTCACCTTCAACGAGGTCATGCAGGATATCTCCATCAAAGATACCGAGATCATGGACAACATGAAGGCGGCTAAGTCCGAACTGGAAGCGGACAAGGTGGAGCTGGAGGCCCAGCGCAAGGAACTGCAGAGCCAGAAGGCGGAGCTGGATACCCAGAACTACCAGATGAAGGCAAAGCAGAGCGAGCTGAACAGCAGCATTTCTGCGGCGCAGCTTTCTGCACAGGATGCCCAGAAGGCCCAGCAGACGGCACAGGCCGCTATTGAATCGGACGAGCTGAACTATGAGGCCGTCAAGAAAGAGATCCAGAAGTTGATCGCGGCGGCTGCATCCAGCAAGCCGCAGCTGAGCTTTACCGGCTTTGCCTGCCCGCTGAAGAGCTATACCCGCGTTTCCAGCGAGTACGGCTGGCGTAAGAATCCGGTGTCCGGTGTCAACAGGCTGCATGCCGGCATTGATCTGGCGGCCCCGGGCGGTACGCCTATCTATGCAGCCGCCAGTGGCTATGTGCAGGTGGCAGGCTGGTCCAGCGGCGGCTATGGCAACTACGTCATCATCTATCACGGCAGCATGTCGGACGGCAACGCCTACAGCACCCTGTACGGCCACATGAGGTCGGTCGCCACCAGCGCAGGCAAGTATGTCAAGCAGGGCGAGTTGATCGGCTACGTTGGCTCTACCGGCAACTCTACCGGCAACCACCTGCATCTGGAGGTCTGGAAGGGCGGCAAAAAGGCCAATGCGGTCAATCCGCGCGGTTATATCCCGTTCCCGCACAACTGAGTGTGTTTATAAGGAGTCTGGTATTCTATGAACGAACAAAAACACAAGCGCTGGCTGCGTATCGGCTGCCTTGTTCTGGCAGGCGTGTTTGCACTCTCGCTGCTGAGCAGTGTGATCATGATGCTGCTGTATTAACAGGGAGGGGCAAGCATGAACCGTAAAATCTCTGTGGGCATGGCTGTCACCATTGTGATCCTTGCCATGACCGTGACCTTTTCCATTACCATGCTCATTGCCATGCGTCTGTTTGACAGCACGGTGAGCAGCGTGAAGGAAAAGGAGAGCATGTACAACAAAGTGGCCGAGGTGGACCGCTATGTGCGCAGCAACGACTACTACACCATTGATGAAACGGTGCTGTACGACCGCCTGACCGCAGGCTACCTGCTGGGCACCGGCGACAAGTACGCCCGTTACTACACCGCCAACGCTTACACCGAGCTGATGAACCAGCAGAGCGGCAAGGTGATGGGCATTGGCGTGGAGCTTGGCATGGACCAGACCGGCTATGCCAGAGTGACCAGGGTGTATGAGGACTCGCCTGCGCAGGAAGCCGGTATCGTGGTGGGCGATTACATCACTGCTATTGACGGCACCGATGTGAAGAGCCTTTCTGGGGTGGATGCCGTGCAGTCCCGCCTGCAGGGCGAAGCCGGCACCATCGTCAATGTTACATGGCTCGACAGCAAGGCTGCTTCCCGGACGACGGACCTGACCCACTCCGGCTACACCAGCACCACCGTGGACTACCAGATGCTGGACAGCGTGGGTTACATCAAGATCCGCCAGTTCGACGGCAGCACGCCCAGCGAGCTGGACTATGCCATCCGGTCTCTCACTACCAGCGGTGCCCAGAGCCTTGTGTTCGACCTGCGAGATAACGGCGGCGGCGTGTTGGATGATGCCATCAGCTGCATCGACCTGATCGCCCCGGAAGGCACTGTGGCCTATGCCGAGGATAAGAACGGAAACCGCACCATCATTGGCAGCAGCGACGATGAGAGCAAGGTGGAGCTGCCCATCGTCTGTCTGGTCAACGGCAACACTGCCAGCGCAGCAGAGCTGTTTGCTGCCAGCCTGCGCACCATGAACGGCGCACGTCTGGTGGGCACCACCACCATGGGCAAGGGAACCATCCAGAGCAGCCCGCAGCGCCTTTCGGATGGCAGCGCCGTGAGCATCACGGTGGCAAAGCTCATCTGCGGCGACGGCTCCTGCTTTGATGGCACCGGCCTGAGCGTGGATGTGGAGCGTGCCCTCAGTGCCGAAGAGAACACGAATTTCTACGATTATACCCCCGAGGATGACCCGCAGATCCAGCGTGCGGTCAGCGCAGCACAGCAGCTGAGCGGTACCACGACTCTGGGCGGTGTCAACGAAGCAGCTTCTTCGGCTGCTGCTTCCGAAGAAGCCGACAGCGTTGCCACTGAGCCGGAGAACGCTTCCTCTGAGGAAACGGCTTCCTCCACCGAAGCAGAAGCCGGCGGCGAAGCAGCATCCAGCGCAGAATAAAGGGTAAAACCGGCAGAAATGCTGCATGGGCTTCTTCTTGTAAAAAGGAACCCGGTTTATTGCGGTGCTGTTTGCCGTATTGATCCCTTCTCGTGAAAATGCAACCCAGCCAGACCCGCAGGTCTGGCTGGGTTGCCATATTATAATAATATTTCCGCTGAATATGCCCAAAGCGACGCGGAGGGCATTCAAATCGTACTATGAAAAAGGATGGAATCTATGCCCGAACTGACCGACCTTTCGGTGATCCGCGCCCTGTGTGAAAAATACGATTTTGCACTTTCCAAGGGTTTTGGACAGAACTTTATCATCAACCCGGGTCTGCCGCCCAAGATCGTGGATGCCAGCGGCGTGGATAAGCGCTATGGTGTCATTGAGATCGGCCCCGGCATCGGTGTGCTGACTCGGGAACTGGCAAAGCGCGCCGCCAAGGTGGTGTCCATTGAAGTGGACGAACGCCTGCCGCCGCTGCTGGCCGAAACGATGGCCGGAGTGGACAATTTTAAACTGGTATTACAGGATGTGCTGAAAGTTGACCTGAAGGCTCTTATTGCGGAAGAGTTCCCCGGTATGCCGGTGGCTGTGTGCGCCAACCTGCCCTACTACATCACCAGTCCCATTGTCATGAAGCTGCTGGGCGACCGCCTGCCCATTGAAAGCCTGACCGTCATGGTACAGAAGGAAGCTGCCGACCGTCTGGCTGCTGCGCCCGGCACTCGTGCATCCAGCGCCATCAGCTGCGCGGTGAGCTACTATGCCACCTCCAAAATGATGTTCACCGCTGCGCCCGGCAGTTTTTACCCGGCCCCCAAGGTGACCAGTGCCGTGGTGCGCATGGAGATCCGTCCGCAGCCCGCTGTGCAGGTGGAGGACGAAGAAGGCTATTTTGCGCTGGTGCGTGCCGCCTTTGGACAGCGCCGCAAAACGGCTGCAAACGCCATTGCCAGCGGTCTGGGGATGCCCAAGGACGCGGTGACAGCCGCCATTGAAGCCGCCGGTTTTGATGCCCGCATCCGCCCGGAAGCCCTCACACTGGAGGATTTTGCAAAGATCCAGCAGGCCCTTGCCCGCTGAAGCAGCCCGCTGCTCAAAAAAGAATACAACAGACTTTGAACCCCACAGGAGCCGTCCGCGGTTCCTGTGGGGTTTTTATGATAATAGAATCGAATGGTTCGATTTTATTATCGATGTATTGCGTTGAAAATTCCTGGTATCAAAACGTGATGCAACAGAAAAGAATGCTAAAAGCAGACGAAAGCATGAACTGATGGCAATGGCACCTCATTTGTTAAACGGTATAGTATACTGTTTGGGGAATGAGTTGCTTTTTTTTGCGCGCTAAGAAGATATTGACAAGCCGTGCGTTTTTTGGTATTCTATCAAAAGACCGCTTGGTCCATGCTGGTGTGGCGCAATGGCAGCGCAACTGATTTGTAATCAGTGGGTTGCAGGTTCAACTCCTGTCACCAGCTCCAAAAATAAACGCACGAACGATGAAAATGAATCGTTCGTGCGTTTTTCTTTTTGCTTGAAATACCTTGAAATCTCCTGAATGAACGTAATAATCTAACAAGCAATCTAACAAATCAGTACTTCATCTTCTGCATTTCCTGCAACAAATAGGTTGGATCGTTGTGGGACACGTACTTGTTGGCCGTGGTGGAGAAATTTTTGTGCCCGAGGATTGCCTGCACCGCGGTCTTTTCCAGACCACACTCCACCATCTTGCTGCTGGCTGTATGGCGCAGCGTGTGTGGATGCACGCCCTCTATATGGCATTCCTGCATCAACGCCCGGAACTTTGTAGCCACGTTGCGCTTATCCAGCTTTGTGCCGGACTTGGATGGGATCAGCCATCCACACCCGCTGTCCAGCATCCAAAAGGCAATAATCTTGTAAATGGGCTCAAGGATAGGGATGATGCGATTCTTGCCTGCTTCTGTCTTTTCGCCGCCCTGCATGTACCGCTCTTTCAGGTGCACATCGTCGCAGCGCATGGAAAGCAGCTCATCGATGCGCATGCCGGTATAAAGCAGCACCATTGCGATTTGAGCCGTCTGCCCAAACTTCGGGTCATTCTGTCGGCTGCTGATCTGCTCGATCTCTTGGGCGGTCAGGGTGCGCTCTGCTTTTCCTGTAGCCGCCGGGAGCTGCAGCAGCATAGCGTAATTTTTGTTTATGATGTCCTGCGCCATTGCCCACTCGCAGATCTGGCTAAAAAGTGTGCGCTGCTTTTCGCAGGAGCTGCGGGAGAGCCCCTTTTCCACCATTGCGTCAATGACCTGTTGATAATCTGCCGCTTTCAAGTCCCGCAATTGTCGGTCGTATAGCGGAGCAGCCTTTGCATAGGCCAGCTCGTACCCCTTTTGCATGTCCGTGCTGAGCTTGTCAAATTTGGGTTGCGCTTTCCATTGCGCATAGGCATCCGCAAAAGTGCACTTCAGACGCGCTGCGGGCGTGTTCTGAGCGTTGTAAGCGTCTAATGCTTTTACAGCTTCGCCTGCCGTTTCAAACGTCCCCAGAACGTCCCTTTTGGCTGTAAGCGCAACATACGGTCTTGCCCGCGCTCCGCTCAGTTTATACACGCTGCCGCTGCCCTTAGGACGGCGGCGCTTTTTTCTTTGCTGCGGGGCGGCTTCCGGCTGCTTCTTCCCGCACCACGGACAAAAAGAAGCACCATCCGGGATCTCTTTCCGGCAGCATGGCCTCACGCATTTCATGGCTTACTCCTTTTTCTGCCCGATATATCCGAAGGCGCCATTTTCGGCAGCGGCCCTTCCGGCCTTGTAGTTGATCTTCAGGTCGTCAATGGGAGGGTGCGGAGCGTCCGGGCATGGGTCTAATCCCATGCTCTGGGCAAAGTTGTATTGGTCGATGATTGTTCCGCATATGCTGACCCGGTTATTGAGCGGGCAGTGCAAATTTGCAGCTATCTCCGATATGACAGCAGGCGGGCTGCTGCCGTGACTGCCTTTCAGTATGAAGAGAAGCAGCCTTTTTGTCAGCGGCGGCAGTTTTACCACGATACGGCGCAACTCCGCGTTTAGCTCATCGTCCGCCTTGCCGTCATCCGGCACTTTGTACAGATCCGGGTGGGTCATCTCCATGAACACCGTGATGGGCGACACCCCACACGCCGTGCACCAGTCCATGATCTCGTCACTGTCCGGGCTGGTGCATCCTTTTTCCCAGCTCTGCACGGTGCGCTCTCCTTTTTCGATGCGCCTTGCAATCTCTGCTTGGCTCAGGCCAGCAGACACCCGCGTTTTTGCAAGTGCCTTTCCGATTTGGCTCGCTGTAAAATAACTCATACTTTCACCCCCATAAAACCAGTGTGTTTTTAACAAAAAATGGCGCAGAAAAAGTCTGCGCCATTCGACAAATTTTATCCGTATTTTGTTTTCCAACGGCGCATGGTAAAATCTGGATTATAAATCGTAGATGTGCACAAAAGAAAGGAGAAAACAAAATGGATTTTGAGCAAAGAAACGTCAAAGAAGCTGAAATGACCATCATCGATGGAATTCCCGCCAGCATCCTGACCGGCACCGACCACACCCCTGCACCCTGGGAGGAATGAGCTATGAAAAAGCTGTCACACTTTCGCACCCATGCCCGTGCCCTGCTGGCCTGCTATTTGGATATGACCCCAGAGCAGCAGCGCCTTGCTCGCGCCTACATTCAACATAAGGCCCTGCCGGAGGTGCAAGCCCTGCGTAACGCAGCCGGTACGCCCGGCGGGGCGCTGGCTGCTGATCTGTTGCAAAATTTGCAGCAGCCTTGCAACCGCGAATAGCAACGTGCATTTTTTGCATATTGCTCGTGCATGTCGCGCGTATCTTGCAAATACGCATTTTTTGTGGATTTTTCCACTAAAAACAGTGCACGAATGGGGATTGACGACAACAACCAGCGGTTTTATAATATAGTTGTGAACAGGTTTACAGGCCAAGCAACTGAGATTTCTTTGCGTTGTACTCCGCTTCCGTGATGGCCCCCATATCCAGTAGCTGCTTAAACTTCAAAAGTTCATCGGCGGAGCTGGGGGCAGCCGGAGCGGTGCCCCGCGGCTGTTCTGGAGAGCCTTTGCAACTCTTGAGAAACGCAGTCATTCCGCCGGGATAAATCGTTGTCGGCAAGTTGCTTTCGCCTAGTGGAAGCGCAAAGTGGATAGACACGCTCTCTTTACTGCGACCCTTGCGGGTCTCTGTTTTAGCGGTGGCAGCGCCCACGATCGCACCCACAGGCCCGGCAACGGCTGCACCGATCACGGCACGGCCGATACCACCCTTTGTCTCTGTCACCATCAGATCGTCAGGCGCGTCAGATTCATAACCGGCGACTTCATCAAAGCTGTAGATCATGCAAGGGCCTTTATCACCGCTGCGGTGTCCAATGCAAAACAGCCGGTTTGCATTGTCGATGGACACAAAAAGCGCATCTCCATCATAGATTGAATCGGTTTCTTTGAACACCTTCCGACGCTGTTCCAGTGTAACCCAGTAGTCCGCAAGGGCAGCTGTCGGTTGCTTTGCTGCCCGGATGCCCAATTTTGAAAAGAAAAAGTTGCTGCAGCTGGCGCAAATCAAGCCGTCAGCGCTTTTCTCACGGTTCAGCAGACCCAGCTTGCCGCCGCAGACAGGACAGGCATTTGCCATAATAAGCACCTCACACATACAAAAATAGGCAGCCAACCAGCTGCCGAAAAAGCTAAGTTATCAAGGAAAATGCCAAAGGAGGAAAATAAAGTGCAAGAAACTAGCACAATGTTTGCAAAATGTGATACAATGGAAGAAAAAGAATCGCACGACAAGCTTGTGCATCTTGCCATCAGTGAGATTCTTTCGTTATCCGAAAACCAGCTTCAAGAAGCCATTCGGAGGTATTATGCTGAGTTGTAGACTTACGATTTGGAAAAAAGACAAGAACGGAAAATGGTATTGCCCCAAGAACCAACATCGAATCTGGCGATTTTTCCGCGAGGACCTTTTCGGGTGGATTGACTGGTTTTTACCCGAAAAGAAGAGGTAATACATAATCCGAGATCAGATTCACCAGAACCGGAATCAAAATCAAGGTGACGATACCGCCGACCACTTTCGTCGGGAGCGAGAACCTGTTCGCTTTTCTATCTCGCAAATACTGCTTGCCGTTTTCCGTGATCCAAACCGCAGATTTGCGATAGCTCACCGATGCGGAATCTGCAAGGCCAAGTTCTTCAAGCGTCATAGCGTTCTGGAACAGTTCTTTTGTCCGCTCTACTCCATCAGGATATTTTTCGTCAAGCTTTTTCAGCAGTTTGAGCTCTTTTCTATTAAGATGTATTATACTCATTCTGGAAGCTCCTTTTTAACTGCCTGAGCAATCCGAACAATTTTTATAATGTTTTCGTCATCCATGTCCTCCAGCGCTTCCAGCAGCGCCCGGCGGGCTGGTGATAATTTTTCAAGCTCAATGCCATCTAAGGTGTTGGGCTTTTCTTTTTGCTCCTCGCCGGTCAACTCTTTGACCGTGACACCGAAGTAAGATGCAACCTTTAATGCTGTGGCATCAGTTGCTCCGCCGCCCTTTTTCCAGCGATTTACTGTCGGCTTTGAAAGCCCCATTTCAAGAGCTGCCGCAGATGGTGTTTTTCCGGCCTTTTCGCACAGCTTCAAATAGTTTTCGTAAAATGCCATAAAATACACCACCTTTTTGTGCAGTATGCCAAAGTTTACAAAGTTTACAAAAAACTATTGAAAGTTACTTTAGTTACTGCTATAATGGCGTTGTCAGTTAAAAACGTTCACAAAACACAAAGCCCCAGCGGGTCGCACCGCCTAAGCTTTTTTACTATGTGTCTGCAACTACATAGTAACACACTTTGTAAACTTTTTCAACTGGTATTTGACACGGCGATAAGAAAAAATCTGCCTGCGGTTGTTTCACAGACAGACTTTTCACCGATTTGTCACCAGAACGCACTTGCACCCCGGCGGTAATGCAAACATGCGCGTTTGCACGTCTTTTGCGCCATGCGCGGCGCAAAAGTAACGCCCGGGCTGCAAAAACAACTTGCAGGGCTATGGGTACGCCGCTTCCTTTGGCGGGTCGGCACCGCCTTGTAAGCCCTAGCGCTTCACGCACTTGCTCGTGTCTGGAACTGGCTGGCTCAAAAGTTGGGTCAATGAAATCACCTTCCTTTTGAATCAGTTTAACTAGGAGCCTTGAACAGTATAGCAAATCGGTGCGCCGCTGTCAATTATGTTTCAACTTACATTTTGAAGGAGGTGTGAAGGTGCCTGAAAAATGGACAGGCCGTTTAGTAGGCCGGATGCACAACAACCAGATTACAGTAGACGACGTAGCAAAGCATCTTGGGTTTTCGAGAAGCTACTGCTCACTGATTTTGAACAGCAAGCGCAACCCTCCCGGCATTCGGGAAAAGATGGAAACTGCCGTCAGCGAGATCATTAAGGAAAAGGAGGCAGAGCCGTGAACCAAAACAAAAAGCCCAGCCGGAAGCCCGACTGGGACGCGACCACGATTACGATTATCTGCATTTTGATAACCGTGCTTAATGTGTCACTTGTAGTATTCCAAATATTATGGTGGCTGCTAAGGTAAGAGCTCCAACAATGAGGCTCCAACGAGAAAAGCTTTGCGTCTTTTTGGTTTCTCGCGCTTGCTCTTCTTGATTTTTCTGCATGATTTCCAGCATTTTGCGGACATCATCAGAATTTTTGCCGCTGGATCTCATACGGCGTTGGCTTTTGCGGGTCGTACAGGCTTTTAACATTTCCCCTGCCGGCGCTCAGAATGTGCTCTACTTCATCTGAGCGTTGATTGAAGCGTTTCAATGAATTCATTTTTTCACCCCCTCCCGCTCAAGTATAGCACGGGATGGGCAGACCACAAGGAGGTTTATTTTGAACGAGATCATCTTATCCACCCAGAACGGCGAGCCGGTGGCATCCAGCCGCCAGATCGCAGAAAGCTTTGGCAAGGAACACAAGCACGTTCTCACAGCCATTCGGCAGATTTTAGTGGCCGAAAATTCGGCTACTAAATTTTTCCACGAGACAGCGTTCGAGTATCGCGGTCAGAAGTTTCCGGAGTACATGATGAACCGTGACGGCTTTACCTTGCTGGCCATGGGCTTTACCGGCAAGGCGGCGCTGGAATGGAAGCTCAAGTACATCCAAGCCTTCAACGAGATGGAGAAGCAGCTGGCACAGCGCCCGCAGCTTTCCCGCTCTGAGCTGATGGCGCAGGCCTTGATCGCCGCCCACGAAGAGTTGGAGCACAAGGACAGGCAGATTGCAGAGCTGACCCCGAAGGGCATCTTTGCCGACGCGGTGAGTGCCAGCAAAAAGAGCATCCTTGTGGGCGAGTTGGCAAAGCTGCTGTGTCAGAACGGCGTGCAGATCGGGCAGAACCGGCTGTTCAGCTGGATGCGTGAGCGCGGCTACCTTATCAAAGACCCCAAGCGCAGCGACTACAACATGCCCACCCAGCGGGCCGTGGAGCAGGGCCTGTTCGAGATCAAGGAGACCACCGTGGTGCACTCCGATGGACACACCAGCATCAACAAGACGCCCAAAGTGACCGGAAAAGGTCAGATCTACTTTGTGAACCAGTTCGTGAAGCGGTAAAGCCACGGGGTGGCGTAAGCAATATATTTTGGAGGCTACTATTATGAAAAAACTGCATGTGAAAGCTACGTTTATTGAGCCGGTGCTGGGCACCTGGCCCGCAAACCCCAATGTGGCCCGCGAGTTTATCGCCAGCAAGTCGCCGGATGCTGCAACCATCGAGGATGAAGTGGCGGCTCTTGGCCCTGATGCGGTAGCTGACAAGGGCATGACCGTTTTTCCGCGTGACCCGGACGGCAATCCGATTTTTTACGATTACCAGATCAAGGGCATGTTTAAGGATGCTTGCGGGATGCTTTCCCGCATCGGCGGCAAGGCCGAGACCGGCAAGAAGAAGGCCGTGAACGAAAGCGGCAAGCTGACCGCTTACAAGAAGGTCATTGACGGACTGATCTTCATTCAGCCCCGCATGATTCCGATTCTGACAAACGGAGAGATTACCGAGTGCCAGCGCCCACTCCGCGCACAGACCGCACAGGGCGAGCGCGTGAGCTTGGTCAACAGTGAGGAAGTCCCGGCGGGCAGCACCTGCGAGTTTGACGTAATCCTCCTTGACGACAGCCACGAAAAGGTTGTGCGTGAGTGGCTGGATTATGGCATCCTGCGCGGCATCGGCCAGTGGCGCAACAGCGGAAAGGGGCGCTTTACCTACACCGCTTATGAGATGAAGGTCTGAGAGCAAGGGCATGGCATTGACGGCCCTGATTCGCGGAGGCGGTGCGATGCACGGCTTGGCAACGGCAAGGCTGAGTTAGATTGGCCGTGCGATGGCTCTGCGCAGCGCAACAGTGATTTGCATTGCAACGGCATTGCCGTGATTTGAGAAGATGCGCAACGGCAACGCAAGGAGCGGAATGGCAACGGCAGGGCAAGGCGAGGCAGGGCGACGCTTTGCGAAGGCTATGAGGTGAACTGCTGTGCAGTGGCAGCGCGTTGCGACCTACCGCCTCGCGGCGGCACTGAGAAGCACAGACAGGCAAGGCAAAGGCAAGGCGAGGCAGAGCGACGTTTTGCGAAGCAAAGGCAAAGCGTTGCGGGGCTGGGCTGGGCGAAGGCATTGAGTTGAGACGAGAAGCAAAGGCAAAGCGTTGATTAGCTCGGCAATGGAATGGCGAAGCGAAGAAATGCGAAGGAATGGCGAGGCCAGGAGCCGCAGCGGCACAGCGAAGAGAAGACATTTTATTAAACATTTTATTAAAAGGAGAAACGAGCATGAAAAAAATTATTGTTGGGGTAGCGTCCGTATTGGCAAGCACTTTGCTGATGGCCGGATGCAATAAGCAGGTCATCGATTTGACCTATGAATACAACTGGGCACAGCTGAAAATGCCCGACGGAACGATTGTCGAGGGCAAGCTGAATAGTTGGGACGATTACGAGGGCGACCAGCTGCAAGTGAAAATTGACGGTGTGACCTATCTGGTTCATTCGTCCAATGTTGTGCTGCGTCATTGATGCAAGGAGGATTTTTATGAAAACCACGATGCGCGATAAAGTTTGCCAGCTGATTGGCAAGTATCAGTATCTCGAAGACTATTACAAAACGAAAGCGGCCATCCAAGCACAAAAGAGCTTCTTAGACGGCGGCTTTATCATCCGGCTTGCAGAGCCTGCGCAGGCAGATATGTGCGGCCAGTTCTTGACCGATTTGAACAAGTTGCTGGAAGAGGACGAAGCTGCAGCAGCCAAGGATGACCCCCGCAAGACCGCCCCAGCGGGCAAGTGGTGCACGGAATCAGCGGCACAGGCAGCTGAGAGAGTCGCAAAGGAGGCGCGGAACAATGGGTGAAGTACTATCGATCATCATCGCGTTTGCCGCCCTTCTGGGCATCTCGTGGGGCGTTACCTGTGCCGCCGTGTGGGCCATCTGCGCATTGATGCACTGGACGTTCACCTGGGCCGCCGGAACGGCGGCGTGGATCGCGCTCTGGCTCATCGGCAGCTTTGGCAGCTCTAAGAAGTGAGGCCGAGCCGTGAAGAAGCACTACAACAAGCGCTGGCTTGAACAGCGCTGGGATGCAAGGCAGCCGGAGCGGTTGGAGCATATCCAGATGAAGCGGAAGCTGAGAGAAAAAAGGAGGGGTGCGGCAATGAAGCCGAGCATGGGAATTGCAGAGTGCTGCCAGATCATGCGTGACAATAACATTTCGGTGAGCGAGCCGATCTTTACTGGTATGATTCAGGCCGGCAGCTTCCCGGCATGGGCGGTGCCGTCTATTGACACCAAGAGCGCCGCCCCGCTGATCTCACGCGCCGGATTTATGGCGTGGATGAAGGATTTCTACAAACTTGAGAAGATCTACACAAAGGAGGACCCGAAAGAATGAAACTAAAATCCACTACTTACTACTGGCTGGCTGTCATTTTTGGCGGCGTTGGAATGGGTGCAGCTATGGGCGCAGAGGGTACCGCGCAGACCACCGGATACATCTCCGGCACGCTGTTTGCGGTGTCGCTGGTGCTGATTTTGGCCGCTGTTCTGCTGGCTCGTCTGGGCTTTGCCGCAGAGGACAGGGAGAGAGCCGCAAAGCGGCGCAAGTACGGCAAGATCAACCGCACCCACGCCCGCAACCAGGAATACCCGGAGAATCAGGAGCGTGGGGCATGATGACGGCCAAAGAGTACGTTGAGGGCAAAGTCAAATCCTACACGCGGCTTGCCGAACGCTGCAAGCGAGAAGCCGAAGCCTCAGACGACATTGTTGTCCGGGCCGGATACTCCGCACGAGCAAACGTCTGGGAGATGTGCGCCGAAGAAATGGACAACGTGCGGGAGATGCTGCAAGAGGAGTCCGGGGAGATCACGTATGCCTGACACTGTCCGCCATGTCATGTGGTACACCGTGTACGATGCCAAGACCGGAGACCTGATCGCCAGCGGTACGTCTGAGATGTGTGCCAGACGGCTGGGTTACAAAAGCGCAAACAGCTTTGCGTCTGCGAGCAGCCACGGCCGCAGCGGCAGGCATCCGGCTCACAAGTACATTTTTGAGAAAGAGTGCATCCGACGTGATGAGGTGGACAGTCTGCCGCCGATACGCCGCAAAAAAGAAGAGCCTGCCCGTGCGCCAACACGGACAAGCCCAAAGAGTGATGAGTCTCGCCGCCCATCACCACAAAAATAGCACAAAACAGGAGGTTTTACAAGTGGCACTTTTGAGAATTTACGATGTGAAGCAAGAGCCGCCAGCGCTTGTTTCGCAGCAGCAATTTCCGGATACTTCGGATGCAATTGTGATTGCCGATGAACTGGCAAAGAGAAAGCCCGAACAGCTGTACAGGGTGTTTGACGCCGATATGAACGTTGTGTATGCGAGGTGAATATTTATGCAAGAAGAATTGACCGTCCGGGTGGAGCACCCGGAGCTGCCCGCGATCCGGTGGAACGAAGCCGAGGTGCAGCAGAATCTGACCGAGATGCTGGCCGCCTACACCGGCCGCGTCTACACCCCGGAAACCATCAAGGATGCCAAGGCCGACCGCGCCGCCGTGAACAAGCTGGACAAGCAGCTCAGCGATGCCGCCCGCAGTGCAAAGGCTTTTTACATGAAGCCGTTGGAAGAGTTCTTGCAGAGCGCCAAGCAGATGCAGGGCCAGTGCAAGGCTGTCTCCGGTGCCATTGACCAGCAGGTCAAGGCGGTGGAGGAAGCCGAACGGCAGGACAAGCAGGACGCGCTGCGGTCTGTCTATGCGGACTGCATCGGCGAGCTGCGGGAGCTTATCCCCTTTGACCGCCTGCTTGTGCCCCAGTGGCTGAACAAGACCTATGATCTGGCAAAGGCCGGCCGGGAGCTGCGCAAGAGCGTGGAGACCCGGCGGGAGGAGCTGCGGCTCATCCGGGAGACCTGCGGCGAGGATGCCGAAGCCTGCACCACGGAGTATCTGCGTGAACTGAACCTGAACGCCGCCCTTGTGGAGCATAGCCGCCGCCAGAATGCCCGGGACGCACAGCGCCGCGCAGAAGCCGAGAGAATGGCTGCAGAGCGGGTGCAGGCCACCGCTCCGGTCATTATCCCTTCGACCGATGAAGAACGCCAGATCGCCACAGAAGCGGCTCAAACGGCGCAGGCCAATGCAGCCATCACGCCGGATGGCAGATTGGATTTCAGCATGCTTCAGAGATTCGCAGAGCCTGCACAGCAGGAGGCTCCGGTCCGCAAGAAATACAGCTTCTGGGTGGAGTTCACCCGGGAGGACATTGCATGGTTCAAGCAGGGAGCCGCAGAGCGCGGCTTCCGCTATGGTTCGATCAAATAATTTTGGAGGTAGTTACTTATGGCACTTACTCGT
>QWCH01000754.1_pt1 | contig 71515 bp, 66 predicted proteins | sample 1972671 | NCBI WGS metagenome assembly QWCH01 (sample SAMN09866713, study PRJNA288562) | Human gut metagenome isolate term3_stool, whole genome shotgun sequencing... | isolation source: gut | host: Homo sapiens | place: USA: California
TTTAGCCGAAATGTGAAAATCACTTCCCTGATAATGCGAGGTGGGTAGAGGGAGCTCGAGGGAGAAGGGAGGAAACTGCGAGTCTCGTCCGTAAAACCGGAGGTTTTATCGGCGAGACGTTAATTTCCTCCATCTCCCTCGTAAAAAAAAGATTTGAAGAAGAAAGAATATGGTTAGAGAAGTGTAGGATATTTATTTACATATATTATAATTTTTGAAATTATTTCATTTGTAATGACTCGACCTTCAGAAGTTATACCCCGCGTCTCCGCTCAGGATGACCGGTTGAGAGTGGTTTTCTACGGCTATGCCTGAGTTAAAAGAATTTAGTACCAAGGTTAATGGAAGCTGGTAGCTTCCGCTACATTTTTATAATAACATATTTTTTCCATTCTATTCCCCTTGGTCTTAATGGTATAATACTTGTGGAGATGATTATGAAATTTAACAGAACTTTTAAACTTATTTTATATTTTTTAATATATTTAGGACTTTCTTTCGCGGTTTTCTATTTTGACTTAAATAGATTCTACCTAGTAATAAACTGTGGGCTTTCCATGTTTGCTTTTGTTCTTAGTGAGGTTGGGCTTTCTTTTAAGCGCTCTGCTATTTTAGTGCTATTGGTTACTCTTCCTGCTATTTTTTTCTATCCAAATTGCATCTACATGGCGACGGATTTTATCCATACTAGGACCAGCGAATTCTATTCTATTGACGCACAAAGGAATGTAAACTATGTTATGGAATTCATTCCATGGCTTAAGATGATGGTGGATGTGGTATTTATAACTCTGTCCCTTCTTCTTTCCTACGAAACTTTTGTAAATATTTTGGAAATTATTAAGGTGAAGGGTCATGTTTTCGCAGAGTTTATTATGCTCATTTTCTTCTCCGGGATTTCTGGTGTCGCAGTTTATCTTGGAAGATTTGTAAGATTTAATTCTTGGGACGTGCTAAGTCCTTCTAATTTACAGCTAATCTACTCGACTCTTATGAATCTAAAGTACAATGACTACTTACTAATCGGTGTATTCGCAGCTTTTCATCTGGTGATTATAATTCTACTTTCTATTTTCAAAAGGCAATCGAATTAAATTTTTTCATTAAAAAAGCCGTACTACTTGTGGTACGGCTCGTTTTTTATTATTTTAAATGCTCGATAGATCTGTTCTAGAAGATTTATTCTTATTATTTGATGTGGGAATGTCATCTTTGAAAATGAAATCTTCCTATCACTTCTTGCCATGACTTCCTTTGAGATTCCACAGGATCCTCCTATTACAAATGCGACGTCGGAATTGCCATGGACCATCATGTCTTCTAATTCACTGGCAAATTCTTCCGAACTTCTCTGTTTGCCTTCTATTTCTAGAGTGAATACAAGATCTCTATCTTTTATTTTGGATAGTATCCCTGCTCCTTCTTTTTCTTTTGCAAGTTCTACTTCACTTTCGGAGAAATTTTCTTTTATATCTTCGTCTTTTATTTCTATTACTTCTACTTTTGCATAGGGTCCAAGGCGTTTTAAATATTCATCCTGTGCCATTTTCAAATACTTTTCCTTGAGCTTTCCTACGCATATGATTTTTATGTTCAAAGGACTTTTACTCCCATATTTTTTAGTTCTTCTATATTTTTCTTGTGATTTTCTTCGTCTACATATCCAACTAAATCTTCTAGAAGGACTACATTTTTTCCGTGGTTTTTAAGTTCTAACACAGTTTCTCTAACACAGAATTCTGATGCGATTCCGCATACGTAGAAGGTATCTGCATCTAGTTCATGAATCTTTGTTCCCTGAGAGTTCTTGGCGTTAAAGGCAGAATATTCTTCCACCACGTCATCTATTCCCTTTTTAAATGAGTTTTCATCGTTTGGCACATCTTCTCCATCTAGCTTTTCATAAAATACTTTGGATAGCTCTGAGCCATGGGTGTCTCTTACGCAGTGCACCGGCCAGATTCCTCCGTTTTCTTTGAAGGATTTATTTTCTCTACTGTGCCAATCCATTGAGTAGACTGGTTTTATTTTATTTTCTTTTATATATTTTACAATATTTTCTACGGCTTCTTTTGAGTGGTAACAGCCGAGGCTTCCATCGATGAAGTCATTTTGACAATCTACAACTACTAGTACGTCCATTGCTATTCCTTTCTATAAAAAAAGGGCATCAGCCCTAATTTTAGTTTTGCTTCTTTTTTTAAATAAGTTTCTTTGCTTCTTCTAGTGCTGCATCGAAGTTAACTTCGTGGGTTACTTCTGGCACGATTTCAGTGTAGGTTACTTTTCCTTCTCTATCTACGATTATGATTCCTCTTGCAAGTAGTCCTAGTTCTTTGATTAGATAACCATATTTCTTTGCGAAGTCGTGATCTTTGTAATCACTTACTAGTTCAACTTGTTCGATACCTTCTGCTGCACAGAATCTTTGTTGTGCAAATGGAAGGTCCATTGAAATTGTAACGATCTTTATGTCTTTTGAAAGTTCTGTTGCATCTTCGTTGAATGTTCTAGTTTGGATTGCACAAACTCCTGTGTCGATTGATGGCACTACTGAGATGATTACTACCTTGCCCTTGTCATCGCTTAGATGGTATTCTGAAAGGTCTCCTTTTACTGCTACGAAATCTGGAGCTACATCTCCAACTTTCACTTGTTCTCCTACTAGGTTCATTTCATTTCCTGCAAATGTTAATTTCATTATATTCCTCCTAAAATTTATTCATATTATTTATATCCAAGTTTAAGTTTTTAAAACAGTTGTGCTATACTTAACATAGAAAAATTAATTTGGAGGAAAGATGTTTACACCAGTTATTTTAGGCACAGATGCCAACGCCTATGGGGTTGCCCGCTCTTTTCACAAGGAATATGGCAAGACTTCATATTGTTTTGGCAGAAAGCCACTTTTATATACAAGGGATTCAAAAATTGTAGATGTACATGTGGATCCAAGCTTTGAAGACAACGAAGTATTTCTAAAAACTCTTATAGATTTTGCAAAAGAAAGACCTGGAGATAAACTTCTTTTGATCTCCTGCTCCGACGGTTACACTTCTCTAATCACAAAGAACAGCGAAGTTTTAAAAGAATACTATCTCTTTAACTATGTGGACTCTAGTATGCAAAAGCTTCTCGAAAATAAAGAAGACTTCTATAATATGTGCGAAAAGGAAAATCTTCCTTATCCAAAGACCTATATCATAGATAAGAATATGTATGAAAAAGGAGAAATTAGCCTTCCATTTTCATTTCCAATCGCTCTAAAAGCCAACGATTCTATCGAGTTTTTCCATCTTCACTTCGAAGGAAAGAAAAAGGCTTACAAGATTCATTCTGAAGAAGAGTTTAATCTCGAACTAAAAAGAATCTACGACGCTGGTTATTCTGGAGATATGATCGCCCAAGAATTTATTGAAGGCGGTCCAGAAAATATGGCGGTGCTAAATGCCTATGTGGATAAGAATGGCAAGGTAAAGATGATGTGTCTTGGAAGATGTCTTCTCGATGCGGTTCTTCCTGAAGAGATTGGTAACTACGACTTTCTATACACGGATTCAGACGAAAATCTCTATGATACCTATGGAAAATTTTTGGAATCTATTGGATACCACGGTTTTGCAAATTTCGATTTGAAATACGACGATAAAACTAAAACCTACAAGGCTTTTGAAATAAATATTAGACAGGGCAGATCTTCCTACTACATGACTGCAGGTGGATGTAACTTTGTAAAATTCCTTGTGGAAGATCTAGTTTTAAATTTGGATAAGGCTCCTTACTACCATAGTGGTTGCGACAAGGTGTGGCTCTATGTAGATCCATGGGTTGCTAAAAAATATGTGGCAGAGGATAAGAGAGTCTTCGCAAGTAGACTTCTTAGAAGAGGTTTTGAATTTACACAATGGTATGAAAAAGACAGAAATTTAAAGAGATTTCTCGCCTATGTGAGAGCTAGACTTTCAAGTATTAAGACCTATTGGAGGTACAAAAAATGAATAGAAAACAGAAAATTGTAGTGGTGGTTTTCTTTATATTATTTTTCTTTTCAATATATCTTCTCTACCACTTCTTAAGATACATGTAATAAGTCCCCGAAAGGGGATTTTTTATTGTTAAATCTTATCAGTAATGAAATTATCTTTTTATTTACTTACATATTATTACCATAACTTCTTAAATTTAACCCTTATTATAAATTGACTTTTTACATATTATAGAATATATTAATATTGAAAATAAGAATTTATAAATTATTATAAGGAGGATTACATGGCTGATTATAGCGCATTTGATATATTAGGACCTATTATGATAGGACCAAGTAGTTCCCATACTGCTGGAGCTTGTAGAATCGGAAAGACCGCCCTTAATATCTGTCCAAAAGGATGGAAGAGCGTAGAATTTATCCTTCACGGTTCATTTGCTCACACATACAAAGGACACGGCACTGATGTGGCGCTTGTGGGAGGTATCCTAGGATATGAAACCTATGACGCAAGACTTAGACATAGTTTTGATGACGCAAAAGAAAGAGGAGTTGACTTCACTTTTAAGACTGCAGATCTAGGTGAAAAATACCATCCAAACACAGTTAAGATTATATTCCACTACGACGATCATGACGAATATGTAATCGGTTCTTCCATAGGCGGAGGAGCAATTGTAATAGTAGATATAAATGGTATAGAAGTTGAATTTAGAGGAGAGTTCCCTACTATTTTATTGAAATACAATGAACAAAAGGGTGTAGTTGCCAACGTTTCAAAATTCTTGGCAGATGCAAACTACAACATCGAATCTATCAACACAAATAAGGATAGAATCACTAATCTAGTTACTCTAACTGTTGAAATTGATAGACCACTTGAAGAAAAGCTAAAAGACGAAATTTTAAACCAAGATAGATTTTTAGAATCTACCTACGTGGAGGTATAAGATGTTAAATACTCAAAAAGAGATTATAGATTATTGCAATAAAAACGGCTGCTCCCTTGCGGATTTAGTTCTTCATGAAGAGCTTAAAAATCCACATCAAACAGAAGAAAGTTTAAGAGCTGGTCTACTTGAAGTCTTAGAGGTAATGAAAAATTCTTCCCATGATGCTCTTGAGAAGAGTTACACAACAAGATTTAAGATGATAGACGGATTTTCAAAAACTTTCAACGACTACAGAAAAGAAAAAGAAACTATCTGTGGCGACTTCTTGGTACATGCTATGTCGATGGCATTTTCAACTTCTGAAACCAACGCCGCAATGGGCAAGATTGCCGCAGCTCCTACTGCTGGCTCTGCAGGAATTATGCCCGCTGCCATGTCCAGTATGAGAATTAGATATAATCTTGATGACGATACAATGATCCGAGGCTTCCTTGCATCTATAGGTATCGGACAAATAATCGGAAACTATGCTACCTTTGCAGGAGCTGAGGGTGGATGTCAAGCCGAATGTGGCTCTGCATCTGCTATGGCAGCAGCTGCAATAGTTGAGATGTTAGGTGGCAGTGCCGAAATGGCTCTTAACGCTGCAAGCATTACAATAATCAATGTAATGGGTCTTGTTTGCGATCCAATAGCTGGACTAGTTGAATATCCATGTACTTTCAGAAATGCTTCTGGAGTTATGAACTCATTTATCTCTGCCGATATGGCCCTTGCTGGTATTAAATCCATCGTTCCTTTTGAAGAAACTGTTCAAGCAATGGGTGAGGTAGGACATATGCTTCATGAATCTCTAAGAGAAACAGGACTTGGAGGTATCGCTGGTACCAAGACTGGTCAAGCAATAAGGCGTGAATTCTTAGGAGACAATGCTTAAGAGAAAATTTTATTTAGGAGAATTATTATGAAAAAGTTAGGATTAATACCTCGTTTGTTAATCGCAATCGCCCTAGGTATTGTAATCGGAGCTTACTTACCATTTGCTAGAAAAGAAATAACAACTGTTCTAGTTACAGTTTCTGGACTATTCGGTAAATTTTTAAGCTTTATTATTCCACTTATGATCGTTGCATTTGTAACAAAAGGTATCGCAGATCTATCAGAAGGAGCTGGTAAACTACTTCTAGTTTCTGTAATCATCGCTTATCTTTCAACACTAATCGCTGGTACACTTTCTTACACAATGGCAATAAATCTATTTGGTAACTTTGTAACACCAGAACTTGCTGAAAAGATTCAAGCAGCAACAGCAGACAATTTAACACCACTATTTGAAATTCCACTAGGACCAATAATAGACGTAACTGCAGCTCTAGTTCTTGCATTTATGATGGGACTTGCAGTATCAGTTCTTCGTCAAAAAGGTTCTGGAGATGGCTTCTACAAGCTAATCAACGAATTCAATGAAATTATAGTAATGGTACTTTCACATGTTATCATTCCACTACTTCCTCTATTCATTTTAGGAAACTTTGCAAACATGGCTTACTCAGGCTCTGTATTTGCAATATTAAATATTTTCTGGAAGATATTCATTTGTATTATCATTCTACACGTTCTTTACATTTCACTTATGTTTATCTGTGCAGGAGCATACACAGGAAGAAATCCATTTGCATCTCTTAGAAAAGCAATCCCTGCTTACTTAACAGCTATAGGAACTCAATCTTCTGCTGCTACTATCCCAGTAAACGTAGAATGTAACAGAAATATCGGTGTAACTAAACAAATAAGAGACTTCGTAATTCCTCTATGTGCAACAGTGCATCTACCTGGTTCAATGATTACACTTACATCTTGTGTATACACACTTTTATCAATGTACGATATGCCACATAGCTACGGACTAATCGTTAAATTCATTGCTATACTTGGTATCGCAATGGTAGCTGCTCCAGGAGCTCCAGGTGGAGCTGTTATGAGTGCTCTTCCATTCCTACCAGTAGTTGGTATAGCAAGTGATTCACCAATGGCTACAATTCTAATTTCACTTTATCTAACTCAAGATAGTTTCGGAACTGCAGCTAACGTAACTGGTGATAACGCAATATCAATGGCAGTAGAAAAAATCTACTACAAACACATTGTTAAAAAACCTATTCCAAGAATAGAAGACGAAAAAGACGAAGCTTTAATCTAATATTTAGAATTTAATAACGATGGATTATGGGAAACCATTTAAAGAGTAGATTTTATCTACTCTTTTTATTTTTTTGTTTTTGTGCTAATAGTTATTAAATATTTTGTTATGGAGTTTAGATCTCTTTAAGTTTTCAAAAAACAACAAACATCAATTTTGATTTCTTTGTCGTAAAGAAACAATCATAACAGCTTTTATTTTAAAACTTTATCATAGAATTATATTGATAAAGTTTATCAGCGAGAGTATAATTAAGTCAAAGAAAAATTGTTATTAATGGATAGGACTTGTACATATATTTTAAAAAAAAGAAGGGAGTTTTATGATTAAGGTTTCAGATTTACATAAGTGTTATGGTTCAGGACAAGGAAGGATTGAAGTTCTAAAGGGAATTGATTTAGAGTTTGAAGATAAGAAAATAATTTGTGTTCTTGGCCCATCCGGGTCAGGAAAATCAACGTTTCTAAATATTTTAGGTGGCATCGAAAATATTGATGGAGGAGAAGTTGATGTATTGGGCAACAAATTGAGTAAGATGTCAAAAAGAGAATTGGAAAATTATAGAAGAGAGTACTTGGGTTTTATTTTTCAGTTTTATAACTTAATAAGTGACTTAAATGTCTTTGAAAATATAGAGGTTGGAAAATTTTTATCTAAGAATCCAGTGGATATAGATTATTTGATTAATGAACTTGGTCTTACTGATCATAAATATAAATATCCAAATGAAATTTCAGGAGGTCAAGCACAAAGAACATCAATAGCAAGGGCAATTATAAAAAGACCTAGGCTTTTAATTTGTGACGAACCTACCGGCGCTCTAGACTATGACAGCGCAAAAGATGTTTTAAGGATAATAGAGAAGCTTAATAGGGATTATGAATCCACTGTAATTATAGCCACACACAACGTTCAAATTGCAAAAATGTGTGATTTGATTTTATCTTTGCATAACGGAAAGATAAAGAGCTTTGAAGTTAATACAAATAAGCTTTCGGCAAAGGAAGTGGTGTGGTAAATGAAAAATCCTATTAACAAGAGAGTTTATAGACAGATAAAATCTAAGCCTTTCAAAGTTATTCCTATTTTTATTTCGTTGGTATTTATAGTGGTGTTTGCATCTTCATTTTTCATATCTCAAGAGTCTATTAAGAATCTTTATTACAGTCAAACTCAAAATGGTAAGGTCGAAGACGGAAACTTCACTACTATTTATGAATTATCAGATGATTTAAAAGAAAAAATAGAAAATCTGTCTTTAAAGCTATATGACAATTTTTATTTCGAATCCGATGCTAAAGACAATAAGAGTTTAAGAGTTTTTAAAAATAGAAAACATATAAATGAAGCTCAAATTTATGAAGGTAGGCTTGCACAATCCGAAGATGAGATTGCAATTTCTGCAAACTATGCAAGAGCAAATGATTTAAAGTTAAATGATAGTATTGAAATAGGAGGTAAAAATTTTAAAATTACAGGTCTTTTTTCAGTTCCAGACTATTCGTCACTGCTTAAAAATAGAGATGATCTGGTTATGGATATTGGATATTTTGGAGTTTGCCTTTTAAGTGATTCAGGATTTAAAAAATTTTCCAATGAAAAGATAATATACAATTACTCTTATCATACTGATGACAATTTAAACGAAAGAGAAGCAAAGGAAAAACTAAAGGAGATTTCAAAGGTTATAAACAAAGAAAACTTGATGATTGATGGCGTTACAAGGTTTGATAACAAACGTATAACCTTTATCATTGATGATATGGGTGGAGATGTTCCAACTATGACCTTGACATCAATACTACTTTTTATTGCAATTGCGTTTATAAGCGCGGTGCAAATAAAGAGTTTGATAGAAGAGGAAGCTCCGATTATTGGAACTCTACTTGCATCTGGATATAGAAAAAAAGAGCTTTTACTTAATTATATGTCAATGCCACTTTTCGTTGCCCTTATATCATCACTAGTAGGAAATATAATTTCATATACTTATCTGTATAAAAAATATGCAGCCCTTTACTACGCATCCTATGACCTGCCAAAATTCGAAGTGACCTTCACCGCCCGCTCATTTCTCATTACATCTTTTTTACCAATGATAATCTACTTGGTAATAAATTATCTTGTAATTAGCAGGAGCTTACAATTTAGTCCTGTGAATTTTTTAAGAAGAAACTTAAAAAAGACAAAGAAAAATACAAGGCTAAAACTAAAAAATATTTCGTTTTTAAGAAAATTTAAAACAAGGATTATACTTTCCAACAAATTAAATTTCATAGCTCTTTTGTTCGGAGTATTTTTAGCAAACTTAATTTTAGTATTCTCACTTTCTGCAAAGCCTGTGTTTAGTATTTATGCTAAAAATATGCAAAATGAGATGAAGTATAATCACATCTATTTTGTAAAGCAAAAGGAAAACAAAGATGTGAATGCGGATGTCGCAACAGTGGTTAAATCAGAATTGGTCGATAGCGATGACAAAGAGATTCAATTCTATGGGGTAGAAAAAAATAGTAAATATAAAAATCTAAAAACAGAAGATTTGAAAGAAGACGAAGTTATAGTTTCTTCTGGATTTTCAAAAAGATTTAATTTAGAAAAATCAGATACATTTAGGATTAGAGATAGCTACAATAGCAAGATAAAAAATTTAAAAATAAAGGAAATAGACAAGGACAATAGTCTGTTTCAAATTTTTACAACTAGAGAGGCGTTAAACAAAATAATTGAAAAGGACAAAGATTATTTTAATAGTTACATGTCAGATGAAAGGTTGGAAATTTCAAAAGACAATCTAATTACTGAATTAAACAAAAATGAAATGTCGAAATTTATGGACCATTTCCTAGACTCCTTTGGAGTTGTATTTTCAATGTTGATAGTAGTCTCCTTAACATTTTATTTTATACTAACCTCAATGATTTCGTCATTAATAATAGATAAGTCAAAGGTTAATTTAACATATCTTAAAATTTTCGGATTTAAAGATAGTGAAATTTCAAAAGTTTATATAAGCACCATATTTTTAATATTAATAGTGTATCAGATAATTTTAATACCTATTTTGGACAAGCTCATAAAGTATATGCTATTTATAGCCATGCAAAAATTTGATGCATATTTTGATATTCCAGTTCCAAAATCAATATTTATATTGGCCTACGTACTTAGCATAGTAACATTTGTACTTGTTCATCTAGTAGAGAAGATTAAAATATCAAGGCTTAATATGGTTAAAGAATTAAAAATAATAAACGGCTAAAAAAATGGACTGACTTCGTGAAGAAGCTCGGTCCACTTTATTTGGAACAAAAAAACTGTTGGTGGTATGAATAAAAATATCAACCTCAACAGTTTTTAAAATTCTTTTTAATCCATTGAAAAAAGACACCTTTTGCGATGTCTTTTGCTAATTTTATTTTTATTCTTTAATTTAAATTTTTTATTTCAAAATTATTTTACTAATTCTCTTAAAATCTTAATCTCATGTTCATATCCGTCTAACTCGTTTGGAGTTTCTAGATACATTGGAATCTTTTGAAGCACCGGATGATTTACAATTCTTTCAAAAGTTTCTATTCCTAGTGAGCCTTCGCCAATCTTTTCATGGCGATCTTTTCTCGCTCCCAGTGGATTTTTTGAATCGTTTAGGTGAATCGCCTGTAATTTTTCTAGACCAAGTACTTTATCAAATTCTTCAAGCACTCCGTCTAAATCATTTAAAATATCGTATCCTGCTTCAAATATGTGGCATGTGTCGAGGCACACATAGATATTATCTCCGTACTTAGATGAAGATATAATATTTTGTAGCTCTTCGAAACTTCTGCCAATTTCTGTTCCCTTGCCTGCCATAGTTTCAAGAAGTACCTTGGTGTTCATCCCGTCCCAAAGCACGCTATCCAAGGCTTCTACTATTAGTCTTGTGCCTTCTTCGACCCCTTGACCTACGTGAGATCCTGGGTGAAGATTGTAGAGATTTCCTGGAAGTAACTCCATCTTCTTTAGATCATCTTCCAATATTATATGGGCTATCTCCCTAGTCTTTTCCGTCTTCGATGCAAGATTCATGGTGTAAGGCGCGTGGGTTAGGATCGGTCCCATATTATTTTCTTTCATGAATTTTTTAAAATCTTCTAAATCTTTTTCGTCGATTGCCTTTGCTCTAGCTCCTCTAGGATTTCTCATAAAATATTGAAAAGTGTCTGCTCCTATGGATTTGGCAATCTCTCCCATATTTAAAAATCCCTTTGAATATGAAACATGTGGTCCTATTCTAAGCATTTAACCTCCTATACTTCTGTAAAATAGATCACCGGTTCTTCGTAAGGATGGATAAGTGTAATCAAATTTTCCACATTTTCCCTTTCTGTGCTCTCTATTCTAAACTCAATTTTTATTTCTTCAACCTTAGATATTTCTCCAATCTTTCCAATGTATGGAGCTGCACCTTCCTTCGGTCTGAAGTGACCTAAAACTTTGCAGCTTGCGTATACATAGTCGTAATTATTGTAATTTAAATATCCATGTTCGTTAAGCTCATTTACAAGCTTAGCTTCAAAATCTTCTGGAATATATACTTCAACTTTTAAATATTTCATAATCTCACTCCATTGCCTTGTTGGAAATCCAGCCTTCATAAGTTTTGCCATTTTCGTCCTTCGCCTCTACGAAGCACCAAACTCTTATGTCTGATTCCAACTTGGTATCTTTAATATATAAATCTGTATTTGAATTTAAAACTTGTACTATTTCTGAATCCAAAGAAGGTCCCTTCCTTAGATTCGCCTTTCCAATCTTAACCTTTTGATAGGTATTTAGAAGTGATTTGGCTTCGTTTGATAGATCCGCCCTGCTCTTGTCCACTTCTTCCTTTTTTTCCTTTTCATCTGCATCTTTATCCTCTGAACCTTCCAGGTTTAAACTAATGGGTTCTATATTATCCGTAGCGTTAGCCTGTAATTTCATAAGAATAGTCGTTGCGTTTGCAGAGTCTGGTACCACAGCAAGGAAATCTTCCAAGGTTTTTATCGCTTCTTTGACCTTGCCTTCATCTTCCAAAGCTTCCGCCTTGTCTAAAAATATTCTTTCAAGATCTAGTATTTTGTCTTGAGCTTCCTTGAAATGTTCTTCGTCTTTTTCGCTTACCTTTTTAAATTTTTTCGCAGCTTCAAGGTAGTCGCCCTTTAAGATGCTGTCGTTTCCTTCGTCAAAAAGATTCTTGCTCTTTATAAGTTCCTTGACATTTGAAACCTTGGTCTCAACTTCTTCTCTTTTGAACTTTTTATTTATCTTTTCATATTCCTTTAAGGCATATTCGTACTTGCCTTCTAAGACTAATTCATTTGCCCTCTCTAGTGTCTTTGCATTCTTTTGAAAACCGTAGTACTTGCCACCGACAAATGCAATGGAAACAATTAACACAGCTAGTAGAAGTACTTTAAATGTAGTCTTAAAGATTCTAAAAAATATACTCGGTTTCTTGTAATTTATCCCAACAGGCTCCTCATTTACCCTTTCAAGTTCTACAACTTCTGGGTTCGGTGCCACCTTGGTAAGCTGAGTTTGGGTATATGTTGCACTTATGTTTTCTCCTTCTAATCCATTTGCAATCTCATCTTCTGTGAGCATAGACATAAGTTTTAGATTTATTAGCGGCTCTGTCAAATTATTTAGGACGAAGTTTTTGTTTCTATTGCAATTTCTGCACTCCTCGTCCTCTTTTGTATTAGTAAAACCGCAGACGCATCTCCAACCATTGACGGTATTTTCGCCATAGGTTGTGATTTCTTTACCCAAAATATCTCTGATTTTTTTAAGTTTTTCGCCTGTGATTACAGGAAGTATAAAGCTATTTTTATTTTCAGATGAGAATTTAGAAATCTTGCCATCATCAAAGGTTATGCTCTCAACTCTAATCTCCACCGATCTTGCATCATAAAATCTTTCGTCAAGTAGGAAAGGTTTTATGTAGTAGACGATGTTTGGAAGAGCCTTCATCCCTTGAGTTTGAAATAGCCATTCCAAACCGCCGAAGAGATAGTTGTCCCCCGCATCTTTGAATCTTACTTGAAAAACTACACCAACTACCGCATTTTTATATATATTTAAAACATCAATTGCAAGGTACATTTTTTCTCCGTGGAGAAGTTCTGCTCTTACAATCTGAAAATCTTCTTCTGGATCAAGATTAATAGTTGTGGGAAGTGTTTGAAAAATATCCATCAATGCCTCCTTCGTATCTTGTAAATATTATATAATAAATATCGCTATATTTAAAGGTTTGTTTATGTTTCGTAACCTTTAGGTGGCATAAAATCCATAAATCCATCTCATAAGATACATATATTTGAGTACATAAATATTAATTTAGTAACAGGATAAATCTATATAATGATAAAATTTAGATTTTAATATATAATATAATTGGTTTATAAATTAGGAGGTTATATGAAAAGAGAAATTCTAGGCGAAGAAATTGCCTACGATGACAATCAAAAAGACGCTCCTGTAATTTTTTTAATACACGGAAACATGACCGCCAAGGAATGTTTTTACAATATAGAAAAATATTTGGGAGAAAGAAGAATAATCGCCTTTGACCTTCCAGGTTTCGGCGATACAAGTTTTAACTATTTTTACTACAGCATAGATCAACTAGCCTGGGTGTGCTATAGATTTATTAAATCATTTGGATTTAAAAAATTTGACATCCTAGGCTGGTCCATGGGTGGCGCAATAATCTACGAACTTTTCAAAACTAGATTGGAAGAAAATATCGACCACGCCATCTTTGTATCTGCAATGGGAATAAATGGAGTAAATCGTCTCGATGACAATTACAAAAGTTTCTTGGATACTATGCACCTAACTAGCATACCGACAGAAATTATGAATACCATCACCATCTACCAAGAAGAACTTAGAAAACTCTACAGCTTAAAGCCAAGCTATGACAGCTCTCTCACAAGAGAAAGCACAAGACAGATGCTAAAGAGGTATGTCTTTAACGAAAAACACGACCATCAAACCTTGGAAAGAGGAACAAGGCTCGCCCTTAAACAGAGAGACCCGATGGATATAAATAAAGCCATCATGAGCTACACCTACAAAGGCGAAACCGTACCCCATATAAAGAAACTATTTTTACACGGATCGGAAGATAAGGTGGTAAAGCTAGAAAAAATTGAAGAGACCTACGAATTTTTCAAAGATAGCAGTGCCCTCAAAATAATACCGGGATATGACCATGGCATGGTGGTAACCCACGCAAAAGAAATATCAGAAGAAGTAAATAAATTTTTGGAGAACTAAGATGAAAGCATTAATATTTAACGACAAATTAAAAGAATTGGCAGAATACGGAAAAGATTTGGGCTATGAAACCTTCCACGTGACAAACGCGGACATAAAATCTGGCAACTACCCAAAGGACGTAGACATCATCTGCGGAGGAATGGAGTTCAAACTTTTAAATAGAGAAAAACTAAAAGAATTTAAAAATCTAAAATATATATTTTTATACTCAGTAGGCATCGACTACATGGATTTGGAATATATAAAGGAAAAAGGCATCACCCTCTGCAACAACCACGGCGCCTATAGCGAACCGATAGCAGAATGGATAGTCTACAATATCTTGCAAATAGAAAAACAAAATAAAAAATATCTAGAGCAACAAAAACATCACATTTGGAAGAGGCTCGAAGGAACTGGCACCCTCTATGATAAACACGCATTGTTTTTAGGAACAGGAGCCATCGCAAAAGAAACACTAGTAAGGCTAAAACCATTTGTAAAGACCATCACCGGAGTAAACACCAGCGGAAGAAAAGTGGAAGGCTTCGACGAAATAGTTAAAAACGAAGATTTAGAAAAAGTGCTACCAAAGATGGACTATGTGGTATCATTTCTTCCAACAACAGAAAAAACTTATAAGAGTTTAGATAGTAAGTTTTTTGCCAATATGAAAAAAGGATCATCATTTATAAATATCAGCCGTGGCACAGTGGTGGATGAAGAAGCACTATTCGATGCCCTTAAATCAAACCATCTAAAAGCAGCAGCACTAGATGTAGTATTTAAAGAACCACTAGATGAAAAATCTAAACTTTGGGATCTAGAAAATATCTACATCACTCCACATACCTCTGACGCATCAGAAGATTTCCTTAGAAGAAGAGCAAAATCAGCGACAGAAAATCTAAAGAGATTAAAAGAAAAAGAAGAACTAATAAATATAGTTGATTTCGAAAAAGGATATTAAAATATTAAGCGGCACTCGCCGCTTTTTTTGTTGTGGATTTTGTGCTTTTAGATTTTAAACTTAGATTACTTTAAATATTTTCACAATGTGTCTTTTGATTCAGAAATCAAAGATTTCGAATAGGGCTTCGAACTAGTATAACTTCTGAAGAACAATTACGGCAAATGGAATCTATAACAATTATCACAGTTTGAGTAAAACATTTTAGAAAATTAATCATCAATACATGACCTCAACAAGGTTATACCCATTCGACTACGACGGCAAAGCCGTCTTCGCTCAGGGTGACTGCCTTCATTAGTATTACTTACTCTATATATTATTTTTCAATGCAAAATTAAAAGCCTCTATACAGATAAAGCACAATACAAATTTCGTGAATATAATCTTTAAACTTTGCTATAACCTACCTAAGCAACTTACGTGATTTTCCATGAGGCGTTAAAAAATTTGGGTGTCTGAGCGTAGCGAGTTCCCAAATTTTAGCCGAAATGTGAAAATCACTTCCAAGAAAATTGGAAGGAAAAAGTATAGGGTTAGAGAAGTGTAAGATATTTATTTATATTTATTTTAATTTTTTAAAATTATTTCATTTGCAATGACTTGACCTTCGGAGGTTATACCCGTTCGACTTCGACGACGATGCCGTCTTCGCTCAGGGTGACTGTAGTTGGAAAGTCTAATGTAGCCTTCGGCTGTGGAAGCAAAATGCTTCCGCTACAAAAACAAAATAATCCTAAGCGTCAGGCTCCACCAAGGACATACTCCTCGCTATATTTTAAAATAAAATTTCCACTTCTTACCAAATAAAAAAATCCCTGGTTTCCCAAGGATTTTAAATAATCTCTAATTATTTTTCTTTTTTCATGTCTATTGAATATAGATTGTCATCCTTTTCGAATTCAACTTTGAATCCTAATCCTTCGAATGCTCCTCTTAGTGGAATATAAGTTCTGTTGTCTTTAATCATTGGTGCTACATCTAGTTCAACTTCTTTTCCATCTACTAGGATAGTTTTATTTCCAATAGTCATTTCAACTTTTTTGCCATCTAGTTCTGCTGTTACTTTCTTAGATTCTTTATCCCATTCAACTTTTGCTCCTGCTTTTTCAAGGATTGCTCTAAATGGTACGAAAGTTCTGTTTTCCATAACGAATGGTTCTGCATCTTCAAATACTACAACGTCATCGTTAAGTGTTACTAAGAACATAGGTCCTACATTTGTTCCAAGTGTTCCAAATAGTTCTTCTTGTGTAAATATCTTTGCATCTTTTGGAAGTTCTACTTTTACTTTGTCATCTTTTACAGTTTTTGAGTTAGATTCAACTGAGATTACTCCTACTTCATCAATTTTAAATTTGAATGATAGGTTTTGTTCCATTGAATCTTCGCCAAATGTAGTTTGGAATTTGAATTTTGCATCTTTTAAATCTTTTTCAGATTTTATTGATTCGTTTATTGATTTTGCATCTATCTTAGCTAGTTCAGCTTTTACTTTGTCTGCAGTTACTTCTTTGAAGCCCATCTTGTTTGCCATGTCTACAATAGTTGGAGCGATTTTATCTTTATTCTTAGCGATATTTTCCATTGCTCCTGCTATGTCTTTTACAGCATCTTCCATGTTAGCTTCATATGTGTAGGTATTTTTTTCTACCTTCATTTCCTTTGCAGCTTTGAATCCGTCAAGTCCATCTTTTACTAGCTTAATCATGTCTGCTTTGAATTCTTCAGATTGTAGATAAGCTTGAATTTTTTCTGTTTGTACGTCTTCTTTTGTTTTTGCTGCTTCAAGTCCTACATATTCTTCTTTTACGTCTTTTAATAATCCTGGTGCAAAATCTTTTGCAAGGTCAAGTATTTGTGATTTCTTAACCATGAATTTAGTTCCGTCTGTAAATACTGTTAGAGCTATTTCATCTGGAATTTCGATTCCCTCTAAAACTTCTTTTCCTTCTGTTTTAGCTAGATTTTCTTTGAAGGATTTAAGACCGTATTTAAGGTCAACTTTTGCCTTCATGTTGTCATTTACAGATTTGATTTCGATTGGAATTTCTGCGTTGATTTTGTTCCCTTTTTCGTCTTTTCCATCAATCTTAACTGTTATTTTACCTTCTTGTGTGTACTTAGTCCATTTTGTTGTCTTTGAAACTTGGTCTAAGTATGAAAGTGATGCAGGGCTGCATGCACTTAAAATCATTAGCAGTGAAAGTACAACTGCTGTAAGTATTTTTTTCATAATTCACCTCTACGTTTATGGTAACAGATATCCTTTATCTATTCAATTTACAATTTGTTTACAATTTTAGCCATTTCTTTTTGATAATTTTCTTTTTCTAATTGATAACTGTATTATCTCTTATTGGTCTTTTATTATCAATTATAAAGGTATATTATTAAGTTAATGATAATGGGAGATGGGTTATGGTTATTTCATTTTTTATAGATGGCGAAAATAAAATTTCTTCTGTACTAAAAAAAGAAGACAGGTCCTACATCGAAGAATACATCAATTATTCTAACTTTGTAAAAGTTTCAAACAAGGACTACTCAAAGTATGTAATCTATTTTGACAACAATTACTACAAATTAAATTCAAAAGAAGATTTTGTACTTCTATCTGTTAATTATTCCGACTATAAATTTATAAAAACGGAAAGAAAAAACAGAGATTTTATCGCACTACTAATGATTCTAACCCTATTTTTAGTTGTGCCTAACCCTCTTACTTTTTTAATTTCAATTTTAATTTTTATTTTTTTCAATCTGATTTAAATTAAATATCTCAATAAAAAATGGCCACTTCTGTGACCATTTATTTTTTTAATCCTGTGCCTTTAATGCACTTACCATATCTACTTTTTGAAGTTTTTTGTGGAATACCATCATGATTGATAATGTTACTATTATGGTTATCGCTGCTGATAGGAAGTATGATCTCACTACCAGTTTTGGATCTAGCATAGCATTATATGGTACTACTACTTGCAAAACTCCGTAGTGGAGTATCTTTCCTACCACCATTCCAACGATTATTCCCATTACTGTTAGAGATAGTGTCTCCCTATAGATATACTCTGTAACTTCTTTTGGATAGAATCCCAGAACTTTGATGGTGGAGATTTCTCTCATTCTCTCTTCGATATTTATATTCGTAAGATTGTATAGTACCACCACCGCAAGCATAGATGATGCGACGATTATGATTAGTACCACTAGCATTATTGAATACATAAAGTTATCGAGGATCTTTTCCATGGTAGATACATCCATGGTGCCCAAGGTTACTTTGTAATCCATAAGTTTTGATACTACGCTGTCATTCATCTTCTTATCCGTTAATTTTATAAGTCTTGCGTTGGATTCATATTCTTTTCCAAAGACTTTTTCATAGTAGTCTCTATTCATAAATATGAAGTGACCTATATACATTTCTGATATTTCTGCCACTTGAACTTTATAAACCTCACCGTGTTCATCTTTTACTTCGATTAAATCTCCCACTTTTACTTTTAAAAGTTTTGCAATCTTTTCTGAGATGACTGCACCCTTTTCTGGAAGCTCAATATTTTTTCCTGTCCATCTATTTCGTAAGTTTATATAGTCTTCTAAGTGGTCTGTGCTTTCTGGAACGAATAGAGATATGTTTTGATCTATTTCTTTGAATTTCGCTTTGAAATTCTTGATTATAAATTGATCTTCTTCCTTTATTCCTTCTACGTTGTCGATTTTTTGGCTGAAGTCTTCGTATTCTTCCTTGTCGATATTTCTATCGTAGATTATTCCAAGGTCGAACTTCATAATTTCGCTAAACTGTTTGTCCTTTATTCCACTTACAGATCCTTCGATTCCAAATCCAAGGATTAATAATGCGCTACATCCCATAATTCCAAGGATGGTCATTATCATTCTATTTTTGTAACGGAATATATTTCTTGCCGTTACCTTTTGTAAGAATGTCATCCTCTTCCAAAGTGGAGTTATTCTTTCGATCAAAATCCTCGTGCCTTCTTTAGGTGGAATTCCACGTAGAAGTGTAGCCGCATTATTTTTAAGTGATTTTTTAAGCGTTAGTGCCGCTGTAAGTCCTGTGGATAGTAACCCTGCTACAAGTGCAAGAAGACTTCTTATCGGATAGATTCTTATCAAAAGATTATCCATAAAGATTGTGTCTGTTGAGTAGGCGTTTCCTATGACATTGGATAGAAATAGCGAGCCGAGAAGCAGTCCTATAATTCCTCCGATTAATGCGGAGGTTTCTCCATAGAATAAATATTTCTTTGCTATGTCTATATCGCTAAAGCCCAATGCTTTGTATGTGCCAATATTTATTCTATTTTCTTCTACCATTCTGGTCATGGTTGTCCAGCACACGAGCATTGAAATCATAAAGAAAAATACTGGGAAGATCATCGAAAGCATGTCCACCCTAGCTGCGTAGTCGAGGTAGGTGTTTATTCCTTGGTTTAAATATCTCGGTTCAACTGTATACTCTGTAGCTCCAAGTATCTTTAGAACATCCTTAGCCTTTTCTATATCTTTTTCTGCCTCTTTTATCTTGTCATCTGCGGTAAGTTTATTTTCTTCGTATTCTTTTTCGCCAGTGGAGAGATCTCTTCTCGCCTTATTTAATTTTGATTTTGCATCTTTTAATTTGTTTTCGCCTTTAATCTTTTCTTTGTTGAAGGTTTCTTCTCCTTCTTTGTAGGATTTTATTCCTTCTTCGTAAAGAGTTTTGGCTGATTCTATCTTTGCTTTGCCGTCGTTGTATTCTTTTAAGCCTTTTTCGTATTCCGCTTGGCCTTCTTGTAGTTTTCTCTTGGAATCTTCTAATTTTCCTCTGTTGCCTTCCAGTTCCTTCATGCCGTCTTCATACTTTTTAAGACCTTCGTTGTACTTGGCTAGATTTTCTAAGTATTCTCTCTCTCCTTCTTGGAAGGTTTCGATTCCTCTCTTAAACTCTTCCATTCCAGCTTCATACTTAACTTTTCCTTCATCTAATTTCTTACGACCCTCGTCAAGCTGTGTTCTTGCTTCTTGAAGTTTTGCAATCCCTTCTTTTGCTTGTGCCATCTGAGTCTTAAGCTCTTTTAACTTAGCTTCATCTATATTTCCTATGGTTGGAAAATATTGTTTAAGCGCATTACCAATTAGACTTAGCTGTAATTTATTATCTTCTAATTTTTTTATATTTTCTTCGCCGGATTTAATGACATCGTCTAGGATTTCTTTCTGTTTCTTCGCAGCATCTAGCACTTCTTGTTTCTGTTTCTTCTCTTCTTCCGTAAGAGTTCCTGATGCGATTTGTGATTCCAAGTTTGCAATATCTTTTTCAAGATCATCCCTCTTGGTCTTCGCTTCTTCAACTCCAGCCTTTGCATCTGCTATGGCTTTATCTGCATCGTCCATATCCTGTGAAGCTTTTATTGCAGAGTCGAGGAGTTTATCCATGTCATCAATTCTTTGAGCTGTTCCGTCTAAGGTTAGACCTTTTGTTCCAGTTGCAATCTGGATATCTGTGAGTCCATCTTGGAACTTCTTTTCACCTTCTGCAAGTTTCCTTTCGTTTTCGTCCAGTTCAGCTTTTCCATCTTGAAGTTTCTTGCCATTTTCTTCGAGTTTTCTTCTGCCTTCTTCGAGTTTTATTTTTCCTTTGTCCAGCTCAATCTTTGTGGTATCAAGTAGTTCTTTTGCTGCTTTTAGCTTAGCTTCTCCAGCTACAAATTCTTCTTTCCCCTTTTCGTATTCGTTTTTGCCGTCATCAAGTTCTTTCTTTCCGTCGTCAAGTTTTTCTTTTGCGTCTTTTAGCTTCTTGTCATTTTCATCTATTTCAGCCTTGCTGTCATCGAGTTTCTTCTTGGAGTCTTCGAGTTTCTCTCTACCTTTGGAGATTTCAGTTTCGTATTCACTATATCCCTTTTGGTAGTCCCTTTCCCCTTTTGCAAGTTTTTCTTTTCCTTCGTCCAGTTTATTCTTTCCGTCTAAGAGTTTTATCTTCGCGTCTTCAATCTTTTCTTCTCCGTCGACAATCTTACCTTCGATATCTGCTTTCAAAGAATCGAGGCGTTCTTCCGGTCTGAATTTCAAATCTATTTCCAAACTGTCGGCAGCAGGTTTTATAATATTCTTATATTTTTTGCTGGCAGTCTTTAGCCCAGATGTGTCCTCTAGGATAATTCTTGCAATGGTCGGGTCGCTATTGAAATTACTCTTGTCGATAAATCCAAATCCTTTAAGTGTACCCAGACCTCTCTTTGAGGAGTCTCTCATAGCGTCTTGAGCGTATTCCATGCATTCTGTAAAGCCGACGATTTTGAAGCTATACCTCTTTAAAGAATCTTTTTCATCTACTCCTGTGCCAAATTTGTCGATTTCTTTTCTAAAATTGATCGTGTCGCCAATTTCATATCCTTCTTTTTCAAGATTTCTATCTAGGACGATTTCATTTTCAGATTCTATATTTCTTCCCTTGGTCAAAAGATGTTTAGAAATATTTAAAGGATTGGACAAAACCTTTATCCCAAAATCAGTTCCTTCGATGATGAGGTCCTCGTCGTAATCGATTTGAATCTTTGAAATGTTCGGTTGACCTTCGATAATGTCCAGGTCCTTCTTTTTAAGACCCATTGGAGAATATACCATTAGGTCTTGTAAGTTTGAATCCTTTACAAATTTTTCAAAGGTATCCCTCATGGTTGGTCCGGTGGTGATAAGGCCTACAAAAACGAATACACCTAGTCCAACTATAAGTATAATTGATATGAATTTTGAAAATGTCTTTTTAATTTCCCTAAGGGTATCCTTTTTTAGGCCATCATTTTTCATACTACCACTCTATTTCATCTATATTCTTCGGAGTTTTATTAATCGTCAAACTTCCTAATTTTCCATCTATTATCTCAAGCACCCTGTCTCCTATTGGAGCAATCATTGTGTTGTGAGTTATTATAAGTACCGTTGTGTCAGTGTTTCTCGCAGTTTCTTGTAAGATTTTTAAAACCTGTCTTCCTGTGTGATAATCCAGTGCCCCTGTCGGTTCATCGCAGAGAAGAACCTTTGGATTTTTACATATTGCCCTTGCGATTGCAACCCTTTGTTGCTCCCCACCTGAGAGTTGTTGAGGGAAGTTATTCATTCTATCCTCTAGCCCTACGGATTTTAAAACTTCTTTTGCATCAAGGGCGTTGTTTACTATTTGTGATGCAAGCTCCACATTTTCAATGGCGGTTAGGTTTGAGATTAGATTGTAATTTTGAAATACAAATCCCATATCCTCTCTACGATAAGTAGTCATTTCTTTTTCATTTAGTGTGGACAGATCTCTGTCGCCTATTTTCACAGTGCCTTCGTCGCATCTATCCATTCCTCCTAAAATATTTAAGAGGGTGGATTTTCCTGCTCCAGAAGGACCGATGATAAGTGCGAGCTCACCTTTATTTATGTCGAAGGAAATATCATTGTTTGCAAGGACAATGGTGTTTCCAGCGGTAAATCTCTTGGTCATGTTCCGAACTTCTATAAATGCCATTTTACACCTTCTCATATATACAGTGCCATAGGCAGTGAGGTTCACTAGAAGTGTAGCTCACCCTATGTCTAGTATTTTTCTCTATCAAAATATAATCTCCAGCGTACATTTCTATTTCTTTATCATTTTCAAAAGTTATCCTTGCCTTGCCTTGGATGAGGAAGACATGCTCATTCATAGGGCTTTCCATATAGTCTGTAGTCTCGCCTGAGCTAACTATTCTTATGATTTTTATATACCCATTCTCATAAATGGTCTCTTCAAGCTCTACGCCATTTTCTTTTCTATATTCAAAAAAATTCAAATCTCTACCTTCCTCGCTCCAAGCTTTTTCACTTGGCTTTCACTATGGGTTACAAAAATAATACTTCCGTCGAAATGATTTTCAAGATAAGAAATCATAAGGTCCTCACTCTCTTCGTCCACTTCCCTTATGGCTTCGTCCATTAAAAGTAGATCGCAGGGCACCAAAAGGGCTCGAAGAAATGCGATTCGCCTCTTCATTCCTCCTGAGAGTGTCTCCACCTTTTGGTTTAGAGTACTTCCTAGTCCGAGTTCCTCAAGTAACTTTTCTAGCTCTTTATCTTCTTTATCCGTTACGAACTTTAAATTTTCGTATACGGTTCTATTTTCGAATAGTAGATTGTCCTGGAAGATCATCGATATTTTTACGTCATCATCTAGATTTACTTCTCCATCGTAATCAGAAATCTCCCCGGAGATAATCTTTAAAAGAGTGGTCTTGCCTGCGCCGGATCTACCCACAATGGCTACCCTCTCTTTAGAATTTAATTTTAAATTGAAATCTTTTAGAATTATATTTTCACCAAAGGATTTGTTTAAGTTTTTAATCTCTAGCATCAAGACACCTCAATACAATCTTTTCCACAAGGTATGAAATCAGCACTGTAAAAATACTAAAGGTCAAAAGTTCATTTAGATCTAGATATATTTTAGATTCATAGATTCTCGTGCCGAGGCCGTACTTGGGATGGGAGATCACTTCCGCCGCAACAGAAGCCTTAAAAGCCATGCCTATTGCCACAGATAGAGCCGCTTTTAAGTAGGTCATCAGATGATCCATATAAATATATTTAAAAATTAAATATTTCTTCGCCCTATACATCTTCGCCATGAAGAGATAATCTCCGTCGATGTTTCTAAGTCCTTCCATAATGTTTGTAAACACTATTTGAAGGCTTACGATTGAGGCGGTAAAGATATTTAAATATTTGGAACTTACAAAAAAGAGGAAAAAAACAATAAAAGAAACTATTGGTACAGCTTTAAAAATCATGACCAATGTCTTTGATAACTCCATAATAAAAGTGGATTTATAGGATAGATATGTAAGTAAAATCGCAATTATTACTCCTAAAATTATTCCGCATAGAGTAAAAGTTAAAGTATAAAAAATATCTAAATAAAATTCTCTAGTTAAAACATTTACATAAATATTTTGTAAAACAGAGAGTGGAGATACTTTAAATATCTCCACGTCTACAAAATTATACAAAATTTGCCATATTAAAATGACTGTTAGCCCTGTAAATATTCTATCTTTCGTAGTAGAATCCTTCATCAGGCAAAGCTCCTCCTATGGATTTTGGATTTACAGAGAATAAGCTTTCGTAAAACTTAGAAAGATCTTCCTTCATCTTGTCAGAATCTTCGTACATGATCTTACAATTTGGTATTGCCTTAACTGCAACATCTTCAGGAAATATTCCCATTTCTCCGATTATCTTAGCAGCATCAGCAGTCTTTTTATTTGCAAAATCAACGCTGTCCTTGTAATGATCAAGGAATTTTTCAAGGCTAGCCTTATCTTCATCACTTTCAAGAGTTTGTAGATATTTATTTGTAACTACAGTTACTCCAGCGATAAGTTCTCCAGCGCCTTCAATCTTTGACCATTCATCTCCAAGAGAAATTCTAGTGTCAAGACCTTCAACCTTTCCCTTTGCAACGGTTAAAAATGGTTCTGGAAGTAGAGCCACATGATCTGGATTCTTTGCAAGATCAGCTACAACTTCTGTGTGTTCAGATTTAAAATCAAAACTTACGTCCTTATCTGGATCGATTCCATTCTTTTCCAAGATAAATCTTAGAACGAATTCAGGAGTCGCACCTTTACCAGAAGCTACGATAGTCTTGCCCTTTAAATCTTCAAGAGTCTTAATGGATTCATCCTTAGATGCGATATTTAAGACTGAACCAGTGTTAATAGTTAGAACCTTTAGCATTTTTCCTTCTGATTTGTTATAAAGAATGGATGCAAGGTTTGATGGAATAGCTGCAATATCAAATTCTCCCTTAGATAGACCTGCAACTACTTCTTCCGGCGAATTTAAAATCGTATATTCATATTTGTCGTAACTATTTCCTTCGTCGCTATCTTTAAAAAGTTTTACAAGACCCATTGAAGTAGGTCCTTTGAGGGCTGCCACTTTTATAGTTTTTTGTTCATGCTTGTCATCTTTGTAAGATGCACTATTAGAAGCACAACCTGTTAGTAAAAGAATGGCTGCCATAAAAATAAATAGATATTTTTTCATTGTCTTTCCTCCTAAGTATATTATAGTTTATTCTTATGATATTGTCTATTAAGGAGCTACCGTGTATAATACTTTAAACGGAGGAAATTATGCTTATATTAATAGTCGGAAACTCAGGTTCAGGCAAGACCACTCAGAAAAAAATACTGACAAGTGAATACGGATTTAAAAAAATAACAACCTACACCACGAGGGAGAAAAGAGTAGGCGAACTTGAAGGAGTAGACTACAATTTTCTTAGTAGAGAAGAATTTGAAAAAAAGATAGAAGATAATTTCTTCTTTGAGCACACAGAGTATTGCGGAAATCTCTACGGCACATCTCTAAAATCCATAGAAGAAGCAGCAAGCTCCAAGGACAAGTATGTCCTAATCGTAGAATCAAAAGGAGCTTTAAGAGTAAAAGAGAAGATTAAAGCAAAAGCAATCTATCTAAAAATCCCAAGAGAAGAAATAGAAAATAGACTTAAAGAGAGAAACGATGACGAAATTTCTATCAAAACTCGCCTAGAAGAAGTTGAAAATTCAGAAAAAATATGTGATTATGTAATAGACGGAACACTTCCAATAGAAGAAGTTACAAAAAAAATATTAGAAATCACGGGAGAATAAAATGAAAATAGGATTTGGCTCAGACCACGCAGGCTTTTATCTAAAAGAAAACCTAAAAAAATATTTAGAAGAAAAAGGACACGTTGTAGTAGACTACGGAACAAATTCCGATGAGAGAGTCGACTATCCAGACTTTGCAGAAAAAGTTGCCCTAGCAGTAGCATCAAAAGAAGTAGAAAAAGCAGTCTTAGTATGCGGATCAGGAGTGGGCATCTCCATCTCAGCAAATAAAGTACACGGCATAAGAGCATGCTGCTGTTCAGAACCATACTCAGCTAGAATGAGTGTAAGACATAACAACGCAAATATCATCTGCATGGGAGCAAGAATCGTAGGAGAAGACCTAGCTAAGATGATCGTGGATGAATTTTTCGAAGCAGAATTCGAAGGCGGACGCCACGAAGGCAGAGTTAAAAAAATGATGAATCTTGAAAAACATTTATAATATAAAGAGACCTCGGGTCTCTTTTTTTTTGAAGAAATTTAAAATAAAAAATAGACATATAAAATATGCCTACTTTAAACTATTTAAAACTAAAAGATTTAGTCTTAATTTTATTTAATTATAATTTTCTATTCATATTATTCACTCTAAATAAAATGAATAAGTGCCATATATATTCCTGTTCCAATAAAAATTGAAAGTAAAAAGTTTTTCAAAAATTTAAAGGATAGGATTATCCCTGCAAAGGCGAGTGCTAGTGGCAATACTTCTGCTTTATTTGTAAAGTCGACTCCCCTTATACAAAACACAACGAGAAGTCCCATTAGTGAATACGGGAGCTTTTCACCAAGATAGACTATGAATCCTGGAAGTTTTCTATTTCTAAAAATTATTATAGGAAGAAATCTCGCAATTATTGTTATTATTCCCGCTATAAAAATATAGGTCATCTCAGTCATGTTTTTCCCTCCTATATGCTACATAAAGGACGATTAAGATAATAATCATTGCAGGAAGGATGAAGTTCTTTCCAAAGATTATCATGGATATTATAGATCCAAAAATTCCAAGGACTGCTGGAAAATGGTCCTTATTTTGTTTCCATTGGCTAAGAAATATTACAAGAAAGAGTGCAGTTAATATAAAATCTATCCCTTTAATTTCAAAATTTATAAAGTTACCGAGGATACCTCCAAGTATCGTTCCAATAAACCAATAAGCTTGCAACAAAATTAAAATAGAAAAATAGAATTCTTCCTTCTTCATGTCACTTGGTGCTTCTGCTCCCATTATGAGCGAATATGCTTCGTCGCAAAGAGAATAATATGCGTACGTTTTTTTATTCCCGCTTAAGTTTTTAAATTTTCCAAGGCATGTAAGTGCATAGAAAAAATGTCTTATATTCATCATTATAACTATTAGGACGAAAGATAAAATATCCATACCTGAATGCATAGCTTCCACAACGACAAATTGGATCGAACCAGAATATATAATAACTGACATCAGTGGTGGCATCCAAAAATCATATCCAAAGGAAGATGTATATATTCCAAAACTAAGTCCAATAAATATAAATGAAATTAAAATTGGAATAGTCATCGGAAAAACTTTTTTTAAATTATTTATCATATCTTCTCCTCCTTTAAGCTAATTAGTAGTTATTATAGCATTTTAAAAATTTTCTATCAAATTATAAGATAAAACTTTTAAGTTCAACATTTATAGATTTTAAAAAATGAAGTGGAATGGAACGGATACCATTATGATTGCGATAAACTGCAAAATTAAAAGCAGACTATATTTTATAGTCTGCTTAATTTTATTATTTATTTGATGATGCGTCGTAGATGGATTCTACTGATTCTCCTAGAAGTCTATCGAATTCTTCTTCTGTCATATCGTTTTGGAGTCCTTCTGTTAAAGCTCTTGAGAATGATGCTACCATTCTCTTGTTTTCTTTTAATCTTCTATTTGATTCTTCCCTTGAGTATCCGCCTGATAGTGCTACAACTCTGACTACATTTGGAAAATCGTTAAAATCATCATATAGATTTGGAACTTCTGGAAGTGTCATCTTAAACATTACATAGGTTTTTTCGCCAAGTTTTTTTAGTTCTTCTATCATTATTTCGTGTAGGAACTTTTCGATTTTTTCTTTTTCTTCTGCGTGAATGTCTACTTCTGGTTCGATGATTGGAACGAATCCTGCATTTGCAATCTTCTTTGCGTAGTCAAATTGTTGTTTAACTACTGCTTTTATTCCTTCTTCATTGTAGGAATAAATTACTGATCTCATCTTGGTACCGAAGATATTTCTTTCTTTTGCATTTTCTAGTAGCTCGTCTATGGATTTCATTTCCTTCATTAGCTTAACTCCGTTTTCTTCTTCAGCCAAGCCTTCATCTACTTTTAGAATTGGAACTACATTTTTTTCTTCCCAAAGGAAATCTGGTGTGTACTTGCCATCTATTTTTGAGTTCATGGTTATCTTAAATAGGATTGCTGCAAGTATTTTTTCTCCGCTAAATGATGGTGATTTTATAATCCTTGTTCTCATCTTATGAACTAGGTCAAACATTTCTTCTTCTGAGCTGTACTTATCTTCGCCTATTCCATAAAGTCTAAGTGCTTTTGGTGTTGATCCTCCTGATTGATCAAGCGCTGCTATAAATCCTTTGTTATTTCTTAGTTTATCTAATTGTTTTTGATTCATTTCGTCCTCCTTGTACCATATTCATTATCAGTATATCACATTGGAATTAAAACTACATTTCTAATTTATTCAAATCTAAGTTTATTTGTATTTTTTCATCTTATTAGGCGTTTTAATTTACATAATTTCTCGCCTATGATAGAATGTTTATGACCCCTAATGGGTATATTATTTACGGAGGTGTCTTATGAAAAAAGTAACTAAAGATATGCTTATTGGACAAATTATTCAAGATCATCCAAATTCAGTAGCAACTTTAATGAGCTTTGGTCTTGGCTGTGTTATGTGCCCAGCTAGCCAAATGGAATCTCTTGAAGAAGCTGCAATGGTACACGGCATGGACGTTAACACTTTGGTTGAAGCTTTGAATGGTGCTATAGAAAAAGCAGAAGCTTAATGGAAAGGCGAAGACTCTATGTCTTCGTCTAATTTTTTTGAGGTAAAAATGACTAAATTTGATTATAAAAACATACGAAATATTGTCTTTAGCGCCATTTTATTAATTGGAGCCCTTTTTTATATTGAGGCGATTAAAACAATACTTTTAAATATTCTCGGAGTAATAACTCCTTTTTTAGTAAGCGGCGCAGTAGCGTTCGTCCTTACTATTCCTATGAATTTTATAGAAAAACTATTAAATAAAGTTAAATCTAAAAAGTTTAAAAAATTTATAAGACCTATTTCTATTATTTTGACTTTGATTTTAACCTTTGGAATTATAACTCTTGTTATAGCTCTTATAGTTCCGCAACTTATAAATGCTGTTGTAACTATTGAAAAAAATCTGCCTTCCATTGCACAAAAGGCGATAGACTTTCTAAAATCATATAGTTTCACAGAAGCTTATGGAGAAAAACTCGATAAATTTGTAAACAATCTAAGCTGGACCCATCTTTTCGACAGAATAAAAGGATTTTTTGATGGATCTAACTCATCTATCGCTAAGTCAGTTTTAGGAACTGCATCAGGAATCTTTGGTTCCATTGCCAATGCCTTCTTCTCTTTTATATTTACTATCTATATTTTGGCAGACAAGGAACATCTTTCTTGCCAAGCTAAGAAACTTGTAGATGCAATATTTTTAGAAAAGGCTCCTTATGTTAAACATGTGCTTTCAATGACTAAAAATAATTTTTATTACTTCGTAAAGGCACAACTTATAAAGGCATCCATCATGGGTATTGTGACATTTATCATGATGATGATTCTTGGTTTACCTTACCCTAGCATGATTGCAGTAATAGCTGCCACAACAGATTTAGTTCCACTTATCGGACCTATTATAGGAGTATTCCTCGGAGTATTATTCATCCTTATTGAGTCACCGACACAGGCACTTATTTACGCCATCCTTGGAATTGTGCTTCAACAACTCGAAGGAAATATTCTAGATCCAAAGCTCGTTGGAAATTCTCTTTCCATTCCGCCTATGTGGTCACTCTTTGCAGTGGTTGTCGGTGGATCTTTATATGGTGTTGTAGGAATGTGGTTATTCGTTCCACTTTTTGCAACCCTTTATAAAGTAATTAGTGAGTGGTCAAACTCTAGACTTAAAACAAATTAGGTGATTTATGGAAAATATTATTTTAAAACTCGGCGGATACGATACTCCACACGAAAATCGCGAAAGAATCTCTACCTATGCTTCTCTAGTCGGAATCTTTTCAAACGTGGTTCTTTCTTTTATCAAAATTGTCATAGGAATTATTTCTGGATCCGTCTCTGTTTTAGCTGACGGGGTTAACAATGTATTCGACGTTATGAGTGCAGTGGTTACCATAGTAGGAGTGAAACTCTCCAAGAGACCTCCTGACAAGGAACACCCTTATGGTCATGGTAGAATAGAATATTTAGCAGCAATGGTAATTTGCATATTTGTATTTGCAGTTGGAGTTCAATTTTTAATTGCATCTTTTAAAAGACTTAAAAATGGAACCATAGATAGCTATTCGAACCTTGCGTTTATATTGATTCTTCTATCCATCGCAGTAAAGGTATATCTATTTACATTTTATAGACACTTAGGTCACAAAATAAATTCTACTCCCCTTATCGCAACTGGGACCGACGCTCTAGGAGACGTGCTAGTTACTTCAGTAGTAATGGTAAATATTATTTCAAACAAATTCTTCAACTTCCACGTAGATGGAGTTGCTGGGATAATCGTATCAATATTTATAATTCACTCAGCATTTTCTCTAATAAGAGATACGGTCTCTGATATCATAGGAGCAAGTCCTGATGAAAATTTGATAAAAGAGCTTAAGAAAAAAATAAATTCCTATGATCATGTGGTGGATTCCCACGACTATCGAATCGTATCCTTCGGTCCGGAAGATAAGTTTGCCATAGTGGATGTGGAACTTCCTCACGAGATGGATATCTACACCGCCCATGCAATCATAAGTGAGATCGAAAGAGAAGTCGGGGACGAAATGGGCATAAGACTTATCATACACATAGAACCACAGGGAATGACTGGAGAAAAATATATAAAAGCTGAGAAAAAGATTAGAAGTGTCATGGACAGATTAGATGGATTTGTAGATTTTCATGACCTTATAATCACATCGGAAACTTTGAGCTTCGATGCGGTTATTGACGGCAATCTCCTTAAGAGTACCAAGGAAAGAAAAGAAATGGTAGATAGAATTACCAATGAAATAAAGAAAGAAATCCCAGGATACAAAATCCTAGTTAGAGCGGGAGAAAGGTTTTAGATATGAAGATTATAATCTTTGGAACCAAGTTAATATCAGAACAAGTAGTTAAAAATTTAGAAATATATGACGATGAAGTAACAGTAGTAGGCTATCCCGACAAATTCTACAATGATTTCGACAAAAAATCTGCAGAGATTATCTCTGGAAATCTTTTAGATGACGAATTTTTATCTTCACTTAAATTAGAAAGCTATGACTACTCTCTTATATTAGAAGATGATGACTTTTTAAACTTTGTACTTTCAAAAATGTGCAAAAAATACGGAGCAAAAAATATCATCACCAAAGTGAATAGGTACGACGACATAAATTTCATCATAAAAAATAAAGATTCCTTTGGAATAGATTATATTATAAATGAAGATCTAGAGGCGTCTAAGTACATCGTGAAGATGGTTGAAGAAGATATTGGATTTAAGTCAGATATATTCGCCGGTGGCAAGGTACTTCTCTCAAGCATAAAAGCTCAGTACGCAGAGGATTTTGTAAATAAAAAGCTAGAAGATATAGGATTATTATCTACTGTTAGAGTTGTTGGAATACTAAGAAATAGCGAGCTTATCATCCCAACTGGACAGACCATAATAGAAAGAGACGACCTAATCTATGTAATGGGTCTCGCGTCAGATATAATTTCTCTAAAAAATACTTATTTTTATTTTGAAGAACATAGACAGAAAAAGGAAATGACCATCATCGGCGACTCAGACTTAACTAGAGCTCTAGTCGAAAATGTAACTGAAATGAATATAAAGATTGTGGAAGAAGACAATGAAAAATTAAGAGACCTTCGCAAGAAATACCCAGAAGCATTTGTAATTAAAAATAATTTTAAAAATGAACTTAAATCTTCACAAGAAGAATTCAAAACTGCGGATGTACTTATAGCTTCCACAGAAGAAGATGAGCTAAACATAGCCGTAGGACTTCTCGCATCTGGAATCGGAATAAAAGATATAATCTTAAAAGTTTATTCTAGAACTTACAATAAATTTATCGACTCCCTTCCAGTAGATGCGGTCATAAATCCAAAGATAATCTTGGTCGGAAAAATTCTTAACCTTATTGGTAAGAACGCAGGGCTAAACATCTACCATATGTTTGGCGACAGAGCCGAAGTTTTAGAAGTGAAATTAAAAGACGATTCACATCTAATCGGCAAGACCATGGCAGAGTTAAATCCGCCTAAAAATATCGTAATAGGCGCAATAATAAGAAAAGATAATCTCGCCATCATCCCAATAGGAAAATCCGAAGTTGCAAAGGACGACACATTAGTAATCTTCTTTAAAAAAGAAAATAGAAATGAGCTTCTAAGCTTCTTAGGAATATCTAAAAGAAGAATCTTTCCTAATCTATTTGGAGGCAGAAGATGAAGTTAAATAGTGTTTGGGATGAAGTCTTAAAGGATGAGTTTGACAAGCCCTACTTCAAAGAGACCATGTCACTTTTGGAAGAAGAATATAAAAATTATAAAATCTATCCAAAGAAAAGTGATGTGTTCTCAGCATTTCGTCTAACAGATTATGACAAGGTCAAAGTGTTGATACTAGGGCAGGATCCATACCACGGATACAACCAAGCCCACGGACTGGCATTTTCAGTGAAACCAGGAGTTAAAATTCCACCGAGCCTTGTAAATATTTATAAGGAACTAAATTCCGATTTAGGAATAGAAATACCAAGTACAGGATATTTAAAATCTTGGGCAGACTCTGGAATCATGCTTCTAAACACAACCTTAACCGTTCGTGAAGGATCTCCTATGAGTCACTCAAAAATTGGATGGGAATTCTTCACAGATAGAGTCATAGAAGCGCTCGATGAAAAGAAAGAACCAATGGCATTTATTCTTTGGGGATCTCATGCAAGATCAAAGAAGAGACTTCTAAAAAATAGGAACCATTTAATCATAGAAGGACCACACCCAAGTCCGCTTTCTGCATACAGAGGATTCTTCGGATCCAAACCATTTTCAAAAGTAAATGAATATTTTATAGAGCACGGGGAAAATCCCCCTGATTGGAGGATAAAATGTTAAGATCAGAATTTTTAGAATATATTGATACAAAAGTTGGCGAAATACCTACATGGGTCATCCGTCCAAAAGAAAAAAAAGATAAATACAAAACCATAATCTTTTACCACGGATGGGGCTCCTGTAGAAATAACCAAGTATTTAGAGCTAGTATCTTCGCATCATATGGATACCAAGTAATCCTACCAGAAGCGAGATACCACGGCGAAAGAGGAAGTCTCGATTATGAAAAAGATGAAGTAAAAAGAGACTATTTTTTAAGAGTCCTTATGCACAATATAGAAGAATCTGTATCAATTTATAAAGCTGCCATAGAAGAATTTAACGCAGACGAAGAAAATATATATGTAAGCGGACACAGCCTCGGTGCAATCACAGCGGGTTCCATCTATACATTTAACAAAAAGATAAAGGCAGCTCTCCTCTTTAACGGAAGCATGAACTGGCAAAAAATCGTAGAAGATATAAAAAGTTTAGAAGATGAAAAAGATTGGACTCTAGATAGAAGGTACGAGTTCTCCCTTCAAATGGATCCTATGATTCATATAGAAGACATGGAAAATAGACCACTATTTATGATTCACGGAGAAGAAGACGACGTAGTAAATCCAGAGTACGATAGAGAATTTTATAAAGTTGCAAAAGATAGCTTCGACGAAGGCAGAATAATTTTCGAAACATTTGAAAAGACCACCCACCAAATCACAACCCATATGCTTGAAAGAGGAATAAATCTCTTAAAAGAAATTGAATAATAAAACACAAAAATAGATCTGGAAATTCAGATCTATTTTTGTGTTTTATTGTTTTATCTTTAGTTTTTGATGCTTTGAATGCATTTTTCAAATCTTTCTAAGTTTTCTATTAATTTATCTTTTGGTAAACCAACGTTTATTCTTATATAATATTCGCCAGCTTCTCCATAATCTAAACCATCAGCAGCTAAAAAATGAAATTCATTCAAGGCTTCCATAAATTTTTCATGACTTATATTAAGATTTTTATAATTTAGCCAAGCTAAAAATGAAGCTTCTGTTTTAGCTAATTTAAATTCTTTTTTGTTTTCAAAGAATTTTTGTAAAACTTCAAAGTTTTCAGCAATTACATTCTTCATTTCTTTTTTCCAATCTCCAGCCTTTTCATATGCTGCCTTAGTTGCTACCATTCCTAAAACATTCGCTCTTTCAATACCTCTTGATAGATTAACATTGACAAACTTATCATAAAGTTCTTTGTTTTCTATAATTATATTTGAACATTGAAGTCCAGCAATATTATATGTTTTAGACGCTGCATGGCATACTACGCAGTGGTCTTTTGAACCATCTATAGTTCCATAACAAGTATGTTTTAATGGTTCAAATACTATATCAGAATGTATTTCATCGCTTACTACAATAAGATTATTTTTTCTTGCAATTCTTTCTACATTTTCAAGTTCTTCTCTAGTCCAAACTCTTCCTCCTGGATTATGAGGATTGCAAAGTAAAATTAATTTAACTTTTGGATCAGATGCAAGTTTTTCTAAATTTTCGAAATCAATAGTGTAATATCCATCACTATCTATTAGTTTAGATTCACAGATTTCTCTTCCTTGCATTTTAACAACTTCAGAAAATGGTGGATATACCGGAGTAAATATAATTACTTTGTCTCCAGGTTCTGTATAAGCTGCAACGCTAGTAGATAAAGCAGTAACTATACCTGGTACAGTTACAATGCTATCTTTCTTTGGAGAGTAGTTATATTGTTTTTTGTAATAATCTATACAAGTGTCGATATATTCTTCTGTTACTTTAGAATATCCAAGAACATGAGTTGAAACATATTCTTTAATCGCTTCTCTAATTTCTGGAGCTAAAGGAAAATCCATATCCGCTGTTGTCATCGGAATTATATCAGAATTTTTATCAAGTCCGCTCTTTTTTAGACATTGATACTTGCTTGCTTCTTCAACCAATCTGTTATAGGTACTATTAAAGTCGTACATTTTATTCCTCCATTATTTTTTTCATCATACTTCTCATTTCTTTAGTATACCCAAAAATTCCCCCAGTATGAATAAATAAATGATTATCTTCTCTATTTAATACATTATTTTCAATCATTGAAATAAATCCTCTAAACGCCTTTCCTGTGTAACAAGGGTCTAGAAGTATTCCAGTTTCTTTAGCTATTTCTAGATAGAATCTCATTTCATCTTCATTGAATTTAGCATATCCCTCTCCGATGAAATTATCGTTAATACTTATTTTAGATACATCAACATCGCCATCAATGTTTTTAAGAATTTTACCTATCTTCTCTTTAAAAAATTCTTCGCTATTATTAACCGATACTCCGTAAATAGTTTTAAAACCATTATCTAGCAAATAATTTCCATAGTATAACCCCGCATAGGTTCCGCCTGAACCAGTTGCAAGTGTTATAGTGCTGAATTTGATATTATTATCTTTTTCATAATCAAGTATTTCTTTAAACTCATCAAGATATCCATGAGATCCAAGTTCATTTGAGCCACCCATAGGTATTATATAGACCTTTCTACCTTTTTCAGTAAGCTCTTTTTTTAGAGATTCCATTTCAGCATCCGGAGAACTAGAAAATATAATTTCAGCACCAAAAGCCCTATCTAGGAATAAATTTCCCTCAAACTCCTCTTCTTTTCCATTTAAAACCAAGTAACATTTTATTCCAAACATAGCTGCAACTGCAGCAGTAGCTCTAGCATGGTTAGATTGAACACCACCAGTAGTAATAACAGTATCATAATTGTTACTTAAAATATCACCAAAAAGATATTCTAATTTTCTAACCTTGTTACCTGAGAATTCTATTCCAGAAAAATCATCTCTTTTAATAAATATATTTGTGCTATATCTATCGCTTAATGAATTTATTTTAAATATCGGAGTTGGAGTATTTCCAATTTTTAATTTTTTAATCATTTCCATTTTTAATTTAAATTTCCTTTATTTACCCAGTCTTTACCTTCAACAAGTTTTGCAACCATCATTGACGCAATAGTATCTCCAGATGCGTTAACCATAGTAGCACCAGCGTCAACTAAGAATCCTATTGTAGCAATTATAGGGAATGCTTCTGGTGGAAAACCAAATAATGATACAATAAGCATTTCTCCAACAAGTCCTCCACCTGGTGCTCCACTTAGTACAAAAGCAGCTAAAATTGAAACCACTATTGAAAGTGCATATACCTTAACCCCTACATATGGCATTTGGTATATTCCAAATAGAAAACTTACTTTTAAAATAGATGATAGTACTGATCCGTCCATATGCATTGTGCAACCCATTGGTAAAACTATATCTGAAATATCAGTAGGTACTCCTATTTCATTACAAGCTTCTTTGTTGGCTGGTATTGTTGCAGCAGAAGATTGAGTAGAAAATGCAGTAATAGCAGGTTTTAATATCGCTTTTCTCATTCTTTTCACTGCAGTCTTACCACCTGCCCAGTATGAATATACAGGAAACATTGTAACAAAATAAATTATTACAAGAGGATAGTATATTAATAAAACTTTCCCATAATCTCCGATCAATTCTGGACCTAATTCACCAATAAGATTTGCAAAATAAGCTCCTAAACCTATAGGCGCATATAGCATTATTATATTTACCATCTTCATTACAACTTTTTCTAAGTTATTTAATAACTTTCCAACAGGTGAATCTTCTCCACCCATCATTGATACAGATACACCAAAAAGAATAGAAAATATAATTAATGGTAACATATGTGACTTAGAAAGTAGTTCAGGAAAATCTGATACAGTTAAACTTCCTACAATAAGGTCAGATGCACTTGCCATTTGTCCAACATCTTCAGCTTTTAAAGCAATTTTTGTTCCTGCTGCTGGAGGGAATACATTTACCCATACCAATATAAAAGCAGATGCTATTAAACCTGTAACTATAAATACACTAACTGTAGAACCCAAAATTTTGCCTAATCTTTTCATGTTGGCCATATTACCAACTGAAGAAGATATTGAAACAAAAACTAAAGGAACTACAATAGTAAACATTAGGTTTAAAAATATATCACCTAAAGGTTTAAGTATTTGTGCTTTTTCTTTAAAAATTGCACCTATTAATGCACCGATTATTATTCCAATTATCAAAAAAACTGGAAGTAAGTCTTTCTTCTTTTTCATAATTCCTCCTCTAATAAGATAATTTAATTATCTTAAGCCTATCATTGAACGCAAGTATTGTAAAATAGAAATAAAGATTATATAATATTACAAAAAGGAATATTATAATGTTAAATTTAAAAGACATAGAAACTATTTTAAAAATTAACGAGGTTGGAAATCTGTCAAATGCTGCCAAAGCCTTGTACGTTAGCCAACCAACAATAGTAAAAAATTTAAAACGTATTGAAAATGACCTCGGGTATAAAATTTTTTATCGAAAAAAGGGACAACAAAATTCAGTTCTAACTCCAAGAGGAGTTCAGCTAATCCCACTACTTCAAGATATGTTAGACACATATAGCAAGGCTGTAAATATAAAAGATAATAACTATATAACATTTAGTATAGCTTCATCAGATGGTCCATATCTTTGTTTTTTAAATGAAATATTACTAAAGTTACATAATGAATTTCCAAATGTTTTATTTAAGCTTAAAGTAACAACTTATAAAAACTGCGTAGAATCTTTATTAGATAATTCAGCTGACATAGCATTCTTAGGAAATAACATTTATAACAAAGATATTTTCTTCAAAAAAATAATATCTGAAAACTTCGTAATAGTTACTTCAAAAAATTATAATAAGAAAATTAATTGGAGTATTTTATCTTCTTTTGATTTAAAAAAATGTATTTACTCATCCTATAGTTCTGAATTTTCAGCTTGGTTTAAGAATATTTTTAAAGACTCCAAGCCTCCTATCCAATGCGATCTAATAGAACAAGTAATATTTTTTTTGGATAATTTAGATATGTGGTCAATAGTTCCCAAATCTGTAGCAAACTACATTCTAAAAAAAATAAAAATTAATGTTTATGATATCCCATACGAAATACCTAGTAGGAACTTGTACTATGCAAGAAGGCTAAACGAAAAAAATTTATTCCTAGATATGTTTATAGAATTTTTAATCACAAACTTAAATGAAAATGTATAAAAAAATGATTTGTTTTAAAACAAATCATTTTTTATTAAATCTTCTAGAGTTTCTCTATTTACAATTACCTTTGCGTCTTCATTAACAGAGATCATTGCTGGTCTTAAATTCTTGTTATAGTTACTTGACATAGAGTATGTATACGCTCCTACAGATGGAACTAGTACTAAGTCCCCTTCTTGGTGTTTAGGAAGTTCTATATCTTTTATTAATACATCTCCACTTTCACAACACTTACCAGCGATCGTATATAACTCTTCTTTAGAATCATTAAATCTATTAGCTACACAAGCTTCGTATTTTGCTCCATAAAGTGCCGGTCTAACATTGTCACACATAGATCCATCTATAAATAGATAGTTTCTTTCACCACACTTTTTTTCAAGACAAGCTTTGTAAAGTGCATATACCGATTGATTAATTAGAGCTCTACCCGGCTCAATTGCTACACTCTCTACAGCTAATCCAATTTTTAATATATATTCTTCAAAGTACTTTATGTATTCTTTTAAGAAAACTTTTAAATCTAAAGGCCTATCATTTTGCGTATAATAAACTCCAAATCCACCTCCAAGATTTATTTCTCTAACTTGTATTCCTATTTTTTTTAAATCTGAAGCATAATCGCACAAAGATTCAATTTCTTTAAAAAAAGAGCTTTTTTCAAAAATTTGCGATCCTATGTGGGAATGAATGCCTTTAAAATTGAATTTCTTATTTTTAGATAAATATTTTATTAAGTTTAGTGTTTCTTTTTCATATATTGACATTCCGAATTTAGAATCACTTTTTGCAGTGGTTATAAATTCATGTGTATGTGCTTCTATTCCAGGATTTAATCTGATCATTACATCCTGAATATAATCATCACTTAAAAGTTTATCTAGAAGATATGCTTCTGATTCATTATCTATTACAATAGTTCCAACTTTTTCTTTAATTGCATATTCTAATTCTTCTTTGAGCTTATTATTTCCATGAAAATAAATTCTTGATGGGTCAAACCCAGACTTCAAAATAGTAAATACTTCTCCTACACTAACTGCATCGATATATAAATTTTCATTATAAATGATTTTTGCAATATATAGATTTAGAAGAGATTTTGAAGCATAAATTATTTTTGCATCTACAATATCTGATGCGAAGTTTTCTTTAAACAAATTAATTTTTTCTATAAAACTTTTTTCGTCAAAAATATATAGTGGTGTTCCAAATCTTTTGCTTAATTCCGTCACTGAGATTCCATTAAAATAAATTTCATTATTAACGACTTTTGTATTTCCAAATAATTTCATAATAACCTCCTAATATATGTAGTTTAACATATTTGTTATTACTAATGAAATTTATAAAATTTTAAATTTCTAGTCTCGCAAAAAATAATTAAACCGCTTAACAATTAAGTTTTGCTTAATTTATTCTTAAATGATAAAATGTATTAAGAGGTGTTTATGGAAAAGAAATTAAGAGAAATATACAATAAAAAAATTATTAATCAATGGATAGATCCTGATGCTCCAAAGAAAGAGACTGATAAAAATTATGAAGATTTAAACTTAGTTATGGATTCTATGTATCGCTTTGTCCTCTCATATTCAAACTATTTTAACCAAAGAAGAGACTACGGTGCAGGACCAGAACTAACTATGGTGGAGGTCCACATACTTACAAATATTTCTGATAATCCTGGTACAACTGTGACAGCGATTGCAAGAAATTGGAATAGAACCACATCTGCTATATCTCAAACCATCAGAAAACTTCTAAAACAAAAATTAATCATTAGAGAAAACTCAGAAGAAAATGGAAAGATATACCATCTCTATACTACAGAACTCGGCGAAGAAATAACTCTAGCCCACAAGAGATACGATAATATAGACATTTTAAAGACAAATAAAAAACTATTAGAAACTCTAACTGTTGATGACCTCATATCCTTTGATAAGGTATGTCGACTCTACAACGATCTTTTAATGCATTCAAAAGAAAAGTAATTATTTAATAAAATTTTATTAAAAGTTAAGATAATGTTTTCTTCTATTTGTGTTAGATTAGTGATATAATAAACTTATAGATTTAACAGTAAAAAGGAGGAACTATGCAAAAGAAAAGTTTTTTTAATAGTTTAATATTCAAACTATTACTAGGTATTATCATAGGTATATTCGTAGGCAATATTTCAAACGAATCTTTTATTGCAATAATTGACGCAATCAAAAGAATCCTAGGCGACGTTATAGGATATGTAGTACCACTAATTGTCTTAGGGTTCATCACCCCGGCAATCGTTAGCCTTAAAGAATCTGCAGGTAAGATTCTTTCAACTTCATTACTTATATGCTATATTTCATCAGTTGGAGCAGCGACTCTAAGCTTTATAGCAGGAAGAATCATCATTCCACATCTAAATATCGCATCTCAAGTTGGTGCAGGTAACGAAATCCCTGAAGCAATCTTCAAGCTTTCAATCTCACCAATCATGCCAGTTATGACAGCACTTATCACATCTGTACTAATTGGACTTGCAGTACTAGGAACAGGAAGCAGCACTTGGGAAAGTCTTCTAAAAGAATTCAACAATGTAGTTCTTTGGATCGTTGACAAGGTTGTTATCAGAATACTTCCACTATATATCGGAGTTACATTTGCAGAATTAAGTTACCAAGGAACTATCATTAACGAACTTCCAGTATTCTTAAAAGTTATACTAATCGTAATCGTTGGTCACTTCATCTGGATGACTCTACTATACTCAATAGCTGGAGTAATCAGTAAAGCAAATCCTAGAGAAGTATTTAAACATTATGCACCAGCATACGTTACAGCTCTTGGAACTATGAGCTCTGCAGCTACACTATCAGTTGCTCTTAAATGTGCAAGCAAATCAAAAGTTCTAGATCCAAAGATCAGAGACTTTGTAATTCCACTATGTTCAAACACTCACCTTTGCGGATCAGTACTAACAGAAGTATTCTTCGTTATGACAGTATCTCAAATCTTAACTGGACAACTACCTGAAACTTCAAGTATGATTACATTTATACTTCTACTTGGAATCTTTGCAATAGCAGCACCAGGAGTACCAGGAGGAACAGTAGTTGCATCCCTTGGACTTATCATTTCCGTTCTAGGATTCAACGATACAGGAACAGCACTTATGCTTTCAATCTTTGCACTTCAAGACTCATTTGGAACTGCATGTAACGTAACAGGTGACGGAGCGATCGCTCTTATGGTAACAGGAATCTTTAAAAAAGTTCCAGGCCATGGAAATAATCCAGTATACGTACCAGAAGAAAATGCAGAAGCAAAATAAAATAATAAAAATAAAGAGGCGAAGAGCCTCTTTTTTGTTGTAAAAACCACCAACTACTGGTGATTTTAAATATTTATTTCAATTCATCTAATGCTTTATCTAGTATTTTAAATCTTTATTTTTCGAAACAAATCACAAATCTTGATCATACTACAAGAAGTTCTTACAATAAATCATGTTCAACTTAAAACTAGTAAAATAAAAACTTTTCTGTTAAACTATACACATGGAAAAAATTTTTAAAAATAAAAAAAACGCAATAATACTTTCTTTATTTGCAATGCTTCTTTGGGGATCTGCCATACCCCTTATTAAGACGACCTACAAGGTCATGCAAGTACCTAGTGACGACTTTGGTTTAAAAATTTTAATAGCAGGGGTGAGATTTTTCATGGCAGGGATTTTAGCCATTTTTTATCATCAATTTTTCAAAACCAAGGAAAGCAAATTTTCTAAATTAAACTTAAAATTTGTCATAATCCTATCCCTAGTTCAAACCACTTTTCAGTACTTTTTCTACTATATAGGACTTTCCAATACTCATGGAGTAAAGGCTTCAATAATCCAAGCCTTTGGATCATTTTTAATTGTAATCATGGCAGCAGCCTTTATACCAGGTGAAAGACTAAATCTAAACAAGGTGCTAGCTGTCATCATAGGAACTGCTGGCATTTTAGTCACAAACCTAAACGGCGATGCCAGTGGAGGAATAAGTCTAAAAGGAGAGGGCTTCATAATAATAGCCACCTTCTTCAATGCACTTGCAACTATACTTGTTAGACTGAAGGGAAGAGATCAAGATCCATTCCTATTGACAGGAAGCCAATTTGCAATCGGCGGCTTAGTTCTTATTTTTGGAGGCATTTTCTTAAAAAAATCTGCCTTCTACTTAAGCCCCTTAGTCTGTATCATGATCGCCTATGGTTCTTTCATATCAGCCACAGCTTTTTCTATTTGGACCATAGTACTTCAGTATCATAGTGCCGGAGAATTTGGAATATATAAATTATTCATTCCAATATTTGGAACAATTCTTTCGATAATATTCTTGAAAGAAAAGTTTACTTTTTTACTTTTTATAGGCTTGGCTTTAGTTATAATCGGAACTCTCGTTCTTAATATGAAGAATTTGAAAAAAAGTAGTAGTAAGTAAATTAAAAAATATAATTTTATTTAGGAGTTGAAAAAATAAAAATCCCGGGAGATTAATCCCGGGATTTTTTTATTCAAAGTCTTTTATATAATCTCTATTTTCTATCATTTCATTTAAAACAACTTCATCAGTTTTTTTCATACCGTATCTAGCAATATGACCTACTGTATCTATTGTTTTTTCAATGTCATCTTTTACTATTCCATCTCCTGCTTTGAATGAATTGCTTGACAAAGCTTGTCTGTATGCCAAGAAAGCATTTCTCAAAGATGATGCTATTTTCATGGCACAAGAAGCCTTGGCTCCATCGCATACCAATCCAGAATTTACAGCAAGAGCATTAGATATGGTTTCTTTTATTGTTTCTAGTGGTCTGTCTTCCATATAAGCAATGCCACATATAGATGCTGAAGCCGCTGAAACAACTCCACAATAAGCAGATAACTTGCCTATACCTTGTTTTAAATATAGTCCGATTAAATTTGCAAATATTAAAGCTCTATATAGAGTATCTTGGTCAACATTCTTATCTTGTGCATATTTTATTATCGGTACAGATACTGTTATTCCTTGATTTCCGCTACCAGAGTTTATGACAACCGGATTTTCAGCTCCACTCATTCTAGCATCTGATCCGGCACTTGCATAAGCTGTCAAACTTTCAAAATAGTCGCCATTTGAGTTTTCTAATATGATTTTGCCTATATTAGAACCCCAATCGTTTGTTAGTCCTTCTTTAGCTATTTCATAGTTGTACTCAATCTCTCTATCGAAAATATCTTTTATATCAGTATAATCGCAAGTTTTCGCAAACTCATATATTTTTTCAAATGAGAAATCAACCTTTTCGTCTTCTTCAGCGCCTTTAGCCTTTTCGAAAACTACTTTAGAATTTTTTTCGATCAAAACTACATTAGTATGGTCATCTTCTATTATTACTCTAGATGTGTCTTCACCTTTTTTAGCGATAATCTCTATATATAGATTTGCAGTATTAGGCTTTAGCTCTACACTTACATTTCCTTCTTTTATAAATTGATCGCATTCTTTAAGTTTAGACTTATCAATATCTGCCAAAACTTCTAGTTTCTTATCTGCATTTCCTAGAAAAGCACCGGCAACTATTGAGATTTCAATCCCTTTTCTTCCATCAGTACCAGGAACTGTAACGCTGTGAGCATTTTTAATAATATTCCCTGAGAAAATTCCTTCTAATTTTTCAGGTCTAGCTCCAAGAGCTTCAGATGCCTTAGCGGCAGCATATGCTATTGCTATTGGTTCTGTGCATCCAAATGCTGTTATCAGTTCTTGTTTTAAATATTCTTTATAATCCACAATTTCCTCCCGTTTAGTTCAAATAGTTTATTTATTTTATAGATAAAATACTGAACATAGGGCAGTTGTAACTAGCCAAAATACTATAAGTAATGGGAATCCACACTTAATATAGTCTTTCATTGTATATCCGCCAGCTTCCCAAACTAATAGGTTTGGTCCTGTTCCAAATGGAGTAGTGAATACACCTGAAGCAGATATTGATACAGCCATAGCTCCTGCCAATGGATTAATTCCACTAGCTTGACAAATCAAAATGCTTACAGGAAGAATCAAAACTGTTGCTGAAGAGTTAAGCAAAAATTGAGTAGCTAGAAGCATTAAAAGTGCTATTCCACCAATAACTACAACTGGAGGCATTCCTGATAAAACAGGGCTTAATTTATTTACAAAGTATTCTGCTGCACCTGTAGATATTAAAGCTTTACTTAGAGGGAAAATTCCTCCTACTAAGAATATTGTTGTTGCTGAAAAAGACTTTATAGCGTCTTTTATATCTATACATCCTGTTAAAACAGCCAAAATTGCTCCAAAAACACCAGCAACATGCATTGGTATAACTTTAGTTGCCATACACAAAACTACTCCTAGGAATATAAGAGCTATCGTTATCATTTTGCCTTTGTTGTAAACTGGTTCTTTAACTTCTCCAAGGTCTATTTCTTTTACAGGTAAAAGTTTTGTTCCAATAAATATCATATAAATAATACCTGCAATAAGAAGAGGAACACCTATCTTTGCATATTCAAAGAATGTAAATTCTCTTAGTTTCATATCTGCAAGGATACCATTTGCTACTATATGTGGTGTTGTTCCTATTAAGGTAATTGTTCCACCTAGAGATGCAAAGTATGCAAGTGCCATTAAAAGTTTAGACTTGTTTACTTTTGCCTTTTCAGACATTGAACTAACTATAGGCATTAGGCATGCTGTTGATCCTGTATCATTTAGGAACGCAGATAGTCCACCAGCTACAAGACCAGTTCCGACTATAAGTCCCTTTTCAGTACCACCTATTAAACCAATAATTTTTCCTCCAATGTAATCTGCAAGTCCTGTTTTAAAAAAGGCTTCTCCAACTACACATAGTCCTAAGAAGAACACTACTGTAGTGTTCGCAAATTCCATATATGCTGATTTTGCTTCTATAATTTTAAAAGATGCCAAAACTGAAGGCACCAATGCTCCAATTAAAATAGGGTGTATAGGTTGCCATATTAATAAAATCATAGTGACAACGAATACAATACAAGTTATTATTGCTTGAGTTGACATATTTCCTCCTTATTTTTACTTTTCTACTGAATCTCTAAAAGCTCTCATTTCAGCATCTGTTGAATGTATAGAAACTGAACAGTATGGAGCTAATATAAAAGGTATATCTTTATTTTCTTCTATAGCTTTTTTAGCTTGTCTAGCTATTTCTTCTTCTGAATTATTTCCAAAAATCATCTCATCAACGCCACCCATTGGTGTGATCTTTCCAAGATAAGCTGACGCTTCTTTTATTGATGGATTATCCTCTGCACCTTGGTCCCAATGAAGAATATCTATAGGGAAATCCTTGAATCTATCTGGGTTAGACTTAATACCACATGTGTGATACATAATTATTCCGCCATCATTTTTAACAGCTTGAGAGAATTTAACATCAAATCTCTTTACAAATTTTTCCCATTCTTCAAACTTCATATAGTCTGTTCTAGCCCATGAAATACCTGCAAGGAAGAATCCGTCACATCCAACTTCTTTTAAAGCCTTCCAATAATTTATATAAGTTTCTGTTATATTATCAAGAGCTTTCAAAAGTTCTTCTTCTTGTTCTTCCATTATCTTGAATATTGGGTTTTCTTCTCTATCAGCTGGAAAATGTCTTCTAACAAAAGGAAGATCAAAAACCCCACTTACAATTTGTAAAGGTGTGAAAACAGTTTGAAGTATAGGTACATCTTCATCTAATCCATCCCTTATAAGCTTGATAGCTTCTACATGATCTTTCAAAACTTGATTAGTCATGTCTAAAATCTTAAATACGCTAAGATCATATCCCTTTGCAGCTGAACTTAATTTTGTTGGGAAAATTTCTTGTTCATAGTTCACATAATCTATCTTGTCTCCATATGCTTCTTGCATATAAACAGCTGATGGGTGAACTTTAACAATATCCCAATCATAATCTTTTTGCCACTTTAGCATTATATTTGCTAAATCTCTAGGCTCTCTTTCGACTTTTGGAAAGTGTCTATAGGCAGTAATAGGAGGTCTGTCTGTTTTTTCGCCTCTTAGAGTTGCCATAACCCTCTCTCTTTTAGTCATTTTTGTCAATTAAATCATCCCCTATAAATATTTAATATTATAAATTGCAAATAAATTTGCGACATCTTAATAAAACTACTCTTCTGTACAAACAATTCTAAAGGAGTTCGATTATATAAATAATTCAAATATTTCTTATTGAACTCCATTAAATTTTAATAAGATTCTCTATAGATATTCTATCTAATCAGTCTTTTTCGGATAATACTTCCTTAGCAAACCAATAGAATTTTCACTGCTTCCACTGTAAACAGTGACAGCTACTTTTATGTTTACTGCTTCAAGTTTATTTATTCATTGATTGTGCCTATAATTTCGATTGTTGATTTATTTTTTCTGCCTTTAAGCGAAGATTTATGCTTTTTATCTTTTTCTGCTGCGTGTGCTTTATATTCAGCTTCACAGCGTTTAAGCTCTCTTGATATTGTTGAATGGTGGCAGCCTAAAATTTTAGCTATTCCTCTAGAAGAATAACCTTCTTTTATTAATACCTCAATCTTATTTCTTTCGTTTAGTGTAAGATGTTTAAAGCTCATATTGACCTCTATGTTAGTTTTTTTCGTTTTTAAAATTTTTCACGAAGCTAGTACGAGTTTTTATTTTCTATTTGTGTCGCATTTTTTTACAACTTACCATAGAATAACCCATCTTATTCTTTATGTCAACATACTCAAAGCTCTATAAAATGTTTTCCTAGTTTAATGCTTAAAATTTTTCTAGTACTTTAATGACACTTCTTGAGGTTTCAAACACTTTTCCAAATATACTATGTTAAAATATAATTAAGGAGGATTTTATGAAAAAGTTTTTATTTTTTATTTCTGTTTTAGTTATCATCTTCATACCTAAAAATATTTTCGCTTTTGCGGATGTTAATTCTCACTGGGCGAAACCTTTTGTGTCTTGGGCTTCTAAAAATGAACTTATCAAAGGTTATCCAAACGGAACTTTTAAGCCTGATGCAAATATAACTAACGCAGAATTCTACACAATCGTAAATCACTTTGCAAAATATAATACTTTTGACCACATTCACTTCAAAGATGTGAAGAAGTCCGATTGGTTCTATTCCGAAGTTTGTCGCGGGGTAAAGGCTGGTTACATAAAAGATTCAAACCTCATAATTTCTCCAAATAAATTTATAACTAGAGATGAGGCTTCTAGAATTATTGCAAGCATATATTCCGGATATTCTCAAAACAAGCTGGGTTTTATTGATAATATAAGTATTGTAAATAAATCTGAGGTTTCATTCCTCGTTGATAGAAAAATAATTTCTGGATATCCCGATGGAAGTTTCAAACCTCTAGGTCTTATTACTCGTGGAGAAGCGGCTGCAATGTTTTATAATGCGGATAAAAATCTAGGCGAAGCTACCAAGGATTTTATCTACATTACTATCATGGCGAAGCTTGATAACAGAGAAGACAGCGTTGTAAATACTATTAAAGTGCAAAAAAATAAAAAGTTTGAGGATACTACAAACTTTAATTTGAGTGATGGATATACTTTTGATGGATATTACTTGGACAAGGAAAGGACTAAAAAGGCTGATTTAAATAAAGGTTTCAATGAGGACACCACACTCTATGCGAAGTTCAAAGGGAATTTTGTAAAATTATCCTTCTATACTGTCGATAAGAATAAGAGAAAACTAGTGGCGAAGTTTGAGATTCCAAAGGGAAAGAGTATAGATTTAAATTCTATTCCTATTTTACCTATGGGTTACGCCGGCTGGTTCACCGATAGAAAGGGTGAAGACTACGCAAATTTTGAAGATGGTTTTGACAAAAATCAAGATTTCTATGGGATTTCAAATTCTAATTCTAATTCTAACTCCAATTTAGAGTTCACTGCCGCCTTTGTATTTCTAGATGAGTTTGGAAATTCTAGAAGAGTTGAAATACCTTCAAATTCAAATGGATACTTGGACCTTGTAAATATTCCTAATTTGCCAGATGGATTCAAGTGGTCACTGGCTTCCGATAGGTATATCGAGGCAAATCCTCTAGATAAGATCGATAGAAATATTGTTTTTTATGGCTTTAAGGTTGATTAGATTTATTATTGTTTAGAGATCCGTAAAGAGATCCCTCGACTCGAAACCTTCGGTTTCTCCCTCGGGATGACTGGTGAGGGGGAGGTTTTAAGGTTGAATAATTTTATTTTGAAATAGTGCAGTTGGATAGACTTGACCTTCAGAAGTTATACCCGTTCGACTTCAGAGCCTTCGGCTCTTTCGCTCAGGGTGACTGTAGTTGGGAAAGTATTCTCTATAAATGTTCCAGAGGAAGACAGTCACCCTGAGCGAGGAAATTTATTTCCGAGTCGAATGGGTCTAACCCTGGTGAGGTCAAGTTTGGATGATTATTTTAATTTAGATGCTATCCGGATAGCATGAGATATAATAATTATTAATTAGTAATTTTAAAATTATTTTATTTGCACAGACTTAATTAAATAGAGGTCAGATCCTTCGAAGCCCTAGCCGAAATCTTTGATTTCGTTGCAGGTCTTGTGCAAAGAGTTCCAAAGAAAACGAACGAAGTGAAGTTTGATTTGCAGAACTCGACTGCCTCTCAGGATAACTGTAGTTGGGAGGATTTTGTAGCCTTCGGCTGTGGAACCTAGAAGGTTCCGCTACAGAGATAAAATGGAATCTATATTTTTTCACGGCTACGCCTGAGGAAAGATAACGTAGTGTATAGGTTGATGGAAGCAAGATGCTTCCGCTACGTGGTGAATCGTAGCTGGGAGTGAGTTTGCTACATAAATACCAGTTTTAACAAAATATCCCCTAGAGATCTAGGGGATTTTTATATTTTAAATTTTATTCTGAAACTAGTATTCCTTTTTCTTCGTCCCTTTTCTGTAAGAGATAGATGGTGTTTTCGAATTCTTTTTTTCTCGCCATTTCTTTTAGGGTTTCGATCTTTCCAGAAGTGTTTCTATTTATTATAAGTCCGTATTTTAAGCCTTCGTTTGTCAAGGCGTAGTAGTCTCCGTCTGAGTCGCCTATATAGAGCATTGCAGGGCGATTATATCTTTCTTTTAAAATTTCAAGATATTCCCCTTTGCCTTTGCCCATGGTCAACAGTTTTTCTTCGTCACCTTCCGCTTGCAGCACTCCGTCCTTTTCTACAAGTTCAAGACCTACTACTCCATCAAATAGTCCTTTGGAGCATCTGTTCATAAATTCATCCACTACGATTCTTGATGAGGCTGTGCATACATATGCTTTGGCACCTTTAGATTTGATATCTTTTACAAGTGCTTCTACTTCTTCAAATTTGCCAACCCCAACATCGATGTAGGAATGTAGTTTGTACTTACCTTCGAAGTTAAATTCCAATCTTTGAAAAGAAATTGATCTCGTGTAGTCATACATTTCTCCCACCATCTCTCTTAGTTCTTCTTCTGTGAAGTTTTTAAATAGGTAGAGTATTCTAAATCCAACAGTCTTTTTTTTGTCGTAGTAGCTAAGTTCCAAGTATAGGTAGCACATGAGTTCTATAAATTCTACGTAGTGTGGGTTTTCTTCAAACTCATCATCTGCTACTAACTCTTCGAAATATGTCGCTGCTAAATCTGCTGCAAATTTAGCTTCATCCACTATTCTTTCATCATCTGGCAAATCTTTAAATAGAACTTCTCTAAATTCTTCCGGTGTCATTTTATATTTTAAACTTACCAGTTGGTAGAAGAATAGATTTTCTTCTGTATCATGCATGACATAGGAATTGTCGCAATCGGTAACTATGTAGTCCCCTTCTTTTATTGAATCTAAAAGTTCGTTTAAAACTTTGTAATTGTGCTTACTAAATCTATTTCTATACTTCTCTAACATCGATCCTCCAAATAAAAAAGGCTCACTGAGTGAACCTTTATTAATTTATTCCTAGTACTTTGTATCCGGCTTTTTCTACTGCTTCTTTAAGTGCTTCATCGTTTAGGTTTTCGCCTTCAACGGTAGCTTGCTTTCTAAATAGGGAAATCTTAACGTCTAAGTTTGAATCCAGTGCTTCTAGAGCTTCTTTTACATGGGCGCTACAGTTTTCACATTCCATTCCTTCAATCTTTATAATCTTCTTCATTTATTTCCTCCTCATTACAATCCATATTTAAAATACTTTTTACCATCTTCGATAGATCATTTGAACTGTGAGATGTGTAAAGTTTAATTCCACTTCTCTTATTTTCAAAATCTCTATCCTGCAAGAATTCACTTACAGTCTCAGCAAGAGATTTTGCTGGATCTACTATCGTTACTTCTTTACCCATTTCTTCAAGGACTTTTTCTATGGCAGGTCTTGCCAATGGAAAGTGGGTGCATCCTAGTACGAAAGTGTCGAATTCAAAATCTCTATACTCTTCTAAATACTCTTTCACCACCTGTACCGCAAGATCATCTTCTATATGTCCATCTTCTACTGCTCTTACCAAATTGCTACAACCTTTTGCCCTTACGTCTGCGCTTGGCACCAAGGACTTAATCTCCTCTTGGTAGATTCCATTTTCCACAGTGGATTCGGTTGCGATTATGAGTATTTTGTTATTTTTAGTCGCCTTTACTATTTCAGATATGCCGGATCTAATTATTCCAAAGATTGGAAATCCAAAGATTGCCTTTAGATATCTCTCTGCGTTTGCCGTTGCCGTGTTGCAAGCGATAACAACCATATCCACATTCTGTCTATCTATAAAATTAAAAGATGTCTTCGTTAAATTTCTGATTTCACCGGGAGTCTTCTCTCCGTAGGGAAGATTCTTCTGGTCGCAGTAGTATATGTACTCTTCATCTGGAAGAACTTTTAAAAGTTCCTTGAGCACACTAACTCCGCCGACTCCGGAGTCAAATATTCCAATTTTAGCCATTGTATCACCTAGTTAAATTATACACTTATAAGCTAAAACTTCCAACTTTTAAATTTATTTCCTTTTTTTCTTTATAAATGTGATGTTATCACAAAAGTTTCATTTGTTAAAATGATAACTATTATTATTTATGTTGTTTAAAATTTTTTCCAGGGTATAATTAAAATACAAAATAATTAACTAGGAGGGATTTTTAATGAAAAAACCTGAATTAAATTTAGATAAAGTGTACAAACTTTTTATTGGCGGAGAATGGGTAGATGCTGAAGACAAAGAAACCCTTAATAGTTTTTCTCCTGCCGACGGATCTCTTTTAGCTGAGATTTCTGAAGCTACAAGATCCGATGTAGATAAGGCTGTCGACGCAGCATGGAAAGCTTTTGAATCTTATAGACACACAACTCCTAAAGAAAGAGCTAAAATTTTAAATGAGATTGCTGATATTATCGATGCAAATAAAGAACATCTTGCAATGGTAGAAACCATGGACAATGGTAAACCTATTAGAGAAACTTTGAACGTGGACATTCCTCTAGCTGCTGATCATTTTAGATATTTCGCTGGAGTTATCCTAGCAGACGAAGGAACTCTAAATAAATTTGACGCTCACAATATTTCTCTAGTTATAAGAGAACCTATCGGTGTAGTTGGTCAAGTAATTCCTTGGAACTTCCCATTTTTAATGGCTGCTTGGAAACTTGCTCCTGCACTTGCTGCCGGTGATGCAATAGTTATAAAACCATCTTCAACTACTTCACTTTCACTTCTTGAACTTATGAAGCTTATTGAAAATGTAGTTCCAAAGGGAGTTATAAACCTTATCACTGGATCAGGTTCAAAATCTGGCGAATACCTACTTCAAAACGATAGACTATCCAAACTCGCATTTACAGGTTCTACCGAAATCGGATACGAAGTTGCAAAGGCTGCTGCTGATAAACTTATCCCAGCTACCCTTGAACTAGGAGGAAAATCTGCAAATATTTTCTTTGACGATTGCGATATGGACGTGGCTATGGACGGACTTCTACTTGGAATTTTATTTAACCAAGGACAAGTTTGCTGCGCAGGATCAAGAGTCTTCGTTCAAGAAGGGATCTATGATGAATTTGTAAAACGCGCAGTTGAAAAATTCAAGAGCGTAAAGGTTGGACTTCCATGGGACCCAGAAACTCAAATGGGTGCACAAATATCTCCAGGACAACAAAATAAAGTTTTGGGATATATTGATGTTGCTGTTAGAGAAGGTGCTAAGATTGCCATCGGTGGTAAGAAACACGCAGACAAAGAGTTAAAGGACGGAGTATTTATAGAACCTACTTTAATTACAGAAGTTACCAACGAAATGACTGTCGCTAGAGAAGAAATCTTCGGACCAGTTGCAGTAGTTATCAAATTCAAAGATGAAGCAGATGTAATCAGAATGGCAAATGAATCTGAATACGGTCTTGGTGGCGGAGTGTTCACTCAAGATATAAACAAGGCTCTAAATGTTGCAAACTCACTTGAAACTGGTAGAGTTTGGATCAACACTTACAATGCCATCCCTGAAGGGGCTCCATTCGGTGGCTACAAAAAATCTGGTATCGGTAGAGAAACTCATAAGATGATACTCGATGCATATTCACAATTCAAAAATATAATAATTAAGACAGACGGTAAACCATCTGGACTTTATTAATCTCCTATATGAAAAGAGCTTCAATACGAAGCTCTTTTTTTGTAAAAATAAATCCCCGGTTAACCGGGGAAATTTATCTTATATTCATTGATCTGTAGTAGATGCTTAGCAGTTCATCCACATTTATATTTGTATGGGCGGAGTTTTCAGAAGTTAGTCCGTAGCTTCTAGCCATTTGGAAGTTTACTAAGTCAAATCCCTTTAGTCCATCTATTTCCTTAAATACTTTTGAATCGAGTCCTTCTAGGTTAACTCCTCTTAACTTAAAGATGATTTTAATTGCGTCGAGACGATCTAATTTCTTATCCATTTTTAAATCTTTAAATGGGTTATTACTTCTGTACCCATATTGGTCAAGAAGTTTCACTCCGTCTTCTACTATGTCTGCAAGATCTTTTACCGTTGCAGCGTCAAGGACATCTCTATCTTCCATAAATCCAATTTTGTATTCCAAAAGTCTTTCAAGGTCAGTTTTATATTTTGATTTTTCTAGATTTATAAATTCACCTAAATCTGAATATTTATTTAGACTTCTCGCACCTATTGGAGTCAAATCTTCATATCCGTAAACAGGTTTTAATTTATTGTCCTTTACCATGTATAGAAGTTTGAAATTATCTTCATCGAAATAGATTTTCTTAGCTTCGTCCAAAGATTTTATTCCGTCTTTGTCTTCAAACTTTCCAGTGTATTCCTCGAGATTGAAGCTGGATACTTTCTTATTATCATTGTTAAGTTCTACTGTTACTCCATAGTTTACTACCGGCACTTCATCTTTAAGTTGGCTATAAATTATCCTTGTGCAGTAAGTGTCTGAATAGATGTTTGGATCTTTGTAATCAAAATCTACAAGCTTCTTTGCATACTTATCTTTAAATTCTATCGCAATCTTTATTGCTTCTTCTGCTTTTGGAGCTGCTTTTTCTTTTGCATCTCTAATGTCGTTGAAACTGGTCAAGGTTCCGTCTTTTGCATCAAGAGAAAAGTAGGCTGATCTATCCTTTCTTCTCGCTTCGAAACTATATTCGTACCTGTCTGCTTTGGTGATTCTTTCTCTTTCAATTTTAGAATCTTTTGGAATAAGATCACCTACGAGTTTTCTAAGATCTTCCTTCTTCATAAGACCTTGGAACTCTTTTACAGATTTCTTTTCCATTTCGGTTAAGCCTGCTGAGTCTTTGGCTTCTTCGGTTTTCATGTCACCTTCTCTGTAGTAGATTCCACTTTCGTTAAAGTCGATGGCTTCTCCACTTACAGCATCTATATACTTCTCATTCTTAGGCATGTAGTTTAATTTTGCAGTATTGTCTTCCCCATATCTGCTTGATATGTATGCAAGAATTATAGGATTTATCTTTTCGATCTTTTCTTTTGCAGGATCCAGTCCAATTAGTTTTGCATCTTTACTTACGGTTTCATCTTTTACCAAGTAATATAATCCTGAATCAAAGTATGCTAGACTCATATCGGATAAATCTATTTGAATTACAAGGTTCGTTCCTATAACTGGCACATCGCCGACATATCTTCTAAATGTAACTGAAGCAGTATTTTCATACTTATCGTAGTCAACGCTCACCACTTTGTGACTTCCTACAAGATTTTTATCTATCTTTTCTAAGTATTTAAGAGCCGCCTTTTCTATAGCTTCCCTGCTGACATGGTCCTTTATCTTATTATCTCTATTGGCATAGTGATTGTAACTTATGATATTTCCTTCCTTGTCCATGGAGACATTTATCCCGTCATCGCCATCTTCTCTGGACCAATGAAAGCGGTACTTTTCACTTCTATTGCTATTATCCTTTGAAGTTTCTATATCAAGTTCTGTATAGTCATCTGAAATTTCAAAAATCTCTTTGGCCTTTAGTATGTATTCTTCCTCCGTCTTCGGATTTTTATTTATATTCTTAGAGGTCTTACTAACTTTTGCCATAGTGGAACAAGATGTTACTACTAGCATCGAAAAAATAAGTAACATCGAAAATATAAATTTCGTTTTTCTTTTCATTTTATTTTCCTCCTTTACCATATTATACCCAGAATACTTTTCAATAAAACTATGAAGCCACCTTCCTTTGTGATACAATTATGTAGTTAGGAGTGCATATGAAAAAATTATTATCTATTTTTATTATTTCACTTCTTCTTTTTAATGTTTACGCAGAAGGAGAAGATAGTGTTGAATTAGCAAAAGAATATAACGAAAGAATAAAACAGGAAGATTATAGAGAGCTCACAAGTTTAGAAAAAGATAGTTACACAGGAGTTTTAAAGGATAGAAATCTGTTGATCCTAGCTGTGGATGGTCTCTACGAAAAGAGAACAGAAGACATGGAATATATTTCATCTTTAAAGAATTCTGCCCTTTATTATGACTTGGCGTACCTTACCAGTTCGACCCACATTCAAGACGACTCAATACTTACAAATCTATACGGAATGTATCCGAGGGTTAGATCCTTCGGCAAGGATTATATCTCTGGAAAAGATATAAAGGGTCTTCAAAATTATTTCAATGAAATGGGTTATGCCACAAGTTTTTTAAGTACAAAGGGAAAATACTATATCGACTCAACCAAACTTGGCTTTAAAAATTCCAAAATTGTTAAGGAAGATAATTTTAAAGATGAACTTGTTAAACTTGGAAAAAATGGCGGCAAGAATTTTATCTACTCTGTCTATTCAAAGAGAGGTTCCGATAGCAAGACTTTAGATGCTTCCCTTAAAAATTTAATTGAAAGTTTAAGAGCAAACGGATTTTCTGACTACGAGATTGTAATCGTCGGCACCAATTCCCAAGCTACAAAGGCGGAAAATTTTAATTTTAAGGGCCTCGATGCTACCAATGTACCTATTATATTCTTGTCAAATAAATTAGAACATAAAGATGTTGAAAATGCAGTGTCAACCATCGACCTTATGGCTACGATTCTAAACTACTACGGAGTTACTTCAACCTATCCACAGTATGGCGAATATCTATATAGTAGAAAGTTTCCTGTAACAATTATGGATAGTGAAAAGCTAAGATATATTACCGACGGAAGTTTTGTTACAGAGATAAGAGAAAATAAACCAATTTCTCAGTCCATAACGACGGATTTATTATCTAAAAACTTTGTTAACCCAGAATATAATAAGGAACTTATGTATAAGTCATTTATTGATACGGACATGTCTGAAGGACTGACATCCCTAAACCAAAACAAAGTTGTCTATAATAATAGAAACAATGTTCCTTCTATTCCTAAATACAAGGATGGAATGATTATCATGCATGCAGGAGGATTTATAGCTGGAGTTAACTATTCCAACATGCTCGATGCGGTTAGATACCACTACGATCAAGGCAGAAGATATTTTGAACTAGATATAGAAAGATCCACCGATGACAACCTAGTGTTGATTCACGACTTCGGCGGATACCAAAGCAAATTCTTCAACGTAACCGAAAACAAATCTTTTACTCTTAAAGAATTCTTAGATTTTGAATCTGTCCATGGTTTTGAACAAATGGAGATGGAAAATCTTGTAAATTTCCTAAGAGATCACAAGGACGCCTACGTGGTTACAGATATCAAGGATAAAAACGTGGACACTCTAAAGAAAATAAAGGAAGTCTCACCGGAGAGCTTGGATCAAATCATTCCTCAAATCTATAATTTTAGCGAATATAACGAGGTAAACTCCCTAGGATATAAAAATATAATTCTAACACTGTACAAAATAAATAGTCCAGATAGAGAAATCATAGACTTTGTAAAGGCAAATAAACTCTACGCTGTGACAATGTCACGGTCAAGACTCGATTCAAAACTATTTAACGAACTTAAAAAGACCAATGTAAAGATCTTCACCCACACTGTAAATAGTATGGATGAACTTAAAAAATATAAAGAAAAAGGCGTGTCCGGATTCTATTCCGACGTGCTTTAAGGAGGAAAAATGTTAAGTGTAAATAATATTTCTGTTATTTTTCCAGATAAAAAACTATTTGACGATGTAAATCTTATCTTTAACGACGGCAATTGCTACGGGGTAATCGGAGCAAACGGCGCTGGTAAATCTACATTCCTTAAGATTTTATCCGGAGAAAAAGAACCAACCACCGGAAATGTTTCCATGGAAAAGAATAAGAGAATGTCAAAGCTTGCCCAAGATCACTATGCTTTCGACGAATACCCTGTAATGGATACGGTAATCATGGGCAATAGAAAACTCTATGACATAATGAAAGAAAAAGATGCAATCTACATGAAGCCGGACTTCTCTGACGAAGACGGTATGAAGGCTGCAGAACTTGAAGCGGAGTTTGCAGAGATGGGCGGATACGAATCAGAATCCGAAGCTTCAACCATACTTCAAGGTTTAGGTATAGGCACAGAGCTTCACTACGAAACCATGGCTGATTTAAAAGAAAGCGAAAAGGTAAAAGTACTTCTAGCACAAGCCCTATTCGGAAAACCTGATGTACTTCTACTTGACGAACCTACAAACGGTTTGGATATCAAGGCTGTCCTTTGGTTAGAAGACTTCCTTGCAGATTTCAACGGAGTAGTAATAATCGTATCCCACGATAGATATTTTCTAAATGAAGTATGTACCCACATGGTGGATATCGACTTTGGAAAGATAACTCTATTCGTTGGAAACTACGATTTCTGGTACGAAAGTTCCCAACTCGCTCTTCAAATGGCAAAGGACCAAAACAAGAAAAAAGAAGAAAAGATCAAAGAACTTCAAGACTTCATCAGAAGATTCTCTGCAAATAAATCTAAATCAAAACAAGCAACCAGTAGAAAGAAACTTCTCGACAAGATCACCCTCGATGATATCAAACCATCTTCAAGAAGGTATCCTTTCATCGGCTTCGAACTATCTCGTGAAGTTGGAAATGAAATCTTAAATATAGAAAATTTAAATATAAAACTCGGTGACAAGGATCTTTTAAAAGATTTTTCCATGAGGGTTAACAAGGACGACAAGATTGCATTTATAGGAAACGAGCTCGCTATCTCAAGTCTATTTGAAATAATAGAAGGAAATAGCGATGACTACGAAGGAGAATACAAATGGGGACAAACCATCACCAATAATTATTTCCCTAAGGACAACTCATCCTACTTTGACGAAGTACATCTAAATCTTGTAGACTTTTTAAGACAGTTCTCAGAAGAACAATCTGAAATCTACCTAAGAGGATTTTTAGGAAGAATGCTATTCTCCGGAGACGAAGTTCTAAAAGAAGTAAACGTACTAAGCGGGGGAGAAAGAGTGAGAATGATGTTCTCAAAGATGATGCTAAAACCATCAAATGTACTGATCTTTGACCAACCTACAAACCACTTAGACCTAGAAAGTATCGAAGCAGTGAACAAATCACTGACCGCATTTAAATCAAATATACTATTTACTTCTCACGACCACCAATTCATCTCCACCATCGCAAATAGAATAGTGGAAATCTTTGAAGATGGAACCTATCGTGACGAAGCAATCGGATACGAAGACTATATAGAAAAATATTACAAAAACTAAGATGAGAAGATTAATTTTACCAACAATAGCAGTTATAATAATACTTCTTGGAGCCAATTTTGTAGCTGGAAAATTAGCAAAACATATGCACCAAAATCTCGGTAACCTAGAAGTAATCCAAGCTAAAGACGGAGAAAAGGATGCCTATTCCAAAATTGGAAAAGCAAACGAAAACTTCGATGTCACTGATGAAGTAGACAAGAAACACGGAAACTTAATAAACTTCTATGTTAAAAATAACGGCGAAGGCACAATTTCATTCTCCATAAAAGGATACGATGAAAAGACTCTTCTTCCAGGTAAGGAAGATTTTATCCAAGCGGAAGTAAAGGGTAAAAACTCATTTAACTTCGTAATCTCTCCGGAAGATGACTCACCAGTATCAGCAGAATATAGAATAGTACAAAGAAATAAATAAGCATAAAAAAGGATCTTTTCAGATCCTCTTTTTTTATACATTTTTAATTTGCCACAGCATTTTCTTCCGTTATTTTCTTAATTATAACCATTGTGTATATCATTCCTATACCAAGGAAAATATGTCCAATTCCTGATACTCCATCCATTGCGGCTTGATTTACCGCTGCTGTTCCTTTTGAAACTACTTCGTAAATTCCAATAAGCATCATGTTAGCAACGGTAAATATAAGCCCAAAGTTATAGATATTAAGAGGTTTCTTTAAATTTGCAAGGCTTTCTTCGTCCAAATTTCTAACTAATAGATAGAAAAGTATGGTTACGACCATTCCAAGTACCAATGTGTGGACGTGGAGTTTGCCTAGATGTGTTACGTCTATAAATCCATAGTACTTTGTAAATTCCCTGTAGAATACTCCGCCGCATAACCCCATAACTCCGTAGGTAATTGCCATGTTTAATAGATTTACACCTTTGAAATTTCTTATGAAATAATTAAATCCACCGACAACTATAAATACATAGGCAACAGTCTTTGGCATCATTAGCGCTCCTAGGGCTGGCACCTTATCTACCCAAAGAACTACCGGCACATAGAATAGAAAACTTAAAAATATTAGTAGGCTCATGTACCTAAGTCCGTCGAAATATTTTTTCTTATAGGACCAGATCATGAGAAGTATACCCATGATTAAGAATGGTATGTTTCTTACTATTCCCATGGTATAGCTTCCGCCACTTCCCCAATTATTTTGTGGAAGAAGTACAAGCACGATTCTTACTGCCGCAAGAAGTAGGATAATCCACTTCTTTTTATTGTCGCTGTCCTTTGTTATTTCTCTATAATAAAAATAATAAAGTACATAGAAGATGGTCATGGTTATTCCCGTCACCATCTTTCCATAGGATAACGCAAGTGCGTGGGCTTCAAAACCACCAGGGCTTAGATGAGAGATGACCCTTGGCAAGAGGTGAAATGCATCTCCTGCTCCCAATAGCACCGCCATAATTCCAAATAATTTTGCATTTTTATTTTTTTCAAGGAGTAACCTTAATCCCATTCCGATTACCAACATCAAGTATGTGAGATCGAATAATGATTCCATTAATCCCATTTTATACCTCCTTTTAACCAATCTATATAGTTTTCAAATTTATCCAAAAACTCTTCGCTGCTCCAGCCTTCGATGTAGTTTCTCTCAATCAAATCGTGGACCGCCGCCTTTACGAAGTGCATAATTTCATTATTTTCAAAGGTTTCTGTATCCATTGAGTTTAACTTTTCACTCTTGTACCTCTGCCATTTATTTTCCAAATTGCAAGTCCAGTAAAGAAATCTATTTCTATAAATAGAATAGTTTTCTTCTTCAAATAGTATTACGCTAAGATCTCTTGCATAGATATCCAAGGATTTAAAGAGGTCATAATCATTCTCTTTTAAAATCTTTTTGAAAAGATGATGTATGTCCACAGTCTCCATATCCAAAATCATAAAGTAGGCGTCTTCCAAATCTTCAAAATATTGGTAGAAGCTGCCCCTTGCAATATTTAAATCCTCTACAACCTCTTTGACACTGGCTTCAAAAATACTCTTCTTTGCAAATGTCTTCTTGAGTGATTCTATAATTCTATCTTTTTTATCTTCACTTAAATTATAAAAAGTTTCGCTTGGCATAATTACTCCTCGTACTTCATCTTACAAATATAACTTACTCCTGCTGCAAATAACGCAGCACCTAAACCTGTGTAGAATGTAAAGAAGAATAGCATCGGCAGATGAAGTTCATTTCTTATAAATATTCCACTACTCATCATAACCGCCATGATGATGTAACTCTTTCTATCCATAAAACTTATGATCTTTCTATCTTCTTCTTTCAAACCATCTATTCTTTTAAAATTTTTATTTACTAATTTTCTAAATACTTCGAAATAAAACGATATAAAGACGATTACCATAATCGGAATGAAGTATAGTATTCTCGTTTCAATTTTAAAGTAGGACTCGATTCCAACCTTCATCACCATACTTCCAGCAAGTATCCAAACTATTCCCGCGATTAAGAGAAGTTCTCTTCTACTTACATCTTTTACATATTTCATATTCGCCTCCTAAATGACACTCTGTCACTTGAGTGTTATTATAAATGACATCGTGTCATTTTTCAATATAAAAAATTATTTTTTTAAAATTTTTCACAAAAAAACAGCCAAGATATTTCTTGACTGCAAAATTTAATTTAAATAATTATTTTTTATTTTTATTTTCGAGAAGGGTCACCTTTCTCTTTAGGCTTGCGTTATCCTTTGTAAATTTTTCAACGGATGCTTCCGCCTTTTTAACTGAAGCTTCCATTTCTTTTTTAGATTCCAAAATTTCTTTTAGACCAGCTTTTAATTCAGCTATTTCTTTTTCTAATTTGTCGTCGTTCTTCTTTGTAATTTCAGCTTTAAGAGTTTTATTTTCAGCCTTTAGAGATTTTAGTTCTTCTTTTAGAAGTTCGATTTCCTTCTTAAGCTTTACATTGTCCTTATTTTGTTCAACTTCTGAAAGTTTTGTAGATACTGCTTCAACCCTTGCGGTCAAACTTTCTATCTTGGAATTTGTAACTATTGGGAAATTCTTAATTTGATATTCCATGAGACTTTCCAATGTTTCTCTATTTATATCGAAGTAAGTTTTGATTTCTGTGGTGATGTGTTTAAATTCATCTGAGTTAATCATCTTTTGATATTCAAAATTTAGAGATTTTTTGTAAAACTCATAGAATTCTTCCATAGTCTTTGGATTTTCATCCTGATCCATGCTTTCAAGATATCTATCTGTAAGTGCTTTTGCACTGTTTGCAGCGTGTTCTAAGAAGTAGATTTGTAGCTTAGTTACACTCTTTACAAGATCATACACATGCTTGTAACTTTTTTCTGCATCCTTTAAATAGGTCTTTGTAAAGTCTGGCATCGGCATATCCATCACTTGTTTCATGAACCTTGATTCGATTTCTTCGAAGTTTTTCATTAGAAAATCTTTGTTTGGAATTGCAAAGTTTAGATTCTTGTATAGATCCTTTTGAATCTTTACGTATGGCTTTACATATTCAAATATTCCAAGAGTGTTAAAGATGTCTCTGTAGCCCTTTGGCATAGCGTCTAAAAATGTACGCTTGTAGAAATTAAAACTTACATCCAATGTGCTGTCGAAGATTTCCTTTGCCTTATCTCCAGAATCTTTAACTGATCCTTTACATAGTTTTTTATAAAGAGTATACATTTGATCTGCTGCCTTGGAAGCTTCTTCCATGTAGAATTTAACATCTACATTTCCCATCTTCATGTCCTTATTCATAAGTTTCATGAAACTATCTATCTGTTTGTCATAAAAATCTTTTTGCATTTTAAAAAGTTCTTCGTAATAATTAATCATTTTCTTCCCCCTAATATTTTTATTATATTATTAACGCTTTAGTATGTCAACTCATTTAGTATACTTTAATTATACCCATTAATAAATGTTTATATAAAAAATGAGCCTCTTACGGCTCATCATTTTATCCTTTTATAAAATACATAATTAGTACCAAGATTCCAAGAACTATTCTATATATTCCGAATACTTTGAAATCATGTCTCTTTACATATTCTAAAAATTTCTTTATAACTATTAGTGCTACTACGAAGCTTATCACTGCTCCCACTAGGATTATAAGCCATTGGCTAAGGCTTAAAACATTTCCAAGTTTTAATATTTTAAGTATCGTCGCTCCAAGCATTGTAGGTATCGCTAGGTAGAACGAAAATTCTGCCGCCACAACTCTGCTACATCCAAGTAGGATTGCTCCTATTATAGTCGCTGCACTTCTAGATGTGCCTGGTACCATGGCAAGGCATTGGAATAGTCCTATTAAGATTAGGGTCTTCACGGGGATTTGGTAGATTGATTCGTAGCTACTATCCCTATCTTTTCCTTCAATTAGTAGTATTACTATTCCATAAAATACAAGGGCTATTGCTACTGTGACCTTGTTGAATAGGTACTTGTCGATTAGATCATCAAATAAAAATCCTAGCACCGCCGCTGGTAGAAATCCTATTATGATTCTCACCCAAAGATTTATGGTCTTCACGTCGTAGTGTCTTAGTCTTTCTTTAAATGTAAAATTTCTTGCAGCTTCTCCGTGTTTATTTACAAGTTTGTCCTTATCCAATGGATTTAGATTTTTAAAGTAGACCCATACCACTGCGAGGATTGCGCCAAGCTGTATGATTACGTTGAAGGCATTTTGAAATTCCTTTGGAGAAAGTTTTATATATTCTCCCGCTAGGACTAGGTGTCCCGTTGAGCTGATTGGCAAAAATTCTGTAAAGCCTTCGATTATTCCCAATATTATCGCGTAAATAAATTCCATCAGTTTCCTCTTTCCATGTCAAAAAACTTTGTGTATTCTCCTCTGAATACGAGCTTAACCGTTCCCGTCGGTCCATTTCTATGTTTAGAAATTATTACTTCTCCAACATTTGGTTCTTCGGATTGTTCTTTGTTGTAGTATTCATCCCTATATAGGAACATTACCACGTCTGCGTCCTGCTCTATGGCTCCAGATTCCCTAAGGTCAGAAAGGATTGGTCTATGGTCAGATCTCATTTCCGGCGCACGAGAAAGTTGTGAAAGGGCAACTATTGGTACTTCCAAATCCTTTGCAAGTCCCTTTAGTGCTCTTGATATCTTGGAAATTTCCTGTTGTCTAGATTCATTACTTCCGCTAACTTCCATAAGTTGTAGGTAGTCGATTACCACTAGGTCGAGACCTCTTTCCATCTTGAGTCTTCTGCACTTCGCCTTTATTTCAACTGGAGTTATACCAGGAGTGTCGTCTATCTCTATATCAAGTGCAGAGATAATCGGCATAGCTGAGATTACTCTAGTCCATTCGTCATCATTTAACTTACCGCTTATTATCTTTGTAAGATCTATATGGGTATAGGATGAGATGATTCTCTGGGTTAGTTGATGTTTACTCATTTCAAGAGAAAAAACTGCCACCTTTGCCTTGCCCTTATCTGCTGCATTTGTCGCCATATTTACCATTAGGGCAGTCTTACCCATGGATGGTCTCGCAGCTAGAAGTACTAGATCCGATTTTTGAAGTCCAGAAAGTTTTCTATCTAGGTCTAAAAATCCAGTGGTCACTCCTGTTAGTGAGTCCGGATTGTTTGCCCTCTTTTCCATCTCTTTGAAAGATTCAACAAGGACTTCCTTTAAATGTACTAGACCTTTTTTATTTGAAGCTTCATTGATTTTGAATATGGAGTCTTCTGCACTTTCCATAACTTGAATAGCTGTAGCTTCCTTTGAATATCCCATTGCAAGGATTGCGTCTGCTGCATCTATAAGTTTTCTTAAGGTGCTTTTTTCTTTGATGATATCACAGTAGTACTTGGTGTTTGATACTGCAGCAACGGAGCTTGTAACATTTGCAAGGTATTCTATTCCGCCAGCAGCTTCAAGATTCCCTTGTCTCTTTAGCTCTTCTGAAACTGTGATCATGTCACTCGGTTCATTTCTTGCATCTAAGGCAAGAATTGCCTCATAGATCATCCTATGAGGCTCAATATAAAAATCTTTGGTTTCTAAACTTTCTGTCACCACATTTATCGCTTCTTTTGATAGAAGCATGGCACCCACTACAGAAACTTCCGCCTCTTCTGAGTAGGGAGGGATTTTTAAATCCATACTATCACCTTATACCTTCGACTACAACTTTTAAGTTTGCTGAAATTTCTTGGAATAGTTTAACTTCTACTGTATGGATTCCTTCTGTCTTTATATTTTCTGGTAGAACTATTTTTCTCTTGTCCATATTTTCGCCAAATGATTTCTTCATTTCATCTGCAATATTTTGAGAAGTTATAGCTCCAAATAATCTTCCGTTATCTCCAGCTTTTACCTTTAGAACTAGCTTTTCAGATTCAAGTCTCTTCTTAAGTACCTTGGCATTTTCTCTATTTTGATTTTCTTCTGCCTTTAGTCTTTTTTGTTCTTCCTTCCACATAGCTAGATTTTCTTCAGTAGCTTCTATGGCTATCTTCTTTGGTAATAAAAAGTTCCTTGCATATCCGTCTTTTGCATCGGTAAGGGTTCCAGCTTTTCCTAAATTTTTATCATCTTTTAAAAGAATTATTTTCATTTTTCCACCTCATCTAAATATTTTTCAACTGCATCTACAAGTATACTTTCTGCTTCGTCTATATTATCTGTATCTATCTGTGCTCCAGCCATGTTTAGATGGCCACCTCCGCCCACTTTTTCAAGGACAAGTTGTACAGAGAAATCTCCCCTTGATCTTCCTGATATGTGGACTTTTCCATTTTTGTGGGTGAGCACAAAACTTGCTTCGATTCCATTTATTCCTAGGAGTTCGTCCGCCGCTTGAGCAGCTATTAAAACTGAGTTTTCAGAATCCCTATCAAGCCTTGATATGGCGATATTATTGTGAATAATTCTTGTTCCATGGACAACTTCTGCCTTTGAAACCAATGTATCAAGATCATTTTTAAATAGAGATTGTACTCTGAACATATCCGCTCCAGCTCTTTTTAAGATTGAGGCTGCTTCAAATGTCCTAACTCCTGTTTGGAATGTAAAGTTTTTAGTATCTACAACTATCCCACTCATTATCGCATCCGCTTCAAAGTGTGATAGATTTAAGCTGTCACTCATGTAGGCTAAGATTTCTGTTACAAGCTCACAAGTTGAAGATGAATATGGTTCTATATAGGTTAGAACCGGCGCTTCAACGAATTCCTTAGATCTTCTGTGGTGATCTATGACTACTATTTGATCTGTCATCTCTGTAAGTTCTGGTAGTTCTGTCATAGATGGTCTGTGATTATCCACCATTATTAGAAGTGAGTGACGATTTATTTTAGCTAGAGCTGTATCGTGATTAATAATATGTTTAGCGAGCTCTGGCGCTTCTTCTTTAAGTCTGGTTAAGAGATTTTCAATAGAAGGATTAGATTCTGATAGGACTATGAATCCATTCTTATTTCTATTGGTAACTGCACGAAGTACTCCGATTGCTGCACCGATTGCATCCATGTCCGGATTGGCATGACCCATTATAAATATGTCGTCTGTTGCATCGATAAGCTGTCTTAGAGCAATACCTATTACCCTCGCCTTTACCTTGTTTCTCTTTTCAACCGCCTTCGAACGACCTCCGAAAAATTCGTAGGAATCATCCACCTTTACTACAGCTTGGTCTCCACCACGACCTAGAGAAATATCTAGAGCGGTTTCAGCTTCATTGTAGGCTTCTTTTAGATTTCTAACTGGACTTGAAACTCCTATTGAAAGGGTAACAGGGATGGAATTTCCTCTTTTGAGTTCACGAAGATCGTCTAAAAGATCGAATTTTCTATCGAGAATTTGAGTAAATCCAAAGTGGGAAACTACTACCACATAGGTTTCGTCATCCACCTTTGCAATGAGTCCGTCTAGCTCATCGAAGTAGTTTCTAATAATCGAGTCTATCTCTGCAAGAAGTATAGGTCTTTCGTTTTGCAAAGTAGCATCCATAACTTCGTCATAGTTATCTATCTCAACCTTTAGAACCATAGGATTTGTATCCTTAATAATCTTTTCAAGCTCTGCAGTGGCGGAATTGTCCACCATAAAAAATACCTTGATAGATTTTCTATCGTTTTCTTGAGATTTAACTTCCGATGAGTTGGTAAAAATCATGTAGTCAGTGTCTTTAAACTTCATCTCAAAGTTTACAAATTCGCTCTCTGAATCCACAAAAATCTCAGGCATAAGATTTTTTATATCCTCTCCCATCACCTCTTCTTCAAAAAGATTTCTATAAAGGGAGTTATACCAAAGTATGGTTCCATTTTCATCAGTAATTACCAGTGGGAAAGGCATGTTAAAGATAGCCTTTTTGGTAATAGAGTCAAAATCTTGGGATATAGCTTCTATATATTTTTTCGATGCATCATTCTTATCCTTTATCTTTGTATATGCTACAAAGAGAATATAGAGAAATACTAGGAATAATATTCCTCCGACAATTGGCTTAAAGTAGAAAGAAACACCGATTGCTACTAAAGAAAATAATATTACAAGTTTAAAATCATCTAGATTAAAATATTTATCATTCATTAAATTTCGGTAACCTCCTAACATTTACCAATGAGTCTATAAATCCTATAGCAACTGCTATAATCTGAGTCCAACCAAATAATGCCATGGATAGCACTACAAATCCTTGTATAAATCCACCCATCTTAATTTTATTCATATAGAACTTAATCACACTTATTCCTTGGATAAACATAGAAAAAATTAAAATCGCCTTTATGTTAAAATTTAGGGTGTCCATATCTTTTAAAATATATTCCAAAATTAATATCACAACAACCATTATCTGTGTATATGACCAAGGCATTCTAAAACATATAAATGGCGGAGTAAATTGTACTGCCCTTCCATTGGTGATGATTGTCCTAGCAGACTTGGTATAGGTGATGTAGGATAGCATCATTGCGATGATAACCATTATAGAAGGCATAAGTCTTACACTACTTCTAAAATTAAGTATGAGGTTTGCCTTCATAGCATTGAACTGTGCACTGTTAAGTCCAGCATTTCGAAGAATCTCTTCTGCGTTTTGTATATAATTATTTACACTCTCTTCAGATAGAAGAGTATCGCCGGTTATGCCCATAGCATACATGATTATGATTCCAGCCACAAATGTAATCGCACCTCCTGCGATGATTGCGTAGTGACTAGGGACTCTCATTGTCATCATGTAGTGAAGAACAAGTATAAGCGGTGCACAAATAGTAAGTAGAAATACTCCCATCATAGGACTTAGAAGTCCGACTCCAACACATACCATAAGGAAAAATAACATAGATTTTATGATCGAATCTTCATAAGCGAAAGTCAAAAATCTATGAGGTATAAAAAATATTGTTGGAGGAAATATTACTGAAAGTATACCTAGACTAAGTCCTTGTAAAAAAAGTATTAAAGTTTTGTTTGTCTTATTCATAATAATCTCCAAGTATAATTTTATCATAAAACAGATAATAATTAAATTTACAAATTATACCAAGTAAGATAGCAATTAAAAAACGCCTTGGAAATCCAAAGCGTAAATGATTATTCGTAGGTAAATCCATAACCTTCTACTTCCGTTACATTGGAAACATACATAAATGCTTCTTTGTCAGTCTTTCTTATAAATTCTTTTAATTTAACGTAGTCCTTCTTATCAACCACAGTTACGATTATAGTTCTAGCATCTCCTTTGTATCCACCTTTCGCATCATAAAGAGTAGAGCCTCTGTAAAGGTCCACAAGGATGAACTGATTGATCTCTTCAATCTTATTCGTAATAATGGTTATGTGGTACTTGGTGTCAAAACCTGCAATCATCTTGTCTATAACTGTACTATTTATAATTGCTCCAAGAAGGGCGTACATACCAAGCTTAGGTCCATATAGAAGAGTAGCAAGTAGTGTAACCACACCATCACTCATGATAAGACCTTGACCAAAGGAAAATCTCGTATATGTCTCAACAATCTTAGCCACAATATCAGTACCACCAGTGCTTGCACCTTGGTTAACAACGATACCGATACCTATAGCCTGGATAAAAATTCCGAAAATTAAATTAATAAAAATATCTCCCTCAACTAATGATTGGTTAAGTGGAACTACAACCTCTAATAACCATAGGAAAACCCCAAGAGATATAGAAGCGTAAACGGTATAAAAACCAAAGTCCGCACCTATAAAAATAAATCCGATTACCACCAATATAGTATTAAGGGCGGTCAATATGTATGGTACTGGTATGAATGGAAATAAGTGGTTAATTTCTATTGAAAGACCAGAAGTTCCACCAACTGCCAAAGAGTTTGGAACCAAGAAAAAATGTAATCCTACCGCAACAAGAATTACACCTATGTTTACAAATAAAAATCTTTTAATATTAAAACTTGATTTCAAGTAAAATCACCTCACATCAATTATAGCAAATTAAATAATTCCCTACAATGATTAAGTTTTTAAGAGTTTTGTTTGAAAAATAGTAAGACTCGTGATAAAATAACTATGACCTTATTTAGAGGCAGAAGAGTGAATGGGCACGTTGACACTGCCAGCAACCTTTAAAAGGTGCTAAATCCTACGGGTGACCGAAAGATAAGGAGCCTTAAGCTTCCTTTTTGGGGCTTTTTTTAAATTAGTAAGGTTAATATTAATATAGAGGTGAATTATGAGTAAAAAATGGCTTTTTACATCAGAATCAGTAACAGAAGGACATCCTGACAAAGTATGCGACCAAATCTCCGATGCAATCCTAGACGCAATCCTTGCAGAAGATAAAAACGCAAGAGTTGCCTGCGAAACCATGGCATCCACAGGAATGGTAATAATAACAGGAGAAATATCTACAGAAACATATGTAGATTTTACACAAATCGTAAGAGATACCCTAAAAGAAATCGGGTACGACAGAGCAAAGTACGGATTCGATTCAGAAACTTGCGCAGTGCTATCAGCAATCAAAGAACAATCCCCAGACATTGCAATGGGAGTAGACAGATCAGAAGATCAAGATGACCTAGACAGACTAGGAGCAGGAGACCAAGGACTAATGTTCGGATTTGCCTGCGACGAAACAGAAGAGCTAATGCCACTACCAATATCACTAGCTCACAAACTATCCAAGAAACTTGCAGAAATAAGACACAATGGAACACTAGAATACCTAAGACCAGATGGTAAGACCCAAGTGAGTGTAGAATACGAAGACAACGTACCAAAGAGAATCCACAACATAGTAATCTCTACGCAACACTCACCAGAAGTAGACCTAGAAACCATAAGACGCGACATGATAGAAAAGGTAATAAAACCAGTAGTGGACGAAAAACTAATCACAGAAGACACAGAAATCTTCGTAAACCCAACAGGAAGGTTCGTAATCGGTGGACCAATGGGAGACGCAGGACTAACAGGTAGAAAAATAATCGTAGACACCTACGGCGGATATGCAAGACACGGCGGTGGAGCATTCTCAGGAAAAGACCCAACAAAAGTAGATAGATCCGCATGTTACTACGCAAGATACATCGCGAAAAACGTAGTAGCATCAGGACTAGCAAAGAAATGTGAAATAGGACTAAGCTACGCAATAGGAGTAGCAAAACCAACATCAATCATGATAGACACATTTGGCACAGGAGTCTTCGATGACAATAAACTAGAAGAGATAATACTAAAGCACTTCGACCCAAGACCAGCAGCCATCATAAAAGAACTAGATCTACTCCGTCCAATCTACAAACAAACCGCAAGCTACGGACATTTCGGAAGAGAAGAACTAGATCTACCATGGGAAAAGACAGATAAAGCCGAAGAATTGAAAAAATATTTAAAATAATTAAATTAATTGAAAAATTAAGGTTGTCCTAGGACAGCCTTTTTTTGTGGGAAAATTCACGAATAACGATATGAAATTTGAGTTTTGGCTAGAGCTTCAAAGCTCTATTTAGATAACCCTAAGGAAGACAGTCACCCTGAGAGGCAGTCGAGTTCTGCAAATCAGAATTCATTTCGTTTGTCTTCTTTGGAACTCTTTGCGCGAGACCTGCTGCGAAATCGTAGATTTCTGCTAGGGCTTCGAACGGGTATAACCTTGGCGAGGTCAAGCATAGATGATTTTTTTGTAGCGGAAGCTATTAGCTTCCATAAGCCTTGACATTAAATTTTCTTAACTTAGCCGTAAGGCGTAATTGTACCAGTACATATTATTCACACCCCTAGCGGAAGCATCTTGCTTCCACAGCCGAAGGCTACTGTAAACTTTGCAAATAATTAACAATCATCGAGCATCATCCCTCCCAACTTGTCATCCTGAGCGGAAAAGGCGTTAGCCTTTGAAGTCGAAGGATCTGACCCGTATTTAACCTATTTTATGCAAAACTTTTAAAAAATATAAATAAATATCCAATACATAACCTAAACCTATTCTTTCTTCTTCAAATTTTCTTTTACGAGGGAGAGGGAGGAAATTAACGTCTCGCCGACAAAACCTACGGTTTTGCGAACGAGACTCGCAGTTTCCTCCCTTCTCCCTCGAGCTCCCTCTGCCCACCTCGCATTATCAGGGAAGTGATTTTCACATTTCGGCTAAAATTTGGGAACTCGCTACGCTCAGACACCCAAATTTTT
>QWCH01000490.1_pt1 | contig 70890 bp, 53 predicted proteins | sample 1972671 | NCBI WGS metagenome assembly QWCH01 (sample SAMN09866713, study PRJNA288562) | Human gut metagenome isolate term3_stool, whole genome shotgun sequencing... | isolation source: gut | host: Homo sapiens | place: USA: California
TTGACCCGGCACTTCATCGCTCTGAAGGTTGACTTCGTGCTATATGAAGTCCGACTTCAGGGCAACAAAGTTCCGGATCAGAGCGATAAAGTCCCTCTTCGCGGAAGTGAGGTCCCGGATCATAGGGAAAAGCCCCTTTTTGACAGCTGAAAAGTAGATTAACATTTGTTTGGTTTCGGATGTCTTTTGGATCTGAAAAAAGCGTTTTATACAATAAGCCCCCCCAGATAGTTGAAAGTTAAGAGTTGAAAGTTGAAAGTTACAAGGGATCATCCCCCTTTGTTTTTAACAGAAAGTCGTTATGTATTTTGCCGGAAATGCCGGTTTTGACGCCATTTACATCCGCATCCGGAAGGTATTGAGACCCGGGTCCCGACCGTACCGAGACCCGGATCTCAAGAAACACGAGCAGTTACTTTATTGAAATTCAGCGATATACATCATGGAAAAAGATAATAGCATTTATGATAGTATGATAGTATGATAGTATGATAGTTGAAAATCCTGCTATCATACCTACTATCATTCGATGTATGCATTGATATTCATTATGTATTGAGGGACGAATGATAGTATGACAGTATAATTTGAAAATGAATATATTATTTTAGCGTCCACGGGCCTCGATTAACGCAGGGAAGTTTCGCTTCTAAGAAAAAGTGAACCATAAATGATGATTCAATCTTGCCAAATAATGAATTTATTTATCCCCAATGATTATCGGGTGAGCCCAGATTTACTCTGCAATTATTACTTATTGCGTTGTTGCCATTGCAGAAAAAGAATCACAACTGAAGATTTCTACTTACGATGTTTTACGTATACTGAGTGTTGGATTATTAGATAAGAAACCTTTTAGAGAATTATTCGAAAAAACAGAAGTTGGGTGCCAAATTGACACCCAGCTAAATCTTAATTTTTTTAGTGGACACGTGTGGGTTTGGAACCCGCCCCTACGATGCCGTTATCCTCTCACTGCAAATCTGCATTTACAGGTTCACTTTTTCTTATCATTGGCATATTGGTTCATTATTTCTTACTACTGAACACATCTACAATTTTCCCCGGACCCTCTTCCAATACGAATCGACAGAACTTTTCACCTCCTTATGCAGGATCAGGATGCCGATCAGATTAGGCAGTGTCATCAAGGCAACCGTCACACCTGAAAAGGCCCAGACGATAGTCGTATCAGTGAAGGAGGCTAAGAAAAAGCCGGCCACATAGATAATATGATAGGCACGGACATATTTACTTCCCCACAAATACGTGACAGCCCGGTCACCATAATAAGACCAGGCGACAGCCGTTGTAAAAGCAAACAATAACAGGGAGAAAGGAATGATATATTGCCCCCAGTCACCCAAAAAACCTTTCTTAAAGGCTTCTGTAGAAAGAGGAGCCGAATGAAGCAGGGATTTTCCGGTCAGGTACACCTGCTTATCTTTCAGTACGGGTAACGTCACATTTCCGTTCTGCACGGCTAAACTTCCCGTATAGGATTCTTTGCCGGACTTCACCCGCACATCCTCGGCAAAAGAGCGGGCATGGAGAATCGTGATTCCGGTTGTCAGAATCTTACCGTCTTCCACTTGCAACGTACCGGTGAAAAGCGGCAACGGTTGTTTGCCGAGGATATGTCCGGAGACAAGCGCTTTCTGCTCCGGTATCTTTTCCTGATAAGTCCCGGACAGGACAACAGTATCCGCCTGCTGGAATTGGTTATCATATTTCTCCATCCAGGCCCCCGACGAAATCAGGACTAATCCGGTTATCAAACAAATAACGATCGTATCGATAAACGGCTCCAGTAAGGCAACCATTCCTTCCGACACAGGTTCTTCGGCTTTGGCTGCCGCATGAGCGATAGGCGCCGACCCCTGCCCCGCCTCGTTGGAGAACAATCCCCGGTTTACTCCCCGGTTAAAAGCCCAGACGACCGTAGCCCCCAAAAAGCCTCCGGAAGCGGCTGTCCCGCTGAATATATTACCGAACACAGCGCCAAAAGCCGGCAAAATATTATCATAATTATAAGCCAACACACTGACTGCTCCCATTATATACAGAACCGACATAAAAGGAATCAACCTTTCCGAAACCAACGCAATGCGCTTGATCCCTCCGATCACGATCAATGCCAGCAAAACAGCAAGAATAGCGCCCGTAATATAATGCCGGATTCCAAAAGAGGAAAACATCGCGTTGGAAATACTGTTTATCTGGGGCAGGCATCCTGTTCCGAACGAAGAGAAAATCGTAGCCACGGCAAACAAGGCTGCCAGCCAAGGCATATGCAGGCGATGCTTCATATAATACATCGGTCCTCCCGAAATCGTCCCGTCTTCCGTTTGCTCCCTGTATTTATGGGAAAGCGTCACTTCCACCATCTTTGTCGTCATACCTAAAAAAGCCGTCATCAGCATCCAGAACAAAGCCGAAGGGCCTCCCAGATGGATCGCCAGGGCGACACCTGCAATATTACCGGTCCCTACCGTACCGGACAAAGCGGTCGACAAGGCCTGGAAGTGCGATGTATCGCCTATATCGTGCTTGTTGTCGTATTTCCCGCTGACAACCTTTAGGGCATGCCGGAAAAAACGGACCTGCGGGAATCTCAGATAAACCGTAAAAAACAGACCGGTTCCCAACAGAAGAAAAACAAACCATTGCGAACCGCCAAAGTGGGAATCGATAAGGGAAAGTATATTATTCAGTTCCTGCATAACAAATTTGATTAGATAGTATTAGTGTCTGCAAGATACGGATTAATACGCAAAAAGCAACTTTCTGTTAATAAAAAGTTGCTTTTAGTGACAAAACAAATAATCTACTTTATACCTGCGACACCTTTTGGATGATGCCGATAAACTCGTCGTTCGTCATTTGGATATCCGGTTCTTTGTAGTTCACATAGTCTTCAAAATAATCGCTGGCAATATCCGCCACGATCTCCGAACCTTCCAGCCCGAAAGAATCCACCAGTTTCTCCACCTTACTGCGAATCCGGCGGATCACCTGCAGGCGGTCTTCATAACGGTCCGGCTTCTCCTGATCCGTCACATGCTCATTGCGCGCTATCAGATAAACCGCCGTATAAAACTTATCCACATCCCCGAATACAGGCGCGAACAACACTTTCTTTTCTTCCGGCAATGCAGCCAGTGTTTCCTGAATTTTTGTCATGATCGTACTTATTCTAATTTGTTAGCGAAGATAGCACATTCCGGTCATAGAAAACCTCTATCACGCGATAAATAATATGCATTTCATTCCATGAACAAATATCAGACAGGGAATGTTAGAATAGTAGAAACAACATAAAACAAATAGAACATGCTAACATTCTGTCTCAGCTTATTATTGTTGACAACAAATAATAGTAATAGTCTAATAACAAATAAAAAAGATAAAGTTATGAAATTTGAATTAATTCAGTTACCCTATGCAGCCGACGCGCTGGAACCGGTTATAAGTAAAGAAACCATCGAGTTTCATCATGGCAAGCATTTACAGGCTTATGTAAATAATCTGAACAACCTGATCGAAGGAACCAAGTTCGAAAACGAAACTTTGGAACAGATCGTGGCAGAATCCGACGGCGCCATCTTTAACAATGCCGGACAGACACTCAATCACAATCTCTATTTCACCCAGTTCTCTCCCTATGGCGGAGGCAGACCGACAGGCGCACTCGCAAAAGCGATCGACGAGACATGGGGTTCATTTGAGAATTTCCAGAAAGAATTTGTCGCTGCCGGAACAGGCTTGTTCGGCTCCGGATGGGTGTGGCTGGCAAAAGATAAAGACGGAAAACTGTCCATTACCAAAGAGGCGAACGGCAGCAATCCGGTTGCCCACGGCTTGAAACCGATTTTAGGATTCGATGTCTGGGAACATGCTTACTATCTGGATTACCGGAATCGCCGTCCCGACCATTTGAACGCATTGTGGAAAATCATCGATTGGGATGCCGTTGCCAAAAGATATTGAAAGGAGAACAGAAAATGAAAGTAACAGAATTGACAAAAGCGGATTTCCTGAAGAAAGTAGCTAACTACGAAGCCAGCCCGGACAAATGGGTGTACGAGGGAGACAAACCCTGTATCGTGGACTTCTATGCCACCTGGTGCGGCCCTTGTAAGATGGTTGCCCCAATCCTGGAAGAGTTAGCAGACGAATATGCCGGAAAAATCGATTTCTACAAAGTCGATACGGAAAAAGAGGAAGAGCTCGCCGCTTCTTTTGGCATCCGGAGCATTCCTTCCCTTCTTTTTTGCCCGATGGGCGAAACGCCGCAGATGGCAAAAGGCGCAATGGGAAAAGCTGATTTCAAAAGAGCTATAGATGAGCTACTTTTGAAGAAATAAAGGACAATATCCTACTCTAAATAAATGATACTCTCCGAGGCCTGTTCAAGGATTCGGAGAGTTTTTTATGAAAAATATTTCACATTATCCCTCCAAACTATTGCACAATTAAAAATAATGCCTACCTTTGCACCCGCAATCGAGAGAGATTGATTATTAAAAGAAGAATGCCTCTTTAGCTCAGTTGGCCAGAGCACGTGATTTGTAATCTCGGGGTCGTTGGTTCGAATCCGACAAGAGGCTCAAAATCTTGGGCAGTTACCAGAGTGGCCAAATGGGGCTGACTGTAACTCAGCTGTCTTTCGACTTCGGTGGTTCGAATCCATCACTGCCCACAAAAAAGACCTGGAAGAATATCTTTCAGGTCTTTTTTGTTTTCACTTCACCCGGATTATCCTAATCCATATGGAAAATTTCCTGCAGGGAAATAGATACCGGAGAGTTATCCGGATTTACATCCAAAAGATCGGACATATAGTCCCACCATTTTTGCACAATCAGATTATCCCCCATATCCTGGGAAGACGCCTCCCCTTTTACCTTTTGGCAAGCAAATAAAACATTGGTCTCTTTATCCCAATAAATGGAATAGTCACAAACTCCATTATCAGAAAGCATCTTTTTCAGTTCCGGCCAGATGGCAATATGGCGTCTTTGATATTCTTCCTCACATCCCGGCTTCAAATACATCTTAAAAGCTTCTCGTTTCATTGTCTTTCAATTTAGTCCTTATTCTTTGATGAGGCAAAAGTAGATATATTCAAACGAACACAATCTGGATAATTGTGCATATACTTTAAAAATTTGATACAGATAACAACAAAAAAAGCCATCCCCTGTTCATGGAGATGGCCTCTTGCCAACTAAAAATAATCTTTAGTCAAACATATGTCTGAATTTATCGAAAATCTTTTCCTTTACAGACTTCTTAGGCTGGAAGTTTGGAGAGTTTTCCAGACCGTTCATGATATCCTTTTCCGAAGGAGACAATGTCTCAGGGATATAAACGCTCACATTCACAAGCAAGTCACCCGTGCCATAGCTATTGACGGAAGGAAGCCCCTTATTACGCAAACGAAGCACCTTACCCGGCTGTGTTCCCGGCTCGATCTTGACTTTCGCCTTCCCGTCGATAGTCGGAACCTCCACCGTGCCGCCCAGAGCAGCCTGGGGCACACTCAAAAGCAGGTTATACAGCAGGTCGTTTTCATCGCGTATCAATTCAGGATGCGGCTCCTCTTCGACCAAAATCAGCAAATCACCGTTGATACCGCCGTGACGGGCTGCATTTCCTTTTCCACTCATGGAAAGTTGCATGCCTTCTGCGACACCGGCTGGAATATTGATCGTGATCACTTCTTCATCGCGAACAATTCCCTCACCATTACATTCGCTACACTTCTTGGTGATGATCTTGCCTTCGCCACCACAGGTCGGACATGTTGTCTGCGTCTGCATCTGTCCCAGGATCGTATTGGCGATACGCGTGACAACGCCGCTGCCGTGACAAGTCTCGCAAGTTTTAGAACTATGGTCGTCCTCCGCACCACTGCCATGGCATTTGGAACACGTGACATATTTCTTCACCTTGATCTTCTTCTCCACGCCACCGGCTATTTCTTTCAGGTTCAGCTTCACTTTCACACGCAGATCGGAACCCCGGTTCACACGACGCCCGCCACGCGAACCGCCGCCAAAGCCGCTGAAACCGCCAAAGCCACCGAAATGTCCGCCAAAGATGTCGCCAAACTGGGAGAATATATCATCCATAGACATTCCGCCTCCGAAGCCACCGCCCTGTGAAGCGCCTCCTACTCCAGCATGGCCGAACTGATCGTACCGCTGCCGTTTTTGCGGATCGCTCAGTACATCATACGCTTCGGCTGCTTCCTTAAAGTTTTCCTCAGCCTGCTTATCACCCGGGTTCTTGTCCGGATGGAACTGAATAGCCTTTTTCCGGTAGGCTTTCTTTATCTCTTCTGTCGAGGCATTCTTCTCGACGCCCAGCACTTCATAATAATCTCTTTTAGCCATCTTTGTATCTGTCTGTTGTTATTTGCTTATTATCCTGCCATCTTACTCCCCGACAACCACTTTTGCATGACGGATCACTTTGTCATTCAAGGTGTAACCGGTTTGTACGCAATCCAGCACCTTTCCTTTCATATCGGGTTCCGGAGCCGGGATCATGGCAACAGCCTCAGATGTCTCAGCATCAAAAGGCTCACCAACCGTCTCGATCGGCTTTACATTCTGCTGGGACAGGTAAGACATGAATTTAGAATAGATAAGTTCCACGCCTTCGGTAACAGCCTTTATATCTTCAGCTGTACGGATGTTCTGCAAGGCACGTTCAAAATCATCGACAACAGGAAGCAGATGAGTCAATGCGCTTTCGCCGCCATTCTTAATCAGCTCGGACTTTTCACGCAATGTACGTTTACGATAGTTGTCAAACTCAGCCATCAGGCGCAAATGAGAATCGTTCAGCTCATTATACTTCTTCTTGAGTTCTTCCAATTCTCCCTGTCCGTCACATTCGTCCGTCACATTGTCAGATGCAGCATTTTCGTCTGCCGCATTTACCTGTTCTTCCTGCAAATTTGTCGCATCATCAACACCCTGGCGTTCTTTTTTGTCAGCAGTTTCTTTCTTACTATTAAAATTCATCTTATTCATAACCAATTATATATTTTCATTACTATCTAATTATCAATAAGATACCATACACATATCACACCATACATATATATGCCGGCATTATTCTTGTCGGTATCATTCACCAATATAACATCAAATATGCTGCCAACTGTTCTTACAGAACGAAAATATCTTTACCTTTGTGTAGTAAATGATGATTTTATTGTCACATACAATATAGATTAATAAAACAATAGGAATTAATTATGAAGAGAGCGATTTTGTCAGTCTTACTGCTATTTGCATTTCTTACCGGTTTTGCTCAAAACCGGAATATCTGTCGGTTAGGCATCACATACGATATCAGTCAAAGCGATCATTGGGGTAAAAACAGGCCTGTTATTACCAGTATCATTCCTTATTCCCCGGCGGAACTTGCCGGAGTGAAGACTAATGATATCATCATGGCCATCGACGGCGTCCAGACGTTGGATATCTCGCCCGAGGAAATAGAAGAGATGTTGAACCCGGCCGGAAAAAATGAGGTGCTGCTCACTATCGGTAACCTGTCGAACCCTTCCAAACAGGTCATGGTCAAAAAAGAATGCAAAAAAAGCAATGCCATCACGGAAGAACAACTGGCGACCGCTTTTTCCATGTACAGCTTGGAGACAACCAGCGAACGCGAATTTGTCTGCCCGTTCAAGACGACAGTCACAGCCGATCCGGTCGATTTCGGAAAATTCAAGACTTTCGCATTCTCTGCCATAGACGAGAACAACAGCAAGCTGGAAACAGCCATCAACGAAAGCATTGAAAAGGAACTGACTAAAAAAGGGATGACAGTCGACGTGGACAGACCCGACATTCTGGTACAGACATTCTATTTCTTTGACAAGAATCCGAACTACAAAGGAGCAAACAAAATACTGATTGAAAAAGAGCCCGTGTATCGTTACAACTTCCTCCAAAGCAAAATGGAAATATTCCCGTTCCTGAATCCGACAGCTGCAGAAACAGAGGCGGAATACCTGCTTCAGTTCGGTTTCCGCCTGATCGACCAGCGGGATGTGCCGGGCCGGATACTTTGGGAGTGTGAAGCAAACGAGTTGTTGGAAGATTCATACCGCCTGGACGAATATGCCCGTATCCATGCGCCGTTGATGTGTATGCAATATCCGTACACCAAGTACCGCCGCAATGTGCCGTTCAAAGTCAACCAGAAGACATACAACTATACAGGTTTGAGCTATGACATCGACCGTATGGAACTGGTTACCGATGTCGACAAGAACTCTCCGGCCTATGCTGCTGGCTTGCGCCCGCGCGACGTTGTGGAAAAGATCAACAACCACAAGATGGATAACACGACGGAAGAGTTCTCCGCCGCTTATAAAGGATTTATCACCAACACGATGAAATACCGCGATCCGAAAACCCGGTTTACGGATGCCAACGGATTTAAACGCTGTATGTTCTGGGATACATTCAAATACTCGCAGGTGGCCGATGCGATCCAGAAATCCGGAAACAAAGCCGCCTATTCTTACTTATATTATTACGCCCCTTATATCAACCCGTCAGGCAACAACGCCTGCACGTTCGATATCAAGCGGGGGAAGAACAAAATGGAAATCATCGTCCGTCCAACCATTCGCCGGTCTGTGACGGTCGAAGTAAAATAAAGCATTTACAAGAACGTGATATACCCACAAAACTTCGAACAGAAAACGGGCTTCGATAAAGTCCGCCGCTTAATTTCAGAAAAATGTTTAAGTCCGCTCGGAGAAGAGCGGGTGGCGGAGATGGGATTCTCCGCCGACTTTCAAACCGTAACCGAACGCTTGGAACAGACTGACGAGTTTGTCCGCATCCTGCATGGAGAAGACGAGTTTCCCGCCAGTTACTTCTTCGATGTGCGCTATTCGCTGAAGCGGATACGCCCGGAAGGAACTTGGCTGGATGAAAAAGAGTTGTTCGACCTGAAACGGTCGCTCCAGACTATCAACGACATCATCCGTTTCTTCCGTCCCTCCATGGAAGAGGGGGAAGAGATCAAATATCCCGCCCTGACAGCTCTCGCCGGTGATATTATGGTGTTCCCGCAACTGATCGGAAAGATAGATGCCATCCTCGATAAATTCGGGCGCGTAAAAGACAACGCCTCCCCCACGCTGGCACAAATACGGAAAGAGATATCCGCCACGATGAGCGGTATCTCGCGCAGCTTGCAATCGATCCTGCGCGCCGCCCAGTCAGACGGGGTTGTCGACAAAGATGTGACGCCGACCATGCGCGACGGCCGCCTGATGATTCCGGTCGCTCCTGCCTTCAAACGGAAAATCAAAGGGATCGTGCACGACGAATCGGCCAGCGGAAAAACAGTCTTTATCGAACCGGAAGTCGTGGTGGAAGCAAACAATCGTATCCGGGAACTGGAAGGCGACGAACGCCGGGAGATCATGAAAATATTAACGGAGTTCACCAATTTCGTGCGTCCGTCAGTGCCCGACATCCTCCAATCGTACGAGTTCTTAGCCGAGATCGACTTTATCCGCGCCAAAGCCCTGTTTGCCGAACAGGTAAACGGGATCAAGCCGGTTGTCGAAAACAAGCAACAAGTAGACTGGATCCGCGCCTCGCATCCCCTGCTCTACCTCTCGCTGCAAAAACAAAACAAACAGGTCGTCCCACTGGACATCATGCTGGAAGAGAACAAGCGGCTGCTTATCATTTCCGGTCCGAACGCAGGCGGAAAATCAGTCTGCCTGAAAACAGTCGGACTGCTGCAATACATGCTGCAATGCGGGCTGCTTATCCCGGTATATGAAAGTTCGAAAACAGGCCTGTTCGACAACCTGTTTATCGATATCGGCGACGAACAAAGCATCGAAAACGACCTGAGCACATACAGTTCCCACCTGACGAACATGAAGTTCTTCGTGAAGAATTGCAACAGCAAGACGCTGATCCTGATCGATGAGTTCGGCAGCGGCACGGAACCGCAGATCGGTGGAGCCATTGCCGAGGCCCTGCTGGACCGTTTCAACCGGAACCACAGCTATGGCGTCATCACAACCCATTACCAGAATCTGAAGCATTTCGCGGAAGATACGGAAGGGATCGTCAACGGAGCCATGCTCTACGACCGCCACCTGATGCAGCCCCTGTTCAAGCTGTCGATCGGAAACCCGGGCAGTTCTTTCGCTGTCGAAATAGCCCGGAAAATCGGTCTGCCGGAAGATGTCATTGCCGACGCATCCGCCAATGTAGGTTCCGACTATATCAATATGGACAAATACCTCCAGGATATCGTGCGCGACAAACGCTATTGGGAAAGCAAACGGCAGAACATCCGCCAGCAAGAGAAAAAACTGGAAGATATCACCGCCCGCTACGAGCAGGACCTCGAAGCCGTAAACAAACAACGGAAAGAGATCATGCGGACTGCCAAGGAAGAAGCACAGCGCATCCTCGCCGAAGCCAATGCCAAGATAGAAAATACGATCCGCGAGATCAAAGAGGCCCAAGCGGAAAAAGAGCAGACCAAGCTGGCCCGCAAAGCACTGGAAGAGTTCAAAGCATCCGTGATAGCCGCCGAAGAGGAAGACGACAAAATCGCCCGCAAAATGGCCAAACTGCAGGAGCGCAAAGAGCGTAAGAAGCAAAAGCAGAACACGCCGGCATCCAAGCAGACCTTCAACCGCGATATCATAGAAGTGGGCGACAATGTCCGCCTCAAAGGACAAATATCTGCCGGGACAGTTATGGAACTGCAAGGCAAACAGGCTGTCGTAGCCTTCGGCATGATCAAAAGCACCGTCAAACTGGATCAACTGGAAAAGGTCAGCAAAGGCCAGATCAAGAAGGAAATCCAGAAAAGCATCTTTGTCAGTGTCCAGACAGCCGACGATATGCACGAAAAGAAATTGAACTTTAAGCAGGAGATCGATGTTAGAGGTATGAGGGGAGACGAAGCATTGCAGGCGGTGACCTATTTTGTCGACGACGCCATACAGGTCGGTGCGGCCCGCATACGTATCCTGCACGGGACAGGAACAGGCATCTTGCGCCAGTTGATACGCGACTACCTGCACTCCGTGCCCGGCGTCCGCCAGTATCACGACGAACATGTCCAGTTCGGAGGTGCCGGCATAACAGTCGTAGAACTCGAATAAAAAACATAAGGGTATGAGGCGAAAAGAATCCGTGCGCCTACACAGGCACAAGCATATTTCAAACCGGCACCTGGCCGAACGGTATTATTATGCAGGTGAACATGAAACAGTCACGAACATTCGCCTCACCCAATATAACGCCACCAACCTGCACACACGGAATCTCAGAACAGACGAAACATCATTCCGCAAATTGGCCGATGCAAACAGCATCAACTGGTTTCAAGTGAGCGGCCTGACCGATTCGGAAGCGATCACCCGCATGGTCAACGAGTTCGGAATGCATAACCTGGATGCCAAAGACATCCTGACGCCCCAACACGTGGTCAAAATAGAAGAATACGACAAGCACACGCTTATCATACTCAATTCTTCCTATTACAATGCCAATATGGAACTCAACTCCGAACATATCAGCCTGTTGATTACGGGAAATGTCGTGATCAGCTTTACGGAAAGCAATAATCCGGTGTTTGAAGACGCCTACAAAGCATTGGAATCCAATATGCTGAATATCCGGAAGAAAGGTAGCGGGCTGCTGTTGGCATTCCTGCTTAACACCATTATCGCCAACCTGGTGGAAGCGGCCTCCAAAGTGGAAGAGATGCTTGAAGACATCGAGGAAACCCTGCTCGACATCAAAAACGACCAGGGAAACATGGGGCAGTTGATCCAACAACACCGGAAAGAATATATGATTATCAGGAAAAACAGTCAGCCGTTGAAAGAACAGTTTGCCAAACTGCTACGTACCGAAAACGGGCTCATAAGCCCCGACATCCTGCCGATCTACAACGATCTGTCCGACCAATTGCTATTTGTTATCCAGACAACAGAGAGCTGCCGGGAAATTATCTCCTCTCTGGTCGACCTGTACATTTCCAATAACGACCTGCGCATGAATGCGATCATGAAACGCTTGACAATCGTTTCCACACTCTTCATTCCGCTCACATTCCTGGCAGGTATATGGGGTATGAATTTCAAGATTATGCCGGAGTTAGACTGGAGATACGGATATGGCATAGCCTGGTCGCTTATGCTGCTCACAGCAATTGTAACCTGGCTATACATGCGGAAAAAGGACTGGTTTTAGAGTCCGTAGTTCCGTTTGAACATATAATACGTATTTCTGGAGACATTAAAACGCTTGCAAATCTCAATCACGGTGTCTCCGCGTTCGAGCATGCTGATCACCTCCTCTTTATGCGCATCCAGGAAAGATTGTTTAGCGGCCGATCCTTTCGGACGTCCTAAAGGACCTCCCGTGTTCTTCTTGTGGGTCAAGGCCTCTTTTGTCCGGGTGGACATCAAACTATGTTCGATCTCGGTTACCAGATTGAAGACACTTCCCATAACCGGAAGATTTAAGGCGCCATCCAAGGCATACCGGTCTTTTATACTGTAGACCTGAACTCCTTTTTCCATGCAGCGGCTCATGATTGCCATGACCTCCGACAAAGTGCGTCCAAGGCGGGAAATGTCCAAAAATATCAGCGTATCCCCTTTTTGCATACGGTCTACAACCATATCGATATTACGTTCGTCTTCCTTTCCTTTACCGAAACCGATAGTGACATCCGTAACCCACTTATCGACATTCATCTGATGATCCGACGCAAAGCGTTTTATTTCATCTTTCTGTATTTCAAGATGTTCTTTGTTAGATGTTCCAACTCTCAAATAAGCTATTATCATATTTCCAGAAACTTAATAATTAAAAAACATAGAATCAATGTTTAATTTTCGGTGAAGATACGAAAAGTAATAATAGTACAATAGCTAAACTTTCCATTTTATTTCAAGAAAATGTTAGGAACCCTCTCTTTTCCACCACAAATCGAGTCGTATGCGAACAGTTATTCCACTAAAAATGACAGCCCGGACAAAATACCGGATAACCGGCGATTTATGACCCTTTCAATATCTTTCCAACTTCTATGAAATTCATATTTTTTCGTTAGCTTTGCAGTTTCAACCGTTAAATAACAATTCTCAGAAATGAAGCAGCACCTTAAACCGATCATGTTTGTCGGAACTTGTTCCGATGCAGGTAAAAGCGTTATCAATGCAGCATTTTGCCGCATATTCAAACAAGACGGATATCATCCGGCTCCATTCAAGGCGCAGAACATGTCGCTGAACTCCTACTCCACTCCCGAAGGCGGAGAAATGGGGCGTGCCCAGGTCGTACAGGCGGAAGCCTCGGGGATTGCCCCGCATACGGATATGAATCCGGTGCTGCTGAAACCGACGAACGATAAGAACTCGCAGGTCGTACTGAACGGACGTCCGGTCGGGAATATGTCGGCCAAGGACTATTTCGGTATGAAAAGCCAGAAGGAGAAACTGTTCGAAGAAGCGGTGAAAGCCTTCAAACGCCTGGAAAGCCGCTACAACCCGATCGTACTGGAAGGCGCCGGAAGCATTTCCGAACTGAACCTGCGCGACCGCGACATCACCAATATGCGGATGGCCATGCAGGCCGAAGCGGCCACTTTCCTCGTTGCCGACATAGACCGGGGCGGCGTTTTCGGCTCAGTCTACGGGACAATCGAACTGCTGAGACCGGAGGAACGAGCTTTGATGAAAGGTATTATTATCAACAAATTCCGGGGTGACTCCTTTCTGTTTGATGACGGCAGAAGGATAATCGAAGAGCTGACAGGTATCCCTGTGGTCGGTGTCATCCCCTGGTTTCGCGATATCAAGATCGAAGAAGAAGATTCGGTCGCCCTCGACATGAAGCACAACACATACCGGGATGGAAAAATCAACGTGGCGATTATCCTGTTGAAACGGATGTCCAATTTCACTGATTTCGATGTGCTCGATATGGACCCTCGTTTCAACGCCTATTACACAAACAACATCGACGAAATAGAAAAAGCGGACATCATCCTGCTACCCGGCTCCAAGAATACGCTTTCCGACCTGCAAAGCCTGCGGGCGAACGGCATAGCCGACGCAATCATACGCGCTCATAAAGCAGGCAAAAAGGTGATCGGAATCTGTGGAGGCTACCAGATGATGGGCGCACGGCTGGAAGACCCGGACGGGATCGAAGGCTCTCTGCCGGCTGTCCCCGGATTGGGGTTATTGCCGCAATGTACGGTCATCGAGCAAGAAAAAGTAACCCGGCAAAGCACATTCGCATTCCTGCTCGGAAAACATATAGAGACACACGGTCACCACGTAGAGACGCACGGCCGTGCGTCTCTACAACAACATTGTCGCGGCTATGAAATCCATATGGGACGAACCACCTTGCTCGGTGACGCACCCGAAAGCCCGGTGGCAATCCTCAGCGACGGACGGACGGACGGCTACTATCTGGACAATAGCTGTTGGGGCAGTTATATACATGGAATACTGGACAATCCGGAAGTGCTGGACAACCTGGCCGAAGGTTTCGACAAGACAGCCGAAAGCACACCATTCGATTATGCCGCCTTCAAGGAAGAACAATACGACAAGCTCGCTGCCTTAGTACGCGAACATGTCGATATGGAGTATATCTACCGGCAGTTACTTTAAACGGTCCACCCGGGCCACGTCATCCATTTTCACACAGACTGTGGCCCCCAACTGTTCAAGGTAAAGGAGCAGATGGTTCTTCTTGACCTTCTTCACCTTACCGGACACGTGCTTCATCGCCCCGCAAAGTATTTCCACCTCTTCGCCGGGACACAACGTATGGTTGGAGGCTTGCTCGAGAAACTCTTTTATGGCGTCGATCTCCCTTTGGCGCACGATGGCCGGTTTCCCGTTATAGTAGACAATACGGGCAACACCGTACACCCGGATCAAATTCCTTAACTCCGGATCGGTACAACGTACGAACAAATAAGAATTGAATAACGGGACCTCCACAATCTTGACGCGGTCCGACCAGACCCGGGGTGCACGATGAAGCGGAAGCCAGCACTCCACTCCCAACGCATCGATCCGTCCTTTCACCTGTTTTTCCGCACGCGGAGATGTATATAAAACATACCAATTAGTCTTATCTGCAACCTTCATGAACTCTTTTTTCTCTTTGATCCATACACAAAGATACAATAAATCCCCGACATAAGAATATATCCTCCAAATTCGCTTGAATCTCAATAAATATCTATAAATTTGCATTAATCAATGAATATGTCTGTTTCAAAATGAATACATACGAATACACACGAGAAGATCTGATAGAAGAAAACATCAGCTCCAGCAAAGTCTTGGTCAATACAATCGCATTGCGGAGAACGATCTCGGATGTCCTTACCCTTTTGCTTAGCGCCAATGACAATGCAGCCATTGACAACGCCTTATTATCCATTCTACGTTTTTTTGAAGTAGAGCGCGTATATATCGGTATTTTTGACGAAACTTGTTCCGTTGTCGACTTCACCCACGAAGTCACGTCCGACGGAATAATCTCCATGCGGGAAGATATTTTGCGGCAATTGACCGACGAGGATATTCCCTGGTGGATCGAACAAATTAAAACAGGAAAAGATATCATAATTTTCGATACGGCAAAAATGCCGGAAGAAGCGGCCACCGAACAACATATGTTGAAGCTGCAAGAAGTTCTTTCCCTCTTGGCATTACCGGTTTCCAGCGCAGGTAAAATCTGTGGATTCATCGGTCTGGACTCTGTCCGCCGGCACCGTACCTGGAATGCCCTCGACATTGAAAACCTGCGAATATTGGCAGATATCGTATCTATTGCCATTGAACGGGAACACGACAAGCATGTCATGGAACACTCGGCAAACCTGATGCTGAAAAGCGAAGTCAAATTCCGTATCATCTTCGAAAAGTTACCCTGGGGAGTCGAACTGTATGATGCCGACGGCACCATGCTCGACCTGAATGATGCCGATTTGGAGATATTCGGAACGACACGCGAGAATGTGATCGGCGTTAATATGTTCCAAAATCCGAACATCCCGGAATGGGTTAATCAGAAACTGAAAAAGGGAGAAGACGTGACCTTCACGCTGGACTACAACTTCCATATCGTCAGAGAAGAGGGGTATTACTCCACATCCATCGAAGACGAAACCAAGCATCTGCTGGTGAAAGGTGTCGCCTTAAAAGACATCCAAAACAAGATATTCGGATACCTGTATATAGTTTTCGACAACTCGGAGGACCACCATAAAACAGAACAGATCGAATACAACCTGATCAAACTGAGAACTGCCGTCGACACCGGCGAATCTTTCATCTGGGAATATGACACAGCCAAACAAACCTTTTCAGTGGATTTAAGCCTGAATAAAAACATAGACAAAAATTCTGCCCTTTCCTACCTGAAAAAGCATCAGCCCAGAACCCTGGAGGATTTTATCAGCACGCTTCATCCGGACGACATAGACAAGATTTACAACCGGAAACTCAAGCGCCTGATGAACGGAGAGATAGACAGCTATATTGCCATCTACCGGCGTATCTTGGGAGGAAAACAGTTTTGGCTCAACTCCAATGTCCGCGCCTACAAATTTAATGAAGACGGCACGCCCAGCAAGATCATCAGCTATACCTCCAACATCACCGAGCAGCGTGAAAAGGAAAACGAACTGATTCGCGTCAAGGAAGCCGACAAACTGAAATCGGCTTTTCTTGCCAATATGAGTCATGAAATCCGCACACCGCTGAACGCCATTGTCGGCTTTTCCGATATCGTAGCAGAGACATCGGACGAAGAAGAACGAAAAGAATACCTGGAAATCATCCATAAGAACAACGATCTGCTTCTCCACCTGATAGACGATATCCTGGATTTTTCCAGAATAGAATCGGGCACATTCGACTACCATATTACCGAAACGGATATCAAAGAAATCTGCGGGGAGGTATTCTTAGCAAGCTCGCTGAAGATGAAACCGGGTGTAACGTTGGTATTCGATAAGGACCTGCCTTCCATCCGTTTGAAAACCGATCCCCAGCGCATCATGCAGGTTGTGTCGAACTTCGTCAACAACGCCATCAAATTCACCGAAGAAGGAAGCATCACAATCTCTTATAAAAAAGAGGGGAACAACCTGCGCGTAAGCGTACAGGATACAGGTATCGGCATTTCCGAAAAAGACCGCTCCCGCATATTCGAGCGTTTCATTAAAATAAACGAATTCAAACAGGGAACCGGCTTAGGCCTCACAATCAGCAAAACAATCATCGAAAACCTGCAAGGCACAATCGGGGTAGATTCGGTTCAAGGCTCAGGCTCCACTTTCTGGTTCACTTTGCCACTTACTTTTTGAACCTAACAGACCTCGTAGGGGCGGTTCGCGAACCGCCCTGCAAATTTTAAAAATAGACAATAACCCCCTGCTTCAACTGTTTTTCTATTTCGTCCAAAATCTTGATCGATTTTGGATTGACTCTTTTTGTGGTTTAAGCTCCCCTTTCTGACAATAGGAAAAACGAGGTGCGCAGCCTGTTTCGAAAAGCATTCTTTTTGATTGACAGAAAGCATAAATGCCGTCAAAGTGATAAACCTTAACTCCCGGAGAATCGAATATTTGCGGACGAAGGTGGACGGCGTCCCAAATATCCCAAAGAAATTTTGGAGGCTTGTTGCGATGAGGTGCGCAGAAAATTGCCTTGAAGTAACGCTTCATCGCTCTGAAGGTTGACTTCGTGCTATATGAAGTCAACCTTCAGAGCAACAATGTTCCGGGTCAGAGCGATAAAGTCCCTCTTCATGGCGATAAGGTGCCGGAACATAGGAAAAAGCCCCTTTTTGACAGCTGAAAAGTGGGTTGACGTTTGTTTTGTTTCGGATGTTTTTTTACCCTGAAAAATACGTTTTTTACAATAAGCCCCATGCCACAGGAGGTTCAACACTTACCAAATTTGAGGATAATCCGGACAGTCTTATCATACAAAAAAAGCCTGAAGTCGCAAAATCGCGGCTCCAGGCTTCTTATCAGGTTGTATAATCTTTTTACTTATTATTCAGGCATCGGGGCGGCTGAAGGCGGCGGGGTTGCGAGGCCCCATTCCTTATTCGCTTTCGGACCCATTTTCACATTCAGGATACCGCCGGATGCAATCTGGCTGTGCTCAAACCACGGCTGGTTCAACACTGCACCGTTCAAGGAGGCAGACTGTATATATTTGTTTTTGCCGGAAGCACCGTCTGCTACGATCTCGAACACATTGCCGTTACCCAGGTCGATCTTCACGCTCGTAAAGACCGGACTGCCGACATTGTAGGTGGGCGATCCAGGAGTAACCGGATAGAAGCCCATCATGCTGAACACGACGAATGCAGACATTCCGCCACCGTCTTCATCACCCGGAACGCCCATCAGGTCGTTGCGGAACCATTGATCCAGCAACACACGGATGCGTTTCTGCGTCTTCCAGGGCTGTCCGGCATAATTATACAGATACGGGATATGAAGGCTCGGCTCGTTTGCCATCGAGAACATACCGACATTACCGGTATGATCCGGCAGGAAAGAATAGAATTGCCATTTGGACATACCTAACGGCGTGTCGAACATCGAGTCGAGATCGGCCGTAAAGGCTTCGTTGCCACCGACAAGCGAAACCAGATCGCCGATGTTATGCTGCACGTCCCAACGATAGACATAACCGTTGTTTTCGTCATAATAATCGCGTGCACCCAGACCACCGGAATAACGATAGTCCACGCCTTCGATAAACTTGCCGTCTTTATCCTTCGGATGGAAAAAACGGGTGGCGGGGTTAAAGAGGTTCCGGTAGTTGTAGGACTGGCGGAGGTAATAGTCCGCCTCATCTTTCTTGCCCAATTCAGCGGCGATCTGTGACAGACACCACTGATCATAGGCCGTACCCAACGTAACGGCTACCGGCTGACGTTTTTCCCAGGGAGAGACATTTGCGACTGTTTCCTTTTCTCCGGGTTTCAAAGCCGGGATATAACCATGTTCGCGGTAGAACTCGTCCAACCAGCCGGACGGAGCGCCTGACCAGGGGATCAGGGTCTTTTCTTCGATACCTGCTTTGGCAGCCTGATACGCTTTTTCAAGATCGAAACCGCGCACGCCTTTCCGCCAGGCGTCGATGACAGTTGCCACGGCATGATTGGAGTTCATGCGGCGTGAATCGCCTGTCACTTCCGGGAAAGTAGGCATCCAGTTCGTTCCCATCTGCTGTGCCATCAGCAGGTATGAGTTGATGATATCCGTCTCACGCTCGTTGTCGATCAGGATACGGAGCGGATGAGTCGCCCGGTAAGTATCCCAAATCCAGTCATCGGTATAAAACGAATGGCCGCCGTCGTCGTGTATCTTTCCGTCGAAAGCGCTGTAATACTTTCCGTCTTCGCTCAGGTTGACCGGACGTTCATAGCAACGGTACAAAGAAGTATAAAAGACAGTCTTGTCGTTCTCTGTTCCTCCCGTCACCTGGATTTTACCTAACGCATCGTTCCAGTCGTTACGGCCGATCTCGGCAATCGCATTCACATCATAAGAAGCGATCTCGCGTGCCAGGTTCTTTTTTGCCTGCTCGGCGCTGATGAACGAAATGCCGTAGCGAACGCCAACCTCTTTCTGTTTACCGTAAGACAGAACCAGGGCTGCGTTACGGCCTTCGGCTGAAGATTCGCCGTACTTCACTGTTCCGTCTGCCAGGACACCGCATTTCTCAGGTGTCTTATCTGTTTCGGCATACAGGTAAACCTTTGTTTTCCGGTCTACATACTGGAAACCGCTGACGGCATTCCCCTCCCATTTCAACTCTCCGTTGCGGCTATTGAAAACCAAATAGGCCGGAGCGTCTTTTTCGAATGTGAGGCTATAAACCGCACTCTGGTGGGAAGGCGCAAAGTCCACATCGATGTTGGCATCGTCCAGGTAGACCTGATAGCGGTAAGGCACGATCTTTTCCTGGTCGTAGCTATATTCGATGACCGGCTTCAAGTCGTTCTCCGTCCCCTGATAAGGGCTCAGGTTGAAAGCCGAACTTCCGCGGTGGCTGGTCACGATCAGCGGCAGTCCGCTCAATTTATCACCCGTAAAATCTCCCCGTTCGGGATAGACACGCATCATGCTGTTAGGCAGATGAACAGTCGGATAGGTCGGGACCAGCAAGTGGCTGATGTTTCCCATATAGGGATTGACATATTCCACCGGGCCTTTCTCCATGCCGTCTGCCACAGCTTGTTTCCCTTTGACATAATACTTGTTGAATACCAACACCAAGGCAACCCCTACCAGGATGCCGAATAAAAACTTACCAATTTTTTGTAATCGCTCCATCGTTTATCTCTTTTGTTTATCGTTCACTGAGAATGAATACGGGAAATCTTCCGGGTTCACGCCTCTCTGCATATTCGGCTTGTCGCCCATCTGGATGTCCAGCACACCGCCTTTCAACAGTTCGAAGTGTTCCAGGTAGTTCTTCGTATAGTTTTTTCCATTGAATGTCATCGATTCAATGTAGATGTTCTTGTCGCTGTTGGCGGGAGCATTGATCACCAGGTTCTTTCCGTTCTCGAAATGCAGTGTGGCTTTCTTGAACAGCGGAGCGCCGAGCACGTACTGTGTCGTTCCGGGAGCAACCGGATAGAATCCGAGGGCGGAGAAGACATACCAGGCGGAAGTCTGCCCGTTATCCTCGTCACCGCAATAACCGTCAGGAGTCGGCGAGTACATACGGTTCATCACCTGACGCAACCAGTATTGGGCTTTCCAGGGTTCGCCTGCATAGTTATACAGATAGATCATGTGCTGGATCGGCTGGTTGCCGTGTGCATAGTTCCCCATGTTCATAATCTGCATTTCGCGGATTTCATGGATCACCTGCCCGTAATAGCTGTCGTCGAATACAGGCGGCACGGCAAATACGGAATCCAGCATGGCCACAAACTCTTTTTTCCCGCCCATCAGGTCGATCAGTCCCTGCGGGTCATGGAAGACAGACCAGGTGTAGTGCCAGCTGTTGCCTTCCGTGAAGGCATCGCCCCATTTCAGCGGAGAGAAGGGAGCCATAAAGGTACCGTCCTGGTTCTTACCGCGCATCAGCTTGGTTTCCTTGTCGAACAGGTTCTTATAGTTCATAGCCCGCTTTGCATAGAGGTCCAGTTCCTTTTTAGGACGGCCCAGGTCTTTGGCTATCTGGTAGATGCACCAGTCGTTATAGGCATATTCCAGTGTGCGGGCTGCATTCTCGTTGATTTTTACATCGTAAGGCACATAGCCCAGCTTGTTGTAGTATTCATGTCCGAGACGGCCGGTAGAGGAAACGGTCGGATGTACATTTTCCGTTCCGTGGATCAGGCCTTTATAGAGCGTTTCCAGGTCGTCCACCTTTATGCCTTTCATATAGGCATCGACCAATACGGAGGCAGAGTTATTACCGACCATGCAACCGCGATGTCCCGGACTTGCCCATTCGGGAAAGAACCCGCTTTCTTTATAGGTATTAATCAAGCCTTCCTGCATCTCCTTCGCCATCGTCGGATACATCAGGTTCAGGAACGGGAACAGGCAACGGAATGTATCCCAGAAACCGGTATCGGTAAACATATAACCCGGTAGCACCTCGCCGTTGTACGGGCTGTAGTGCACCACTTTTCCGGCAGCGTCGATTTCATAGAACTTACGCGGGAACAGCAGTGAGCGGTACATACAGGAATAGAACGTGCGGAACTGGTCCGTCGTCCCTCCTTCCACTTCGATCTTGCCCAGTTCCTTATTCCAGGCATCCTTGCCTTTCTGAACCAGTGTATCGAAGTTATCGTTGCCCAGTTCCTTCATGTTGACGGCTGCCTGGTCGAAGCTAATAAAAGAGGAAGCGACTTTTGCATGCACGATTTCTCCTTTAGCCGTCTTGAAACCGATTACCGCTCCGACATGGTCGGAAGTCTGCTCGCGTGCGCCTTCTTTCAGGGCTGCATCCGCAAAGGTCGCTTCGTAGGTGAACGGTTTATCGAATTCGATGATGAAATAGTTCTTGAAGTTATCCGGAACACCGCCACTATTCTTGGTCGTATAGCCGATGATCTTGTTTTCTTCCGGGATCACCTTTATGTAAGATCCCTTATCGAGTGCGTCCACTACGATGTAAGAATGTTCGTTTTCAGGGAAAGTGAAGCGGAACATGGCGGCACGGTCGGTCGGTGTCAATTCGGTCTTCACGTCGTGCTCGGCCAGATAGACTTCGTAATAATACGGTTTGGCGATTTCGCTTTTATGCGAGAACCAGCTGGCACGTTTATCCTCGTTGAACTCTGGAGCGCCGACAACCGGCATGATGGCAAACTGGCCATAGTCGTTGATCCAGGGGCTCGGCTGGTGAGTCTGCTTGAAACCGCGTATTTTGTTGGCCGTATAAACGTATGCCCATCCGTCGCCCATCTTTCCGGTCTGCGGTGTCCAGAAGTTCATCCCCCAGGGACGCGCAATGGCAGGATAGGTATTACCGGTCGACAATTCAAAAGTCGACTGCGTCCCCATCAAAGGATTCACATACTCCACCGGATCGAAAGCCGCATCTGCCGCAACGGCAGGCCTTCCTAAGCTGGTTAGCATAGCAATAAGGGCAAAGGCCCATATACTTTTTTTCTTCATAATATCGTTACTATTTATATTAAAAATTTAACCATGAATATCTTATAGCGTTTATTATTCAAACGACTCTAATTCATACAAATATAATGATTATTCCAATAATAAAAAAGCGCTGAAAAAAAAGGGGAGACAAATAGAACTGTCTCCCCTTCCAATAAATCCGTCTATATTTTGATTTCCGGTTTATCCCTCCGGATAAACCGCCGTCATTTATTTAAGAGAATAGCCGTCATTCTGGGTCAGACTCGGGTTGCGTTGGATTTCATTGATAGAAATCGGCCATAACAGGTCTGTTTTCTTAAATGTAGCTCCCGATGCATTTGTAGCACCAACCAGCTCTTGGAAATCAACTTTGCCCGCTTCCGTCTCGGAGATTACCGGGAATTTGCCGGTACGCAGACAGTCATCCCAAATCTTAAATTCCAACGGGAACTCGCGCAAACGTTCCAACCAACATTCTTTTATAAATAAATCTTTCGACAGGGCCTGCAACTCGCTTGCATATTGTGCGACGGTCTTGCCATTCATGTCGGCACGGGCTTTCACCTGCGCCAGGCAGTTGGCAGCTTCAGCCGTAACACCTGTGCTTTGTGCTATGGATTCGGCGGCAACCAACAACGCTTCCGCATAACGGAAGAAGTTCTGGTCTTTCGTTCCGCGTCCTGTTGTCAACAAAGCATCTTCATCAAACCAATACCAACAGCCGGCTGCCGATTTCGATTCCCATACAGCTCCCGTATTCGGGTTTGTATATTTCCAATGGAAGAACTGATTCGGCTGAATACGCAAGTCTTCCTTGTCATATACATTCAGGAAGCGGTTGGTAGGACCATACACACGTTCCATGATCGAATAGGTTCCGAATGTAGCCACGGCAGAAGCATCGCAGGAATAGGTAGGCCACCAGTCGCCGGTATGAATAGAAGCATCATATTCGACAGCATAGATCACCTCATCCAAATCGTCTGTCGTACGAAGTTTATTAAAGGCGCTATTCATGGCAAGATCCTCGTTAGCCGTCAGTTTGTGGGGAGATTCCACAACCATTCTGGCATAAGTGGCGGCATCCGCATACTTGCCTTGCTGCAAATAAACATCGGCCAGCATCATGGCAGCCGCATATTTCGTAATACGATGTGCGTTATCTGCAAACTTGGCAGCAGGAAGTACCTCTACGGCTTCTTTCAAATCCGCCTCGATCAATGCATAAACAGTTTCAACCGGAGTACGTTCGAGATACAGGTTTTCGATCGACTCATACGGTTCGGTCGGCATCGGGACTGCTCCTAACATTTTCACCAGGTAGAAATAATTGAATGCGCGGAAGAATTTTGCTTCTGCAATCAATCTCGCGGATGTCGATTCACTCATTGCGATGTCCGGAATGTGCTTGATCGCGCCGTTCGCAATATTGATAGATTTATAACACTCATCCCAAACGCCATCTATCATACTGGATACAGTACTGGTATTCTGCTGGCGGGTCAGTTCGCGTGCATATTTACAAACAACTTCCTGTCCTTCATAACTGTTCGTAAAATATCCGGTCAGCATACCGGAGATCGAAGCGTTCGGACCGATATAAGCAGAGGGAGCCTGCGCGATACGCATAACAGCCCCATTGCGATACAAGTAATTGACATTCGCCTCTGCCTGTTCTACAGTCTTGTAATAGTCAACGGAAGTCAAGGAAGATTTAGGATTTTCATCCAGGAAATTACAGGACGTCATACCTGCCAGGCCGACGCATAATATAGCGATTGTTAATATCTTTCTCATTTTCTTCATCTGATTAATTGTTGATTAAAAAGTCACATTCACACCGAACGTAAATGTCCGGGCTCTCGGATATGAGAAGAAGGTCATATTCTGACCGAATTTGTCCATCTGGGAAGAGCTTTCAGGATCATATCCGTTAAACTCTTTCGAACAAAGCAAGAATGCATTGTTCACATTCGCATACAACCGCAAACCTGATAAACCGAGAGATTTAATCATATTCGGCTCAAAGTTATATCCGAGCTGAATCAGGTTACAACGCAGGTAAGAACCATCGGCCACCCACTGGGAATCTGTTTTTGTATCCTGTCCTGCATGGTCTATACCGTTATGCTTGCCGCTGCTCAGGTAAATCATCTGCTGCATCGCATCCGGGTTTGTTCCGTCATAAGCATCATACAAGATGTTGCTCAAACCGTTGGTAATACCAAAACGGTCGTAGGTAGAGTGATAGAAACGCTGCAAGGTTTCGACACCCCAGACAAACTGCATATCGACAGTCAAATCAAAATTCTTATAGCTGAATGTATTTACAAAGCTACCGGTCCAGTCAGGCAAACCTTTACCGATGATCTCTTTTTCTTCAGAGCGTTTGGCACGTCCGATCTGATTCTTCTCGCAGTTTCCTGCTTCAAAATCTTCTTTGGTATATACGCCGTAACGTTTGTATCCGTAGAAACTACCCATACTTTCGCCGACACGCAGGATGCTACCTCCGTTTACCCAATCGTACATGTAGATGTCTTCGTCGTTATCGCCCAATGCCAGGATTTCATTCTTATTGTAGTTCAGATTCAGCGTAGAAGACCATGTAAAGTCGTGCGTCTGTACAGGCGTACCATTAATCATGATATCCAATCCCTGGTTTCTCACCGAGCCGATGTTCTTGAATACGGAACTGAAACCGGTTGCATGGGGCAATGGACAATCCAGCAGCAAGTCTGTCGTTTTCTTATTGTAGTACGAAATATCGAAGTTCAGACGGTTCTGGAACAGGCCTAAATTGAAACCGACATCGAACTGTCCGGTTTTTTCCCATTTCAAATCCGGATTACCCATTGTATTGATATACGACCACGGTCCTCGTTTGCCATCCAGCAAATCGGTTCCTGCATCCACATTCGCCAACGATTTGTAAGGATCGATTTCCGAGTTACCGGTCAGACCATAGCTGGTATGCAATTTCAGGTTACTGATCAGTTCGCTGTCTTTCAGGAAGTCTTCCTGTGAGATATTCCATGCCAAACCGGCAGAAGGGAAGAATGCATATTTATTGTTTTCACCGAATTTGGAAGAACCGTCGACACGGGCCGTCACTGTAGCCGAATAACGGTCTTTATACGTATAGGCAAAGCGCAGGAAATAAGAGTTCATGGCCCATCTGTTCCAATCGGATTCGGGAGCCGAAGGATTTGTTCCTACCTGCATATTGTTTTCTTCATAGAAATCATCCGAGAAACCTTCCGTATATGAGCGGTCATAGCTTCTTGTACGTTCCTGCCAGGAAAGACCGGCCATAGCGTTCAAACGGTGCTCACCAAACACTTTATTATATGTCAGGTAAGTTTCTTCCTGCCAGTACAAGGTATTGGTGTGATTGATTTCGGCACGTCCCTGTTGCTGCATGGAGATGTTGTTCAGGTCGCGGGCTGAATATTCCTTATAAGTACGCTGGTGAGAGTCGATACCCAACTGGGTTTTCAGATCCAGGCCATCCAACAAATGGAACGTCAGGGCCATGTTTCCGAATATCTGGGTGTTATATCTCATTCTTTTCTGCTTTTCCAGAATCATGACCGGATTCGACATACCTTCCAATCCGAACATATTGCTCTGTGTCATTGAAGTCGTACTGGTCGTATATTTGCCGTCCATATCCCGCACCGGATACCAAGGCACCATTTCAATCATGGTACGGCGTGCATCCTGTCCGCCTCCGTCTTCCGGCGTATAGCGGCCCCAAGTATGGTTCACCAACAAGTTAACGGCTGTCGACAACCAGGTAGTCGGATTGGCATCATAGGCTACTTTGGCATTCAAACGCTTGTTGTAAGTATTCATCACAATACCCTGCTGATCCGTATAGTTCAGGAAAGCACCCATAGAAGAGTTCTTGCCAGCCTGCTGGATATTGATCTGGTGGTTATGGGAGATAGCAGTACGTGTCGCTTCTTTCTGCCAATCCGTATCATAGAGCGGATTGCCATTAGCATCAAAATAATTCCGATCGCTGAACCAGTAAGAGCGGTCCAAAGACCAATCCTTACCCATGTATTCATTCTCATTGGCCAGACCGATCATGAAGGCATCACACCACTCCTGTGAATTTAGAAGATCCATGTAACGCGCCATCTGGCTAAGGCTTACAGATCCCTGGTAGCTTACCTGCGTACCTTCACCGCCTTTTTTACCACGTTTGGTTGTCACCATGATTACACCGTTGGCACCGCGCGCACCATAAATGGCAGCGGCAGAAGCATCTTTCAATACTTCCATGCTTTCGATATCGTTCGGGTTAACCAACTGGAAATCTTCCATAACGACACCGTCCACTACATACAACGGATCGGAAGATGAGTTGATGGTTGCCATACCACGGATCACTACACGATTGGCATAAGCACCCGGCTGGCTGGAGTTTGAAAAGATATTTACACCGGACACTTTACCGCGAAGGTTTTCCAGCGCGCTGAAGTTTTGCGACTTTGCCAGTTCTTCGCCTTTGGCTACTCCGATAGAACCTGTAACATCCGATTTACGCATCGTACCGTAACCCACAACTACGACCTCTTCCAAAGCCTGTGAGTCTTCCGTCAGCATGACAGTAAAGGATGTCTGATTTCCAACCGGCAGTTCCTTTGTCAGATAACCGATAAAAGAAACTTGCAGGACAGCACCCTCCGGCACATCGGAAATCGTAAAGTTTCCGTCCATATCCGTCATCGTGCCGTTAGTCGTACCTTTAATAATGACATTGGCACCGGCTACCGGACCGAATTCATCATTTACGACACCGGTAATCGTTTTACCATTCTGGGCAACGACCGGACTTGCGTTCTTTGTCAAAACGATATAATCGTTTTCAAACGCATACTTTACATTCGAACGACCGAATGCTTCACTTAAATACTGAGCGACAGTTTTATTCCCTGATTTAACGGAAACTGTTTCGTTCGTATTCACTTCATTTTTACTATAGACAAACAGATAATCCGTTTGTTTCTCTACCTGATCGATAAACTCACCGATCGTCAAATTCTTTCCGCTGATATTGACCCTTGCATTTTGCGAACTCGTTTTGGCTGCAAATGAAGAGAATACGCAAAGGAAAAGAAGGAAGGCTGAAATTCTCATGACATTTAGAAATTTCGGTTCTTTTTTCATAACTTTGCTTCGTTTACTTGTTAATACTTAATTTGTTGGAATTTTGTGTTAGCTTTAGGGCCGGTAGGTGCGGGAACACTTATCGGTCCTTTTTATATTTTCTGTTCTCTAAATCATAGGCAGTAGCATTAAATTAAAGATTTGACATGTTTAGCGTATTGTGATGCAATTCGTTTCCTCGTCCTTCACGAAAGAGAAATAATAGACTTTCTGCAGGGTTTGGAGCACACTCTCGACCCCGTCGCGCTGGCGGAACTTACCACTGAACCGGTACTGATCCAGCTTCCGGTTTTTCTGTATGATCGTTATGTCATAATAGAGTTCGAGTTTCCGGATGATCTCGCTGAAAGGGACATCGTCAAAAGCGTAAATGCCTTCTTTCCACAAAAGGAAATCGGTGTTGTCATAATAGCTCTTTTCCAGCTTTTCCCCCGTCCAGAAAACACATTCATGCGGGGCGATCTGCAGGGCTTCCGCATCGTTATCGCCGCTATATACTTTGACCGAACCTTCGACCAGCGAGGCGTTAAACTCTTCATCTCCTTTATAGGCAAAGACGTTGAACTTCGTTCCTAACACTTTTATATTGGCTTTCTCTGTCGAGACGATAAAGGGGGCTTCTTCATCTCGCTTCACTTCAAAGAAGGCTTCCCCGTCCAGTTCCACCCGCCGTTCTTTCTTGTCGAAGTGGTTCGGATAACGCAAAGTCGAACGAGCATTCAGCCATACGGTCGTCCCGTCGTGCAGTTTCAATAAGGCACGCTGTCCGGAAGGGGTGGAAAATTCTTCATAAGCAATCACCGGCTGTTCAACGGCGGGTTCCGGCCGGTTAGTGACGAGCCAGGTCGAGACAACAGCTATGCAAACGGCAGCTGCATATCCTACAATATGCTTGTAAAGAATCGCATGCGATTCTTTTTTCCTGGAGTGTTTAAACTCCAGGAGCTTTCCTACGGCACGCGGTTCATCTTCTTCCGCCGGCATCCACGAAGTCAGGGCACGAATATTCTGTACTGAAAAGAATTCTTTCTTCAGTTCGGCATCCGTCTCCATTGCGGCAAACAACTGTTTTTTCTCTTTTGCAGTTATTTCCCCGTAAAAATATTTAGTTATCAGCTCATGCATTTCTTCTGCGATTATAAAAGGGGAGCGATTATCTTTTCAGTTACCACTAAAAGACAATCGTAAATAAATATTATTTAACACTAACAAGAAATAGCAACAGGGGCAGGTAGTCTTTCAGTTCGACACGAAGTTTCTTTAAAGCTATGGCGATATGGTTCTCCACCGTGTTTGCCGAGATATTCAGTTCTTCTGCGATTTCCCGGTATTTCATTCCTTCAATACGGCTTTTTAAAAATATTTCACGACAACGTTCCGGCAGTTTATCAATTGCATTTGCAATTACTTTCTCGATTTCTTCCTCTGATGAAAAGGTATAGTTCAGCTGTTCGAGAGACATCAGCTTAAAGGATAGTTCCTGTTTATATTCTTCCGCCACCACCTTATGGCGAAGATAATCGAGGCTCCGGTTCTTTACAAGTGAAAAAAGATAGGAAACCAGGCTGATATGGATATCCAGCACTTCCCGCTTCTCCCACAGAAGAAGGAAAACATCCTGAACCACGTTCTCGGCATCTTCTTCAAACACGACATATTCTTTTGCAAAACGGAGCATACGCGAATAATACATGACGTATATTCTATCAAAGCTATTCTGTATGTCCTTTCCCATAGAAGTAGAAACGTTTATTGTTTAGACTCTAAATATATGCATCGAAGGCAAAGATATAAAAGATTTGTAACATACATTACAGAAAGTGCGTTTGCATTTTTAACCAAAGACTGTTTTCTTTGTATTATGAAACAATATAATACGTCCAAGAAAAATAAAAAATTCTCCTTTCCTCTTTATATGCAGATACTTGCAGGGATGATTATCGGGGTGATTATCGGGATTGCCGCCATACAAATCAACGGCGAAAAGTTCATACAAGACTGGATCCGGCCCTGGGGACAAATCTTTATCCGCCTGCTACAATTGATTGCGATTCCGCTTGTATTCATTTCGCTTATCAAAGGCGTTACGGGACTGAAAGACATCAGTAAGTTCTCCCGTATCGGAGGAAAAACAGTTCTTATTTACTTAGGGACAACGCTTATTGCCGTATTGATCGGGCTCTTTATGGGACTGGCCGTAAAGCCCGGCAAGCTGGTCAACCGGGAACAAGTTGCCCACCTGCAGGAAAACTATCAGTCGATAGTCGAAGAGAAAAAACAGGCGGCGGTGGAAACGCACGACAAAGGTCCGCTTCATTTCCTGAATGATATCGTGCCGAATAATATTGTCAGTGCGACGGCGGACAACTCGAAGATGTTACAGGTGATCTTCTTTGCCATCTTCTTCGGAATAGCGGCATTAGCTGTTCCGGCGGACAAGATTGCGCCGGTCATCGCCCTATTCGACGGGTTGAACGATACGATACTCCGCATGGTGGATTATATCATCAAGTTTGCCCCTTGGGGAGTCGCGGCGTTAATGGCGGGACTGGTGACGGATTTCAACGGGGATGCCAGCATATTCAGTGCCTTAGGTGTATATGCATTGACTGTCGTCGCGGCGATGTTCATCCTGGTGTTGGGCTTCTATCCGGTGCTGATACATTTCTTCACGAACATACATTTTAAGGATTTCATACGCACCCTGTATCCGGTCCAACTATTCGCTTTCACGACCAGTAGTAGCGCGGCGACTCTTCCGGTCACTATGGAGACGGTGGAAAGAGATCTGCATGTCTCGCAGGAAGTCAGTTCGTTCGTCCTGCCTGTCGGAACGACTATCAATATGGACGGAACTTCCTGCTACCAATCCATCGCTATCCTGTTTATCGCACAGGTGTTAGGAATCGACCTCAGTCTGACGCAACTCATCATCATCGTTGCCATGACCATCCTCTCCTCTATCGGAACGCCCGCCATTCCGGGAGGAAGCTATGTAATTCTCACAATGGTATTGACCTCAGTCGGTATCCCGGCAGAAGGACTGGCACTGATACTCGGCATAGACCGCCCGTTGGATATGCTCCGCACAGCAGTCAACGTCACAGGGGATGCTGCGGTCGCAACGATTGTAGATCGAAGCACAAATCCTAATAAGTAAACCGGATCCCGAACTGGAAAGTAAAGGTAAACGGATGTGCCGTCCGGATGCTTTCAAAGCGGACGCTACTATTGCGGGACTGCGGGTTCAGGTTGTAATAGTAGCTTACGCCCGGTTCAATGAACAGCGAGAGCGGACGGCGAAGTTCCGCCTGCATACCGGCAGCGGCATTCCAGGAAGGTTGCCAGCGGTTGATATGCAGATGCATGCCCGTCTTCTTTGCCGATATGCAATATTCGATCATTCCTCCGCCGGAAGCATAGAAAGAAAGATTCTTCCATTTATAGAAAGTCCAGCTGAGCTTTAACGGCACACCGATATAATGCAGCTTCTGGGAGCCGTCATAAGTCGTCTTCTCTTCCAGGATTTCCGAATACAGATAGGTATAAGACAAGCCTGTTTCCAGCGCAAGCCGGGGCGTGATGTACGTGCGTGCGGAAAGTCCGACAGTTATCGGCAGGGGATGCCGGTAATAATAGTCCGTCGTATAGTTGCCCGAACCACCGTTGCCACCGCCGATAGCCGCTTTTGTCGGAAGTTCCTCTGACGGTTTATCGCCCGGCTTTTCCGGTTTATCGTCGGGATTCGGACGCGGTCCCGGATCTGAAACCCAGTCATCGTAATGCTCAAGGCCTCCTCCCATATTCGTCACGTTATTGCTACCGGTCTGAATGCCGAAAGCAAAGCGGTTAAAGTCAAACACCTTCTTCTTTTCCTCCATATGGCGATACGGAATACCGTTCCGTCTTTCCGGCTGTGGACCGGAATCTTTATGGACGGGACGAGGCGGTTCCGCCTGTCCGGCACTGTCTTCTGCGGATTCGGCAACCAAGACTTTTTCCGGCAAATCGACCGGAGACAACTCCGGCATCAGGCTGTCCATAATCTGTATATAGGGGAAAATGCGGGCCTGGGCGGGCTTCTCCGGAATTTCTTCCTGCAGCAAAGCGGGTATCGTGTTTTCCTCTTTTGCCGGAGGCGTAACAACAGGACGTTCCGCTACAGCCGTCTGCGGTTCCTCACGGCGGAAGACGACAACCGATATCATCAGACACAACAGGGCGACAGCTGCCACAGCCATCCAACGATACAGCAGCCTGCGGCGAACGGGCTTCATCGCTACCGTCGACGACTCCTGGTCAGGCAAGAGCGCAGGAAGTTCTGCCTCCAGCTTTTCCCAGCCGTCCCTGCGGAGAGGAAGATGAAACTCATCTTCCCGGTCGCGAAGCATTTGCAGTATGTCATTCTTGTCGTTCATGTCTGTCTATTCGGTTTTCTTTAATTGTTCTTTGATACGGCCGGCCAGCAGGCGGCGTGCACGATTCAACTGGGAGGCCGACGACGCTTCGTTGATATGCAAGCTGTGCGCAATCTCCCTATGGCTCCAGCGTTCAAACACATATAAGTTGAATACGGTACGATAACCGGGAGGTAACTCCGCCACAAACGCCATCAGGATATCCATCGACAGACCGTTCGCGTCCGGTTCCTCTTCGTCCGGCAATTCCGGCAGTTCATCCAACGGCAGGCCGTCGCGAAGCAGGTCTTTATGGCGAAGGTATTCTAACGAAACATTGGCAAACACCCGGCTCAACCAGGCGCGCAGGCTCCCTTCACCCCTATAAGTAAAAGATGAAATGGACGAGAAGACCTTCAGAAAACCGTCGTGCAGGAGGTCGTGGGCCGTCTCCTCATCGCCGGCATAGCGATAGCACAGGCATAGCATCCTCTCCGCAAAGCGCTCGTACAGCTCCTTGCGGGCAAGATTGTCTCCGGTCTTGCATCTATCGGTCAACTCCGTTTCTGTCATCAATTCTTATAGTGCTTTTAAATGTAAATGCAGGTTTGCATGAAACCTTGCACGAAGGAAGGGAAAAAAATGGATTTTTCTTATCGGAAGGATTCCATCCGGAAACAAAAACCGCCATTTGCTTGCAGACGGGCTCCATCTTACTATAAATAAAAAATTTTCGTGTAAGAAGGCTTCCATCCGAGCCTCCAAATATCTTTTTGATATCAGATGGAACCCTTCTTATACAAAACGACAGTTTTTATAATCAGAAGGCTTCCGTCTTGGCACAAAAAAATCTTTTTGCCACAAGACGGAACCTTTCCTGCCTTAAAGTTTATATTTATACAGCTGCGCCATCACCTTCTGATACTCGTTCTGCAGCTGCATATAATTCTGCAAGCTCTGGTAGAGCGTGGTGACATCGACAAAATACTCGATCATGGAGATCTGCCCTGCCTGGATTGCCTTGTTCAGCAACGCCAGGTTGTTCTGGCTTTTCAGCACATCGCTATATTCGTCGATAGAGGTTTTCAAGGCGAGCGACTGGTTATAGAGGCGAAGCAATTCGTTCTCGACCGTTGTCGTCGTGCTTTCCAGCTGCAAGTCGGTGTAAAGGCTTTGCGCCTTTGCCTGCTTCACATTGTTGCGGTTCGAGAAGAGAGGGATGCTAATGCCGACCAGGAAGCCGTTGAAGCGTTCGCCTCCGGCAGCCGTATTCAGACGGTAACCCAACTCGAAGCCCGGCAGGTTCAGCGATTTACTGACGCTGAGCTGGCGCAGGGCGGCGGCCTTTTCGCTTTGCAGGGAAAGCAACTGGCGGTCGGCGGGAACCGCTTCCTGTTTCAGGTCGACGAACGACTGCGGGGCTTCTACCGGAAGATAAACCGTGTCGGTGAAGTTGATCGCGATACCGCCGTTCAGCATCGCTAACTCGTGCAGCTTGGCTACGCGGGCGGCTTCGTTCATGCGGGCTTCATTCTTCGCGTTGAGCAGTTCGAGGTCGATTTTGTTTACTTCGAGCACGTTGGCATCACCATTTTGCAACCGTGTCGCATAGAGGGCGGAGAGTTGTTCGGCATTCTGCCGGCGGGTGTCTAACAAGTTCTTCTGCTGGTTCAGCAAGATCAGATCGAGGCAGACTTCCTTGGCTTGCAACAGGATTTGCTGGCGGATTTCCGCACCTTGGCGGTCGAAGCCCTCTCCTTTCGCCCGCGACAGTTTATTCTTCTGCACATAGACGGAAGGGAAATCGAAAGACTGCGAAGCAACCAGCTCGCCCTGTATGCCCATTCCCTCCTTATTCCCATACTGGTGCGTATAGGAGACGGACGGGTCGGGCAAGTTATTTCCCAACCGGGCTTCCAGCTTCTGCGCCGTCACCAATTGGTGGTTCGCCTGCAACTCCTTGTTATTGGCCTCGACGCTGCGAAGCACCTCCTCGATGGAGGTTTGCGCGCCGGCGGCCATTATAGAAGAAAGGAATGCTATTGTGAATATGAATCGTTTCATTATTTATCTTCTTTATTCATTAATAAATAAACAATCGGGATGATGAAGCCGTTCAGGAAGGTGGATGTCAGCAAACCTCCCAGGATGACAGTTGCCATCGGGCTCTGTATCTCGTTACCGGGCAAGTCGCCGTTCAAGGCAAGCGGGATCAGGGCGAGAGCCGAACTGAGCGCCGTCATCAGGATCGGGTTCAGACGGTCCAGGGAACCTTGCACGACAGCTTGCTTTAAGGGCATATTCTCGACTGTCCGGAGATGTGTGTAATGGCTGATCAGCAGCATACCGTTACGGGTGGCAATCCCGAACAGGGAGATGAAACCGATGATCGCCGGAATACTCACCTCGCCGGAAGTCAGCTTCAGGATAAACACGCCACCGATCAACGCCAACGGCAGGTTCAGCAAGACGACTCCGCTCTCCTTCGCATCCTTAAACTCGTTATAAAGCAGCAGGAAGATGACAAGCAGGGACATCAGCGACGTAAACAGGAGCGTACGGCTGGCAGCCTGCTCGCTCTCGAACTGTCCGCCGTATTCGATATGATAGCCTTCGGGCAACTGAATGGAGGCGTCCACCTTTTGCTGGATCTCATTCACGACGCTGCGGAGGTCGCGTTCGGAAACGTTTCCGCTGATCACGATCTTACGCTGGACATTCTCGCGGTTAATCGTGTTCGGACCTGTCACGGAACGGATCTCGGCGACATAGCTCAACGGCACTTTCTTCCCGCCGGCATCGATCATCAGGTTACGGATATCCTCCATCGTCGCACGGCTCTCGTCGGAAGTCTTGACCGTCAGGTCGAACGTCTTGCCGTCGTCATAAACCTGGCTGACGGCTTCACCGCCCAGCATGACATTCACATATTCTTCAAACTCCGGCAAAGAGATACCGTATTGCGCCATCAGTTCGCGTTTCGGCGTGATGGTAAGCTGCGGGCGTTCGATCTGCTGCTCCACTTTCAGGTCCACTAAGCCGGGGATACCCTGAATGGCTTCCTTGATCTGGTTGCCGACCGTAAACATCAGGTTCAGGTCCGTACCGAACAGCTTGATTGCGATATTCGCTTCCGTACCGGAAAGCATGGCATCGATACGGTGGGAGATCGGCTGTCCGATTTCGATATTGGCACCGCTGATAGTCGACAGCTTCTTACGGACATCGTTCATGACGGCGTCGCGGCTACGGTCTTTCAGGATGAAAGGAGCCTCGATCTCGGACACGTTCACGCCTAAGGCATGTTCGTCCAGCTCGGCGCGTCCGGTCTTGCGGGCAACCGTCTGTATCTCGGGAACCTGCATCAGCAATTCTTCCGCGCGGCGTCCCATCTCGTTCGATTCGTCTAAGGAAATACCCGGAAGTGAACTGACGTTAATCGTGAACGACCCTTCGTTGAACGGCGGCAGGAAGCTACGTCCCAACGTAAAGAAAGTCCCCAAGGCAACAACAAACAGGGCTACCGTACAGCCCAGCACTATCTTTTTATGGGCCAATGCTCCGTTCAGTGCCTTGCCATATATACCTTTCAGCTTGCGGGCTACCCAGGCTTCTCTCTCTATGCTCTTATCCGTTGCTTTCCGGTTCAGCAGGTAACTACACAACACCGGAGTCAATGTCAACGCCACAACTGTAGAAGCGAACAACGCCACGATAAAAGCAATCCCCAACGGAATCAACATACGTCCTTCCATCCCGTGCAGGAAGAAAAGGGGCACGAAGCTGACCACGATAATCAACGTCGAATTAAGAATCGGCATACGCACCTCACGGGAGGCGTCGAACACGACATCCAGAATGGAACGCTGCTCTGCAGGCGGCAGCAAGCGGTTCTCACGTATCCGTTTATAGACATTCTCCACGTCGACAATCGCATCATCCACCAACGACCCGATCGCAATCGCCATACCTCCCAGGCTCATGGTGTTTATGGTCAATCCCATATAATGCAGCGCCAGAATGGAGACTAACAGGGAAAGAGGAAGGGCAACCAGCGAAATCACCGTCGTACGGATATTCATCAGGAAGAGGAAGAGGACGATCACCACAAAGAAGCTCCCCTCGAACAGACTATTCTTTACGTTATTGATAGAGCTGTCGATGAAGCGGCTCTGGCGGAAGATATCCGTCGAGACATGCACGTCTGACGGCAAGTTTTTCTGTAAATCCGCCACAATCGCATCCAGCTTATCTGTCAGGTCGATCGTACTCGTATTCGGCTGCTTGGTGACCGTTATCAGCACAGCCGGTTTGGCCCGTTCGGAAGCCGTTCCGAGTTTCGGGCTCTTGCCGCCGATCTTCACCGTCGCCACATTCTCCAAGAGGACAGGGAAATCGCCGACAGTCTTTACGACTCCCTTCCCTATCTCTTCCGCCTTGGCAGTGGAGAAGACGCCTCGAATAATGTATTCGTTATCATATTCATAGAGGACGCCCCCGTTGGCATTCCGGTTCATATTGCGAGTTACGGTTAGGACTTCATTCAAGCTGACACCGTAATGCTTCATGCGGGCCGGATCGAGCAGAATCTGGTATTCCTTAATGTCTCCACCGATAACAGCCACCTGTGCCACGCCGCCTGTCGAAAGCAGTCGCGGACGGATTGTCCAGTCGGCAATCGTACGCAGGTCCATTTGGGTGGTGACAGCCGTCGAATCGTCAACCGTCAATCCGATAATCATCATTTCCCCCAGAATGGAGGATTGCGGGCCCAACGTCGGTTTCCCGACATTCTCCGGCAAGCTTTCACCGACAACGGCCAGCTTCTCGGATACGATTTGGCGGGCCCGGTAAATATCCGTCCCCCAATCGAACTCAACCCAGACAACCGAAAAACCGGTCGTAGAAGACGAACGCACACGGCGCACATCCATCGCACCGTTCACAGCCGTTTCCACCGGGAAAGTAACCAGGCGTTCCACCTCTTCGGGCGCCATGCCATTCGCCTCCGTCATGATAACAACAGTCGGCGCATTCAAATCCGGGAACACATCCACATCCGTATGGAACGCCGTATATGTTCCGGCAATCATCAGCAGCAGGGAACAGACCAGTACAACCAGCCTGTTATGCAGCGAGTAATATATTATCTTGTTCAACATAATTTAATTGACAATTGATAATTGACAATTGACAATTAAGAAGACTGTGACAAACTAATTGTCAATTCTCCATTGTCAATTGTCAATTTATTAATGATTATGTGTATGTGCAGGAATAGCATTAGAGGCAGAAGCTAACTTGATCTGGTACGCGCCTTCGGTCACAACTTCGTCACCGGCTTTCAGGCCGCTCAGGATCTGCACTTCGGAACCGTTATCGGCTCCTAACGTCACAGGCACTTTCTTGTAGGCTTCCTCATGCTCGCGAACATACACGGAATAGACGCCCTGCTCCTCGATAAGTGCAGAGACGGGAACGCTTATCACGTTTTGTAGCGGTGCGGTAAGCAGATAGATTTCCACGAATGAACCGGGAATGATAGCGCCTTTGTTGTCGAACTCGAACGTTACCGGCACATAAAACGAGTTTGCATCGGATGCCTTTCCATACGAAAGCAGACGTCCGCGCAGGTCGGACAGTTTATAAGTCGCATTGTCATACGGCGTACGGAAATTAGCGGACTGCACGGAAGGCAGATAGTTATAATATTTCTCCGAAACTTCCGCACGCAGCACCAGGCGGTTGTTCTGTGAGATAGTCGCCAACGGCTGGCCGACAGTCACATAATCACCCTCCTTCACTTGCAGGTTCTTCAGATAGCCATTTATCGGCGAAACAACGGAAACACCGTTAGCCGTCTGTTTTCCCGCAACAGCTTCCCAGGCGACTTTCGCATTCTCATAATTCAGGCGGGCCTGCTCGAAATCTTTGGCTGAAACGATCTTATCCCCTATCAGGGCTTCCATGCGTTCATATTCCTTCTTTGCGTTCTCATACGCATATTTGGCTTTGGCTGCCACATTTCCGTCAGACAGCCCGCTGGATGCAAGACTCAAGATTGCCTGCCCCTTGCGTACAGCCGCTCCATCGACAAACGACAGATTGCCGAATGTCACCACACCGGGAACTGTAGCGACAACAGCCGACTCTTCTCCCTGGGCCGCCATCACACGGCCGCTTGTTTTGATCACATCCGTGAAAGCGCCCGGTTCCACTTTATGCGTCTTCAGCCCGACTGCTTCCGCAAGCGCCTTTTTAAAGGATATTTCTCCGGCATGTCCTCCACCGGCTTCTTCATGTGCATGATCATGTCCCTCGTGTTCATGGTCATGCCCCTCATGATCGTGATCATGTCCTTCTTCATGCTCGTGAGCTTCGTGTTCGTGCTCTCCGTGAGTCGCAGTATTCCCACTGCAACCCGCTAACAGGTAGGCGAAAATCACCCACGCTAAATATATCTTCTTCATTCTGATAGATTTGTCTAATGTATATTCGATAATAAATAAAAAGGATAGAAGGTTGCATCAAAAGCGGGAATTAACACTCTTGACACGACTTCACTCAATCATCAATTATACATAGAACGGAGGTGCACGAAGCCCTGACGCAGATATTATCCACGTATCATGCAGGGACTCGATGTAAAAGGACCGGTCTTTCTCAAATAAGAGTTTATAGAATACCGGAACAGGAGGATTTATATAGTCAAAAAGTACAAGCAAGGGGAACAGATATTGGCTTGCATCTCCATCTGTCGTATGTGAAAAGATAGATGTATAGAGCGCGATGTTATGCCCGTTACAGCCGCAGTCATGCGATTGCGAACTGCCATGCCCGCCATGAGCCGCTTCGGTCGACAGCGATTTATAGCACGGCAACCCGTTACTATGGTGATGATGCGGCACAACGACCGACAGTAGCACCACGATACTAACAAGTAGCATCACATACTGATATATTTTCCGTTTCGCTCTCATACTTAGTGATGCAAAAATAAGAAGTTTTTCATTACTACGCAATTATACATCTAAAGAATAAGGCCAATTTGACTCTCATAATTGACTTTTGATTCATTTTTATTTCATTTTTCGGAACAAAAGAGCTCTTTCTTGCGTTATAAGAGTAAATACTACATATACATATTTAATAGGGAGAAATAAAATGACAACAGATGTACTCAACAATAATCTGATAGAAGCGTTAAAAATGAAAATTCCCGATGGTTCAAATCTCGCAAATGAATTAATGGACATTTTATACATCGGGAAAGAAGCTGTCTACCGCAGATTAAGAGGCGAGGTACCTTTTACATTAGCAGAAGCAGCCACCTTATCAAAAAAATTAGGCGTTTCACTGGACCAGGTCGTCAGTGCAGGTTTTACAAATAATGCCATGTTCAATCTGAACTTTTTGCATTATTCAGAACCACTAAAGACCTACTCATCTATCATCAGGCATTACACGGAAGTATTGGAAACTATAGCCGGTGATCCTGAATCCGATCTTTGCACAGCTCCAATATGATACCGCAAGCGTTTTATCTGAGATATGAATATCTTTCACGCTTCCGCCTGTTCAAATGGATGTATCAGCATGAGAAAGTAAACTGCGTTAAAAACTTCTCCGAACTTCAACTGACGGAAGAACTGGCCGATGCACAAAAAAAATTTGTCAACATCTCCCAAGAAATCGAGACGACCAATTACATATGGGATCAATTGATCTTCAAACACCTGGTCAATGATATCAAATATTTTCAGGATATACATTTAGTCACGGAAGAAGAAGTTGCAAAACTGAAAGAGGAACTTTTTCATTTGCTTGACGAACTGGAAGAGATTGCAACCATCGGCAAGTATCCGATTAGCGGAAAGAACGTTAATATCTATATTTCGAATATTGATTTCGAAGCGACTTACAGCTACGCCAGCATGAAGAATTTCGAATTCGGGATGATTCGCATCTTCTCGATCAACTCGATCTCTTCTAAAGACAAGGAGTTCTGTCAGAGCCAGCGGGAATGGATCAAATCTCTCAAACGCTTCTCGACCAACATATCGGTGAGCGGAGAAATACAACGCATCCAGTTCTTCAACGCACAACGGGAACATATCAAAATGCTCTGAAAGAGCATTTTGATAGTTGAAAGTGTTAACCGATTTTCGCACAGATAAGTTCAGCCGCTTTCTTTCCGCTCATCAGCATACCGCCGAAGATCGGTCCCATACGGAAACTACCGCTTACACCATTGGCAGCCATACCGGAAACGAACAATCCCGGATAGATTTCCTTTGTATTCTCGACAGTCGTAGCTTCGCCTAACTCGACGTTCAACGAACGTTCGCCGATCACACCGCCAGTCGGAGTGTTCAATTTAATATCGTTCTTGCGGGCAACTACGCGGGCAATTTCGCAATCGTGACCTGTTCCTTCCAAAACAGCCTTTGCCATGATCGTCAGCGGGTCCACATGCATACCTTCACGGATAACCGGCGCCCAGTTCACAACCACACCGGCTACGGCGTCGTTATGGAACACAACGTCTTCTACAGAATAGCAATTGAAAATAGTTGCACCGGCCTTCGTTGCGTTATAGATCAATGCAGAAGTGGTGTGTACGGAGTCCATAATATAAGTACCGTTACCGGCATCCTTATAGCTAACGCCCAACTCTTTCACGATCGGCATGGCTTCTTCCTGCACGACGATGTCGTTAAACATCATGGCACCGCCCCACATACCTCCACCGGGAGCCAGTTTACGGTCGAACAAAGCAACTTTCTTTCCGGCTTTAGCCAGGTAATAAGCGGCAACAATACCGGAAGGACCACCGCCTACAATAGCGACATCAATAGACAAATTACTCTTCAACTTCGCAAAGTAAGAGTCAATAATTCCTGTTGAAACAATCTGTTCCATACAAAATAATAATTAGAGTTTAAACATCGGGAAGCACATAGAGGTAACGCTCCCCTTTATTTAGCAATTCTACCTTTTCCCTTCACGGCATTACCCGGGCAGGTTCTATGGGTATAATCTCAGCCTGATAGTAAGGCACCCCTATGATAAGTCGGTTGCAAAGATAATAAATTATCCGAAATGCGGCGGGCGTTTATTCATTTTCCGTTCTACAAAACTTTTCATAAACTCGACTGTTTCGTCCACTCCCAACACGGAAACATCAATCGAGAAGTTATAGCTCGAGGCAACTCCCCACTCTTTATTCGTATAATAGTTATAGTAGGCAGCACGCGATTTGTCGGTTTTCGTCATTAACTCTTCCGCCTGTTCCACCGTAACATGCTGGTTTTCGATAATCCGCTGGATCCGGTTTTCTTTGTTGTTATGGATAAAGAAACTCAAGCAATCCGGATCGTCACGCAAGATATAATCGGCGCATCGGCCCACGATTATGCAAGAACCTTTCTCCGCCAAGTTCCGGATCGCATCGCTCTGGTAGAGGAACAAACGGTCGTTAGACAACACATCGGCATACGGAGGAAACAGCCCCATATAGGAATAGCCCATCGTAAAAGCATAAGCCAGCCCACTGGACGCCCGTTCGTCAGCCTTCTCAAAAAACTCTTCACTGAGCCCGCTCTCCTTGGCTGCAATCGCCATCAGTTGCTTGTCATAATAGGCAATACCCAGCGCCTTTGCCAACTTCTGCCCTATCTCGCGGCCACCACTGCCAAACTGCCGGCCGATGGTGAGTATGATTTTATTGTCGTCCATAATTATTTTTATTTATCTGCATTCTCTTCTAATGCATCTTTCTCTAAATCTATTATAATGCGATCAGACATATATCCCGTCCCTCTCTATATTTCTTTTTAGTAAGATATTCATATTATCACGAAGACGAATTATGTCAATCTTACAGTTCAGCAATTCTTCTAATTCGTATTTAATATTTAGAAGAATAAAGCCATCCGGCTCCTTCATCTCTACACAAACGTCCAAATCGCTATCTATATTTTGTTCATTACGGGAAACAGAACCGAATATTCCCAAACGGATAATACCATATCGTTCGGCCATCTGTTGTTTATAACAGCGAAGTAGTTCCAGATATTCTGCTCTTGTCCTCATACTTACATTGAATATTAGTTTATCTAAATAGTATGTGTTGTCACAAAGATATACATTTTTTATTTAGCACGAAACTTCCTGAACTGGTTTATTAATACAACAGCGGTCACGGCGGTGGCAGTCGCATCGGCAATCGGAATACTGATCCAGACGCCCAACGTGCCAAGCCAGGGAGGAAGAATCAGCAGGCAGGGTACGAGGAACAGCAACTGACGCGTCAACGAAAGAAAGATCGCCTTTTTCGACATCCCGATAGAAAGGAAAAAGTTCGTCGCCACCATCTGGAATCCGACAATCGGAAAAACGGCAAAGACGATATGCAAGCCTGATACAGCCGCCGCAATCAACTCCGGATCGGTCGTAAACATACGGACAATCATCGAAGGGAACAGCTGGCAAAGCAGGAAACCTGTTGTCGCCACCCCGATCGCCCACTTCATCGTCAGCTTCGTCACCTCCGTCACACGCGGATAGAGGCGGGCACCGAAATTATAACCGGCAATCGGTTGCATTCCCTGGTTGAATCCCATGATAATCATAATAAAAAGAAATATAATCCGGTTCACGATCCCGTATGCCCCGATCGCCATATCGCCCCCATGTTCTTTCAGCCCCCGATTAATCAGGATTACGATCAAACAAGCGCAAAGGTTCATCAGGAAAGGCGACAGCCCAATGTAGAGGATGCCTTTCACAATCTCATTCTTCAGCCGGAAAATACCCTTTTTAAAATGCAAGAGTTGTGTCGGCCGGGAGAAATGGATCAATTGTCCGGTCAGGGAAATGACCTGCGAGATAACCGTTGCCCACGCCGACCCCTTGATTCCCCAGCCGAAACCGAAGATAAAGAGGGGATTCAACACACAGTTGATCACCACGGATGCCAGCGTTGCATACATAGCCATCTTCGGAAAGCCGGAAGAGCGCAGGACTGAGTTCAGTCCTAAATACATATGCGTCACCACATTCCCCATCAGAATCACTTTCATGTAATCGCGCGCATATCCGATCGTATTCTCACTTGCTCCGAAGAAATAGAGGATAGGATCGAGAAACATCATGAAAGCCAGCGTAAACGCAAGTCCCAACACCACATTCAGCACCAGCACGTTTCCCAACACCCGGTTCGCCCCCTCGTAATCCTTTTGCCCTAACTTCACAGACACCAGCGTGGAAGCCCCCACCCCGACCAGCGAACCGAAAGCGGCTGCCAGATTCATCAACGGAAAGGTCAGGGCAAGGCCCGAGATCGCTAACGCCCCGACACCATGTCCGATAAAGATACTGTCAGCCATATTATAGAGCGAAGAGGCTGTCATGGCAATAATGGCAGGAATGGCGTATTGCGTCAGCAGCTTGCTGATCGGCTCGGTACCGAGCACTAAAGGAGAATTCTGTTTAGTCATGCTGCAAAGGTACGCAGATTTAGAAAAAAAGGTTACTTTTGTTATCTTATAAAGTATAAAAATTATGGCGGAAAATTTAGTAATCAACGACGGAAGCAAAAAAGAACAATACGAAACACTGCTTCCTCAACTGAAAGCATTGACAGCCGGTGAGACCGACGCAGTGGCAAATATGGCAAATATCGCCGCCGCTCTCCGGCAGACATTCGGTTTCTTCTGGGTCGGTTTCTACAGAGTGATAGAAGACACGTTAATATTGGGACCATTCCAAGGCCCGTTGGCTTGCACGCGCATCCGCTACGGGAAAGGCGTATGCGGCACAGCCTGGAAAGAAGCCCGCACAATCATCGTTCCGGATGTCGATAAGTTTCCCGGCCATATCGCCTGCAACTCCGCCTCCCGTTCAGAAATCGTCGTGCCGGTCATCAAAGAGGCTAAAGTCGTTGCCGTCCTGGATATAGACAGTGATGCGCTTGGCACGTTCGATGAAACGGATGCCACTTACCTTGAAAAGATTTGTGCGGAAATTGTTGCGTTATTGAAAATATAAATTTTACAATAACCCCCTTTTTCAACTATTTTTCTATTTCATCCGAAATTCCGATTCATTTTGGATTGACTCTTTTTACGGTTTTAGCCTCTCTTTTTGACAAGTAAAAAAAAGAGGTGCCGGGACCGTTTCAAAAAGCGTGCATTTTGATTGCCGGAAAACGGAAATACCAACAAAGTGATAAAGCTTAACTCCCGGAGAATCGAATATTTGAAAATAAAACGAACGGCGTTCCAAATATCCCAAGGAAATTAAGGGGCTTTTTTGCCCTTTGGACGGTCTTCTTTCCAATTACGACCGTCCTAATCGCCATTACGACCGTGCTAATCTTCGCGAGGTGCCGAGTGCACTACACATTAGCACGGTCGCAGTGGCAAAGAGGACGGTCATAATTACTGAAAACGTTCAAAAAAGAGGAAAAAGTCCCTTTTTGAGGTCAAAAAAGCGGATTAACAATTGTTTGGATTCAAACCTCTTTTTCTCTTGAAAAATACGTTTTTTACAATAAGCTCCCCTAAATAATAATTGATTGTCCCATATCCGGCAAAATTTGAATTATCCGTACTTTGTCGAAAAGATATAAAATAACCACTCAGTACAGAGGGCTACTAACTAATTGTTTTTTATACGCAAGCACCGCAATTATCCTCTGTTACTGAATGGTATTTTAAATCATAGCCTACAGTTTTAATTAAAGCCTGTCAGGTGTTCGGTTTCAAGGCCTATTATTAATTGTGAATATGGATAAATAATAATAGTGCACCTTATCTTAATTACTGTCACACAAATATATAACTATATATCACAAACAGAGTGTTCTTTTTTACGGAATAAATGGCAAATATTCGCATATTTACAGCAAAAAGCCTCAAACAGGAAATACGGAGAAAAATAACAGAAGCCATGACATTGTCTATGCATTTTTTTATACTTTTGTACGCATAAGACAGAATATACACAACAATGAAAAGTAAAAGTTTAGTTTCTATCGATCAATGTACCAAAGAGGACATTCTTCGTATTCTGGATAACGCCAGGAAGTTTGAAGCGAATCCGAACCGTAAGGTGCTGGAAGGCAAAGTTGCAGCGACCTTGTTCTTCGAACCCTCCACCCGTACCCGTCTCAGTTTTGAGACTGCCGTGAACCGGTTGGGCGGACGTGTGGTCGGTTTCTCCGATGCATCTACGACCAGTTCTTCCAAAGGCGAAACACTGAAAGATACCATCCTGATGGTAAGCAACTATGTCGACCTGATCATTATGCGCCATCACCTGGAAGGCGCTGCCCGCTATGCTTCGGAGGTAACAAATATTCCTATCATCAATGCCGGAGACGGTGCAAACCAACATCCCTCACAAACCATGCTGGATTTGTATTCCATCCAAAAGACACAAGGCAAGCTGACCGACCTGACCATCACGATGGTAGGCGACCTGAAATACGGACGTACCGTCCACTCGCTGATCGTAGGGATGTCCCATTTCAATCCGACATTCAACTTTATCGCTCCGAACGAACTCCGCATGCCGGACGAACAAAAGAATTTCTGCGATAAACACGGCATCAAATACAACGAATATACCGAATTTACGGAAGAGATCATCAACCAAACGGATATTCTGTACATGACCCGCGTACAACGCGAGCGCTTCACCGACCTTGAAGAATACGAACGCGTGAAGAATGTGTATATCCTGAAGAACGACATGCTGAAAAACAGCCGTGAAAACCTGCGCATCCTGCATCCGCTGCCTCGTGTAAACGAGATCGCTTATGATGTGGACGACAATCCCAAGGCTTACTACATCCAGCAGGCACGCAACGGATTGTTTGCCCGCCAGGCTATCATCTGTGAAGTATTGGGAATCCCTGTTGAAGAATAAGAACCCAGTTCATTAATTTTCAATTTTCAATTATCCATTTTCAATTATAAAGCTATGTCAGCAGAAAAGAAAAAAGAATTACAGGTCGCCGCTTTAGAAAACGGTACGGCCATCGATCATATCCCCCCCAGCCAGTTGTTTAAAGTAGCTAAATTGCTGGGACTGGAAAACATGGACAATACAATCACAATCGGCAACAACTTCCACAGCAACAAAATGGGATGTAAAGGTGTAATCAAGATCTCCGACAAGTTCTTCTGCGATGCGGAAATCAACCGGATCGCCCTGATCGCCCCGAATGTGATCCTGAACATTATCCGCGATTATGAAGTTGTAGAGAAGAAGACGGTTACTTTGCCGGACGAACTGGTTGGTCTGGTTAAATGTAACAATCCGAAATGCATTACCAATAATGAACCGATGCCGACCCGCTTCGATGTGATCGACAAGGAAAAAGGCACGATCAGATGTCATTATTGCGAGCGTAAGATCAATAAAGAAGATATTATCATCAAATAATTTGTATGAAACACGACTGGAAGCCCGGCACGATGATCTACCCTTTACCAGCGGTAATGGTAAGTTGTGGCTCAGAGCCTTCAGAATATAATATCATAACCGTCGCGTGGGTCGGTACGATCTGTACCAATCCGCCGATGTGTTATATATCCGTACGTCCGGAACGTCACTCCTATCCGATCCTGAAAAAGAATATGGAGTTTGTCATCAACCTGACGACCCGAGAACTGGCTTATGCAACCGATTGGTGCGGTGTCAACTCCGGCAGGGACCACGCTAAGTTTGAAGAGATGAAACTGACGCCCGGCAAAGCCTCGGTTGTCAATGCCCCGATCATAGAAGAATGTCCGCTCTGTATCGAATGCCGGGTGAAAGAGGTTATGGCGTTGGGAAGCCACGATATGTTTATCGCCGATGTGGTAAACGTACAGGCCGACGACAAATATTTAGATCCGGAGACAGGGGCTTTCGATATGCAACGCGCCGATCTGCTGGCATATTCCCATGGCAAGTATTATGGATTGGGCGACTTTGTCGGTAAGTTCGGCTGGTCGGTCAAAAAGAAAAAATAAAGATGAAGAAGATTTACCTGCTATTGCTGATACTTCCACTCTGCTTTCCGGTAAATGCCCAGAAGTTTATCTCCATAAAAGACAAGACATTCAACTGGGGAGGAAAAGTCGGAATGAACGCAGCCCTTCCTATTGTCAACTCCCTGACAATCGATGATGTGGAGATGGAAGACATACGTCTGCAATATAAGGTAGGTTACCAAGCTTCGGTATTCGCACGTGTGAATATCGATCGTTTTTACATACAGCCGAGCCTTACCTGGCAATATTCGGAAGGCGATATCCGCTTCAACATTCCACAGGAAGACAACTTTCCGCTTGACGGACCACTCGCCCCAAACCCTGTAAGCAAAAACAGGATCACCTATAAGGCTGCCACACTGGAATTACCGGTAATGGTCGGCTATTACCTGGTCAAAGAAGGCCCTTATGCATTGAGCATGATGTTCGGCCCTAATATCAAATACAATTATAAGAACCGCTACAGCACGAGCCTGACAGACATGCCCCGCGAGTTTGTTGACAACAGTACGCCTTTCGGTATCAGCCTTGCCGCCGGATTAGGAGTCAGCATCTGGCGTCTCTTTTTTGACTTCAGCTATGAATTCGGCTTGAACGAAGTTGCATCCGACTTCCATGAAATCAACAATAACGCCTCCAACAAGGAAGGAGCGCTCAGCATCGACAAGCGCACGAATATAATGAGTTTCTCACTCGGCTTCCTGTTCTGAAAAGATATCATATTCCCATAATAAAAAAGCCCTGTAATTATTAATTACAGAGCTTTTCTTTATTTTGCTTTCTTCGAAAGCGGTCCGGACGGGACTAACAGAGTTCATAATTGCTTGTGACATTCAGTAAGTTACAAAATTTCTCCAAAAAAAGCACCCGATTTTGCACCTATATAGCTTCTATATTTTTCCGATAGGAGTTTACCTTGTTCCAACGATACAAAGATAATTATTCTTAGCGATATAATAATAAATAACAAGTTTTTTTCTGTAAAGTGAACTTCATACTTGTCGGTTGCTTGATTGCATTTCTTAAAATGGAGTTACGTTTCCTTGGTTACAATTATCTTAATTTATTATTGAATATGCATAAAGAAGAGTTAATCAAGTTCTTTATTTCTTGTTATCTCACTCCAGTGGCAACTATATGAAACTTCTGAAGCATAATCAAGATATTCTTGTAAAAACTTGAATGGATAGGGATATGTCATGTACTCGTTCCATCTTCCAAATCCAGCTTTAAGCAAATCTTTTATTTCTTGAATATGGATTTCTACCTGTTCAGGATGTTCTTGCTTCAGGATGAATAATTTGCGTACTCGAGGAACTCTATCCATATTTCCTTGTGACAAATTAAGTAGCCCCCAGAAAAAACCAGAAATATATGAATATGCGCCTTCCGGATTGCCTTCAAGGTCTTCCGACTTCCACATATTCAATCCTATATACCCACGTAGATACTTTGGTGCTTCATCTTTATTCTTCATGAATGTCCGGCTCTTCTTCTCACCTGATTCTATAAGATGATAGGCTTTATCTATCATTGCAGCATCAAGAATAGGTATCTCACCTGTATCAATTATCATATAGACATTTCCACCTTTTTTCATTGCCATATAGTCTTGATAACCATTAAATTTTTCTGGCTGATCATAACATAGCCATTTCTGGATAAACTCCTCGTAGTCCATATCTAATATATCACCCTTGAAACCGATTCTCTTATATGTCATTTTACCATCATGGTCAATAATAAGCGAAGCCCCCTTTATAAAACCCTTGTTGATTTTGTATCGGATAAACTCCCATCCATTTGTTGCTGGAATCAACTCTTCTGGCATAACAAATTTTGTATTGCAGTCTTTAACCAACAAATCCAACAAATCTCTTCGAGTTTCAGCTCTACTACACTTCACTTCCTTATTCAAAGGAAGAGTGACATGCTGTACTGCAAAACAGAAATCATTGAGTTCTCTTTTCTCTGCCTGTGAGTAATAGGATATAGGAACTTTCTCATCCTTTTCTTCGCATAATCGGATAATCAAATTATCAGCTGTCGGCTTGTCAGAGAAATGCATGACATTTCCTAGGAGTTTCTCATCCTTAATGTTCTCCTGTAACTGCCTAACAAGCTCTTTAGAGTCAGTATTTTTAAAAGGGTCATCGAAATAGATTGTACGACCTGTCATGTATTTCACCAACAAAGGAAGGGCTTCTTTAGATGTGTTACATTCCTCGTAGTCGAATTTCTTGATTTGATGGAATGAGAGGTGAACCATACTATCAAACATTTCATTTACAGACTCAATAACCTGAGTCATAGCAAACAATTTTCCATGATTGAACTTCAACTTATCATAGGGCCAGTAATTGACAAGATTACGAGAAGAAGTACTCCATTTACCTTGTATATAATATTCTTCCAGATGTACTTTATTTAAATCAATGTCCTTACTCGTTATTGGCTGAATGCTCATGCCTGGCCACCAATTACCATCCTTCATTCGACTCAAGTGAAAGACATTATAGATATTCTTCTTGAGTTCATTTATACTACGTGGATGTATAAATGTTGTTGTTTCTGCAACCAAATGAAGATAGCTGTCGATGGTTATCTTTAAACATACCAATTCCTGAGAACTCCTTGGAACTAAGAAATTCAGCTCATCACAAAGGAATAGCACACCATTACTATATATCATCTTGTTTTTTGATGAAGCAAGTGAATTAACGGTTAAAGATGCAATAATCCGCAGTTGTACATCTTCATCATAATTCTCTAAATTATCAGATGATACATACAGTTCAGGATGTGTATGTAAGTCCTTTACAACTTCATTGACCCTATTTTTTTGAGTTAACACAAAGAATTTTTGCGAAGATTTATCATCTTTTGTCCATTTAGCCCAAAAACCAGCCACAGAAATCTTCTGTGCAGTGGCAAGTTGTTCATATGCAATATTCTTTAGAGTCTTGCTATAATATGAAACAATTGCATACTTTCCAAAGAAAACTCTCTTGTTCCACGCTATGTCCAACTTGTTTGTAGTCAGTTGTCTTTTTTCTATTTCATTTTTATCTATAGCCATATTATTGTATGTCAATAAAATTTTTAATGCTTTGTATTGCTTCTGGCAATATATTGCCGTCCAAGTCAATCATCCCATCAATTTCTCGTAACGCATCAATAGTTGAATCTTGAAGTTTGAGCATGTTGACTGTTATTACTCTACAACCTAATCGTTTTTCTTTTTCTGCGCGTTTTTCTGCAGTTGGTATATTGGCAGGATTATCAAGTTCTCTACTCGCTTCAGGACGCATATTTTTTACATCAAATGCAATTCGGTTACTTCCATTAGCATTGCAAATGATAAAGTCTGCGATTTCATAATCTTTGCCAGTCAAATGAACAAACTCCTCTTCTTTTACGTTTGTATACTCTAAAACTAATGCTTTGAAAGCTTCTTCGCCAATTTCACCAACATATTCAGAGCCCAAAATCATCGGATGCAAAATCAATCCATTCGATTTCCACTCTGTGGCATAACCATTTTTTTCAAAATAGGCTCTGATAGCATCATTTTTCATTAAAATATCCAACTTCGTATAAGCAGGTGAGATTGCAGTTCCATATAACTTAGCCCCTTTAGTTGACGCTGGGCATATCTTATTATCTTTTAACCAGCAATGATATTCATTGGCTTCATTTCTAGGCCAATCACCATAACACATACCAATAAATGTAAGTTGTCTATCTTCATCTGTGAGTTCGTCAAGACTGGCAATAACAGGCTTACACAAAATTGTATGTTTGAAACTTTGATACATTGTTTGGCGCGAGCTTACAATATAAGGTATTTCGCCATTCTCGTCATCTTCATCTTGCTCGTCTAACACCTCGACTTCATATTTGTGAATATTATAACGCAAGGCATTACGACGAATTTCTTTTAACCGCATATGCGACTTGTTTGCATTGTTACATCTGATAGTATCGTTTACAGTTGCATCGATGTTAGCATCATTATGATATTGTAATATATACTCAGCTAATTTACGGAACTCTTTTGTGAGTGATTTTTTCAGATTGGATGAGCATATGTACACACTCATGTTATTATCATACAATATATGTGTCGTGTGAGGTTTATTACGGGTTCTACAAAGCCGGCCTACAGCCTGTTCAATAGTTGTCTGTACCCAGGCTGACTTATCCTTACCAATACCCTTGTTGTACGATTCTCCAAAGTACAATTTGCCAGCTAGTGCTTGTGCTAGACAATGTTTTACATCTAGCTCTGAGAGACAGCCCCGTTCATGAAGCATCATCAAAGTAAGCATTGCTTTATGCAATCCTTTCTCATAATCTTCTTCCGTAGTCTCATCTGTGAGCATCAAATATGATGTAGGTGACTGTAGGAACATTGAATCCCAGTCCTTTTCTAAATTCTTTTCATCCCAATTTTCACCTTGTACATAATCCAATCCTTCAGGAATCTTGTATTGGAGATTTGCACCAGCCTTAAAACTTCCATATGCTGTAATAAGCATCAGTTTGGCATCCTTATAACTACTGAGTTCTGGCAAAATATCATTCTCAATCTCATCGCTATCTTTTGTGATGCGCAAATTGTTATTTGTCCAAGTAGGAATATCCAAGTCAAGTTCTGTAGCTTGCTCCTGATAAGTTCCATCAACAAGACAAGCTAAACAGTTATACTGTTTCCTATCTCTATCACCCGTTCTATTTTGAAAATAAATCATGCTATGGACATCATCATGATTGATGAACCAATAGTACACTTCGATAAATTGAAAATAGCGATAAAGTTCAAAACACCACTTTTCTACATCCTTCTTATCTTCAGCATTTTTAATGTTCCGATATGTGATTTTAAACCATTCTTCAGCCGAACCATCTTCCTGCGCTTTTAGGGAGAACATTCGTTTGTACTTCTCTGGCAGTTTGATATCTGTTTCCAATTTTGACACATACTCAAAATGCTTGATAGGAACGATGTCTATATAGTGTTTCTTCGGATATGTATTTTCTACTAAGTTATCAAAGGTCTTTATATCCTCCGTGCTTAAGGTATTCACATCGTTTACGACCTCTTTGATATATTTGATATCGAAATTGCTAACTACCGTTTTGCTTGACGATGTGGCTGAACATAATACCACCGTTGCTCTCCCTGATGAGAGCAAGTCTATGATAATCTTCTCCGGTGTTGTGTTTATTTCACGACATGACAGTTTAACCCTATGTTGGCTATCACGTTCATCTATCTCTTCTTGAAAAAGTTGAACACCTTGTGAATACACAGAGTAATCAGGCAATTTTACCGGAATACCATTCTTGTCTTTCTTAACAATATTTTTTCTGTTCGTGATAAACTCATTGAGTTGCCTTTCAAATTGCCATTCGGAAGGATTGTCAAATAATGCAATTAACGAGTGAATGGTACTTTCTCTAGTAGGACGACTTAGATATATCATCTTCTCCAAAGTGTTTCGCCCCACCTCTTTCTGAAGTTGGTCAAATTCATCCAAAGCCTCCTTCCACTTATTTACAACAACACTTCTCAGCTGAGATTTCATTGAGGTTATGTTCTTCAATACCATATGAAGAAAAGAATCCAATGGAACAAAACAGGAATACTTACTTTTCAGCAAATCTTCGTTTGTCTCATGCACCAGTTCAAAATGATCTGTACCTTGTTTACTACATATGTAAGGAATACTTGTGGTACCACTGGGAGCAATGTTCAATTTTAGTGCGCCAGAGAAAAAAACGCCACGACGATAAGCTTCTAAATCTTCGTCGTCGCTGGGGTATATACTGCGATAGGCTTTCACCTTGCCCATTTTCTTCTCCCAGTTCTTCTGTATGGTGCTGTTTACTACTTCTACCGCCTTACGTAAAGGGGCTCCAAAGTACTTGTCAAAGCTGATACTCTCTGGATCATGAAATAAGTCTTTATACTGAAGATAACCACTGTATCCTTTTGCGAAGCGTTTATTGTTACCACGTTCTCCTATCGCCTGTCCTATGATGGTATCACGCATAGCCATGGCTGCTTGGTCCGATTCATCAAAAACAATGAGTGTTTTCTTACCTTTGGTAAAATCGGAAAGTGTAATCTTTTCTGTCAGAATAGGATCTATACCAAGCATTGCCTTCTGCACCGTCATTAACAGCACTCGCTTACTTTGGTATTCAACCTGAGGATAGACTTTCATCAAAGAGCCAAAACGAGAAAGTATTGATTCTGTAGTTGCATTCTTTAACTGTCCAGATTTCTCTAAATAATTTTTAAAATCAGCAAAGTAGTTACGTATAGCTTGACGTAATATACGCTCGGCTTCATCTATTTGAATAGTAAGATTTGCAGAATTATCGTTTTCTACAGTTTTCAGATGAGCATTAAGCGTATTGAAGCTATTTTTCACAAACTCATAAGCACGATTGAGTTTCTTCTGTTTCTGAATGCCATTTTGATGTACAATATCCTTTAGTAGTTTGTCCATACTACCATTACTTATTGCTTCTTTGATTACATCGACATTCTTCTTGACTGTCAAGACTTGATTGGATTTGATTTCTGTACTTGTAGGAAGATATTTGTTGATGGCCTTCTCCATGTCGTTCACTAACCTTGTCTGCACGCACAAAACTACAATGCGGTCAAATTTTTTTGCGTAATAATCGCAGGTAAGCTTTCCAATAGCATGCGTCTTTCCTCCACCTGTGGCAAGATCACAGATATGTAGCCCAGGCTTATCATAGCCCATAAATATCTTTTCAACGTGTTCGCTAAGTTGTTCTTTATATGACATATTTTAACATACTAGTGATTTGCATCTAATTTTCCGATAAATAACAATATAGAAATAGAATCATTAAAATATAATGTTAAATTATAAAATTTAACGACTTACCATTATATTCACAGAGGATAAAGTTACTGATATTTATTGTATAAGCAGATGATTTTCTATGAAAAATTGCATTGCACATTTGAAAACCAAGTAATCGAGTTTATCTCTTTGTAAATTAGGAATAAAGATGGTATTTAAAATGCAGCGAGTAACATATTAGCGGTAAAAGCTACTGCACACTGCGTTTGTCTGCATAATTCCAAGTGTCTCTATTACGAAAATAGCCAACATTTTTCATGTGAAACAATTCATTCAATAATTAACGTGTCACAAACGAAATATAGATCTGAGAAACCTAGTTTTTCTTCTCCTCGTACATATCAGCAAGTGTAAGAACTGGCGAAATGAATTTTTCTCTTTATGAATATATATAAAAGCATAAAATTACTTTCTCGACATTATTAGTCTAGAATATCTTTGTATAATTTGCCAAATGCACGATGATATTTGTCAGTAAATCCAGACTCAAAAATATCTGCTCTTATTTGATTGATAACAACATGGGAGGCGAACGTTGCTGTAAGTTTCTTTCTCTTTCCAATGTTACAGATGATTTTTGCCATCTCTTTAATCTTTGCAGGAGTATACTGAGCTTTCAGATCTGCTAATCTGAGAGCCTTACATTTATGGTAATTGTATCGCTGATGTAGGTAAAAGAAGTCTATTTCTACCTTATAATCAGGATCCTGTGACGTATCAAATGCAATCTCATAATCTTTTTGGTGTTTCAAAAAATTTGTGTTGTGCACTTTTGCTAGTTTGGGTTTTATCCATAATTTCACTTTGTTCTCAAAATCATATTGTACTGATGTGGGGCTGAGTTTCATACGCTGTATCAATGAAGTTGGCATAACTCTTTTTCCCTTGATATGAGGGCCATTACACGTAGGACAAGCAGGAACAAGATTATATAGACTTAACGCAACGAGTGGACATCTTCCTTTGTCTAGTATATGGTCCAAGTCGAACTGTGTGCGTTTTCCATTGCCCGAATTGAAGTAGTTGATGTAAGCCATGTCACAATAATGGCAAGTATGTATCTCAAATCCATTATTTTCATCTTTGAAAAAACTGATAAAATCACTACTTAATGCCTTATATTTGTTCCCTTTGCTGTTTGTATGGGTATCATAGCTGAATAATGCTTTCAAGTCAACATGTTTTTCATCCGTTTTGACAAATTTCAAATTCACGTATTTCTCATAGATTTGAGCAATAACAGTGTATGGAAGAATCATCATATCTTTCAGTTGTATAGGCAAAATAGTTTTGAAAGTATTGTCCAATTTATACAACTCTTTTCTCAGTCTTATCCATTCTTTCTGTCTCGCTGTCACATCGTCCAGTAATGACTGAAATGTCACTTCCAAATTCTTTTGGTGCTTGGTATCACCATAATTCATTTTTATCATCTTTCTCTTCTCTTTTCTTATAATCTGACAGACTTTTCATCACTCTATCTATTGCAGTATGAAGATATTCATCGCCAACAATACCCGCCACATACATATACCGTTTCCAATCCTCATGACTAATATTAGTTTTTTGACTTTCCATCAAGTTATTATACTTGCAAAAGATTTCTTCAACATGTTCTTGAGCAATCTGTCCCATAGAATACTCCATGAAGAAACTCTGTCCAAGCATTTCATGAATATTCGCACAGAAAGTTTCACCAATCACATCGTTGTCTTTCGATAAAGCAAGCACATTACTTTTAGGCAGATCGCTTAATACAAACGGCGAATGGGTTACCATTAGAATATTAATACCTTCTATATGCTCAATGTGAATATTACGTAAGGCTCCTATGATAAGAGATAAGAAACGACGCTGTAGGTCTGGATGGAAATACAATTCTATCTCATCAAATATGACATTTATATACTTGTATTTTAATAGTGGCAAACCTGCGACTTTTTCATCTTCAATAGTGTGGACAGAGTTGATATTGACAAGATGATAGACGAAATTACTGATGACATATGCCACCTGTCGTTCTCCAGAACTTAAATTCCAGAATGGTATAATATCATTATTGTTGTAATTTCCCTCAGTATCAATATGTTCCTTTCTTACTATTCTGAATTCTATATCAAAAATGGGTGGAGGCAAAAAATCAGATGATTCACGCTTAGGAACGGCATCTAATTGATTGTTTTTATTAGCATATCGCTCTGCTTCATCTTGCAGTTCCTTCAAATGATAAATGTGTTCCCCTCTATCATACATACCAGTTTTAAGATACATCAATGTTCTTCGGAACTTCACAGTTATGTGCGACTGGTCATTTATCAGTTCATTAACATGTCGATGCAGCAGGTCTATACTACAATCCTGTTTACGTAGATTGCTCAGAATCTTATTGTATTTCTTATAGTTGAGACCTATTTTAATAATCTTATACACCAAATACCGACATGCCAATGCATGACTATGCTCATTCAAATCTATTATATGCAAACAGTTCAATATCTGACTACTGATATAATCAAACTTCCAGTATAAACGACTTCGCTTACCAAACATTTTTCTTTCCACCATCCATTCTTTAGTCCATCTTATTTCCTCGTCATGTCTGGGATTAAGAACCAATCCAACAATGACATGGTCGCGGTTAATTATTCTGAAAGGATAATGGTCTATTTCATTTTGATTTCTGTCATCACGATAAAACAGCATTGAAAGCAAACGCTCTTTGGCCAGATTGTTTTCTTTGGGAGCTTGGATGACACCATTGACGCGCATTGGATTCAATACCAATGGCATCTGATAACCATCGTTCTTGTGGAAAAGTCCTGTCAGCCAACACCGCAGATACGGATGGTGTTGATAATCCTGTTTTGGCTTGATTTTTCCTATGCGCACTTCATTGGTAAATTCTTCCCAATAGTCGTTGGGATTATAGGCATAAAGAGAATAGTTGCATACCACCGTGTAAAACAAATCTGCAAGTTTCCTCATATTACCTGTCTTTCTCTGCAAAAGATTCTCTACATTATCTTTTCTTGCATCTAACCAAATCTCAGTTTTGCCAGACCGGTATGAGAATTGAGTATTATTATCACCTTCGCCTGCCGTCAGACGGTAGTTTATAATTTCTACATATCGTCCTTTAACATTCAGTCGTTTCAGTTCACCATCTTGCACAAACAATATACTTCCATAGACATATTCAATATAATGCACATGCTCTGCAGCAGCATATTGGGGGTTTTCACCTAACAAAGCTGTTGCCGCATTGTTCAATACCCTTATCATCATATCAAGTATAGAACTCTTTCCACTACCATTTTCTCCAACAATGGCACTTACACTGATACACATACTGTCTGTATCATACAGTAATCCATCATCATAGAAATCATTTGGCAAACAAACCATCTTCCCATCTGTAGATATATCTGCCTTTGGAAAGAACTTATACCATTTGTCCACTGCATATAGCGAACGTTGTATTCGCTGAACATAATGTGTTTCTCCGGCTAACGGTTGATCTGGTTCTAAACATCTGAAAGCAATAATTCTGAATCTCGTTTTTGGCATGTCCTAATAATATTGGTAAAAGAACTAAAATTTTATGATTTACTTTGAATAATCATACTGTTTATAGCATCCTGCAAATCTTGGTTCATGGTATCTTCACCCCACATTTGCCAGAATTTTACAGTTTGGCTAGCGGGTTTAATCTGTGGAATATCCACTTTTATGCGTGAAGGTAATAAGATGGAATCACCAACAACAATAGCTTCACCAATATCCAATAAAGAAAGATTGTCTGCGATATTTCCGAGATTGTCTGGAAGAAGCCTTCTTATTACATTCTGGTCTTCCACGTTTGTCAATCTCATGCTTATAAAGTTATTGCACTGACTAAGTACTGTTCGGTTCACTTCTGATGGCCTTTGACTGATAATCACTAGTCCTAATCCATATTTTCTACCTTCCTTTGCTATTCGCTCAAAGCTTTTTATGCCGATATCAGCTATTGCATCACGATTTTCAAATTGCTGTACATATAGATGTGCTTCATCGCATAGGAATGCAAGTGGATGCCTTTTGTCATTGCAACTCCATTGTTGCACAGAAAAAAGGATTCTTGCTACCAATCCAGTAACCAATGGTAACACATCTGACGGAACTTCTGAGAAATCTATGACCTTCACTTTATTCTTTTGAGCACCTATACTCATCAGCGCAGAGCAAAATTCCGATAACCAATTGGACTGTAACTCTTCGTCAGACAAGGAAAACATGAATCCCATTCTTTTGTCAACCAACTTATTCTGCAATCGTTGGTTGAAGCGTGTCAATTTACCATAAAATGGCCCCTGTTTATCTCCTTTTGTTCCTTTAACCATCTCTGTGTCCAAATTCTCCAAGACTGATAATACATCTGTTAATTTATAAGGAATGGGGCTATCTACCGTTATTTTATCTTTATATTCTCCATCTTGTACGGTTCTGTCCTTTGCCGTAAAAATCTCTTTCGACAATAACATTGCCTGATTTGGTGCATTTTGATCACTTCTATCCAAAAGTAATGCTTGCATCTCTTCATAATTGAGCAACCAATACGGCAACATAATAATGCCATTGTTCCATTTGTCCTTCATAATAAGATCTGCAGGATTTGCAATCCTATAGTGTATGATACCTTCTTTAAAGAATGAATCTGTAGAATATTCTCCATGAATATCAAACAATATGGCATTTGCATATTTCAGTTCTGCCATTTGTTCTACAATTCTTGCTACGCTGTATGATTTACCGCTACCTGTAGATCCAACAATAGCAGCATGACGCTGAAATAACTTGTCTCCATCCAAATAAGCAACGGATGTATCATCCATAGTATATCTACCTATTATCAATGGGTTCTTTACTTTCGCTGAATCTGATGAAATACTCTTCATGAGATTGGTCAAACGTTCTCCTTCAAGCCTATAACATAAAGCTCCAATGGAAGGCACCGCACAGATGTTTCGCTTGAACGTATTCTTCTTCTCTCCATTATTATCCAAAAACTCACCAATAAAGACAACACGTATCTGGTTGAGATTTGATACCATATCATCCTCTTCCTCAATACCAAACGTCTCAGTCAAAGCTTTTCGGAATATCTTCACTATCATACCGATAATATGTCTCCCCGAATGAGGACTTTTAATAGCCAATAACTGGTTTACTTGCAGTTTAGAGAGCATATCGTCTCTTTCAATAATTGCTACGGCCATTCCAGTATCTACACTCGTAACCTCACCTATAGCTTCTTCAGTATTAAAATTTAATAAAGTATCCATATTCTTTTATATAATGTTACATAAATTGCCTAATTTCCATAATTCCTCGTCTGGAATTGTCATTTCATCATCGGTCATCTTAATGACTGAACCATTCTTTCTATCGCTATATATGGCTGTATAATCGTATTCTCCCGTCATAACATTCCTTTTAATAGGGTCAGTTATGTCCATTGTAACGATAAGTATCGGTAATTTTCGTTTTTTTGCTGCTGACAACAATTTAGGATGGACATGACGGTCATTGAAACCATACCCAATACATACAAATCCACTCGCATTTAGAAAATCTTCATCTATATGCGTCAACAGACTTCTATGAGGTTCTTGTGATGTCTTTTCATATTTGTTGGTACCCGGAGTTATAATACATGGTACATAGTTTTCTGGTATTTCATTGATTCCTGGTAGATAATAAGTGGTATCGTGTCTGGAAAACCAATCCAATGAACCATGTACTTTCCAGATATTTATTCTGCCAGTATAGGAGTTTTTCAGCTTGTTAGGATAAGCATCCAATTTCAGTTTCATATTTCCACAATACGAATGAGAAAAACCGGTATTGATAAATGCTTCTGTCTTTGATGCTGCATACTCTGCTATGCGGTCATAATTAGTAGTTACTACATTTATAACAGAATCACTACGACCATAAATCAATCGGTCGAACAATTTGGTGAGTTCTAACGTACACTTTCCTGTAGTAAAATCATATAACAATTTTCTATCTTGTACTACAATCAGGTTCCAGACATTGATGATTATATCATATTCCACTTCTTCTGTTACTCGAATATCCAACAGAGCCTCTTCCAACCCTATTCCTTGATCTAAATTCAGTAAGAATTTATTTACACATTCGATAGAATCATTATTCGTGTACTGCCTTTTTGAGAACAAGTTTCGCAAAGAATTTGCCAGATCTCCCATCGATGCTATGTGATATGGAGCAGAAGCGCCACTTCCCAATACAATTACTGGAGAAGGACTAGCATGAAATATATTTTGTATTCTCTTATAAGTTTCGTCTTTATTCATAACTTCATACCCATAAATTTACAACAGAATCTAAACCGTTAATACAAAATCAATTGTAACGATTTAACCATTTCGATAATTTACTTAACATTAGTGGTTACAAATTAAACAATAAAAAAGATCAATATAGTAACAAAAACATTTTTTTTTCGATGCAGTAAATTTATCTTTGTGAAACTAAGTTCCTTTTGAATGATTTTTGCATGAAACCAATACTCTTAAACATACACGGATTTAAACAATCTTCAATTATAGTATGTATAAATAATAATTTAAGGGAACCACAATATTCCCATCCAAAATCTAAAGATTGCAATTCTTGTCACCTCAAAATAAGTATTCTTCTTATTCGATTTTTTATCATACGCTAACAGAGTAATTAATTATCAAGATTAGAAGTATTCACGTGATTAATTCAGTGGCTTTTCAAAAAGAAATACCAAATTATCATTGATTATCAGAATTATACAAAAATATGCGTGTCACAAACAGGAATTGAATTATATCATGGCTACATAATTAATATATTTCTGATTATCAGATATTTAAATGAACAATTTAGAAATGAGTCCCTGGTTCGATTCCTGGTGGTAATCATATATCGCACATATCCATACAAACACCTGACAATCAAAGTATTACAAGAATAAGCACTAAAGTCTACCGGAGTCCTACATAAATAGTGCAAAATTCATATAATCACCACTATTTGCACTTTTCCCAATAAAACAGTTATGTCTTATCCATGTCCATATTGGAAAGCAAAAATAATGGACATGAACATAAATTAGTTTACACATGAGACATAATTTTTCCATCAGTTTTTATTTGAAACGCAGTACACCCAGAAAAAGCGGTGAATACCCAATAATGCTCCGTATTACCATTAATAAAGAAGTGGCAGATACCAGTTTGAAAACACTCATCTTACCGGAGTATTGGGACAAACAAAAGAAACGGGTCATAAAAACGGCTCCAGATGCACATAATATCAATGCATATCTGGATGATGTTAACACGACTCTACATTATTATTACAAGCAAGAACTGCTGAATGCCAGACATATTACCGCCAATCTGTTAAAACAACGCTTCCTCCTGATAGGTGTTGCTCCTCCATCCCTTTTGGAACTTTTCATGAAGCAAATGGAAGACGCTCATAAATTGGTATCGGCAAATAAAATCAGTACATCCCACTACAATAAACATCAGCTCGTTTATCGACGTCTTTATGAATTTTGCAAAAAAAGCAGAATTAGTGACATGGCATTGGATCAATTTAACCGGCAAACCATATATGAACTGGAAATCTTCTTTAGAACTGATTGCAATTTATCGGTTAATTCTACCGCCAAAATGTTAGAATTTATCCGCAAAGGAATATTATGGGCATATCAATGCGGATTAATACTCATAAATCCATTCGCCACCTATCGGATTAAAAAAGAGGATACACAAGTCCAATTTCTGAACAAGCAGGAAATATCAAGGATAATAAAAAAACAATTGGATATCCCCAGACTGGAATTTGTGCGTGACTCATTTATTTTCAGTTGTTTCACGGGCATATCTTATGCCGACATGTGCAAATTAACAAAAGACCAGATTGTATCCGATCCAAAAGGGAATGGATATATTTATCTTTATCGGACCAAAACAAACCATCCGGCATTCATTCCAATTCTGCCCCAATCTCAGGAGATTCTTGATAAGTACATTAATCAAACTCCGTCCGGTAAGATTTTTCATATGCTCTCCAATCAGAAGACTAATGCTTATCTGAAAGAGCTTGCAGACATTTGCGGTATAAAAAAGAAGCTGACCTATCATGTCGCGAGGCACTCATTTGCAGTTACAGTCTGTCTGGAAAACGGAATTCCCATAGAAACCTTGTCTAAAATATTAGGACATACCAATCTAAGGGTTACACAATCGTATGCAAGAATCACATATGCAAAAGTCATGAATGATATGCAGGCACTGAAAAATCGGCTCGAATATTGATCCCATTAGTTACCCCGGCGGCTTCTCTGACATCTGATGACATTTGGTGATATCTGGTGATATCTGATGTCAGAGACTTGGTATTTACCTGCAAGCATTATTACTTTTGTTCCGAACAAAAAAATATAGTTTATGGAAATCGTGAGCATTGAAGCCGGGACATTTAAAGAAATGGTAGCCGTATGGCATTCCCTAAAAGGCAAACTGGAAGAACTACAAGACATCTATCTGAAAAAAGAACCGGATGAATGGCTGGACGGCAAGGAGGTCTGTAAGATACTTAGCATATCTTCCCGCTCCCTGCAATATTTAAGGAACAATGGTACACTGTCCTTTACCAGGATAGACAAAAAGATCTTTTATCGCAAACAGGATGTCATGTCATTATTAAGAACCGTACAAAAGAAAAAATAAGCCATGGGAGAAATCATTATCCGGACAAATAAGGAAGTCCTCCAGTATTTCGATGAAATGAAAAGGGCGTCAACACTTGTTGACTTCATAAAATCAAATTATGCCCCTTCCCTGAATGGGGAACGTTACATGACGGATACGGAACTCGCAGGAATGCTCAAACTGAGCAAACGCACTTTACTGGAATACCGGAACAGTGGGAAGATTCCCTATTATCAAATCGGAGGGAAAATACTCTATCGGGAAAGCGACATCGAGAGACTGCTTGCCGAGAACCACAAAGATGCGTTCAGATGACATTCAAACCTCGTTTGCCTACTATTAATTACAGAAAAAGGCCGCATTCAATCTCTACAGTATGCGACCTTCTTCTTTTCTATTTAAAAATTTGCTTGGCGACTCCCTGCATATCTTCCATGATATTATGATCCAACACTCGCGCATAATGCTGGGTCATACGCGTAGAGGAATGTCCCAGCATCTTTGATACGTTATGCAACGCTACGTTGTTGGCCAATGTAATGGTAGTGGCAAAACTGTAAACCTAAAAAGCGGAATTTAGAAATTGAACGTAATTCACACTGATACAATTATTTGTGTCTTATAGTGGCTTTAGCTGTCTAACCCCTGAAATGCAATAAAAAGCAGATTTGGGAAAAGGTTCAGTTACTTATCCGTTCCCTGTTTTTGAAACAGAAAAATGAGGTAAAATACTGAATTTTACACGGGGCAGCCAATAAAGGTGATTTTCTTTGGTGGACTGTCCTGTGTTAGCTGATTAAGGCATTGTTAGTCTGTGGTTTCCGTTCCTTTAAATAGCTCTGTTAGAAGTAATTTTATCACTTTAAAACAACAGAGTATGGCAACAGATTTTAAGCTGCTTTTCTACATCAAGAAAACAGAGGTAAAAACCGATGGCACTTGCCCGATTATGGGGCGTATCTCCATCGGAAAAACAATGGCACAATTCAGTACCAAACAAACTACTGCTGTATCCCTTTGGGATACACGGGCAAACCGTATGTCAGGAAAAAGTACAACGGCAGTAGCCGTTAATCGGGCGTTGGATAAGTTGAGTGTTTCGATTAACTCACATTACCAAAAGTTGGTTCAGTTGAATGGTTCGGCAACTGCCAACGAAGTAAAGAATGCCTTTCAGGGTGTGGCTTCGGCTCAACATACTTTGGTTAAGTATTATCAGAACCACAATCAAGAGTTTTTCAAGCGTGTAGGTGTCAATCGGGAAAAGAGTACGGCTCAACAGTACGAAATATCACTGAACCATCTTATCCGTTTTCTCCGAAAGAAATACAACATTTCGGATGTTCCATTTACTAAACTGGATTTATCATTCATCGATGCCTACGATTTCTATCTACGGGTGGAACTACAACTGAAACCTAATACAATTCTCGGTATCGTTCGACACGTTCGTAAAATGATTAAGTTGGCTATTGCAGAGGGTATTATCTATCGTGACCCATTTGAGGGGTACGAACCTGAACGACCAAAGGCAGAGCAAAAGTATCTGACACGAGAAGAACTCGACCGTTTGATGAAAACACAGTTAGACCATCCGTCCCGATACCTTACCCGTGATATGTTTTTGTTTTCGGTTTTTACGGGCTTGGCGTATCGAGATGTATGCAACCTTACCCCTAAACACATAGTAAGAGCCGATGATGGCGTACTATGGATTAGAACGACACGACAAAAGACCGGAACGCCCTGTGATATTCCCCTATTGGAGATACCCAAACAGATTATCGAAAAATACAAGGGCATTGCCAAAGATGGCAAATTGCTCCCGATACTTAGTTGTGGCAGGTTGAATAAGAACCTAAAAGTAATCGCAAAACTCTGTAATATAGAACGTAAGCTAATCTATCATGCCGGGAGACATACATACGCTACCGAAATTTGCCTATCACAAGGTGTTCCGATTGAGAGCGTTAGTCGAATGTTGGGACATCGTGATTTGCGTTCCACACAGATATACGCCAAAATCACGGAACATAAGATAGCCGAAGATATGCAGAGGGCAGAATCTCGTATCGAGGATAAATTTCAAGTAGTATTATAAACGTATAACATTATGACGATGAAGACAAAAACGAATGTAAGAAGTACGTTTGCCGTGCTGTTCTATATTGACAAATCGAAAGCAAAGAAAAAAAGTAAGGGGCAATGTATCATTACTGGGCGTATTACCATAGATACGCAAATAGCCCGTTTCAGTACCAAGATGGATATAGCTCCCGAAATGTGGGATGCTCAAACTGGACGGGCTATTGGAAAGGGTAAAGAAGTCACCAAAATAAACCGCACTCTTGATAATTTGGAAAAGGAGATACAGAGCCATTATGACCGTATGGTTTTGGAAGATGGGTATGTTACTGCCGAAGCGGTTAAGAATGCCTTAAACGGTGTCGGGAAAAAGGCTACAGGACTATTGGAACTATTCAGGGAACACAATGAAGAATTTAAACTGCGTGTAGGTGTAAACCGTGTAAAAGTGACCTACGAACAGTATCTACACTCTTACAATGTATTAGAAAATTTCTTATGGGTGCGATTTCAAGTGAAAGATATTGCCCTAAACCAACTAACTCATAGTTTTATTGATGCTTACGATTTTCATTTGAGGGTGGATAAACGTATGAACGGTAATACGGTTTTGAATCATACTATTCCATTGCGAAAAATAGTCCGTAGGGCGATTAGTCAAGATATTATCAAACGTGACCCGTTTGTGAATTATGTTGCCGAAAAGCCATTGAAACAACGTAGGCATTTGACAATGGACGAATTTCAAAAGTTACTCACTACTCCCATAGCCGAAAAACATCTTGAACGGTGTCGGGATATGTTTCTGTTTGCTTGTTTCAGTGGGATGGCGTATGCCGATGTGTGTAACCTTTCTGAAAAGCATATCACAACGGATGATAACGGTATCATGTGGATAAGGATTAAACGGCAGAAAACAAAAAGTGAGTGCAGAATCCGTTTATTAAGTGTCCCTATTCAGATAATGGAGAAATACAAGCACGAACGGACGGATGATAAGATTTTCAAGTTAAAGACGTTGAAGACCATTGATGAAAACCTGAAAACTATCGCTCAAAAATGCAGTATTGAAAGCCGACTTTGCTATCATATGGGGAGACATACATACGCAACACAAGTGTGTATATCACAAGGTGTTCCGATTGAAACACTCTGCAAAATGATGGGACATCGTTCGGTTCAAACTACCCAAATTTATGCCAAAATTACTAATCAAAAGGTAAATGAGGATATGAAAATTCTATCCAGTCGTATTGAAAACCGCTACGAGTTACCAAAAGATGATGTGCCAAAGGAGTTTGGAAGAAATCAATATTATAAGTAAATTATGTTCATAATATTTCAGAATTTATTAACTTTGTGAAAATTAGTGTTGTAAGTTCTGTTTTACTCAATAAACAACGTTGTTGTATATGCGAAAGGAATTATTAAACTTGATATCAAGTACTATATTATACAAGTACGATTTACCCAACAAAGAAATTGGAGTAGATAAATCGCTATTGTCTAATGATAACGACAAATGCTATTCTTCCACAAGTAATGAAGATTTAGCAGCAGTAATTTATAACTCTATTATTGATTATGCTTTTAATTCATTTGATATCAAAGATAAAAATTTGGATAACTTACACGCTATTGCATTAAAAACAAAATTGAAATACAATGAAAAAGCAACAATAACATCTAAAATCAGTTACGGATTTCATGGCGAAACGATTTTATTTTGTATACTATACGCTAAGCTAGGTGCTATTCCAGTTATTTCAAGAGGTTATTTTTACAATCCGTTGGAAAATTCAGAAACCAAAGGATATGATTCATATCACCTTATAGATAACAATGGGCAAACTGAATTATGGTTTGGAGAAGTTAAGTTTAGAGAGACGCATGGTTCAGGAATTGATAGTGCAATAGAGAATATTGAAAAAGCTATTTCTGATGATTATTTATCGAATAATTTTTTAGCTATCTTAAATCACAAGAACAGTTTCAACATCAGCAATAGTAAAGTTGAAGAGATTATTAATAAATGGGAAGAAAACCCGGAAATTAATATTATTGAAGAAATAAAAAGCCATCATATAAAGTTAATTTATCCCATAGTTATTCTTTACAATAAAGATAAACGAGGATATGAAAAAAGTATTGAAAATGCCATAAATCACATTACAGAAAAGCACTCATCAAAGCGACTCTCATTATCAATACCTTTTTCAATATATTTTATTTGGTTACCTGTTGATGGAGTTAAAGCAATTAAAACAAAAGTTATTGAATGGATAGAATCAAAGAAACAGCTAATGTTATAGTTAGTCTTAATAAATACAAAAGAAATGAGTTGATGGATTTTGATTTTATCAAAATTGTATGTTCATATTTTGATATTATAAAAAGGGATAATTTAACTGAAAATGATTTCAAATTTTTGAAATACATAGCAGATTCGTCAGGAGTCCCACATTTTTATAGCATCCTCAATCGGTTTGGGCAAAATCCCAATATAGAAACATTTGATTTAAATACATTTTCTTCTATTGTGTATGAAAGCATACTTCATACAGATGAAAGAAGTATGCTTCATCAATACCAAAAGAACATTATAGATGAATTTGAAGGAGGAAAATTAAATAGATTCTTTCTGTCTGCAAGTACTTCTTTTGGAAAAACGCACTTAGTGTTTGAAATTATAAAAAAAATGAAGTATAAAAATGTCGTTCTAATTTTCCCAACAATAGCATTACTATCTGAGAATTTAGAACGCATTATTTCCGAAGAAGACTACTCGTTTTTCAGAAACAACTATGAAGTTCATACTCTTAGTGAAATAGTTCAATTAGGAGAAAATAATCTTTTTATATACACGCCTGAAAGGTATCTTTCTTTCATCGAGAAGAATATCAGTAGTATCAAATTCGATTTTGCATTTATTGACGAAGTATATAAGATAGACAATGATTATATAATTGATGAAGAAGTCAAGGAGAATGAAAGGGATGTTGCTTATCGATTAGCCGTTTTTTATTCTCTCAGCAATAATACAGATGTTTTATTAGCTGGTCCATATATGGATTTTGCAACGCCTAATACCCCTAACTATAACCCTTCCTTTGATAATTTTCTGAAAGAAAATAGAGTGTTACTAATCAACTATAATAACTATGAAATTGTAAATAAATCATACTATGTAGCAAAGAAGTCGAATATTTTTCTCGAAGACGAACAAATATATATCAACTATCCATCCTCCAATAAAACAGAAAGACTGAAATCAACTGTTGCATCAATTATAAATATTCCTCAAAACCTAATTGTTTATTGTGCCAATAGAGGAAAGCGAGGAGGTGTAGAGCAATATACGGAGATATTGATTCAATCAGGAATCTTAAACAATCATGACTATTCTCGTTATCAAAATATAATAGACCATATTTCTTCGCAATTTACAGATAAATGGATTTTAGTAAGAGCTCTAAAGTGTGGAATTGGAATCCACCATGGTTTGATTCCTAAATATATTCAAAAAGAAATAATCTCACTATTTAATCAAGGATTTATTAAGATATTAATTTCCACAACTACAATTACGGAGGGCGTAAACACATCTGCTAAAAATTTGATAGTATTACATAGTAAAAAAGGAACTAAAGCCCTCAAAAAATTTGATGCTAAAAACATAGCAGGGAGAGCCGGTCGTTTTGGCTATCATTACAGTGGTAGAGTGATTGATTTAAGTAACACTTTTTTAAATGTCATTAATGGGAAAGAGGAAGTTCTTAAGCATAAAAACTACGACAGCAACTCTCCTAAAGATGAAATTGATTTATTTTATTCAGATGAAAAATATTTATCAAACAGTGATAGAATCAGAAAAAATAATATTAATAGAGAACAACGCGATAGAAATATACCTGAATACATATTAAGTCAATACAAAGTTGTTAGCAAGTTGGATAAAATTAAAATTTACGATTCCATTACAAAACTAAACTATTCTGAGCTTCAATTGATAAAAAAATTAATTCAAAACATTAATTACAAATTAGATATTCATTACGATGGATTTCAACTAGTATTGGATATTTTAAAACCAATAATAAAAAACGAAAACCTTAAGAATCTACTTCAATATAGAGGCGGAAATGAAGAATATTCTATACTAACACATCTTGTTCATTTTTACTTAGAGGGAGGATTTAATGGTTCTGTTAAATATCATTTAAGAAAAGGAAAGTCAATAGATGATGCCATAACCGAAACTGCAAAATTTGTATATAATACATTGAAGTATCAGACAGTAAAATATTTAGGAGTTTTTAATTTAATGTATCGGTTTTATATATCGCTAAAGGGGAATATTAAATATGAAGATGTAGCTGGTATTGACAAACTTCTTTTGAAATTTGAATATAATGCTTTGACAGATGAAGGAAGAATAGCTAGTGACTATGGAGTTCCTGCTAGCATTGTTGATTATTATGAAAACCAACAACAACGAAGCAAAATAAGAGCTTCTTTTGATAATTATGAATTAATAGCATTTAATAAGGTAGAAAAAATAATCAATAAAGAGTAGGTTTTATTTTTTCTAAAATGTTAGATTCCTTATACAGAATTTTCCCTTTTAGTCTGATAAACGGTAGTTTTCCCGTGTCCCTCCAAATTTGGAGGGTACGGGAAGAAATACGCAAGAGTTGGCAGACCTCTCGATTGGTGAGGTACTTTTCGCCATTGAGGTGCGGAGTACGGTTTTGTTGGGCTTGTCTAATGGTGGCTGATAGTTCATCTAAAGTTGTAAAGAACGAGGCGATTTGCGGAGATTTGTTGTCGAGTATATCCATGATTAATTGATTGTTAGTTTCTCATATAATCGCCTTGTGTGGCAATAGTTAGCATATCCAATCTTTGGCAATAGGTAATCGAAGCTCGCTTACCATTGAGGTACACAAAATATCCCTGTTCGTCCTCTTGAATTTCGTAAGTAGCAGGGGTTGCCTGTCGGGTGGTTTCATTCATATAGATGATACTTAACTGGCGGTTCTCTCCGTTTCGATGAATCATCACGGTGGGATTCAGGTTAATACTCTCCCAATTGCCAACCAGTATATCTAAATCAAAAAGTTCTCTTTTCATAGTTGTTATTTCTTGATTTGTTGTTGATTAATAAACTGTTCGATGTCGGCAGCTTTGTAATAACACTTACGCCCGATTTGAGAAAAGGGTAAAACTCCGGTATCTCGGTAAGTTTGCAGGGTACGAGGTGAGATTTTGAGCAGTTCGCAAACCTGCTTGTTGTCTAACCAGTTTTCATTACTTCGGTTCTGTCCGCAAAGTGCGTTTATCTGCTTGGTAAAATCCTCGAACCTCTGCATCATCTGTTCAAAGGTTCGTTTTTCGATGGCTACAATTTCCATATCAATGTTGTTTTAGATTGTTATAAACTCCTGTCATTGCAATGATTTGCTGCAAAGAAAGAGATAAAAACAACTGGTATTGGAAACCGTGTATGCAGTGGACTGAACTGGCTGTTATTGGCTGCACCACCACACCCCAACCAACATATTTTTTCCTTTTTTTCTCTGATAAGCATTAACTATATGGAAAGAATAAATAAGGCAGCACTTTTGATAAATTTACTCTTTTTCGGTACGAAAAAGGAAGAAATTTATCAAAACCCGTAGGGCTTGGTGTTGCCGTTTTATTCTTGGAATATACCTTTGTGTTCAGAGAAAGAAAGGATTAATTAAGATTATTCCATTGAAAAATAAGATATTAGATT
>QWCH01000507.1_pt1 | contig 70350 bp, 66 predicted proteins | sample 1972671 | NCBI WGS metagenome assembly QWCH01 (sample SAMN09866713, study PRJNA288562) | Human gut metagenome isolate term3_stool, whole genome shotgun sequencing... | isolation source: gut | host: Homo sapiens | place: USA: California
CAGTATCAAATTGCTGTCCTTGCGGTTTATTATAGCTGGTAGTGTATAAGCGTGGGTTCATCATATTTGGTGTGGTATCTTTAACTATGGGAAACTCCGTTCTCCCACTTGGAGACCGTCTGGCGGCTGACGCCTAAACTCTCGGCCACAAACTCCTGCGTCATGTGGCATTGGATTCGATGGGCTTTCAGCGTCTCACCCAGGGTGCGTTTGGCGGCCCGCTTTTCCGCCCGGACTTCTTTACTGCCGATGTACTTTTTCAGCGCCCGCACGATCAGCACAAACAGGTACACGACCGCCGCCAGCAGCGCTACCGTCAGCACAAGATTCAAAATCCCCCACCATGCTGCAAATGCCATCTCTATTTCCTCCTTCGTGGATTTTTCTGCCCCCAGTATACCAGCCAATATCCCGTGACACCAGCAACTATCTTGTACATTTTCGCTTACATCGCAAAAAACGGCCTGTCTGCGTAGTTTCCGCAGGCAGGCCGTTCCTATTTAAAATGCTTCCAGAATCGCCAGCAGTTTATCCAGGCTGCGCTCGTTGAACTCCAAAATCAGGATATCGCACCCCGGGTGGTCGACCACATCCATCGTAAAGGTGTCGATGTGCTCGCGCCAGCTGTTGGTGAACCGCGCCTGCAAATAGGGCATATAATACTCACTGAAGGAATCCCCGATGACCCGCACCGCGCGGCCGTCTTTTTCAAACAGCTGGGCGTAGCCGGGTACGGTGTAAGCCTCCTCGGCGGGCAGACTGGCATACAGCGCCGCCACATTCGCCATGTCGCCGGTCGTCGTGCCGTCGGCCTCCACCGGGTAGGCGTCAGGGGAGAGGGTCTGTATGTCCAGCGCCTCAAAAATACCGTCCAGCCCAATCAACGCACCGATGGAGTTCCAGTGCGTGTCGGTCTTGTAGTAGAGCAGCCGTTCGGGGTTCTGCCGTGCCTGGCTGCGCAGCACATCGTACCGCCACACCACCGGCACCGTCGTGTGGCTTTGCAGGTAAGCCGCCATCAGGTCGGTGCGGTTCTGCTCGTTCACGATGGGGTAGCCGTCGGGCATATACTCGCGATAGATGCGGTCCTTGCTGGGCGTCAGGTCCAACACCAGCGTACAGCCGTTGGCCGCCAGCCGGTCATTTAAGATCTGCAGCCCCGCGCTGGCCTCGGCCAGCACCTCGGCACTGTCATTCAGCTCAGTCAGACCCTGATAATTTGCCATCGGCTGGGCCGCGTTAGGGCCGTCCTTATAAAACAGCCAGCCCTGCTTGCCGGGCAGCACCTGGTCGCTCTGGCTTGTGCCGAACAGCGCATAGTCCAGCCCGGCGTTGACCAGCACAAACTGGTAGCGGAAGGGAGAATTGTCCACCAGAAAGTTATCGAGATTCCGCGGCAGCTCCCGCAGCGGGCTGTTCAGCACCTGCGGCAGGCCGGTCATCAGGCGGTTTTCGTGGCTGTCCATCGACAGCTGTTTGGAGAACACATTGAACACCGGGAACGCCAGCCCGATGACGGCGCAGAACGCGCCCACAAAGGCAATTTTGCCCGCTTTACGCATGGTCTGCACCCTCCTTTAAAATTGGAAATAGATGAACGCGCTGTACGTGCCCGCCGTGACCCGCATCAGGCCAAAGAACAGCAGCACCAACAGCCCCGCCGCCCCGGCCAGGGACGGCGCTTTGCGGGCGTAAAGGGCTTCTTTCAGCTTGGGGCGCAGCGCCTGCAGCGGCCCGCACAGCAGGAAGGACACCGCCAGAATCAGCAGCAGCTTGGCATCCGCAAAGGCGGCCAGCGTGTAGCCCTTGGCCCCGCTCTGCCAGGTAAATATGCCCCACAGCGCAGCCAGGCCTTCTTTCAGGCCCGGCGCACCGAAGATGACCAGCGTCAGCCACAGCACCATGACGGTGTACAGGTGGCCGAAGAACCGGGGCAGCCGTTCCAGCGCCCGGCGCAGGCCAAGGCGCTCGGCACATAAAATCAGGCCGTGCAGCAGGCCGAACACCACATACTGCCACGCCGCGCCGTGCCACAGGCCGGTGAGGGTAAACACAATGAGCAGGTTCAGGCAGGTGCGGCGCAGACGGCAACGGCTGCCGCCCAGCGGGATGTACACATAGTCGCGGAACCAGCCGGACAGCGACATATGCCACCGCCGCCAGTATTCGCCGATGGAACAGGCGAGATAGGGGTAGTCGAAGTTTTCCGGCAGGGTGATACCGAAAAATTCACCGATACCGATGGCCATATCGCTGTACCCGGAAAAATCGAAATAGAGCTGCATCATGTAGGCCGTGTAGCCCAAAATCAGAATCGGCGCGGGCAGTGTGGCCGCCGGGACCGACGCTACCTTGGCGTAGATGAGTGCCAGCTGGTCCGCGATGATGGCTTTCTTGGCAAGGCCCAGAATCAGCCGCTTGATGCCGTAGCTGAAGCGGTCAAGGTCAACTTTGCGGGCCTTGCTGCGGGGGTCCAGCTGCGGGGCCTGCTGGTTATACCGCACGATAGGCCCCGACGGCCCATGGCCGAAGAAAGCCAGGAACACCGCGAACTTAAAGGGGCTTTTTTCCGGCTCGGCGCGGCCCACGGCAACATCAACGCAGTAGCCGATGGCCGTAAACACGTAAAAGCTGATGCCCAGCGGCAGCGCAGGGGAGAGCACCGGCAGCAGCCCAGGCACAACAGCATTGATGCTTTCGGCCGCAAAGCCTGCATACTTAAAGCCGCCCAGCACGGCCAGGTCCAGCAGCACCAGCACCGCCAGCAGCGGTTTTTTGTGGGCCAGCCGCCCCAGCCACAGCCCGCCCAGCCAGTTGATACAGGCCAGCAATACCAAAACGGCCGCACCTTTCAGCCCCGCCCAGGCAAAAAAGAGCAGACTGAACGCGCCCAACACGATATTGCGCAGCCGTTTGGGACAAATCCAGTAGACCGCCAGCGCCAGCGGCAGGAACACAAACAAAAATTGTACGGATGAAAACGCCATAGATAACCCTGCTTCAAAAAAAATTTACATTTGTAACTATTATATAGGGTATAACAAAATTCGGCAAGGTTTGCGCGCAAAAAAGTTATTTCCTGCACATTCCCGCGCATTTTGCAGGGGATATCCATAGACAATCAGGGCGGGAATGACTATAATAAAGATGTATTTTTGTGTAACGGAGGGGCCGCCCATGGAAAATCTGATCTTCGGTGCGTTTGCCACGCTGGATGGCTACCGGGAGGGGGACGCCGCCAACCTGGGCCGCACGGTCTATGACCGCTGCACCGTGGTAGCGCTGTGCAGTGCCAAGGCGCAGAACCCCGCCTGCACGGTAGCCCTGCTGACGAACGCCCCGGTGCCGGAACCGTTCGCCGCACAGCTGAAAAACAGCGGCGTGGAGATTTGGGACTGCCCCTTTACCGCCTACCGCGTCCCCGCTGAGACAAATTGGGCACTGGCCTACTACAAGCTCTGCGCCATGGCGTGGGTGCTGGCCCACAAGGATTTTGCCCGCGCCTGCATGGTCGATCTGGACACCTTCACCCAGCACCCGCTGGACGACCTGTGGCGGGAATGTGACGAGGCCGTACTGCTGTATCAGGTGCCCCACGCCGCCAGCCAGACGATGACCGCTGCCATCAGCCGCTGCTATGACGCGGTAGAATCGGACGGTGCGCCCCACAGCTTAACGCATTTCGGCGGCGAACTGGTGGCGGGCAGCAAGGTCCGGTTGGCTGATTTTATGGCGCTGTGCCAGCAATATTTTGACGAATTGCAGGCCCGGGGCATCACCCCCAAGGAGGGTGACGAGGCCGTCTGGTGCGGCGCGGCCTACCGCAGTCTGCGGGCAGGGCAGCCGGTGCGGGCCGCCAACGCCTATATTTTCCGCTACTGGCTGGGCGGTCGTTTTTACTATGTATCGACGAATTATCAGCTTGACCCGGTATGCATCCTGCATCTGCCCGGGGCAGCCAAGGACCGCCAGCTGAAACTGATCTATAAAAAGTACACGAAGCGCGGGGCGTTCCCGCCGCCGGACGTGATCCACCGCCTGTGCGGTCTGCCCGCCGCCCATCCGCCGCTGCTGCGCACCCTTTGGACGCGGCTGCTGGCCAAGCTGTAAGGAGCCGCTATGCCCAGAAAAAAGACCGACCTCAGCCAGCGTTTGGAGGCTGTCATCAAGACGCTGGTGCCCCAGCAGGAGCAGAACCCCGACGACCTCGGCCCTATGATGCGGGCCATCAAGGCCGTACACAGCATCAGCGACCATACCTCGACCACGCCGGAGGATCTGGAGCACCAGCGCGCCGCGCAGGAGTTGTTTGGGCGGCTGGTCACGCCAAGCATCGGCATCCGCAATGACAGCCTGACGGTGGGCAGTATCCCCGCCGAGTGGGTCAGCCTGGAGCACGGCCACGACCGCCACCACGCGGTTTTGTACTGCCACGGCGGCGGCTACACCTGCGGCCAGCTGGGCTATGCCCGCATTCTGGCCAGCAAGTTGGCGCTTGCCACCGGGTTTGACGTGCTCTCGTTTGAGTATCGCCTTGCGCCCGAGCATCCGTTCCCCGCCGCCATCGAGGACGCCGTTGCCATGTGGGATTACCTGATGTACATGGGCTACGGTGCGCGGGACGTGATTATTGCGGGCGATTCTGCCGGGGGCAACCTTGCTTTGGAGCTGGCGTTAAAGCTGAAAGAGCAGGGCCGCGCCCAGCCGCGGGGGCTTTTGCTGTTCAGCCCCTGGACCGACATGACGGCCAGCGGCAAGAGCTACCGCACCTGCAAAACGCTGGACCCGATGCTGACGATGGAGTACATCGCCGCCGTGCGCGAAGCCTACACCGGCCCCGATGCCGATTGGTCCCGCCCGTGTTACAGCCCGCTGTTTGCCGACCTGCGCGGCCTGCCGCCCGTGCTTGTGCAGGTGGGCACGAACGAAATTTTGAAGTCCGACAGTGAACAGTTGGTCGAAAATTTACAGAAAGCCGGGGTCTACGCCCAGCTGGAAGTTTACCCCGAGTGCTGGCACGTTTTCCAGCAAATGCCCATCCGCCGCGCCGCCGTCGCGATGGAGAGCGCGGGGCGATTTGTGCAGAAGATTATTTGAGGAAACATAATACAACACCTCCCGGGAGCCTCCCCTTAATCCTTTAGCAGAGAAAGGAAAAACATGTCCGATTCATGGTACAAAGTTGATAACGTCGCCAAGGTGTTCCTGGCTACGGCGTCTCAGCGCGACCCGCGGGTGTTCCGCGTCTCCTGCACACTGCAGGAGGACATCGACCCCGACACGCTGAACACCGCCCTGCGCGCCACCGCGCAGGAATGGCCGCAGTTCCAGGTGACACTGCACCGCGGTTTGTTCTGGCATTATTTTGAGTCCACCGACCTTGTCCCCGCGGCCCAGCTAGAGAATAAGGCCCCCTGTGCGCCGCTGTACACGCCGGAGCGCCGCAATAAACTCATCTACCGCGTGACCTATTTCGGCGCACGCATCAACCTGGAAATGTTCCACGCCATTACCGACGGCAACGGCGGGCTGCTCTACTTAAAATCCATCGTGCGCAACTATCTGGCCCTGCGCCACCCCGGCCAGCTGGACGACGTACCTTCGCCCAACAGCGCCTCGGCGGCCGACTTGGTGCAGGACAGCTTCCGCAACTTTTACGGCGGCACAAAGCGCGATAATGCGGCCAAAAAAGTCAAGGCCTACCGCCCGCGCGGACTGCGCCTGCCCTACGACCAGCTGCAATTTTTTGAAGGGCATCTGAGCGCCAAACAGGTGCTGGAACGCTGCCACGCGCTGGGCGTCTCGATGACAAGCTACCTCGGCGCGTCATTCATGCTGGCGATCTACCACGATATGCCCGCGCTGGAACGTAAAAAGCCTATCTGTATCAGTCTGCCGGTCAACCTGCGCAACTACTATCCCAGCGAGACGGCCCGCAACTTCTTCAACTCGGTCTATGTCACCCACACGCTGACCGATGCTGACACGCTGGAAACCGTCGCCTCGGTGTTTGATGCCAAGCTGAAAGAGGTCTTAAAACCCGAGAACATTCGCGCCCAGATGGACGAGTACGAAAAGCTCGAACATATGCCCGGCATCCGCCCGGTGCCGCTGGTCGTGAAAAACGCCACAGTCAAGTTGTTCACCCGCTTGGAGGACCGCTATGTCACAGCGGTCGTCTCCAACATGGGCCGAGTGACGGTGCCCGAGGAACTGAACCCCTACATCCACAGTTTTGCAGCGTTTTCCAGCTGCAAAACGCTGTTCACGGTCGTCTGCTCCTACGGCGACGACCTTGTGCTGGGTACGGCGTCGGCGCTGCGCAGCACGGCCATTTTGCAGCGGTTCTACCGCGAGCTGACCAAGGCCGGACTGGATGTCACGCTCTATGCCACGGAGGTGGAGAAATGAATACCTGTCCGCACTGTCATATCCGGGTCGGTGGGGATGCCCGATACTGCCCGCTGTGCCAGAACCGCCTGCCCGGCTCGGCGGGGGAGCCATACTTCCCGGCCACCGCGCCGCGCATCCACCGCGCGTCGCTGCTGTACAAAATCGTGGCGTTCGTGCTGTCGGCGCTTGTCGTCGTGGGCGGTGCGTTCGACTTTCTGCTGCTGGAAGAAACACCTCACCGCCATTTCAGTGTGCTGATGGCCGTCTGGGCCGTCGCCCTCCTGCGGGTACTTCGCGCCGTGCTGCGCCGCCGATTCAACGGCCCGCGCCAGATTTTCAACCTGCTGCTGCTCGTCTCGGCGCTGTTGGTCTTTACCGACTGGTTCAACGGCTACACCGGGTACAGCCTTGATTTGGTCGTGCCGATTTTGTGCTGTGTGGCGCTGGCCTGCAACTTTATTTTTGCGTTCCTGCACAGCAATTTCACCGCCAACGCACTGGTGTACCTGCTCATGAACATTGGTATCGGCGTTCTGCCGTATATTTTACTGTTCTTCCGCATTGATTACGACGGTAAGCTGGATGCCCACAGCATCCCCTGGGCCATCTGCCTGATTTTGAGCATCATCACATTTTTGGGGCTGGTCATCTTCCGCGGCCGCGACTTGAAAAACGAACTGGTCAAGAGACTGCATATGTGATTTCATCCCCAGTTGTAGGGGGGGTAGCGATTGGGGTGCTGGTGCTGCGCGTTGGCAGAAAAATCAACGTATAAACATGCAAAAAGAAAAGCAAGTACGCCGGATTTTGTCCGATGTACTTGCTTTTTGTCGTTTTCTGTTGTAAAAAACAAGAACCGCCACTCGGCAAAGTGACGGTTCTTAGAGTTATCTGGTTCCTGTTACTAAAAGCCAACCGCTTGTCGCAGTGCCTTTTCTATTTATGTTATCCCACAAATCTTTCGTTTCGTCAACGCTTATTTCTTATCAAACGCTTCGCGGCGCTTGGTGGACAGGCGGAACATCTCTTCCAGGCCTTCCCGGTCGTCGTTGACGAGCTTTTCCTTCATATCCTGCAAGGCGCTGTCAAACATATCGATCTCCGAAATCAGATTGTCCTTGTTCCACAAAAACAGCTCCGCCCACATTTTGTCGTTGATACGCGCAATGCGGGTCAAATCCCGGAAGGAATCGCCGGTGTAATTCGCAAGCTCGGAGTTATCCGCCGCACACATCAGGCTGACGGCGATCGCGTGGCACAGCTGGCTGACATAGCCGATCATGTGGTCGTGCTCGGCAGGGGTCAGTACGCTGATTCGCTTGAAGCCCAGCGCCTCAGCCAGATCGCGGCACCAGTCGATGCCCGCCTGGGTGTTTTTCTCCGTCGGCGTGATGATGAAGTTGGCCGGGGCAAAGTTGACCTCGGCGCTGTGGGCAATGCCGCTCGTCTCGCGGCCTGCCATCGGATGGCTGGCGATGAACTCTACCCCGTCAGGCAAAGCAGCCTGCACAGGCTCAACCACGCCGCGCTTGACGCCGGAGACATCCGTCACCATTGTGCCGGGGCGGATATATTGGCCGTACTGCTTGACCCATTCCAGCAAAATGGTGGGATAGAGGCCGAACACGATGCAGTCGGCCGCCCGGATCAAATCCTCAAAATCCGCGTTTTTGCCTGCGCGGATATAGTCATGCTGCAAGGCATAGTCCAGCGTCGCCTGGCTGTGGGTAATGCCGGTCACGTTGTAACCCTTCTGGCTCAACACCTGGGCGTATTTGCCGCCCAGCAGTCCCAGGCCGACAATCAGATAATTCTTGCTTTTGTCCAGCATACAAAATCACGCCTTTATGTCAAATTCGTTCGTTTTGTCCGTGGAAAGCTCCACCTTGGTACCCAAGCCGCGCAGCACGTTCCAGAACGCGGGCCAGCTCTTGTCCACGGCCTCGGCCCCGCAGAGCAGGGCAGGCAGGCCGCTGGCAATGGCTGCCACGGCCAGCGCCATGACAATGCGGTGGTCGTTGTGGCCAGACAGCGGCGCGTTCGGCGCGTGGAGCGCCACGCCCTGAATATGCACGGTGTCGCCGCCCACCTCAATGCGTGCGCCCATCTTTTGCAGCTCATCCCGCATAGCTTCGATTCGGTCAGACTCTTTCAGGCGCAGACGGCCCGCGTTGGTGATGACTGTTTCGCCACTGCAAAAGCAGCCCAGCGTAAACAGGATCGGCCCCAGGTCCGGGCAGTTGGCCAGGTCGATCTCAGTGGCTTTGAGCAGGCTGCGGTCAAAGTGGTAGCCTCCCTCGACTTCCTTAAATTTGCCGCCGCAGCGCTTTAAAATGTCCAGTATGACCTTATCGCCCTGCTGGCTGTCGGGGTTTAAGCCGGTGATGGTGATGCCGCCGATGACGCAGCCCAGCACAGCCAGGAATGCCGCCTGGCTGTAATCGCCCTCGACTGCAAAATCGCTGGCCGTGTACCGCTGCGGCGCGGCCACGCGGTACATCATACTGCCGTTTTTGCGGGCGCGGGCCGACACCTTGACGCCGAACTGCTGCATCGCGTCGATGGTCAGATCCACATAGGAATGGCTCTCGTAGGGGGGCAGGACCTCAATGCTGCTCTCAGAGTCCATCAGCGGCGCGGCAAACAGCAGGCCGCTGATGAACTGGCTGGACACATCGCCGGGCAGGGTGAACCCGCCGGGGCGCAGGCGGCCAAAAATCGTGATGCCCTCTGGCGTCTGCTCAAAGTGTAGGCCTTGGCGGTCAAACAGCATTTGATACACTGCCTGGGGGCGGTCAAACAGCCGCCCCGCACCGGTAAAGCGCACTTTCTGGGCCGTCAGGCTGAACAGCGGTATCATAAACCGCAGCGTCGACCCGCTTTCGTTGCAGAACACCGGGCGCGTCACCGTCACAAAGCCCCCCGCTGTGCCGTGGCCTTTGATGGTCAGGGAGTGGGGCTCCTCGGTGATTTTGGCACCCAACTGGGCCGCTGCGCCCAATGTGGCGCGGATGTCCTTGCTGTATTCGATATTCGTGATATGGCTGGTGCCGTCCGCCAAAGCGGCGCACAAAACTGCACGGTGGGCCGCACTTTTGCTGGGCGGCACTGTGGCTGTGCCGCTCAGGCGGCTGACATGAATCTTCGCGTCCAATTTACATCTCCCGGCCGATGGCGGCGGCGACCTTGCGGCACTTGGCGATCACATCGGCAAACTTATCGGGTTTCAGGCACTGCGCGCCGTCGCTCCAGGCGTGGGGCGGGTCGTCATGGACCTCAATTTCCAGGCCGTCCGCACCGGCGGCCACTGCAGCCAGGGCCATGCTCTCGATGTACTTGTAGTCACCGGTAGCGTGGCTGGGGTCGACGATGATGGGCAGGTGGGTCTTTTCCTTGATGACCGGCACGGCGGACAGGTCCAACGTGTTGCGGGTCGCGCGCTCAAAGGTGCGGATGCCGCGCTCGCAGAGGATGACGTTCTCGTTGCCGCCCGCCATGATGTACTCGGCAGACATGATCCACTCCTCGATCGTGTTTGCCAGGCCGCGCTTGAGCAGAATGGGCTTGTGCATCTTGCCGACGGCCTTGAGCAGCTGGAAGTTCTGCATATTGCGCGCGCCGATCTGCACGACGTCGACATACTCCTCGAACTCGGGGATATGGATCTCGTCCATCAGCTCACTGACGATGGGCAGGCCGGTCTCCTCGCGGGCCTTGACCAGGTCGAGGATGCCCTCGGTGCCCAGACCCTGGAAGGAGTAGGGGCTGGTGCGGGGCTTGTACGCGCCGCCGCGCAGGAAGTTTGCGCCGCCCGCCTTAACAGCCTTTGCCATCTTGATAGTGTGGGCCTCACCCTCGACGCTGCAGGGGCCGGCCATCACGGCGATGGGGGACTTACCGCCGATCTTGACGCCGTTGACGTCCACGACGGTATCCTCGGGATGGAACAGGCGGTTGGCGCGCTTGTAGGGGGCAGACACACGGGTCACGTTCTCGACCCAGGGGTTGGCCAGCACGTCTTTTTCAGCAATTTTCGTCGTATCACCGACAAGGCCAAAGACGTTGTAATCCGTGCCACGGATCAAGGTGACGGAAAGGCCCTGCTTCTCGAAATTGTCAACGATGCGATCCAGTTCAACCTGGGGCGTACCTTTTTTGGTGGAAATAATCATGGAGGAACCTCTTTTTTATATGCTTTTTACTCTATAAAACAAACCTTTGGCTTCCCCCTCGGGGGAAGCTGTCCGCCGCAGCGGACTGATGAGGGCAAGCCTTACAAATACTGCTTTTTCACGGCAGGCCACATAAACTTTGCCCTCATCCGGCGCTTCGCGCCACCTTCCCCCTCGGGGGAAGGCTTTTACAGCGTCTCATCCGCTTCAAACAGTTCTACTGCTTTATTCACAGCTTCGGTCAAGGTGCTGTTATTCTCCAAAACGGCGGTGGCGGCGGCCTCGTACAGCGGTGTGCGCTCGGCTTCCAGCTGCTTTAAGGCAGCCCCGCCTTTCGAGAGGGGACGTCCGCCCGTAGCCAAGCGTTCCAGCGGGCGGCGCACCCACAGCACCGGGCCGTTCTGGCGCAGGGCGCGGGTGTTGGCCGGATTTTTGATGACCCCGCCGCCGCAGGCGATGACTTGGCTGTTGTCCTTGGCAACCTTGGCCAGCACTTCCGCCTCATAGCGGCGGAAAGCAGCCTCGCCCTCCTGGGCAAAGATGTCGGGAATATTATGCCCGGTGCGGCGTTCAATTTCCGCGTCCAGATCCACGAATCGCTTGCCCAGCCGCTTGGCCAGCGCCGCGCCCACCGTGGATTTGCCGCAGCCCGGCATCCCGATGATGGAGACATTCGCCAGCTCGTGCCGCAGACGGCGGCTGACAGCGGGGATGAGGGCCGCCGTATCCAGCTGCCTGCCGGTGAAATGCTCGGCCGCAAACACGGCCTGGGCTACCAGCATCTCAAAGCCGCCAGCCGCGGTCACACCGCAGTCCTCGGCCCGCAGCAGCAGCTCGGTGCGGAAGGGATTGTACACTACATCCAACACGGCTTCCAGTGCGGGGAAGGCTTTCGGGTCGATCAGGCACTGCCCGACATTCGGGAACATCCCGCAGGGTGTCGTGTTGACGATGATTTGCACATCGCGGCGGTGCATGGCCTCACTGTACAGCAGCGCACCGTCCTTACCGGTGCGGCTGGCGGTCAAAATTTCTTTTGCGCCGCCGTCGCGGCAGACCGCTGTGACCGTCGAATGCGTACCGCCGGTACCCAGAATCAGCACGGTTTTATCGGCAAAATCCACGCCGTGGGCCTTGGCCAGGTAAGCAAAGCCCGCGTAGTCGGTGTTGTAACCGTACAGCTTGCCATCCCGGTTCACAATGGTGTTCACCGCACCGATGGCCTTTGCCTTAGGGTCAACCTCGTCACAGTAGGGAATGACGAGCTGCTTATACGGTATCGTCACATTGATGGCCGCAAACGCGCGTTTTTCCATAAACGCGCTGGCTTCTGCCTCGGTGGGCAGGGGGAGCAGGTCGTAGGTGTAATCCGCGATCTGCTCATGGATGATCTTGGAGTAGCTGTGGCCCAGCTTGCCGCCGATCAATCCGTACAGCGGTTGCTGCATAGCGTTCACTTCCTTTTACTCTTGGGGCAGGCCGTGCTTTTGGGCCAGGGTGCCGTACCGCACGGTCAAAAGGTCCAGCAGCCCGAAGGCCGTCAGGGTGTTCTGCACCACGGCGGCACGGGGCACAATGCAGGGGTCATGGCGGCCCTTGATCTGCAATTCTCCGTCGATCTTGCCGATATAATCCACGGTATGCTGTTGTTTATAGATGCTGGGCGTGGGTTTGAGCACCGTGCGGAACACGATGGGCATACCGTTCGTGATGCCGCCGTTGATGCCGCCGTTCTTGTTGGTGGCAGTGGCAACCGTATCGCCGCGCATCGTGAAGGGGTCGTTGGCCTGGCTGCCGCGCAGGGCGGCAAAGCCGAAGCCCGCGCCAAACTCGATGCCCTTGCAGGCGGGAATGGCGAACATCAGGTGGGCCAGCTCGCTTTCGACGCTGTCAAACCATGGTTCGCCGATACCGGCGGGCAGCCCGGTGACGATGGTCTCCAGAATGCCGCCGACACTGTCACCCTCGCTGCCCGCAGCGCGGATGGCCGTCTGCATGGCCTCCTCTTTTGAGGCATCCAGCAGGGCAAAATGCCCGGGCTGCGGGTCGGGCATCACCAGTCCCGCCGCGCTGGAAAGGGGCGCGTCCTGCACGCCCGCGCACTCGGCAATGTGGGTGTAGACTTTTACGCCCAAGCTGTTCAGCACGGTCTCGCAGATCGTGCCCGCCGCGACGCTGGCCGCCGTGATGCGGCCGGAGAAATGCCCGCCGCCCCGCGCGTCCTGAAAGCCTTCATACTTAGCGTAGGCCGTGTAGTCGGCGTGGCCGGGGCGCAGCAGGTCAGCAGTCTTGGCGTAATCACTGCTGCGGGTGTTCAGGTTGCGGACCATCAGGGTGATGGCTGTGCCGGTCGTGTGGCCGTTGTAAACGCCGGAGAGAAATTCCACGGCGTCGGCCTCGGTGCGGGCGGTGGAAAGCCCATCCCCCCGGGCGCGGCGGCGATCCATGGCTGCAGCGATGGCGGCCTCATCCACAGGCAGCCCCGCAGCCAGGCCATCCAGCACCGCCCCCACCGCAGGCCCATGGCTCTCGCCAAAAATCGTCATACTTACGGCATTTCCAAAAGTGTTTTTCATAAGTTTATCTCTTGTATATCTCCGCAGGGGTCGATGCAAGCATCCGCCCCTGCACACTCAATCTATGCCCAATAAAGTCGGCAGCTCGGTCATCGGCAGCTTATCGGCGCGCCAGCAGCCAAGGCCAGGGCACTTGATGATGGTGATGGAATCCCCCCGGGCCTTTTTGTCGTGCTGCATATAGGCCAGGACTTTTTCCTTGTTGGCCCCGGTGCGGGTGGGCAGGCCCAGCGTGCGGTAGATCGCCCGGGTACGCTTGAGCAGAGCATTGTCCTCAATCATCGGCAGCATGCCCAGCGCGACGCACTCGCCGTGGTACAGCCCGGTCGTGCGGCGGCCGCGCACACCGCGCACGGCCTCGATGCCGTGGCCGATGGTATGGCCAAAGTTCAGGCAGGCGCGGACGCTGCCCTCGCGCTCGTCCTGTTCGACGATCTTCTTTTTGAACTTCAGACTGCGGTAGACGATCTGTTCAATATTTTCCTCGGGGTGCTCGCACTCAAACAAGGCGAACAGCTGCGGGTCGCCGATGATGCCGGTTTTCAGCGCCTCGGCCAGGCCGTTGACGATCTGGCGGCGGGGCAGGGTCTTCAGTGTGTCAAAATCGACGAGCACGACCTTCGGCTGCCAGAACGCGCCGACGATGTTCTTCGTTTCGCCCAGGTCGATGGCCGTTTTGCCGCCGATGGAGGAGTCCACCTGGGACAGAACCGTCGTGGGGCAGTTGACAAAATCAATGCCGCGCATATAGCTGGCAGCACAGAAGCCGCCCAGATCACCCACAACGCCGCCGCCCACGGCGACCAGCAAATCTTTTCGATCCATGCCAAATTCCAGCATGGCCTGCAAGACCTGGCCGTAGACTTTCAGGCATTTGCTGCCCTCGCCCTGGGGGATGGTGTAGACGGTAGAGTCCTGGCACTGGCCGGCCACGATCTTGGCGTAGTCGGCAGGCACGCCGGAATCCGTCAGCACAAAGACCTTGCGGCCCTGCACGTTGGTAAACTGGTGAAGGTTGGCAAGGCAACCGGCCTTCAAAATAATATCGTAGCTGCGGCTTTTAAGCTGCATCGTCAGTTTCATGCTTCGCACATCCTTTTTCTTCATGGCTTATTTCTCCGTACCGTCCAGGGTGAACGCACCCAGCAGCCGCAGGGTGCTGCAAACAGGGGTCAGGGTGTCCAGCAGGGCCTGGCACTCTGCGCCGGTACTGCCCGCCGGGCAGACCAGCTGCACATAGAAATAATATTCAAACGGAACATGGGGCAGGGGGCGGCTCTTGATGCACTCCATGTTGAAGCCACGTGCGCCGATCTGATCCAGCGCGGCGGCCAGCTGGCCGGGCTTGTGGCGTGCTGTGAACAGCAGCGCCAGCCGCTGGCCCTCGCCGGTCATGGTGGGGGCGGTGTCGGCGCGTTCAATGACGATGAACCGCGTCGTGTTGTCGCCTTCGGCGTTGATGCCGGGGGAGAGAATTTGCAGCCCGTACAGTTCCGCCGTCTCGGCGCTGGCAATGGCCGCAACGGTGGGGTCGCCCAGCTCAGCCACATGGCGGGCGGCATCGGCCGTGTTGCCCCAGGTGGCCGTTTTAAAGCCGTGCTGCTGCACAAAAACGCTGCTTTGGGCCAGGGCCTGCGGGTGGCTGACAACGGTCTTGATCGTCTCCATCGTCGCGCCGGGCACAGCTACCAGGTCTTGCCGGATGTGCATATCGCACATTCTGGAAACGATGATGTCGGGGTGGGTGTACAGCAGGTCCAGCACGGTGGAAACATCACCCGCGCTGGAATTTTCAAACGGCAGAACGCCGAATTGCGCGTCGCCCTTCTGCACAGCGTCAAAGACCTCGCCCCAGGTGGCAAAGGCGGATTCCCGCGCAAAGGGGAAGAGCCGCCGCAGCGTGATATGGCTCCACGCGCCGGGCACACCCTGATAGGCGGCGGTGTCCCGGCCCAGCTGTGCCCGCTGATACGCACGGGAAACCGCCATGGCATCGTTTAAAAATGCGCGGTAGTAGGGGCGCAGCGTCTCATCGGCGATGCGGGCCGTATTTTTGTCCAGCACAGCAGCCTCCCGCGCGGCGTCAAAGACCGGCTTGCCGGTCTCGGCCTTATAGCGTGCCACATCGGCCACCGCGCACATCCGCCGCTCAAACAGGGCGGCCATCTCCGCATCGACCATATCAATTTCTGCCCGGGCCTGCTGTAATAAGTCCATACATGCGGCTCCTTTTCCCAGATGAATTTTGCATTTCCGCATCGCGGTAGGGGCGGGGCGCTGCGCCGCCCGGGCCGTTTACGGCAGCGCAAAGTGCCACAGGCGGCGCAGAGCCCCGCCCCTACGGTGCATCAGCATGACACGCGCTGTTTATTTATGCAGATAATTATAGTTAGTATACCATAAATAAAGCGCCGTCACAAGAGTGACGGCGCGAATTTTGGCGTATTTTAGCTTACCCGTGCAGGGCGCTGCGCAACGCGGCCAGCAGTTCAGCCTGATATTCCGGGCTGAAGGTGCCGTGCAGCAGCTTCGGCAGGGCTTCCTCCTGCAAGCGCCGCCAGCTGTCGGCCTCGCGGCCCGGCAGAATCGGCACAAAGGCCACGCCGTTGGCGGCGGCGGCCTGGGCGTCGCCCATAGCGTCACCCACCATCATGACCTTGCGGCTCTCATACCCGCAGGCCAGCATTGTGGCGATGGAGTTTGCCTTGCTGCCCACTTCCTGGCCGAAGATGACATCCGCGTGGCGGGCCAGGCCGTAGCGCTTCCACTCACTGGCAATGGCGCTCTCGTTCGCGGCGCTGACAACGGCCACATCGGCGACCGCGTGCAGCTGGCGCAGGCTTTCTTCTACACCGGGGAACGGCTCAAACGTCGGCTCCAAGGCCTGGATGCGGCGGTTGCAGGCATTGTTCCACTCCTGCAATTTGCGCAGGGCCAGGCTGCCTGTCTTTTGCAGTTCCCGCTGCAGGCTGGCCGTAGAAAGCTCGTTGGCGGTATCGACCCAGGCGGCAATATCCTCGCTGCCGGGAATCTCGATGCCGCGGTTTTTCAGCCGGTCAAACACCAGCCGCACGCTCTCAAACCGGGAGATGCCCCGGGTGATGGTGTGCAGGTTGATCTCGTCCCAGGCTGCCGTGATAAACTCCGCGTAATCATCCAGCGCAAACACGCGGATGAGCTCGGGGCACATGACGGTCGAATGCTTGATGCGCACTGTGTCCATCACGCAGCCGTCGGAGTCCATACAGACCAAAAATTCACGTTTTTTGGTAAAATCCGTCAGTGCGTTTGCCATAAAACCGTCCCCCTCTATGTACTGTTCCCTATAAAAACGCTATGAATCTATCATAACAAAAATCCCCGGCGTTTTGCAATGCCTTTTTTGAAAAAAACATAGATTTTTGTGTAAAAATTACACCTCCACATTGTCATTGGGGTCCAGCGTGCGGCCGATTGGCTCGTGGATAAGCAGATTGGCCATGGCGTCCGCCCGGGTGGGCTGTTTGTTGATGACGACAAGGTTGTCACCCCGGAAATACCGCAGCAGCCCCGCCGCCGGGTAGACCGCCAGACTTGTGCCGCCGACAATAAGGGTGTCGGCCTTGCGAATGGCGTTCACGGCGTTTTCCATCGTCTGCTCGTCCAGGCCTTCCTCGTAGAGCACAACGTCGGGCTTCACGATGCCGCCGCACTCGTCGCAGCGGGGTACGCCGTCGCCGACGCCGGCCGCATCCTCAATAAAGCTGACCGGGAAAAATTTGCCGCAGCGCGTGCAGTAGTTGCGCAGGGTAGAGCCGTGCAACTCATACACGACCTTACTGCCCGCCGCCTGGTGCAGGCCGTCAATGTTCTGGGTCACAACGGCCTTGCATTTGCCCTCGCGCTCCAGCGCCGCCAACCGCAGGTGGGCCGCGTTGGGCTTTGCGCCGTGTACGATGAGCTTCTGGCGGTAGAAGTCGTAAAATTCATCGGTGTGTCGTTCGTAAAAGCTGTGAGAGAGCATCGTCTCCGGCGGGGATTTGAACTTTTGATGGTACAGCCCGTCCACCGAGCGGAAATCCGGGATGCCGCTCTCGGTCGAGACGCCCGCCCCGCCGAAAAAGACCATGTTTTTTGTCTCTGCCAAAATTTCTTCCAATGCGCGGATCATGCAAACTGCCCCTTTCGTTTTCGCCGCAAATGCTTTATAATATACTTATTATAATACATTCTCGGAGGGATGCAAGATGCAGCAGGAAATCACGCGGGAACTGGTGCAAAGCTGGCTGCCTCGGCGGCAGGCGGACAGCAACAAGGGCAGCTACGGCAGTGTACTGGTCGCAGCGGGGAGCCTTGCCTACCGCGGCGCAGCGGCCCTGTGTGCCGAGGGCGCATTGCGCGGCGGCGCGGGGCTGGTGTACCTGGCCAGTGTGGAACCGGTCGTGCAGATGGTGCTGGCCCGCACGCCGGAATGCTGTGCCTGCGGCTGCCGCACGGCGGCGGGTGGGGGCATCCACCCCCAGGACGCCGCCGCACTGCGCAGCTGGTTTGCCGAAAAACACGCCGTTCTGCTGGCCGGGCCGGGCTTGGGGGAGCGGGCAGGGGAAGTCTGCCGCGCTCTGCTGGGCAAGAATCCGCCGTGGGCGGGTGCGGTGCTGGACGCCGACGCACTGAACGCGCTTGCAGCGGGCAGGCTGCGGGACCCCTTGCCGGAAAATACCATCCTGACGCCCCACCCCGGCGAGGCCGCGCGACTGCTGGGCTGCACCGTGGCCGATGTACAAGCCGACCGGGAGCAGGCCGTTTTGCGGCTGGCAGAAACCTATCACTGCGTCGCCGTTCTAAAGGGCAGCGGCACGTTGATTGCCGCGCCGGGCGGGGAGCTTTTGCATAACGCCGCCGGCAACGCCGGGCTGGCCCGGGGCGGCAGCGGGGATATTCTGGCCGGGCTGACCGCCGGGCTGCTGGCCGCCGGGCTGAAGCAGAACCGCACCCCCGCCCGGATGGCCGCCTGCGCCGTTTGGCTGCACGGCACCGCCGCCGACCGCTGTGCCCGCCGCCGCAGCATGACCGCCATGCTGCCCACGGATATTTTCGCGGATTTGGGGGAGATTTTGGCGGAGATGGAGTTGTAAGGGGCGGCGTCCCTCTTGCCCTCTCCCTTTATAGGGTGTATAATAGGACTATATCTGCATATTGCCGGAAAGGAGCCGTTGTTATGCCGCGCAAAGAAGGCCAAAAACGCAAGCTGCTTGTCCTTTTGGAGATTCTCGCCCGCGAGACGGACGAAAAACATCCCCTCAGCGTGCCGCAGCTGGTGGAAGAATTGCAGGAGCATGGCGTCGTGGCCGAGCGCAAGAGCGTCTACGATGACCTGAACACGCTGAACAACCTGCCCGATTCCAAGTACGAAATCGTGCAGCAGCGCGGCCGCGGCGGCGGCTACTATATGACCGAGGCTCCCTTTGAACTGGCCGAGCTGAAACTGCTGGTGGACGCTGTCTACGCCAGCAAGTTTATCACGGCGCGCAAATCTAAAATCCTCATTGACAAGCTGGGGCAGTTCACCTCGAAATACCGGCAGGCGGAGCTGGACCGCAAGGTCCTTGTCAGCGGCCGCATCAAGAGCACCGACGAGAAAATCCTTTACACCGTCGATGCACTGCACGCTGCCATCACGGCAGGGCAGCAGGTACAGTTCAAATACTGCGACTGGAACCTACAAAAGCGGATGACCCCGCGCCACGACGGCCAGCTCTACCGTGTCAGCCCCTGGGTGCTGGTTTGGGAGAACGGCAACTATTACCTCATCGCCTACACCGAGGGGCGGCTCAAGCACTATCGCGTGGACAAGATGCAGAACGTCCACCAGCTGCCCGACACCACCCGCGAAGGTGCCGAGGAATACGCGAATTTTGACGTGAATGTCTATATGCAGCAGATGTTCGGCATGTTCAACGGCCCCCTGAAGCGGGTGACGCTCCTGTGCGAGAACCGCTTTGCCGGGGCGATGATCGATCGGTTCGGCACCGGGCCGATCTTAACGCCCTGCCCCGACGGCGAGCATTTCACAATGACCGCCGAGATTCAGGTCAGCCCGCAGTTTTTCGGCTGGGTGGCCGGTTTTGGCACCGGCGTCGTCGTCTCCGGCCCGCCGGAGGTACGCGCCGAGATGAAAAAGACCCTGGATCAGCTGCAGGAATTGTACCGCTGATTTGCAATAACAGTAGAAATATGGTAGAATAGATTGTTTACTTCTACTTGTTTCACGGAGGCTACCCTTGCTGGAAAAAAACCAACGCTTTAAAAGCCTGCTGTTTGTGCTGCTGGATGCAGCGCTGTTGTTTGTGGGCTTTCTGCTTGCCAACTATATTCGTTTTAATTATGTCCGCTATTTTGAGCCCGGCGGTGCCGGCCCGGCCTTGGCCGTGGCGCAGGACCCCCGCAACATCATTGCCGGGCTGGCCACGTCGCTGGTGCTGGTGCTCATCTACTGGGTGGCGGGCATTTACAACAATGCGCGGCTGCACGGCCTGGCCGAGCGCTGCACCAAAATTGCCATTATCAACGCAGCGGGCCTCTTGATTTTCATTGGTGCGCTGTATTTACTGCACTTGGACGACTACTCCCGCATTGTGCTGGCGCTGTTCTACATTCTCTCCACCGCCGCCGTCGTGTTTGAGCGGATGGTCCTGCGCTGGGTCGACCGTGCCCGCCGCCGCAAGGGGCTGGGCCTGCGCCACATTCTGCTGGTGGGCGGCGGCAAATCCGCCGCACTCTATCTGCGTGCGCTGGAGCATAACCCCTACTACGGCTTCGTCGTGGACGGCTATCTTGCCAAAGTGGAAGAGCCCGGCCTGGGCGTAAAGTTCCTGGGCGGGTATGACAACCTGGCCGCCAAGCTGGACGAAATCGCCGTGGATGAGGTCGTCGTGGCGCTGGAAGCCGACGAAATCGAATTATTGCCCCACGTTTTTGCCGCCTGCGACAAAAACGGCGTGCGCATTACGATGGTGCCGTTTTACAGCGGCTACCTCCCCGCGCGGCCGACCATCGATGTGCTGGACGAGTGCAAACTCATCAACGTGCGGCAGACGCCCTTTGACAACTTGCTCAACGCCGCCGTCAAGCGCGGGCTGGATATCCTCGGCAGCCTGATTCTGATTATCCTGACCAGCCCCATCATGCTGGTCACGGCCATCGGCGTCAAGCTGTCCAGCCCCGGACCGATCATCTTTAAACAGGAGCGCATCGGCCTAAACAAAAAGCCCTTCATGATGTACAAGTTCCGCTCCATGCGGGTCAATGTGCAGCAGGAGACAGGCTGGTCCACCGACTACGACCCCCGCAAGACCCACTTCGGCAGCTTTATCCGCAAGTTCAGCCTCGACGAGCTGCCCCAGTTCTTCAATGTGCTGAAGGGGGATATGTCCCTCGTCGGCCCGCGGCCAGAGGTGCCCTTCCACGTCGAGCACTTCAAAGAGGAAATCCCGCGCTATCTCGTGCGCCAGCAGGTACGCCCCGGTTGCACGGGCTGGGCACAGGTCCACGGCCTGCGCGGCGATACCGACATTGCCGAGCGCATCCGCTACGATATCTGGTACATCGAAAACTGGACCGTGGCGCTGGATATCAAGATCATCTTCCGCACGGTGTTCGGCGGCAAGATGGTCAACGACGAAAAATTGCAGTAACGCGCCCCGCGTTACCGAACAGGAGTGTCCGTCATGAGCAAAAAGGAACCGAAAGTTGCCATCGTCCACGACTGGCTCGTCGGCTATGCCGGCGGCGACCGCGTTGTGGACGCTATGAAGCACGTTTTCCCCAATGCTGTCATCTACACCCTTGTGTACGACCCCAACAATATGCCCGAATGGTTCAAGAGCTACGATATCCGCACCAGCTGGTTCCAGAAGGTGCCGTTTTCCAACAAGCTCTACAAGGCCATGCTGCCATTGATGCCCGCCGCGTTTGAGGCGTTCGATCTGACCGAGTACGACCTTGTGCTGTCGTCCTGCTCGTCCTGCTCCAAGGGTGTTATCACCCGGCCGGATGCCGTGCATATCTGCTACTGCCACACGCCCATCCGCTATGTGTGGGATTTTTACTACACCTACCGCGCCAATGCCAACTGGCTTGCCCGCCTCGTCATGCCGGGGCAGATGCACAAGATGCGCGTCTGGGACAAGTGCGCCGCCGACCGCGTGGATTATTTTATCGCCAACTCGCATTATATATCGCAGCGCATCAAAAAATATTACCGGCGTGACAGTGACGTGATCTACCCCGGCTGCCACATCAACGAAGCACCTTTTGTCGAAAAAGAGGATTTCTACCTCACCGTGGGCCGCCTGACCTGGTACAAGCGCGTTGATCTAGCCGTGCAGGCCTGCACGAAGCTGGGCAAGCGCCTCGTCGTCATCGGCGGCGGGGGAGAACTGGATAAGCTCAAGGCCATGGCCGGGCCGACCGTGGAATTTCTGGGCGGCAGCCTTTCCGACGAGGAAGTGCGCAGCTACTACCTGCGGGCCAAGGCGTTCCTTTTCCCGGGTGAAGAGGACTTCGGCATCACGCCGGTGGAAGCTCAGAGCGCGGGTACGCCGGTGCTGGCCTATGGCCGCGGCGGCGCGTGCGAGAGCGTTGTGCCCGGCAAGACCGGCTACTGGTTCAAAGAGCAGACCGTCGAAAGCCTGGCCGACTGCATCGAGCGGTTTGAGCGCGACGGCGTTGCCTATTCTAAAGAAGAAATTCGCGAGCACAGCCGCAGTTTCAGCGAGGAACGCTTTGAGCGCGAGCTGAAAGAATACTGCGAGCGCCGCATGGCCGACTGGCAGCAGGAATTGCTCGACTGCTCCCACTGGGAGAAGGAGGAACTGGATTGAACCCCATCGTCATCAACGGCACGGTACTGTGTGATAATATCACCGGCATCCCGCGCTATGTCTATGAGACCGTCGTCCGGCTGGATAAACTCATTGAGGGCACCGGCCTGGATGTGCGGATTGCCTACCGCGACGACGGCCGCCCCATTCACCTGCCGGAGCTGAAAAACATCCAGCTGGTGCCGCTGAAAGCGGTCAAATATTTTTACAATTTGGCTGTGCTGCCCGCCTACCTGCGCCGCACCCATGCGTTTTATGTAGGCCTGGCCAGCGATATGCTGCTGACCAAGCGCAGCGTCACCGTGCTGCACGATATCCGCCCGCTGGTCATGGACACCGACAAGGGCTTTTTCCGCTTCAAGTTCTGGGTACACTGTCTGTCCACGAAGTGGTTTGCCCAGCGGGTGTTCACAGTCAGCGACAACCAGCGCCACCTCATCAGTGAAAAGCTCGGCATCCCGCTGGATAAAATCGGCATCACCTACAACGGCTGGGAGCATATGAAGGGCGTGACCCCCGACGAGAGCATTTTTGAAAAGATGCCCGGCGTCCAGAAAGGGGAGTACTACTACGCTCTCGGCAGCCTTGCCAAGCACAAGAATTTCAAATGGATCCGCGAGGTCGCCCGCCGCAACCCTGACAAGACGTTTGTGGTGGCAGGCGGCAAGGACCTTCGGGCCTTCGGCGATGATAACGAAGCCAAGGACACACACAATGTATTCTACCCGGGCTATGTCTCGGACGCCGAGAACGCCGCGCTGATGCAGCACTGCAAGCTATTTTTGCACCCGGCCGTGTTTGAGGGGTTCGGCATCCCGCCGCTGGAAGCGTTGGCCTTGGGCGCACCCATTGCACTTGCAAACGCCACCTGCCTGCCGGAACTGTACGGCGATACAGCGCGGTATTTCGACCCCTATGACTATGATGTAGACCTGGACGCGCTGGCCGCCCAGCCCGTAGCCGCGCCCGATGCGGTCCTGCAGAAATACAGCTGGGACAAAACCGCTGATTTCTGGCTGCATGAGATTGAAAAGTACGCGAAACAGTGATAAAAGCCTTCCCCCGAGAGGGAAGCCTTATTCACACTGAAAGGAGCCGACTGCGCCCCATGTTTTTCCTGATAACGATCTTCCTCACGGCGCTGGTCTCCGCGCTGTTCGGGCTTTTGCCCGGAAAGCTTCAGCGCCGCAGCGTTGCAAAGCAGGACATCGTCTGGGCCGTCGGCCTATGGTTGGCCACCTGGCTGTTCGCGGTCTTTGCCTACCACCGCCCCGGGCTGACCATCGGCTTCAATGCGTTCCGTCTCGTGGCCGTCACAGCGCTGAACGGCTGGACCGGTTTCGTCACCGCCGGGCTGCGCAGCTTTGGCCGCAAGGGGCTGAAAGCCGTTGTTCCGCTGCTGCTCGTCACGGCGCTGGGGTTGGAAGTATTCGTCGGCAACGTTGCCTACTTCAACACCCACAGCTATGAGCCGTTCCAGCTCGTTGACTACCTCGACGAGAACATCAACGTCGGACGCGGGCTGGGCACGATTTCGCTGGACGATGGCCGGACCTATCTGCGGTTTCTGAACATCGACCGCCCCATCTACAACCTGCGGTTTGACGGCCTCGTCAATGACGATACCGACCTGCTCCACGCAGACAGCGCCGTCACCTTCACCATCGAGGGCACTGACGCGGCCAACACCCAGCTGACCCGCTTTGGCAGCTGGCAGGTCGGCCTGCAGGCCCCGCGCACCCACACCATCAGCCTGGATCTGACTGGCAATGTCAGCATGATGACGCTGACCACCGCCGGGTACAGCTCCACCTACGCGCAGTTTCCGGTGGCGCTGACGTTCAGCGGCATCACGGCGAACGCCCCGCGGGCGCTGAATTTCTCTGTTCTGCGTTTTATCGCGGTATTTTTGGCGTTGCTGGCTGTCTATGGCCTGCGCCCGGCCAGCGGGTTATGGCACCGCCGCTGGCTGGCGGGCAATGTATGCGACCGCGCCGCAGCCGCCGTGCTGGGCCTGGTTCTGGCCGCCTTTGTGGTGGTCGTGCCCTTCTGGGAGCCGGGCAACACCGGCCTTGCTACAAAAGATTACAACACCGCATTCTGGGACGGTAAGAGCACCGTCAGCTTCGTCTACCAGCAGTACGGCGCACTGGCCCACAGCCTGCTGAATGGCCGCCTGGATCTGGAGGCCGACCCGCCCGCCGAGCTGCTGGCGTTGGAGAACCCCTACGACGCCGGGGCACGGGATGCGGCGCAGATCAACGATATCCACTGGGATCACGCCTTCTACAATGGGCGCTACTACGTCTATTTTGGCATTGTGCCGTGCCTGTTGTTCCAGCTGCCCTTTGAGGCGCTGACCGGCATCCAGAATCTGGCCTATGCGCCCTGCATGGTCGTTCTGGGGCTGCTGCTCCTCGCCGCCTGCTTCGGCGTGGTGGGGCAGGCCGTGCGCCGGTGGTTCCCGCAGACCTCCGCCGCCGCGTACCTGCTGGCCGTGGCCGCTGTGGTGCTGGGCAGCCAGCTGTATTACCTGCTGGTGCGTCCCTACATTTATGAGTACGCCATCCTCTGCGGTGCGGCGCTGCTGATGCTGGGGCTGTGGCTCTGGCTTTCCGCCGCCAACACCCCGGTGGAAAAGCGCGGGGCGATTTTAGCCAAGCTTGCCTTTGGCAGTCTGTTTGTAGCGCTGGTGGCTGGGTGCCGCCCTCAGATGGAGCTGTTCGCCTTTTTGGCTGTGCCCATCTTCTGGCAGCGGTACATCGGGCAAAAGCGGCTGTGCAGCCGCGCCGGGGCAGGAGAGGCCGCCGCCTTTATCCTGCCGGTGGTCGTGGTCGCCGCCGGGCTGATGTGGTACAACGCCGCGCGGTTCGGTTCGCCGCTTGACTTCGGTGCCAACTACAACCTGACCGGCAACGATATGACCCAGCGCGGCTTCAATGCTGTGCGCATCGGGCCCGCCGTGTTTACCAGCCTGTTTGAGCTGCCCAGCTGGCAGGGCGTGTTTCCCTTCCTGCGGGAGACGGACGTCCAGACGAACGCCGTCATCCGCACCATCAGCGAGAAATTCACCGGCGGTATGCTGGCCGCCACGCCCTACCTGTGGGTGCTGGCGATGCCGCTGCTGCCCGCGTTCCGCCGCTGTCTGCACCGCCGCCGCGCCGTGGCGGGCATTGTCTACGGCGGCATCGCCGCCATGGTCGTTATGACCGTTGTGGACTGCGAAATGGCCGGGGTGCTCTACCGCTATCTGATGGATTACAGCCCGGTGCTGCTCGTCGGGGCGGCGCTGTGCTGGTTCTGTGCCGAGGGCGCACTCAGCCGCCGCACCGCCGTGGGGGATGCCACCGCCGCTGCCGCACTGCCTGCGCTGCGCGTGGTCATGGCTGCCGCCGTGGCATACACCGCCGTTTACCGCTTCTGCACGCTGTTCGCCATGGAGCCGTGGCTGCAGGGGCTGAACCCTTCGCTCTATTACACTGTCAGCCGCCTTGTTCAATTCTGGATGTAAATTTCCCGGAGGAGTATTATGGATAAAATCGCCGTACTGATCCCTTGCTACAATGAGTCCAAGACCGTCGAGAAGGTCGTGACGGATTTCCGCCGCGTACTGCCCGATGCCACCGTCTATGTCTATGACAACAACTCCACCGACGGTACCGCCGAACTGGCTGCCAGGGCCGGGGCCGTTGTTCGCCACGAGTACCAGCAGGGCAAGGGGAATGTCATGCGCCGTATGTTCCGAGAAATCGACGCGGAAGCGTATATTCTCGTTGACGGCGACGACACCTATCCGGCCGAGGCCGCGCCCGAGATGGTCGCCGCCGTGACCGAGCGCCAGGCCGACATGGTCGTCGGCGACCGGCTTTCCAGCACTTACTACACCCAGAATAAGCGGCCGTTCCACAACTTTGGCAACGACCTGGTCCGCTTCTGCACGAACCATCTGTTCGGAGGCAAGATCAAGGACATCATGACCGGCTACCGCGCATTCAGCTACCAGTTCGTCAAGACCTATCCGGTGCTGTCCCGCGGGTTTGAGATCGAAACGGAAATGACCATCCACGCCCTGCAGCGCAATATGCAGGTGGAGAATGTCGTCATCGACTACCGCGACCGCCCGGAAGGGTCGGAGAGCAAGCTGAACACCTACTCTGACGGCTTTAAAGTGCTGGGCACCATCGCACGGCTGTTCAAAAATTACCGTCCGTTCCTGTTCTTCGGCATTTTGGCGGCCATTCTGGCGGTGTTCGGCATCGGCTTTATGGTGCCGGTGCTGGGCGAATATTTCCAGACCGGGCTTGTGCCGCGCTTCCCGACTTTGATCGTCTGCTGCTTTGTGCTGGTGGCGGCGCTGCTGTTGTTTATCTCGGGCATTATCCTGTCCAGCCAGCTCGCCAAAGACGCGCGGGATTTTGAGTTCCAGCTGCAAACCGTGCACCAGTGGGAGAATAAAAACAAATCATAATTCCAAATCATCCCTGCCGCCCGCACCCCCTGCGGGCGGCTTGCTTTTTGGGACGGATTGGGCTATAATATTTTTATATGTGCACACTGCACATACTGCTATAAGAAGGACTACACAAAGGGAGTATATAGAGTATGACAAAAGTTGCCGCATCGATCCTGTCGGCGGACCTGGCCAACCTGCAAAGCGACTGCACCCGCCTGTTGGACGCAGGCGCGGACCTGATGCACTTTGACGTGATGGACGGCCATTTTGTACCCAACATCAGCTACGGCGCGCCGGTGCTGAAATGCCTGCACGCCGCTTTGCCTGAAGTTTATTACGACGTCCACCTGATGATCAGCGAGCCCGCACGCTACGCCCCGGACTTCGCCAAGGCAGGTGCAAATCTCATCACTTTCCACCTCGAGGCTGTACCCGACGCGGTTGGAGAGACCATTGACGCCATCCGCGCCACCGGCTGCCAGGTGGGCATCAGCATCCGCCCCGGCACCCCGGTCGAGGCCGTTTACCCCTATCTCGACGCCGTGGATCTCGTGCTGGTCATGAGCGTGGAACCTGGCTTCGGCGGGCAGAAATTCATCCCTGCCACACCGGAGCGTATTGCCGCTATCCGCACCGAATGTGACCGCCGCGGTCTTTCCACTTCGATTGAGGTGGACGGCGGCGTCAACGTTGAGACCGGCCCCCTGTGCAGTGAAGCCGGGGCCGACTGGCTCGTGGCCGGCAGCTCGCTTTTCAACGCCGCCGACCCTGCCGCTGTAGCGCGCGTACTGCACAGCAAGTAAAGGAGCTTTTACCCCATGCCCAACCGTAAAAAAATTGAACGCAGCAAGAATTACAGCTATTACAGCGACCTGCTGTGGTGCACGGTACCGCTCATCGGTATGTCGTGGTATTACTACGGCCCGCGCCCGCTGCTGCTGCTGCTGGCGGCCCTTCTGACCGCCTACCTGTGCGACTGTGCCCTGGCCCCACTGCACGGCACCGGCTACCAGTCCCATGAGCCGTCCAGCGAGTGCTTTGCCGCGCTGATCGTGCTGATGATGCCCGCCAGCATCTCTTATCCCATCGTCATCGCCGCCGTCATTGTTGCCGTGCTGGTCAAGGAGGCCTTCGGCGGTGAGGGGCACTACCCGTTCCACCCCGCCGCCGTCGGCATGGTCGTGGCCGGTGTCTCGTGGCCGAAAAATGTCTTTTTCTACCCGGTCCCGGGTACGCAGCTGCCGCTCTTTGGCGAGGTGAACACCACCGTCGTCGCGGGCATGAACGCCACCCTGCGGACCGGCGGCCTGCCCAGTGCCAGCACGATGAACCTGCTGACCGGCAACGTCTCCGCCGCCGTCGGCACCAGCGCCGCGCTGGTGGTCATGGCCTGCGGGCTGTTCCTACTCGTGCGCGGACGCATCAAGCTTTCCGTCGTGCTGCCGTTCTTTATTTTTGTCATCGGCCTGCCGTGGCTGTTCCCGCAGCTCAACGAGCTGCCTGCCTTCAGCCTGCCGTGGGAGTTCATCCGCCAGCGCGTCTACCTGGAAAAGTATGTTATTCTGTCCGGCACAGCGCTGTTCGGCGGGCTGTTCCTGATCTGTGAGCCGGTCACGATGCCTGACCGCCGGATGAGCCGCATCATCTACGGCGCGGCGCTGGGCATCATGACCTACGTGTTCCGCGCGTTCAGCCCCTATGAGGGCGCTGTCTGCTGCGCCCTGCTGATCGTGGGCGCTATCCCCGAGTGGCTTGACCTGATCAGCCACCGCACCGAGCGCATCCGCTTTATGAGAGAGGAGGAACAGCGCCTTGCCAATGCAGCAAAACCCGAATAATCGCCGCCGGGGTGAGGAGCGCAACGAGACGCTGATCATCCCGCACATCACCAAGGAAATGGTCGAGACGGCCCGCCGCATGGCCGAGCGCGGTGCCAGCCGTGCCGAGATCGAGCAGGCTATCGCCGCCATGCAGGCCGGCAAGACACCCACTGAGGCTGAATCTGCCGCCCAGAAAAAGCCCATCGTGCAGCCGCAGGCCGCTGCTGCGCCCGCCCGCAACACGGCCGCCCACAGCAACACAGTCATCATCCCGACGAGCCGCCCGCGCTACACGGCCGCCGAGCGTCGCGCCATGCTGGAGGAAGTCCAGCGCCGCCAGGCCGAGCGCGAAGCCGAGCGGCAGAAGCTCGCACAGGAGGAGGAAAGCCATTTCCGCACCTACCGCGACCGGGAGTACGGCACAAACCCACCGCCGCGCGCGGCGAAATCCCTTGCAGACAAGCCGCAGCCCGACGCGACCAATTCCCGCACCATCCGCACCAGCAAACCCGCTGCCGACGCGACCCACACCGTGCAGGTCCCGCAGTCCGAATTGCGTGCCGCCGCCCAGAAGGCGGCCCCCGCGCCACAGCCCGTGCAGCCCGTGCAGGCCACACAGCAGTTCATCCCGGAAAGCGCTCAGGCCCCCCAGATTGTGCCGCAAACGCAGCCCAAGCCCGCTGTGCCTGCGCCCGAGGCCGCCCCGAAGCACCGCGGCCCGGTCGGGATGCCCCGCACCTACGCCGAGGCCGAAGCCGCTTTGAACGAGCGCATCCGCGCCGACCACATCTGGCTTTCCAACCCGGTTTTGGTACGCGGCCTCGGTATGGCCCCGGTCATCGGTGCCGCGTTGGACGGCCAGCGTGCGCTGATGCTCTGCATCGCCGCACTGATTCTCGTCACGTTCACCCGCGTGCTGGCCGTGGCCGTCTGCCACCTGACGAAAAACCGTTTCCGCCCGGTGGTGTACTGCTATTCCGCCGCGCTTCTCTACATTCCCACGTACATTTTGCTCTACCGGCTGTTCGGCACCGATTTGTCGCTGCTGGGTATCTACCTGCCCATCATGGTCGTGGAGCCTGCCATCGTCAAGCGCATGGAGTTTGCCGACCTGGAACCCGTTAGGGATGCGTTCCGCCACGGCTTCAACAATGCGCTGGGTATGTGCATCGTGCTGCTCATCGTCGGCTGCCTGCGTGAGCTGCTGGCTACCGGCGCGGTGTTCGGCAATGTCATCCTGCACAACGCCCTGCTGCCGCTGGCCGCACTGCCCGCGGGCGGGTTTGTCATCGTAGGTATCCTGGCCGCCGTCTGGTGCGCCGCCGCCAACCTGTACACGGACTATAAACACGAGGAGGTGCGCCGCCTGTATGCTGACCGCAAGCATTGAGACACAGCATATTTTTAACGGTATCGTGCAGTTTATCAGCTATATGGTGCTGGCCGTCTTTGCAGAGAACGTCGTGCTGGCGCGCGCGCTGGGCGTCACCCGCCTGATAAAGCTCGTGCCTGACCACCGCGCCCAGGTGTGGGATTTCGGCCTGCCGCTGCTCTTTGTCATGGTGCTGTCCGCACCGCTGGGCTGGGCCGCGCATAACCGTCTTTTTCCATGGCTGCGCGATTATCTTCCCGATTGGCTGCCGATCTCGGCGCTGCGCCCCATCGTCTACCTGACCTGCGGCGTCGCCGCCATGGCCGTGACCTGGCTGCTGCTGGGCGTGCTGCCCCGCAAACTGCGCACCGGCTGCCGCAGCCAGCTGAGCCTGGCGACCTGCAGCACTGCCATCCTGGGCACGCTGCTCATCTGCTCCAACCAGAACTACACGATTTTACAGAGCATCGCGTTTGCGCTGGGCAGCGGCATCGGCTACGTGTTCGCCGTCTTTGTCGTGCGCGAAGGCCGCCGCCGTCTGCGCAGCAAAGCGATTTCCTCGATTTTCCAGGGCCTGCCCAGTTCCATGATCTACATTGGCGTGCTGAGCCTGGCCATCTACGCCCTGGTGGGCCATACCGTCGTTTTGTAATGTTCGTTCCTTGCAGGGGCGGGCATTGCCCACCCGCTGCCCGGTAAGGGCGGTCGATCTACATTTGTCAGGGGGTCGTTATCATGTCCGAAGCCTGTTTTACCGCCGCTGATATCCTGCTGCCCGCCGCCAGCGTTCCGCTGGACTCGTGGGCCTGCATTGCCGTGGACCAGTTCACCTCCCAGCCGGAGTACTGGCAGCGCGCCGAGGCCCGCGCCGAGGGCCGGCCCAGCACGCTGCACATCGTCCTGCCGGAGGCTTACTTGGGCACCCCGCAGGAGGACGCCCGCCTGCAAAGCATCCGCCGCACAATGGACGAATACCGCCGCACCGTGCTGACGCGGAAAGTACATGGCTACGTCTATGTGGAGCGCACCCAGATGGACGGCACGGTCCGCCATGGCCTTGTGGGCGCGGTGGACCTCGACGCCTACGACTACGCCAAGGGCAGCCAGCCCGCCATCCGCCCCAGCGAGAGCACCGTCGTGGAGCGCATCCCGCCACGGCTGAAAGTGCGCCGCGGTGCGACGCTGGAAACGCCCCACGTCATGATGCTGGCCGACGACGCCGACCGCACGCTGATCGAGCCCATCGGCCTTGTGAAAGACCAGCTTCCGCCGCTCTACGACGGCGAGCTGATGCTGGGCGGCGGCCGTCTGCGCGGCTGGGCCGTCGAGGATCCGGCGCTCATCGCGCAGATCGACGCGGCCCTTGCCAAACTGGCTGACCCTGCCGCGTTCGCCAACCGCTGGCCCGCCGCCAAGGGGCAGCAGCCCATGGTGCTGGCCGTCGGCGACGGCAACCACAGCCTGGCCACCGCCAAAGCCTACTGGGAGGAGCTGAAGCCTACCTTGAGCGAGGAACAGCGCAAGACCCACCCGGCCCGCTGGTGCCTGGCCGAGGTCTGCAACGTCCACAGCCCCGCCATTGAAATCGAACCCATCCACCGCGTTGTGTTCGGCGTTGCCGCCAAGGAGCTGTACGCCGCGCTGGACGCCTGGGACCAGCAGCAGGGGAACAGCGCAACGATGTCTGACCAGCGGCTGCGCCTGGCCGATGCCTACGGCGAGTGCGCCGTGGCGCTGGCGAACCCGCCCGCACCGCTGACGGTGGGCAGCGTGGAGGCGTTCCTGGCCGACTATCTGCCCAAGCACCCCGGCGTGACCGTCGATTACATCCACGGCGAGAGTGCCGCCATTGCGCTGGCTGCCAACCCGGCCAAGCCCGCAACGGCCATTCTGCTGCCGGATTTTGCCAAGGCAGACCTCTTCAAGGGCGTTGTGCTGGGCGGCGTGCTGCCCCGCAAGACCTTCAGCATGGGCCACGCCGAGGAAAAACGTTATTATAATGAATGCCGCGTCATCGGCTTATAAGGAGAATTATGGAAAAGCCCGCACAAACCCCGAACGGTGCGCCGCACCGTCGCCGCCGCCGTCGGCCCGCCGGTAACGGCAGCGCTCCCCAGGCCCAGCAGCCCGCGCGGGAGGGCAAGGCACCCGCGCAGCCCCGCGAACCCCGCAAGGCTGCGCCCCAGAACACCGCGGCCGCTGCACCCAAGCCCCCGCGTGAGGGCGGTGCCCCCCGCAGCGGCCGCCCGCGCCGTGGGCAGGGCCGCCCCAACACTGCCGCCCAGCCACAGCAGCCGCCCAAACAGGCCGCCCCGGCCCCGCGCCAGCCTGCGCCGCAGGCCAAGCCCGCTGCCCCCCATCCGCCCCGGCGCGGCAACAGCCGCCCGGCATCGGCCATCCCCAGCGCCCCGCTGCGCGACCAACCCAAGGCACCGCGCCCGCAGCGCAGCCGCGCCCAGCACTCCGCCGTGCCCAACGAGCCGGGTCTGGATCTGATTTCCCGCCGCCCGCCGAAGCAGAAGTTCGCGAATTTTGAGGATTACCTCGCGGCCCACGGCGGTATGACCGTACCACTGCCGCTGGCAGCTGCGGACGCGCCGGAGACAGAGAAGCCCGCCCCAGCTGCCGAGGCCACCGAATGACCCCCGAGACTGCAGCAGCACTGCGCTGCCCGGTATGCGGCGGGCCGCTGCTGCTGACCGGCCGCAGCCTGCGCTGCCCCAAGGCCCACAGCTTTGACCTTGCCAAAGAGGGCTACGCCTACTTACTGCCGATGCAGAAAAAGCACACTACCGACCCCGGCGACGGCAAGGCCATGGTTCGCGCCCGCCGCGCGTTTTTGTCGGCCGGGCACTACGCCCCGCTGATGGTGACGCTGGCCGAGGTCTGTGCCGCGCTGCCGCATGACCATATTGTGGACGCGGGCTGCGGCGAGGGCAGCTATGACAAGTATTTATATGAGACGCTGGGTGCGCCGCAGATTGTCGGCTTTGATTTGTCCAAGGAGACCGTGCGGCTGGCGTCCAAGCTCCTGCCCGGTGCGGCGTTCTGTGTCGGCGGCAGCTTTTGCGCCCCGGTGCGGGACGGCTGGGCCGACCTGCTGCTCAACATCTTCTCGCCCATGGCCGAAGCTGAATTTGCCCGGATGCTGCGTCCGGGTGGGCATCTGGTTTACGCCGTGCCCACCGCACGGCACCTGTTCGGCCTGAAAGAGGTTTTGTACGAGCGCCCCTACGAAAACGAGGTGCGCCAGACAGAATATGACGGTTTTACGTTCGTTAAGGCTGTCGAATCCGAGGCCGTGCTGACGCTGGAAGGCCAGGCCGTGCAGGATCTGTTTGCCATGACGCCGTATTATTGGAACACGCCCGCCAATGGGGCCGCACGGTTAGCGGCGTGCGGGAGCCTGACCACCGAGATCGGGTTCCGCTTTTTGGTGTATCAGAAAATGTAAAGCCTTCCCCCTGTGGGGGGAAGGTGGCCGCGCGAAGCACAGCCGGATGAGGGGCGAGTTTGCCGCTGCCGAACTGTAAAAGGGGAGGCCGGGCAGACTCGCCCCTCATCAGTCCGCTTCGCGGACAGCTTCTCCCGCGGGAGAAGCCATTTTTAAATCTCCTCCGGCGACACAACGCCCGGGCCATACGGCTCTTGGGCGGGCGGTACGATAACCTCCTGCGTTGTCTCCGCGGGGTCATCCTCGTTGTACTGTTCGTCAGGCACTTCGCTCAAATCCGTCCACAGCTCCTCGCGCTCTTCCTCTGCGCCGTGGGGGCCAAATTCATCAAACATTCGCAAACACTCCTTTATAATAGTGTATAAGTGCGGCCCGGCCGGCCTACACTCTGGGCATAGTCTTTGCAAGGGGTGTGTAGGTTATGCGTTCACATCGCGGGATTTTCTGGTACAGCCTGGGGCTGACGCTGCTGTTGTTGCTGCCCATGGTGCTGACCGTGGCATTTTTCGCCGACCAATACCAGAAGCAGCAGCTTTTGCGCCAGGCATCGGCAGCGGACAGCACGCTGCGCATTGAACCGGGTGCGCAGGGCGTTTACCGGCTGCTGCTCATCGTCCAGCAGGAGGAACCGGCCTTTGTGCTGGCCCGGGCAGACGGCCCCAAGCAGGCAGTGACCCTCTGTGCGCTGCCCGGGTCACTGCTCGTCAACGCGCCTGCGGGCACAACGACGCTGTCCGAGTGCGCGTTGAGCGCCGGAGCCGGGCGTGCCGCGCAGCTGTTGTGCGGCACCGTGGCGACTGGCGAGACGGCCGCGCCGGAGCTGCACTATATCGCGGCCACGCCCGCCACCTGGGCCGCCTGTGCGGGCAAGAATGCTGCCGTGCGGTTTGACACGGCGGCACTGCTTACCCCCGCCGCCCGGGAGCGCCTGGGTTATGGCGACGACCCGGTGGCCGCCTGCACCGCCGCCCAGGCAGGGGAGCTGATTGCCGACTTGCAGGGCGCACTGGCCGGGGCAGGGGAGAGCGCTGACGCCCGCGCCGCCGTCTGGGCCGCCTTTGCGCGGCAGGACCCGGCGCTGCTGGCAGCGTTCCCCACCGGACTGCGCAGCCAGAGCGCCCGCCTTTTGACCGACCTGCTGGCCGCCGATCTCAGCGCGTTGGAGGATACGCTGACCTACCTCAGCACCCGCCCCGCGCTGGCCGTGGATTACGTAACCGCCGAAACTGCTAAAGCCAAAGGCGGGGTATGTTTGACGGATGAGGGAATGGCAGCGGTGCGTGATTTGTTATCGTAGGGGTCGGCGTCCCCGACGACCCGCGGGCGGGCATTGCCCGCCCCTACGTTGCGTTCCTCGCCACGGCGTCAAAAAATTACAAAAAAATTTGCAAAACCGCTTGACGTAAACCCGCTTGTGTGTTATCATGATAGCACCTCTTTTGCGGGTTTATTTTTTATGCCCTTTTTTCTAGGGCGCCTGCAAGCGCGAGGGAGGCTTATTAACCGATAATGGAGGTGCCGAACAATGACTGTCAAGATCACCCTGGCTTGCACCGAGTGCAAGCAGCGCAACTACAACAAGGAGAAGAACAAGAAGAACTCTCCTGACCGTCTTGAGATGAAGAAGTATTGCCGTTTCTGCAAGAAGCATACCCTTCACCGCGAAACCAAGTGAGGATAGGAGCTTAGAGATGGCAGACAAAAAAGCAGCCACCGCTGCAGCCCAGACTCAAAGCGACAAGCCCAAAAAGAACGACGGCGCGAAGAAAGTCTCTTTCTTCGGTAAGGTCAAGAACTTTTTCAAAGGAATCGGCAAGTATTTCAAAGATACGAAGAGCGAGCTGAAAAAGGTCGTGTGGCCCAGCAAGCATGATGTCAAGAACAATACGATCACCGTTATCGTGGTCGTGCTGATCGCGGCGGTCGTGCTGATCGCGCTGGATCTCATCTTTGGCGGCGCCATTCACCTGTTGATCGGCGCCTGAGCGCGTTGAGCGGAGGCAAAGACCATGGCTGAGCAAGCAAACTGGTATGTAGCACATACCTATTCCGGGTACGAGAACAAGGTCGCTACGGACCTGATGACGATGGTGGAAAACCGCCATCTGCAGGACCTGATCTGCGACGTTAAGGTTCCCACCGAGACCCGCATTGAAGAAGTTTTTGACAAACGCGGCAACAAGACCGGCGAGAAAGAGGTTCAGTCGAAGCTCTATCCCGGTTACGTTTTCGTCAAAATGGTCATGAACGACAACACCTGGTACATCGTACGCAACACGCGCGGCTGCACCGGCTTTGTCGGCCCGGAGTCCAAGCCCGAGCCCCTGACCGAGGCGGAAGTTGCCAAGATGGGCGTCGAAACCACGACCGACATTGAGGTCGAGTACAAGGTCGGTGATACTGTCGAGATCACTGCAGGCCCGATGGAGGGTTCCGTCGGCACTGTGGAGGAGATCGATATTCCTGCGCGCAAGGTGCGCGTAAAGATCACCATGTTTGGCCGCGAGCTGCCCGCAGAACTCGAGCTGCATCAGGTCAAGCTGTTCTGATTTTCAGAACACCCTAGTTTCCGGTAAAGACCGCGAAAGGAAATTTTTCCTGGGTACGGTTTTTATAGGGCGTGCGGAGGTCGTGCGCCCGTGGGAGGTCTGCACCGCAGGCCGCAACTCACCACAAAATTTGGAGGTGCAAGTATTATGGCACAGAAAATCACTGGCTACATCAAGCTGCAAATCCCCGCCGGCAAGGCAACTCCGGCTCCCCCTGTTGGTCCTGCTCTGGGTCAGAAGGGCGTCAACATCATGGCGTTCACCAAGGAGTTCAACGAGCGTACCAAGAACCAGATGGGCATGATCATCCCCGTCGTCATCACGGTTTACGCTGACCGCTCCTTCTCCTTCATCACCAAGACTCCTCCGGCGCCCGTTCTGATCAAGAAGGCTGCCGGCATCGACACTGCTTCCGGCGTGCCCAACAAGAACAAGGTTGGCTCCATCACGCTGGCACAGGCCGAGGAAATCGCCAAGACCAAGATGCCCGACCTGAACGCCGCTTCTCTGGAAGCTGCTGTCAGCATGATCAAGGGCACCGCCCGCAGCATGGGCGTTACCGTTGAGGGCTGAATAGGAGGGTAATACGCAATGAAACACGGCAAGAAGTATATCGACGCTGCTAAGCTGATCGAGAACAACAAGACTTACGATCCCAGCGAAGCCCTGGAGCTCTGCTGCAAGACCGCTACCGCTAAGTTCGACGAGACCGTTGAGCTGCACGTCCGTCTGGGCGTTGACAGCCGCCATGCTGACCAGCAGGTCCGCGGCGCTGTTGTCCTGCCCAACGGCACCGGCAAGAACGTCCGCGTTATCGCCATCGCCAAGGGCGACGCTGCCAAGGCTGCTGAGGCTGCAGGCGCTCAGGAGGTCGGTGACGACGATCTGATTGCTAAGATCGCCGGCGGTTACCTGGACTTCGACGTCCTGGTCACCACCCCCGACATGATGGGCCGCGTTGGCCGTCTCGGTAAGGTCCTGGGCCCCCGTGGTCTGATGCCCAACCCGAAGGCCGGCACTGTTACCCCCGACGTCGGCAAGGCTGTTACCGACGCTAAGGCCGGTAAGATCGAGTACCGCCTGGACAAGCAGAACATCATTCATGTGCCCATCGGCAAGGCCTCTTTTGGTGCCGAGAAGCTGATGACCAACCTGGACACCGTCCTGGATGCCATCGCCAAGGCTAAGCCCGCCGCTGCCAAGGGCCAGTACTTCAAGAGCGCTACCGTCGCCACCACCATGGGCCCCGGCGTCCGCGTTGCTACCAACAAGTATGGTGTTTAATTGAGCGCGTTGCGCATATGCGCGCTCAATTAAACGACGCAAAGCGGCGTTCCTCTATTACCCGCCCGTGAACATGGGCAATGAATTAAGTAGAGAAATTCCGCTTTTTCTATTGACAAACGCGCGTTCGCGTGCTATAATAATTAAGCTGTTTTTGAGACAGCAGGTGCCGCAAGGCATAACGGGTTTTACCCACCTGCCGAGAAACGTGCGTTTGATTGCAATGCTTTCAAGCCCTTTCCCGGCGACGGGAAGGGGCTTTTTACTGTTTAAACCCATAAAAAGCCGCTTACCGAAACCAATCTGTAAGTGGAATGAGGTGAATTTCAAATGCCCAGTGCAAAGATTCTGGAAGCTAAGAAGGCTCTGGTTGCCGACCTGAACGAGAAGATTGCTGGTTCTCTGGCCGGTGTTGTCGTTGCTTACAACGGCATCAGCGTCGCTGACGACACCAAGCTGCGTAAGGAGCTGCGTGAGGCTGGCGTGCACTACATGGTCGTCAAGAACACCATGCTGCGTCTGGCTGTCAAGGGCACCCAGTACGAGGGTCTGACCGAGTACTTCAAGGGTGACACGGCTATCGCTCTGTCTCCGGAGGATCCGGCTGCTGCTGCTCGCATCCTGTGCAAGTTTGCTGACGCCGACAAGTCCAAGCGCTTCGTCGTCAAGGGCGGCTTCTGCGATGGTCAGGTTATGGATGCTGCAGGTATCAAGAGCCTGTCTACCATGCCCAACCGCGAAGGCCTGCTCTCTATGCTGGCTGGCTCCCTCAACGGTATCGTTGGTGGTCTGGCTGTTGCCCTGCAGGGTATCGTCGACAAGCAGGACGAGACTGCTGCCTGATTTCAGGTCAAGCAGGTTGAGCGCACCGGCGCAGCGCTCTTTGAATAAAAACCGCGCCGCTTAAAACTATAAAATTTATGGAGGTAATTACCATGGCTTCTGAGAAGATCACTGCCATTGTCGAGTCTGTCAAGACTATGACTGTTCTGGAGCTGAAAGAGCTCGTTGACACCATCTGCGAGGAGTTCGGCGTTTCTGCTGTTGCTGCTGCCGCTCCCGCTGCCGCCGGCGCTGCTGCTCCCGCTGAGGAGGAGAAGACCGAGTTTGACGTCATCCTGGCTGACGTTGGCGCTAACAAGATGCAGGTCATCAAGACCGTTAAGGAGCTGACCGGCGCTTCCCTGATGGAGGCCAAGAAGCTGGTCGAGACCCCGAACGCCAAGCTGAAGGAGCAGGCTTCCAAGGCTGACGCTGAGGACATCCAGAAGAAGCTGGCTGAGGTCGGCGCTAAGGTCGAGCTGAAGTAATTTAGCTTACCAATAGCTTTTCAAGTACCGTGTGGTTTGTACCGCACGGTACTTTTTGTTTGTACACCTTAACAAAAACTTCATCATATCTTTGTACATTCCCACAGATTTGACCGTGTTCCCGCGTGCTTGCTTTTCGTATAATAATGATGTATCCTTTTTATATTAAATAAAATGGGAAAGTGAGGCTGTATACCCTTGGAGAACGAGAAGCCAAAAGGCAGCGGCATGGAAAAATTGGCCACGTTTATCGTTGATAAGCGCAATCTGTTTTTCCTTTTATACATATTCGCGCTGATTTTCTGCGCCATCGCCACCGGCTGGGTCAAGGTCGAGGATGACATCACGACCTACCTGCCCGACACAACCGAGACACGCCAGGGCCTGACCGTGATGAACGACAACTTCGTCACCTACGGCACCGCCAACGTCATGGTGTCCAACATCACCTACGACACGGCGCTGGAAATCCAGGAACAGCTTGAGGATATCGACGGCGTGACCACCGTTGATTTCGACGACACCGACGAACATTACACAAATGCGTCGGCGCTGTTCAGCGTTAGCTTTGACGGCGAGGTCGGCGACGCCCACGCCGAGCAGGCGCTGCAGGAGATCCGCGACAAACTGGAAGGGACCTACGACACCTCGATTTATTCCGAGGTCGGCTACGATTCCTCCGCCGATCTGCAGTCGGAAATGGTCGTCATCGTCATCATCGCAGCCATCATCATTGTGCTCGTGCTGACGCTGACCTCCCGCTCCTACGCCGAGGTGCCGGTCCTTATCATGACCTTCGGCGCGGCCGCGCTGCTAAACATGGGCACCAACTTCCTGTGCGGCACCATCAGCTTCATTTCCAACTCCGTCACCGTCATATTACAGCTGGCGCTGGCCATCGACTACGCCATCATTCTGTGCCACCGCTTCAGCGACGAGCACGAGACGATGCCCACCCGCGAAGCCTGCATCGCCGCGCTTTCCAAGGCCATCCCGGAGATTTCTTCCTCCTCGCTGACCACCATCAGCGGTCTGGCCGCGCTGGCGTTCATGCACTTCGGCATCGGCCGCGACCTGGCAACGGTTCTTATCAAGGCTATTTTGTTCAGTCTGCTCAGCGTCTTTACGCTGATGCCCGGCCTGCTGGTCCTGTTCAGCAAGCTGATCGACAAAACGCGCCACAAGAACCTTGTTCCCAAAATTACCGCCGTCGGCAAGTTCGACGTCAAGACCCGCTTCGTCATCCCGCCAATCTTCGGCGTCATCATCGTGGCGGCAGCAGTGTTCGCCAACCTGTGCCCCTACTGCTACACCTTCACCGATCTGGTCACGGCCAAGCAGAGCGAGCGCCAGATTGCCTACCAGAAAATCAAAAACACCTTCGGCAGCAGCAACATGGTAGCCGTCATCGTGCCGTCCGGCGATTATGAGTCCGAGGGCAAAATTCTCGACGAGCTGGACGGCTGCGCCGAGGTCAAGTCCACGATGGGCCTTGCCAACATTGAGGCGATGGACGGCTATATGCTGACCGACGCCCTGACACCGCGCCAGCTGGCCGAAATGGCCGACCTGGATTACGAGGTTGCCAAGGCACTGTACGGTGCCTACGCCGTGGACCATGACGAGTACGGCGAGATCATCAACGGCCTGGACGATTATAAAGTGCCGATCTACGATATGTTCAAGTTCCTGGAGCAGGAGATGCACGACGGCAACATCACGCTCTCGGGCGATGTGCAGGACACGCTGGACGACCTGTTCGATCAGCTGGACGAAGCCCAGAAGCAGCTGCAGAGCGAGGATTACAGCCGCCTGGTCGTCTACCTGAACCTGCCCGAGGAGACCGACGAGACGTTTGCCTTCGTCGATAAGATGCACGACATCATCGGCAAATACTACACCGATGACTACTATGTCGTCGGCAACACTACCAGCGCCATGGACCTGTCCAGCTCCTTCGGCGAGGATAACCTGCTCATCAGTGTGCTGTCCGCCCTGTTCGTTATCCTGGTCCTGCTGTTTACGTTCAAGTCTGCGGGCCTGCCGGTGCTGCTGATCATCGTTATCCAGGGCAGTATCTGGATCAACTTCTCGTTCCCGTATCTGCAGGGCGAGTCCCTGTACTTCCTGGGTTATCTGATCGTCAACTCCATTCAGATGGGCGCAAACATCGACTACGCCATCGTTATTTCCAGCCACTACACCGACCTGAAGAAGGTCATGCGCCCGAAAGAGGCCATCGTCGCGGCCTTGAACGAGTCGTTCCCGACCATCTTTACCTCCGGCTCCATTCTGGCATCGGCTGGCATCCTGATCAGCGTATTGACCACGAACCCCGTTATCGCCGCCATCGGCACCTGCCTGGGCCGCGGCACCATCATCTCGATGCTTCTGGTTCTGCTTGTCCTGCCGCAGATTCTGATTTTGGGCGACACCATCATCGAGCGCACGAGCTTTGAGATGAAGGGCGTTGCCGGTATGACCCGCACGGCCAGCGGCACCATGCACATCAACGGCCGCGTGCGCGGTTACATCAACGGCGTCGTCGATGCCGACATCAACGGCGTGCTGCACGGCCAGTTCAGCGCCAACGTTGCCACCGGCACCGAATTCGAGGTCGATAAGCCCGATATGTACCTGTCGGAAGAAAACATCCATGAATCCAGCGACGCCGGGGAAGAAACCGCCCCGGATACCCCCGCCGCTGACGACGCTGCGAAAGGAGGCGACGCCGAATGAACCGTATTTTCCAACTGACGCGCCGCCTTTGGGCCGCGCTGCTGGCGCTCTGCCTTGTGCTGGCTTTGACCCTGCCTGTCTTTGCGGAAGGGGAGAGCAGCGCCGACACCACTGAAAAAGAGACTTACCACATCGGCACCGTGGACGAGCTTTTGCAGCTGGCCGACTACTGCCGCCTGGACAGCTGGAGCGAGAACCGCACCGTCATGCTGGACGCTGACCTGGAACTGACCGGAAGCGGCTTTAGCGGCATCCCGTCCTTCAGCGGCGTGTTCCTGGGCCAGGGGCACGTTATTTCCGGCCTGAGCCTGGTGAACGACGGCTCGGTCGTGGGCTTCTTCCGCTATGTGCAGAAGGGCGCCAACGTCCGCGACCTCGTTGTGCGGGGCCGCGCCATGCCCACCGGCAGCCGCACCACCGTGGGCGGCATTGCGGGCAGCAACGCCGGCACCCTGCATAACTGCCGGTTTGAGGGCGTATCCTCCGGTGCATCCATCGTCGGCGGCATCGTCGGCACGAACCTGGCCTCCGGCGTCATCGAGAGCTGCACCACCACCGGCAGTGTTTACGGTGCGCACTTCATCGGCGGTATTGCCGGTGAGAACCACGGCATCATTGCCAACTCCACCAACACAGCCAATGTGAACACGACGGTGGAGCAGAACGATATTGACCTCTCTGAACTGACGCTTGGTGACCTGATCGGCACCGAGAATGCGGCCGATATCACCGATATCGGCGGCATCGCGGGCCAGTCCGGCGGCGTTATCCGCGCCTGCATGAACCGCGGCACCGTGGGCTACCAGCACATGGGCTACAACGTCGGCGGCATTGCGGGCAGCCAGACCGGCTACATCGAGGGCTGCGTCAACTACGGCACCGTCTACGCCCGCAAGGAGGGCGGCGGCATCGTCGGCCAGATGGAACCCAGCAGCACGCTGGAATACACCAAAGACACGCTACAGGAACTCAGCGATGAGATGGGCACCCTGCAAACGCTGGTCAACCGCGCCTGCGATGACGCCAGCGCCGCCAGCAGCGACCTGTCCAACCAGCTGGATGCACTGAAAAGCAGCGTGACCAGCTCCCGCAACGCCATCGAGAACCTGCTGCAGCAGACCGAGAACGGCATTTCCATCAGCAGCCAGACCGTCAAGACGGACCTGAGCCAGTTCAAGCAGAATTTGAAAAACACCACCGGCGACCCGGAGGACCCCAACGCCACCAAGCAGCCTGACGGCGCGGTCATCGACCCCATCTACTCCACAGGCGACCTGACGAACCGCAATAATGACGACAACGGCGACGATTCGGACAGTGACATCGATCTGCCCGACATCAGCCTGCCGGATATCGGTATCGACACAGGCGATATCGGTGAGGATATCCCGGTGCCCGAGAGTCAGGCCGAGGAGACCCCGACGCAGGACGAGGCCGTCACAGCCCCCGAGCAGTCCGCAGACCCGGCCCCGGCTGAACAGCCTGCCGAAGCGGCGGACACCGCCCCTGTGACCGAGAACGCCCCCGCCGGGCAGAGCGCGGAACCCGAAGCCGAGCGCGAAGCCCACGGCCAGCCCGACCCCAACACGGATGCCGACAGCGATACCACCATCGGCCCCCAGCCCACGCCCGACCCGAACCAGGACGACGGCGGCTATATCGTCGAGAAGCCGGAGAACCGGGACTTCGGCAAGGAGCTGGTGGACGGCATCAGCGACGCCATCCCGAACTCCGTGGATGTTGAGATCCCCAAAGTAGAGCTGACGAACAAGGACGCCATCACGGCCAGCCGCAACGATTTGAGCAGCAACCTGACCAGCATGGGCGATATCGTCAGCAATCTGAACTCCAACGCAAGCAGCAACTCCCAGGCCCTGATCAACGATGTGCGCGCCATTTCCAACCAGATCAACAAGATCGGCCAGACGCTGTCCGGTGCCAGTGACAACATCAAGGACCCGGATGACATTGTGGACGATATCTCCGACGAGGACACCGACGACGATGTTGAGGCCAAGGTCACGAACTGCATCAACAGCGGCGTGGTCAACGCCGATATCAACGCGGGCGGCATTACCGGGGCCATGGCCCGGGAGAACGACCTGGACCCCGAGGACGACTACACCACCGCAGGCAGCGAGTCGCTGAATTTCACCTTCAAGACCCGCGTTGTGGCCCGCGACTGCACGAACTACGGCATCGTCAGCGCCAAAAAGCAGAACGCGGGCGGCATCGTGGGTGATGCAGAGATGGGTTCCGTCATCGACTGCAAAGGCTTTGGCACCGTCGATGCCGAGGACGCCACTGCCGTGGGCGGCGTGGCCGGTGTCAGCAAGTCCATCATCCGCGAAAGCTACGCCAAGTGCCGCCTGTCCGGCGCAAAGCAGGTAGGCGGCATCGCCGGAAACGGCGCGACGATCGAGAACTGCCGCGCTATGGTCATCATCGACAACGCCGCCGAGCAGCTCGGCGCGATTGCCGGGTATGTGGAGGATCCGCTGGACGGCAGCGTCATCGGCAACACCTTCGTGGACGAGGGCGTGGCCGGCATCGACAGCGTCAGCTACAAAAATATTGCCGAGCCGTTGAGCTATGCGGATTTTGCCGCACAGGAGAACCTGCCCAGCGACTTTGCCAGCATCTGCGTCCGCTTCGTGACCGAGGATGACACGCTGGTGCAGCAGTATTACATCCCCTACGGCAGCGACTTCCCGACAGACCAGCTCCCGCCGGTGCCCAACCATACGGGCCAGTACGGCAGCTGGGAGGACGTTGACCTTAAAAACATGACCTTCGACGCGACCATCCACGCCGAGTACAGTGACATGAACACCGTGCGCCAGAGCCAGGAGAAGCGCGGCGGCCGCCCCATCGTATTGGTGGAGGGCAGCTTTGACACCACCGACGAGCTGATGCTCCACGAGGTGGACGACGCGCCCGCAGCCCTCGGCGTCCTGGTCGAGGCCTGGGGCCTGGAACTGCCCGCCGACACGGGCCACACGCTGCGCTACATGCCGCCGGAGACGACCGACAACACCGAGCTGTGGGTCAAGACCGACGCAGGCTGGCAGCAGGCCGAAACGAGCGTGGACGGCAGCTACCTGACCTGCACTGCCCCCGCCGGGACGACGGAGTTTGCCGCCGTCAAAATTCCCGCCAGCAAGGTCCCGCTGGTTGCCGCTGCCTACGGTGCCGCCGCCGCGCTGCTGCTGGTGATTTTGTTCATCGTGCGCAAGCGCAAAAAGCGAAAAGCAAAAAAAGCTGCTGAAAAGGCAGAATAAAAGAAAATCCCTTCTGTGGTGTGACACCACAGAAGGGACTTTTTTGGCTTCCCCCTTGGGGGAAGCTGTCACCGAAGGTGACTGATGAGGGGCAGCCTTCCCACGGCAACCTATTTATGGGCAATAATGGCAAACTTGCCCCTCATCCGGCGCTCCGCGCCACCTTCCCCCTTGGGGGAAGGCTTTTCCTTTAACACGCACCCACAAACGCCGCAAAAATCTTGCGGCTGTCCGCATTGACGGGGAACGAAAACTCCGGGTGCCACTGCACGGCCCAGACAAACTTCTTGCCCGGCAGACAGATGGCCTCGGGGATGCCATCCTCCGACAGGGCCATCACTTGCAGCGTCGGGGCCAGTTTGCGGATTGCCTGGTGGTGCAGGCTGTTCACGGCCAGCTCACACTTGCCCAACAGCTGGTAGAGCGGCCGCGCCGGCACCAGCGTGACACTGTGTACCGGCGCATCGTAGGGCGGCTTCTGGTGGTGCTCCGCCGCCGAGGGGTGCTCGGTGGGCAGGTCCTGGTACAGCGTGCCGCCCAGGTAGATGTTCAAAAACTGGATGCCCCGGCAAATGCCCAGCACCGGCTTGTCCTGTTCCAGGGCCAGCGCCAGCAGCTTTGTCTCCATGGCGTCACGCGCGGGGCAGGTCTCACCGCAGGCGGGCGCAGGGGCCGCGCCGTACAGGGCAGGGGAGACATCCTGGCCGCCGGTCAGCAAAAATCCGTCGCAGGTGTCGGCCAGCTGGCGCAGAGCGGCGTCATCGTCGGTCAGCGGCAGCATAATGGGCAGGCCGCCCGCCTGCTCCACGCCCCGCATATAACCGGGCAGCATCCAGTAGCTCTCCCGCTGGGCATCCACCAGCGGCACAATTCCAATCAAAGGCCGTTTCATTCTTCCCACACCTCACTGTAAAAAATAAAACAGAGAAGCCCTTGCGTGACTTCTCTGTCCGTTGTGCTGATTATACCGCGCCGCGCGGCAAAATGCAAGCCCTACATCGGCGGATGGTTCGCCTTAAACCGCTTGTCCGTCGGCAGGGTCGTGTATTTTTCGTACAGCTCCCGCAGCAAAACGGTACGGCGCACCATGCCGATAAACACGTTGCGGTCGTCCACCACCGGCACAAAGTTCTGGTCGATGGCCGCCTTTAACAGCGTCGGCATATCGGTCGTGACCGTCACAGCCTTGTAGTCACGGCGGCGGGGAAAACTGGAAATGGGTACGTCCTCACTGGCTTCCAGATCCAGGCCGTGCAGGTTTTTCATGCCCCAGAGGATGTCACCCTCGGTGATGCTGCCCACATATTCGCCGTTTCGTTTCAGCACCGGGATGGTGGCGTAGCGCTGGTTCGACCATTTTTCCAACGTCTGGCGCAGGGTGAAATCCTCGTAAATGTACAAGACATCCTGTTTGGGTGTTAAAAAGAACAAAAGGTTCATATCTTAACTACTCTCCTTTGGTAGTGTTGTCATACTTCTGTAACCAGTATATACGTTTGCACTGTAAACTTTGTGAATGGAATGTTAAATCCGCGCAACAAAATAAATTTCTCCGAAATGCCCTGTTCAAGCGGGAAAAAATGGTGTATAATAGCTAATGATTCATATAGTGCAGCTGCGGCTTTAGTCGCAGCTAACCCCGAAAAGGAGGATCGCAGATGATCACCAAGGTCAATCCCTATGGACATATTTCGCTGACCAATGACTACTTCTCCGGCCTGGTCGAGCAGGCCGCCAAGCAGTGCTACGGCATTGCCGCCATGGGTCAGGCCCCGGCCGAAAGCGTTGTGCGCAGCGCCCTGCGCACCGGCAGCCTGCCGCCGAAGGGCGTCACTGTCACGCAGGAGGGCGGCAAGTTGGTCATCGCCCTGCACATCAAGGTCGGGTTCGGCCTGAACATTTCGACCATCACCCAAAGCATTACCCACCGCGTCAAAGACGAAGTTGAACTTGCCACCGGCCTGAAAGTCGCCCGCATCGATGTGTATGTGGACGACATCATTGCCGACTAACAGAATTGTATCTGCAGACATGAGGTGTAACGAAACCATGATTACTGGCCAGACCCTGCGCGACGCCATTCTTTCCGGCGCCAACAACATTGCCAACCAGCGCACCCGCGTGGATGAGCTGAACGTTTTCCCTGTGCCCGACGGCGATACCGGCACAAACATGAGCATGACCATCGGCGCAGCCCGCGCCGAGCTGGAAGCCATGCCCGACAGCTGCACCGTGGCCGAGGCCAGCAAGACCGCTGCCTCCGCCATGCTGCGCGGCGCACGCGGCAACTCCGGCGTTATCACGAGCCTGCTGTTCCGCGGCTTCTCCAAGGCACTGAAGGATAAGACCGAGGCCTCCGCCGCCGACCTTGCTGCCGCATTGCAGCAAGGTGTTGAGGCTGCCTACAAGGCCGTCATGAAGCCCACCGAGGGCACCATTCTGACTGTCTCCCGCCTAGCCGCCGAAAAAGCCGCCGAGTGTACCGAGCTGGACGTGCCCGCCATGTGGGATGCCACTTTGCAGGCCGGCCAGGCCGCACTGGACGACACCCCGAACCTGCTGCCTGTGCTGAAAAAGGCCGGCGTCGTGGACGCCGGCGGCCAGGGCATCATGCTGATCTTTGAGGGCATGAAGCAGGTGTTCGACGGCGGCGAGATCATTGCCGGTGCCGAGGTCGCCGCCAAGCCCAAAGTGTCCAGCGAAGCCGCCGGCAAGGGCGTCTTTGCCGATGACCTGATGAAGGTCGAGGACATCAAGAACGGCTACTGCACCCAGTTCCTGCTGCATAAGGACGAGGGTGCCAGCGTGGCCCGTCTGCGCGCATTTTTGGAGTCCAACGGTGACTCCGTTGTCGTGATCGAGGACGACGACGTGGCTAACTGCCATGTCCACACCTCCGACCCCGGCATGATGCTGAGCGAGGCCATCAAGTACGGCTACCTGACCAATTTTAAAATTGAAAATATGCACGAGCAGTTCCTGGCCCGCCAGAAGCAGGCCAAGGGCCTCGAGAAGCAGGCTGAGGCCGAGGAAAACAAGACCAGCGAGTTCACCTACGCCGCTGTCGACCCCGAGCGTGAGTACGGCTTTGTGGCCGTAGCTGCAGGCGAAGGGCTGAAGGCTGTGTTTGGCGACCTGGGCGTGGACGCGGTTGTCAGCGGCGGCCAGACCATGAACCCCTCCACCGAGGATATCCTGGCAGCTGTCCAGAGCGTGCCCGCCAAGACTGTGCTCGTTCTGCCCAACAACAAGAACATCATCATGGCGTCCGAGCAGGCGCAGAAGCTCGCGGATCGCAAGGTCATCGTACTGCCCACCCGCACCGTGCCCCAGGGCATGACTGCCATGCTGAACTTTGACCCCGAGCTCAAACCCGATGAGAACGCCGTTGCCATGATGCAGGCCGCTGACCATGTCAGCACCGGCCTGATCACCTATGCCGCCCGCGACAGCGAGTTTGACGGCAAGCCCATCAAGAAGGGCGAGATCATGGCGCTGGAGAACGGCAAAATTGTTGCCACCGGCACCGACCTGGTCAAGATGACCTATCGTCTGGCCCGCGCGATGAAGAAGAAAGATTCTCAGTTCATCACGGTCATTTCCGGCTGCGACGTCAGCGACGAGGACGCCGAAAAGACGACCGATCTGGTGCGCGCCAAGTGCGGCAGCAGTGTCGAGGTCAGCCACATCAGCGGCGGCCAGCCCGTATATTACTACATGATCTCCGTGGAGTAAACGGACGTTATAACATAAAAAAGGCGAATTTGGGGCAGTTCCGAGTTCGCCTTTTTGGGTATATATGGGCGTGGCTGCGGCAAGGCTGCAAAGCCCCTCGCCTTAATCACCCTGTAAAAATTCCACGAAAGGAGGCCGCCACCCTTGCCCACCATCAACGACTCCGTCCAATACCTCAAGGGCGTTGGCCCTGCTTTCGCCAAAAAATTCGAAAAACTCGGCATCGTCACCATCCGTGACCTGCTTTTGTGCTACCCCCGCAAATATATCGACTACACCCAGCCCTACACCGTCGTATCGGCCCCCTACGATATGGACTGCTGCGTCAGGGCCACCGTCCTGCAAAAGGAGCCGCCCCGGCGCATCACCGGCGGGCGGGTCATGAACCGGGTGCTGGCCGCTGACGATTCCGGGATTTTGTCCATGACTTGGTTCAATGCGTCCTACGCCGCCAACAATCTGGTGGTGGGGGAGACCTACTACTTTGAGGGGCGCATCGGCGGCACACTGACCCGGCGCGAGATTTCCCACCCGCTGGTGCGCACCGAGGCCCAGGTCGCGGCCTGTCCGTTCGTGGCTGTCTACCCGGGCACCGACGGTCTGCCCGCCGCCCGCCACGCCAGCTGCGCCCACGCGGCGCTGGCCTTTGCCGACGAGCTGACCGACCCGCTGCCGCCTGAACTGCTGACCCGCTACCGGATGCCCACCAAGGCCGCCGCCGTGCGGGGCATCCACGCGCCCCAGAGCAGTGAAGAACTGGCCGCCGCCCGCCGCCGCCTGATTTTTGAGGAACTGTATTTACTGCAAATCGGCATCTTTTTGCTGCGCAGCCACGGGCGGCACAAGACCAGCGCACCGATGCACCCGCTGGATTTAGGGCCGTTCTGGCGCAGCCTGCCGTACCCGCCCACCGGCGCACAGAAGCGCTCGACCGAGGAAATTGTGGGGGACTTGTGCGGCGAGGTTCCGATGAATCGCCTGTTGCAGGGCGACGTCGGCAGCGGCAAAACGCTGGTGGCGGCGGCAGCTATCTGGTTTGCTGCACAAAACGGCTGGCAGAGCGCCATGCTGGCCCCCACGGAAATTTTGGCCCGGCAGCACGCCGTCACGCTGGCGGACCGGCTGGAGCCCTTCGGCGTCAATGTCACGCTGCTGGTCGGCGGCATGAAGGCCAAAGAAAAACGCATCGCGCTGGAAGCTATCGCCGACGGCCGGGCCAATTTGGTCGTAGGTACGCATGCCGTACTGACGGACACCGTGGAATTCAAAAATCTCGGTCTCGCCATTGTGGACGAGCAGCACCGTTTCGGTGTGCGGCAGCGCGGCCTGTTGGCGGGCAAGGCCCAAAGCCCGCACCTGCTGGTCATGAGCGCCACGCCCATCCCGCGCACGCTGGGGCTTTTGATGTACGGCGACCTTGATATTTCCGTCCTGGACGAGCTGCCGCCGGGCCGCAAGCCCATCAAAACATGGTTTATCACCGGCAAAAAGCGCCGGGATATGTACGGCTTTTTGGACAAACAAATCGCGGCGGGGCATCAGGTGTACATCGTCTGCCCGGCCATCGAGGAAAACGAGGCCATGGGCGACCTGCAGGCCGTGACGACCTACTACACCGAGACGGCCTGCGCACTGCTGCCCAACCGCCGCATCGGGCTTTTGCACGGCAAGATGAAGCCGAAGGAAAAGGACGATGTGATGCAGCAGTTCAAGGCGGGCGAGCTGGATGTGCTTGTCTCGACGACGGTCATCGAGGTCGGCGTCGACGTGCCCAACGCCACGGTCATGGTCATTGAGAACGCCGAGCGGTTCGGCCTGTCGGCACTGCACCAGCTGCGCGGCCGCGTTGGGCGCGGCGCGGCGGATTCCTGCTGCATTTTGATTTCCGACAACGGCAACGATGCCGTTCGGGAGCGCCTGCAATTTTTGTGCCGCACATCGGACGGCTTCGCCGTGGCAAAGTACGACCTTGAAACCCGCGGCCCCGGTGATTTCTTCGGCTCCGCCCAGCACGGCCTGCCGACGCTGCGGGTGGCTGACCTTGTGCAGGATACCCGCACGCTGCGGGTAGCGCAGGATGAAGCCAAAGCGTTATTGGCCGAGGACCCGAATCTGATCGACCCGGCGCACCGGGCACTGTCCGATGAGGTGGAGAGGCTATTTGAGACCGCAGGGGCGATGAACTGAGGCCTTTGGCTTCCCCTGAGGGGGAAGCTATCACCGAAGGTGACTGATGAGGGGACAGACTTACTGTGGCCGCCCATGTATGGGCAATAATGGAACCGCTGCCCCTCATCCGTCTGCGGTCGGAGCCGCAGGTACCTTCCCCCAAGGGGGAAGGCAGCGCACCCGAAAACACCACTCCCACCGCCAAAAAATCCTGCATATCCCTTTTATTTCCCCGCAAAGTTTGGTATACTGATAGGTAACTTTACAAAGGAAACCTTTGCCTATGAAAAAATTCTGCGCGATACTATTTTCCTTCGTGCTCGTGCTGATCATAGCGCTGCCGGTCGCGGCGGAAGGGGAGAGCAGCACCCTTGCGGACAATGCTCCCTCGCTGACCGCCCCGGCTGCCTATGTGGTCAACCTCGACACCAACATCGTCGTGTACGAGAAAAACAGCGAGACGCCGCTCTCCGCCGCCAGCCTGACCAAGCTGATGACGACGCTGCTGCTGCTGGAAAATTACCAGGATCAGCTCGACTCCATCAGCCTGACCGCCCCGAGCTATGTCTACGACCTGATTTGGGAGCAGAGCACCAACGCGTCCTCGGCCGATATCCGCCGGGGCGAGACGCAGAGCCTGCGCAACCTGCTCTACGCCATGCTGCTGCCCAGCGGCAATGAGGCCGCCTACATCGTGGCGGACTACATGGGCGGCGGCAGCATTGACAACTTTGTCGCCATGATGAACGACGAGGCTAAGGCCGTGGGCTGCACCGGCACGACGTTTGTTGACCCCTGCGGGCTGAACCCCAACAACATCACCACCGCGCGGGACGCCTACCTGATTCTGCGGGCGCTGACCGCCTACGATGTGTTCTCCACGGTCGTCGGCACGCCCAGCTACGATATGGGCACGAACGACCGCTACACGACCCCCGGAACCTATATCATCCAGACCACCGACAAGCTCATCACCAACAGCAGCTACCACCGCGACTACACCAAAGGCGGCAAGACCGGCAGCCTGGGCGAGTGGCAGAACTTTGCCGGGTGGCACAGCCAGGACGGCGAGAGCTACATCAGCATCCTGCTGAACGTGCCCTACGACGCTGACCCCGAGGGGATGCGCCCCGCGCTGGTGGAGACAGCTACCATCATGGACTGGGTGTTCGATACCTACACCATTGCCCCGGCGCTGGACACGACCCAGCCCATCACCGAAGTGCGGGTGGCCTATTCGACCCAGGCCGACACCGTCATGCTCTACCCGGCTGACAATATGATGACCCTGCTGCCCAGGGAGGGCGGCGCAGCTCTGACCGAACAGGTGTTCAACGTGCCGGATCAGCTTCCCGCGCCCATCAAGCAGGGGGACATTGTGGGCACCGTGACCCTGACCATAGAAGGGGAGACCATCGGCACCGCCGACCTGATCGCCGGCAGCGATGTTTCCCGCAATCAGCTTTTGTACACGATTTCCCGCGTGAGCCTTTTTTTTTCAAGCACATATTTCAAAGTCGTCGTTATCCTGACCATGCTCGTCATCGGTGCTTACCTGATTTTCACCGTTGGCCGCATCCTGCGCATCTGGAGCAAAGAGGTCTGAATATAGGCGTGCCGCCCGGTGCGCTGCAAAATTCCACAGGAGGGTTTCTACCATGTTGGATGTAAAACGCAATTTGACCACTATGACCGATTTCTATGAGCTAACCATGTCGGCGGGCTATCTGGATGAGGGATATGTTGACAAGATCGCCGTCTTTGATATGTTCTTCCGCCGTGTGCCGGATGGCGGCGGCTACGCCATCATGGCGGGCCTGCAGCAGTTCATTGACGCCGTGGACCACCTGAAATTTACCACCGAGGATATCGACTACCTGCGCTCCACGAAGGCGTTCAACGAGAAATTCCTCGACTATCTGAAGAATTTCAAACTGCACTGCAACATTTGGGCCATTGAGGAAGGTATGCCCATCTTCCCGCAGGAGCCGATCGTCACCGTCGAAGGCCCGGCCATCGAGTGCCAGCTGCTGGAAACGCTGCTGCTCGTCACCTTCAACCACCAGTGCCTGATTGCCACCAAGGCAAACCGCATCGTGCGCTCTGCCGCAGGCCGCCCGGTCATGGAGTTCGGCGCCCGCCGCGCCCAAGGGTATGACGCCGCCTATTTCGGCGCACGCGCCTCTTATATCGGCGGCTGCGGCTCCACCTCCTGCGTCATGGCCGCCCGCGATTTCGGCATCCCGGCCTCCGGCACCATGGCCCACAGCTGGGTGCAGATGTTCCCGACTGAGTATGATGCTTTCAAGAAATACGCCGAGATGTACCCCGACGCCTGCGTACTGCTGGTGGACACCTACAATGTGCTGCGCCACGGCGTGCCCGATGCCATCAAGGTATTTGATGAGGTCTTGAAGCCGATGGGCAAGCGCCCGAAGGGCATCCGCATCGACTCCGGCGATATCGCCTACCTGTCCAAGAAGGCCCGCAAGATGCTGGACGAGGCCGGCTACCCCGACTGCACGATTTGCGCATCCAACTCTCTGGATGAGTACATCGTCCGCGACCTGATTTTGCAGGGTGCCCGCGTGGACAGCTTCGGTATCGGCGAAAACATGATCACCGCCAAGAGCGACCCTGTGTTCGGCGGCGTGTACAAGCTGGCCGCCGTGAAAGAGGACGATGGCAGCTACACGCCGAAGATGAAGCTGTCCGAATCCGCCGAGAAAATGACGATCCCCTGCCTGAAAAAGGTTTGGCGTATCTACGACGAGGACGGCAAGGCCATGGCCGACCTCATCACGATGGCCGATGAGCAGGTCGAGACCCAGCACGGCATCACGCTGTTTGACCCCATCGAGACGTGGAAGGAATGCACCTACGTCAACTGCACGGCTCGCTGCCTGTCCACCCCGATTTATGAGAACGGCAAGCGCGTCTACAACTCCCCAAGCCTGGATGATATCAAAAAGTTCTGCAAGGCCCAGGTGGGCACGCTTTGGGACGAAGTCAAGCGTTTTGAGAACCCGCACCGCTACTACGTCGACCTGAGCCAGAAGCTGTGGGATACCAGAAGCACACTGCTGAAGAAGCTGTCGAAGTAAAATTTCCCACTATCCTTACAAAACGGTTACAACCATCACCCCCTGCACATACTGTTGCTAACAGCTTGTGCAGGGGGATTTTGTATGTTGGAACGTCTTTCTCTGTTTTGTCTAGGCGGCGGGGCCTATGCCGCACTGGAACTGGCCTGGCGTGGCACCACCCACTGGACGATGTTTCTGGCGGGCGGGGTCTGCCTCTGCCTTTTGCAGGCACTGGCCGCCGGGCCGCTGCCGCTGGCGGTCGCGGCGGCCCTGGGCGCGGCGGGCGTCAGCGGGCTGGAGCTGGCTGTGGGCGCGGTCTGCCGCTGCCTTTTGCATATCGCCGTCTGGGATTATGCCGATGAGTGGGGCAACCTGGCGGGCCTGGTCTGCCCGCGCTATACCTTTTACTGGTTTTTGCTCTGCGGGTGGGTCGTTTTCGTGCTGCGGGGCATTGAAAGTACCGTTTATCACCCTCAAAAATCGGTACAGAAGAGTTAAAGTCCAAATTATCGTACTTTCCATCTGGTATAATAAAGACATACCAGATAAGAAAGGCGGTACATACCATGACCCAGCAGTTCAGATACGTCGGCGGCCACATCGAGGTCTTTTCCGAGAGCGGCGAGTTTCTCTTCTCGGCTGATACCATGCAGGAGGCGTGGGAGGAATTGTCCGCGTAACGCGTACAGTCGCAACGTGCATATGTACAGTTTGCCGAAATAGTGGAATATATACAAATAACTTTTGTAAGTTTGTACAAAATGCAGCTTGCAAAAGTCAGATCTTTCGCATATAATAAAGACAGAACAAGGGAAGCGGAAAGCCTCCCAAACTACTTGCCCTACACTAGGAAAGGAGACGGGGTTACAATGTTGAAGCTGCACACTTTGGCCGAATGGATGCACGGTTTTCTGGATCCGGAACGGCCCTACGGTCTGCCGGAGGATGTCTACAATGATGTGATCCCTTCGGGCGTCCACAATTTCAACCGCAACGATCTTTTTTAAGACCTCTTTTTAACCCTCGCCCCCAGCGCGGCCCGCAAGCCCCGCGCCGGGGGTATTTTTTTGCAATAATGCGGCACGGTGAATCGTACTATATGTAAAGTCTTCCCCCAGAGGGGGAAGGTGGCCGAGCGAAGCGAGGTCGGATGAGGGGCGCACTTGCCGCAGCCACCCACAAATGGGCTATTGCGGGGCATCTGCCCCTCATCAGTCCGCTTCGCGGACAGCTTCCCCCTAGGGGGGAAGCCTTTTCACAAAACTTTCCCTTGTTTTTTTCGTCAAAACGCGGTATCCTATAATAAGTATATTATGCCTTTTAAAAGGAGCTTTTTATGAAACTCATCACCTTTACCGTGCCGTGCTACAACTCGGCCGCTTACATGGATCATTGCATCGAGACCCTGCTTACCGCAGGCGAGGATGCCGAGATCATCCTTGTCGACGACGGCTCCAAGGACGACACCGGCAAAATTGCCGACTCCTACGCCGAAAAATACCCCACCATCGTTCGCGTCATCCATCAGGAGAACGGCGGCCACGGCGAGGGCGTCAACCAGGGCATCCGCAACGCGACGGGCGTCTATTTCAAGGTCGTCGACTCCGACGACTGGCTGGACACCGACGCGCTGCAAAAAGTTCTGGCCGAGCTGCGTGCCCACCTCAACGACGAGCATCCGCTTGATTTGATGATGGCGAACTACGTCTACGAGCACGTTGCCGATAATACGCGCAACATCGTCGATTACAAGGGTATCCTGCCTGAGGGCCGCGTTTTTACCTGGCAGGAGATCGGCAAGTTCCCGCCGAACAAAAACATCCTGATGCACAGTGTCATCTACCGCACCGAGATCCTGCGCCAGAGCGGCATGGAACTGCCCAAGCACACCTTCTACGTTGACAACATCTTTGTGTACCAGCCGCTGCCCCAGGTCAAGACCATCTACTATATGAACCTAGACCTCTACCGCTACTTCATCGGCCGCGAGGATCAGAGCGTCAACGAGGCCAACATGATCAAGCGCGTAGATCAGCAGCTGCGCGTCACCCGCATCATGATGAATGCTGTGGATGTCTACGCCCTGCCGCCGGAGCAGAACAAGCTGCGCGCCTATATGCTGAACTATTTCTCGATGATGATGGCGATTTCCAGCATCTTCCTGACTTTGGACGGCAGCAAGGAAGCGTTGGCCAAGCGCAAGCAGCTGTGGGACGACCTGAAAGCCCACGACGGCCACCTGTACCGCCGCTGCCGTTTCTCGGTAGCCGAGGGCTGCAACCTGCCCGGCTGGCTGGGCAGCAAGATCAGCATTGGCGGCTACCGCATTGCCCAAAAGCTGTTCAAATTTAACTAAAAAGGATTTTTATGCGCAATTACGATGTTATTTTGTTTGACCTGGACGGCACGCTGACCGACTCCGCGCCGGGTATTTTGAACTCGGTACGGTACGCCTGCCGCAAGCTGGGGCTGGAAATGCCCAGCGAAGCCACACTGCGCAAATTTTTGGGGCCGCCGCTGATCGACTCGTTCCGCACACTGGCAGGGTTGAGCGACGCCGAGGCCGACCACGCAGTCAGCGCGTTCCGGGAGTATTTCCCCACGAAAGGCATTTTTGAAAATGAGGTCTATGACGGCGTCCCGGCCCTGCTGGCCGATCTGAAAGCCGCCGGGAAAACCGTCATCATCGCCACCAGCAAGCCCGAGGACTTTGCCAAGCGCATTATGGCGCACTTTGATTTGGCGCAGTACTGCGATTTTGTCTGCGGTGCCACAATGGACGAGACGCGCACCGACAAGGCTGAGGTCATTGCTTACGCGCTGGAAACGGCGGGCATCACTGACAAGAGCCGCGTTGTCATGGTCGGCGACCGCGAGCACGACGTGGTGGGTGCCAAGAAGAACGGTCTGCCGTGTATCGGCGCTGTCTACGGCTACGGCTCTGCCGAAGAGCTGACCGCCGCCGGGGCCACCGCTCTGGCCGACACGGTGGACGAGCTGCACAAACTGCTGCTGGGATAAATCAAATGGGAGACAGCCCGCGCTGTCTCCCGTTTTTTTATTGGTCCCGATCGTTGTAGTAGAGATACCACCCGCGGAAGCCGTACCCGATACCGAGAGCGCCCAGCACCAGCAGCATAGCCGCCTTGTCGGGCCAAAGCGGCATATTCCGGGTGCAGACCCAGACCACCGCCAATGCAAGGCATACAAGCACCGGCAGACCGTAGTGCAGAAATCTCTGCACCCGCAGCCGCTTCGGGTCTCCCTCCACCGCCAGCGCCGATGGATCACACACCTCACACCGCACCCGCAGTATCGGGATATTGCGCACATGGCTCGAATACCGCACGGCCCTGTACTCAATACCGTCCAGCATAAAATGCGGGGTCATGCTCTCCCTGCTTATGGTCACATCTACACCGTTTTCGTCTGCCCACGCCAGCAGCGCCGCCGTAAAGTCCTGCGGCGTGCCGATGGCGGTGTCCGGCGTAAAGGTAAACTGCCGCTTATGCTCGGCAGCCGCCATTTTCCGGTAGTCCTGCACCCAGCCGGTAAACCAGCCGCCCGCCGGGGCAGGGGAGTCCATCCGAGCCAGGCAGTCGTCCACATCCAGCTCTGCCGCCGTTCGGCCGCCGGCGGCCAGCTCCGTGCAGAAGGCTGCGGCCGCTGCCAGCTTTTGCTGCTCGGCCTCCAGCTGTCGGCGCTGGCGTTCAGCAGCCTCGGTCAGCGGCAGTGTACCGCTCAGCACCGCGCGGATATCCTCCACTGGCATATCCAGTGTGCGCAGCACACGAATCAGTTTCAGCGTCCGCACATCGGCATCCGTATAGATACGGTAGTCGTTCTCTGGGTTGCGTGCCGGGGCCAGCAACCCCGCCTGCTCATAGTAGCGGATGTTCCGCGCCGATACGCCCGACGCATCCGCTGTCTGCTTGATGTTCATAACATCACTCTCCTTTCCCGGTCATCGTACACCCTGCACCCACTGGAAGGTCAAGGGTTTTCCCGAAAACAGGCGAAAAATCATAACATTTTAATTTCTACCGTCCGCCCGCCTAGGTTCTCATAAATTCTGTGGGACACCGACAGTACCGTGCGGCCCTCGGACGCCCGGCGCAGGGCTTCCAGTACGCGGGCTTCCGTCTCAGCGTCGAGGTTCGCGGTGATCTCATCCAGCAGCAGTACAGCGGGGTCTGCGGCGGCGGCGCGGGCGATGGACAGCAGCTGCCACTCGCCCTGGGAGAACATCCCCTCGCTGCACACGGTATCGTACCCCCCGGGCATGGCCGCAATGGCTGCGTCGATGCCCGCCAGTTTCGCGGCGTTCTTCGCCATTTCTTCTGTAATTTGCGGGTCGCCCAGCGTGATTTGATCCAGCACCGTGCCGGGCACGCGGGCGAAGTGCTGTTCCACGCAGCTGATGCAGGTGCGGCGCTCGCGATCCGTGATGTCTGCCACATTCACGCCGCCGATTGTAACCGTACCGCTCTCGGGCGGGTACAGCCCCAGCAGCAGCTTGAACACGGTGCTCTTGCCCGCACCGGTGCGGCCCACCAGCGTGACCTGCTCGCCCTGTTTGACGGTCATCGAGAAATCATTCAGCACGTGCTTTTCTCCATAGCCGAAGGTCACGTGGGCCAGTTCCACGTCACCCCGGGCGGCTTTGGTGCGTTTCACGGGGATCGTGCGCTCCGGCTGCGCCAGGAATGCGTCAATGCGCTTGGCGCCCGCCATGGCGGACTGGATGGTCTGGATCTCCATGCCCAAGCTTTCAATGGGCGCAAATATACGCGATATGTAGTTAATAACGGCCACCGAAGTACCAACCGACATGCCAAACAGCGCCAAAACCGTGCCGTTGCCCGACGCCGAGAGCAGCATAACGATACCCACCACCACGGCGTTCAGCGTCAGCACGACGGGGGAGTAGATGGCATCATAGAAATTCGTGCGTTCCATCGCGGAATAGCTGTCTGCAATGCGCTGGTCATAGCGGCGCTCCATGTAAGCTTCCATGCCCAGTGCGCGAATCGTGCGGATGTTGTGCAGCGTCTCGGGCACCTGGCCGGAAACGGCGGCCACAGCGCGGCGGTTGTCCAGCTGGGCGGCCAGCATCCGCTTTTGCACACGGCGGGTGAACACCGCAAACAGTGGCAGCACCAGCAGCAAAATCATCGCCAGGCCGGGATTTTTTACAAAAATGACCACCATGATAGAAATGATGCGGCAGGCGTCCGCCACCATGCTGATGATGCCCGACGTGAACAGTGCCTCCACCGTGTCCACATCGCCGGAGAACCGCGCAGCCACCTCGCCGGGGTTCTGATCCACCAGCGTGGCGGCGGGCAGCCGGGTCAGCTTGTGGGACATTTCCGAGCGCAGCGCGTGGGTCATCTTCTGGCCAAAAACGACCAGCAGACTCTCCTGCGCACTGGATAAAACGCCCTCCAGCGCCAGGCTGGCAAAGTAGGCCAGCACGGCCCAGATCGTCAGCGGCAGGCCCGCCGTCAGACTGTCGATGCAGCGTGCCAGCAGCAGCGGCGGCAGCAGCGACGCCGCAACCGACGCAGCCACGCACAAAATCACGCCAACTGTCAAAAAACAGTGTGCCATGCCCGCCGTGCGCAGGGCGGCAGCCACACCGTTTTTATTGCTCGTTTTCATTTTGCTGCCCTCCTGTCTGGCTTTCGTACAGCTGGCGGTACGCGGGGACCGCCGCCATCAGCTTGTCGTGGGTGCCCACAGTGGTCTTTCCATCCTCCATAAAAACCACCTGCCGCATCTGCGGGAAGTGGTACAGCCGGTGGGAAATCAGGAACACGACTTTATCTTTAGCGTAGGTCTGCAAATTTGCAAACACGGTATCCTCGGTATGGCGGTCCAGCGCCGAGAATGGGTCGTCCAGCACCAACACCGGGCGGGGGTGGGCCAGCGTTCGGGCCAGCGCCAAACGCTGGGCCTGCCCGCCGGAAAGCCACGTACCGCTGGGGCCGATGACGGTATCTCGTCCCTGCTCCATGGCCCGCACCTCGCCGTCAAGCGCGGCGGCGGCCAGATAGGGCGCGATGTCCTGCGCACCGCCGCAGAGGACGTTATTTTTCACGGTGTCGGCGCTCAGCTCTGGGTCATGACCCAGGTAGCCGACCGTGGCGGAGATTTGCCGCGGTGTCAGATTCGAGAACTCTTTGTCCCCGAACTTTGCCGAGCCGCCGTAGGGTGCTTCACACAGGAACACACGCCCCAGCGTGGATTTACCGCAGGCGACCGGACCGGTGATGCCGATGATATCGCCGGGGTGCGCCGTCAGAGTAAGCCCTGCAAAAATCGGCTCGTCGGCGTAGGCGAAGGAGAGGTTTTCCAGCGTCACGGCGGCGGGGGATGGGACCTCCAGCGGGGCCAGCTGCTCCGGCAGCTTCATCAGCGGCTTGATGCGCCGCCAGGAAACTTCGGCTTTTTGGACGGAGTTGAAGAGCTTTGCAACTTTCGATGACTTGACGACCAGTTTCGTGAAGCAGGACAAAAACGTCGTGAACGCGGCAATATTCCAGGCGCACCAACCGGTGCCCAGGACGTTCTTCGCGCCGAACCACAAGATAAACAGCACGCCCGCCTCGGACACAGCCAGGTAGAGCGGCGGCAGCGCCGACTGCCAGACATTGCTGCGCACGGCGGTCCGCTCGTAGTTTTTCAGTACATCCTCGTACCGTTCCTCGCGGGCGGTCTCACAGCCGTAGTTGCGGTAGGTCGCGGCGTTCCGGGCACGATCCAGCGTGGCGGCGCGCAAAGCGCCCGCCGCCTTTTTGTAGGCCGCCCCTTCGCGCTGCACCGGCTTTTTCATCCCAGCGGCGCAGACGTAGGAGACCGGCGTAAACAACAGGCTGAGCAGTGCCAGCCGCCAGTCATACACCAGCAGCATGACGATGTAGCCCACCAGCGCCACGCCGGTGTCGAACACCTCGGTCGTGAATTTGCGCATTCCTTCGACGCAGTCGTCCACATCGGAGATGGCCTTGGTCATCAGCTCGCCCGCGCCCTCTTTTTCCAGTGCGGCGCGGCTCTGGCGCACAAGGTTGGCGTAGAGCACGCCCTTCATCCGGCGGTTGATGTTGTTGGCAAAGCGGCGCACGTAAAACCGCTTAATGAACCGCGCCGCCTGCACCAGCAGCGTGACGAGGATGTAAGCCAGCACAAGCATCGCCATGGCGGGCGCTGCCGCGTTGCCGCCCAGAATGTCGGCCAGGCATTGGGCCAGCCGCCCCTCAAACCAGGGCGCGGCCAGCAGGCCGATGTTGTAGATAAGGCCCGACACCGTGACCAACACCAGCGGCAGCCACTCGATGCGGAAGTAGTCGCCGAATTTGTCCGGGCGGAATTGTTTTTCACGCTTCATCGTCTGTCTTGCACTCCTTTTGGAAATGCGGAAACCCCGCGCGGCTCTCGGTCTTGGACCGATGGTACAGCTTATCCAGCGTTGCCGCAAAGGCAGCGGCCTCGTCGGCGGGCAGCGCGGCGGTCAGGTACTCATAGAACGCCGCCTCGATCTCTGCCTTCGAGGATTTCAGGTTCTCGGCCTTCCCGGTCGGATACAAAAGCTGGCTGCGCCGATCGTTGGGGGCATCTTCGCGGACAAGATAGCCCTTGCCCTCAAGGTTTTTCGTGCGCCTTGCGATGGCCGCCTTGTCGGCGTGCAGCAGCTCGGCCAAGGCCGCCTGGGTGCAGCCGGGGTGGTGGCGCAGGGCGTGGATCAGGTCGATTTCCGCCGTGCCCACACCCTGTTCCCGCAGGGTGCAGAGGACGAGTTTTTCGGCCTCACGCGCAATTTTTGTGATTTTTCGTTCGGTAATGTCCATAGACGCCTCCCGGGCTTCAGAAAGATGTACCTACATCGTTGTACATACAACCATTATAGCCCGGTTTTGCGCCATGTCAATAGAGTGGCGCACAAGGTCTGGATATGGTATACTTAGAACTATAAATCGGAAGTTGTGGAGGGAAGCCAGATGAAAGAAAAGACTTGTCAAACTCGTTGCGGAACGATTCACTATTGGGCAAGCGTATCAAACCCGGATACAATTACTCTTGTTTTTCTGCCAGGATTGACTGCGGATCATCGATTGTTTGATAAGCAAATTCAGTATTTTGAGAACATATATAATGTTATCGTCTGGGATGCGCCGGCACACGCTTCTTCATGGCCGTTTCGGTTTGATTTTGACTTGTTCGATAAGGCAAAATGGCTGAACGATATATTGAACCAAGAAGGAATCACAAGGTCTGTTATTATCGGGCAGTCTATGGGTGGATATGTGGGACAGGCTTATGCACAGCTTTACCCAGACAAAATGACCGGGTTCATCTCCATTGACTCTGCACCGTTGCAACGAAGCTATGTAACGGCAGTTGAAATCTGGCTTTTGAAACGGATGGAACCGGTATACGCTCACTATCCGTGGAAATGGCTCCTGAAATCGGGGTCAGAAGGTGTTGCCACGACTGATTATGGTAGAAACCTCATGCGTGAAATGATGCTGACTTATGACGGCAATCAGATACGCTATGCACAAATTGCCGGACATGGTTACCGTATTTTGGCAACGGCTATGGAAAATGATTTGCCGTATGAGATTAAGTGTCCTGCATTATTGATGTGCGGCACACAAGATCACGCTGGTTCGTGTATACGGTACAACAAAGCATGGCATCGCAATACGAAAATTCCTTTGACATGGATTGAAGGAGCTGGACATAATTCCAACACAGACAGACCCGAACGGGTGAATCGCTTGATAGAGGAATTTATTGCAAATATTTCATAACGAATAAATTCCAGTTTGTAGGGGCAGGGGCGTCGAGGACGCCGCCCCCTACAAGGATACCGTTGTACGAAAGGCGAGGTGCGGCGGCCAGGGGACTGGCCGCCCTGCTTTTTTATTTTCGGGACATACCTCTAAAATTCCTATACCCAAATTGCAAAAAATGTGCTATACTGTTTTCATATATTATGCAAAAGAGGGAATTACCATGTACAAACCCGGTGACGATAAATTGGAAGTCCGCGAACTGCTGGTCAAGGCGTTCGCCAGCGCGTGGGAGGTCGGCGACAAGACCGTTGACCGCGACACCTACATCAATTCCAGCATCAATGTCATTGACTCTTTGCAGGTCGGCCCCGAGATGATCTACGGTGAGGAAGGCCAGGGCCTGCTGGACGCCGAGCTGGACCACCTGCCCGACCTGCTGCGGGCCGACGGCGCATGGGTCTACTACGCCGTGCCCGCCGAGAACTACTTTATCCTGACCTGGATGGAGGACGCCGAGAAGGCCGCCGCCAAGGTCGATTCGCTGAAGGACGAGGACGACAGCCTCGCCTGCATCGTGGATTTGACCCAGGAATGGACCCACACCGAAGAATAACCGCCAAAAACGCCACAAGAGGGGAGGGGAACGCATGAGCCGCGATACGATACGCCTGCCGCACGACGCCTACTGGCTGCTGCAAACGTTGCGCACTGCCGGGCACAGTGCTTACGTGGTGGGCGGCTGCGTGCGCGACAGCCTGCTGGGCCGTATGCCCGGCGACTGGGACATCTGCACCTCCGCCCGGCCCGACGAAATGCAGGCGCTGTTCCACGACCAGCGGATGATCCTGACCGGCGAAAAGCACGGCACGGTCGCCGTCATTTTGCACGGCAAGCCCTACGAAATGACGACCTACCGCTTAGACGGAAGCTACCGCGACCACCGCCACCCCGACAGCGTGCAGTTTGTGGACGATTTGGCCGAGGATCTGGCGCGGCGGGATTTCACCATCAACGCCATGGCCTACGCCCCCGGCGAGGGCATCATTGATTTGTACGGCGGCCGCCGCGATTTGGCGGCAGGCATCGTGCGGTGCGTCGGCACACCTGCCGACCGCTTTGCCGAGGACGCGCTGCGCATTCTGCGGGCACTGCGGTTTTCCGCCAAGCTGGGCTTTGCGCTGGATGCCGCCACCGCCGAAGCTGCTTTCACCGCCCGGGAGACGCTGCACACCGTCAGCGCCGAGCGGCTGTATTCCGAACTGGACGGCCTGCTACTGGCCCCCGGCGCGGGGCAGACTTTGGCACAATACGGCGAGATTTTAGGCGGCGTTGTGCCGGAGATCTTACCCTGCATCGGCTGCACGCAGCCCGGAAAATGGCATTGTTACGACGTTTGGCAGCATTCAGCTGCCGCCGTGGCCGCGCTGGATCTGCGCGGCCAGGACACCCGCGGCGTGCGGGTGCTATGCTGGGCCACCTTTTTACACGACATTGCAAAGCCTTTGTGCCGCAGCGTCGGGCCGGACGGCGCGGCGCATTTCAAGGGGCACAACCAGCGCGGGGCACAGCTGGCGCGGGTCATTCTGCGCCGCTTAAAAGCGCCCGCCTACCTGATTGACGGCGCGGTGGGGCTGATTGCCGTACACGACGCACCGCTGCCTGCCGACGATGCCGGGATTTTAAAATTGCTGAACCGCAACGGCGCGATTTTCCTGCGCCGCCTTTGTGCGCTGAAATACGCTGACCTGGACGCCCACGCCAGGACGCCGGAGGTCGCCGCCCGCCGCGCCGATGTCGAGGCCTTTGAGCACCGCATGGACGAACTTGCCAAGACCGGCTGCTACACCATGCGCCAGCTGACCGTGAACGGCGCGGATTTAATGGATGCCGGCATCCCCGCCGGGCCGGACGTCGGCGCGACCCTGCAAATGTTGCTGACTGCCGTCATGGAAGGAAAACTGCCCAACGAGCGGGAAGCACTGCTGAAAGCGGTGATTTCATGATTTTGGGCGTCGGCATTGACCTGTGTGATGCAGGCCGCATGGAAAAAAGCATCACCCGGCAGAGCTTTCTTGACCATGTGTTTGCCCCCGAAGAACAGGCCCTGCTGGTCGCTTTGGGGGATAAGCACCGGGCCGAGACTGCCGCCGCGAATTTTGCGGCGAAGGAGGCCTTTTTGAAGGCCGCTGGCACCGGCCTGGGCGGCTTTTCCATGCCCGAGCTTGCCGTGCTGCGCCGGGAAAGCGGCGCACCGTACTTTGCCCTGACCGGCGCTGCCGCTGCCTGGGCTGCGGAGCAGGGCGTGACCGTCCATCTCAGCCTGACCCATGAGCGCGGTCTGGCAAATGCGATTGTGATTTTGGAGAAAGTATAGGCGCGGTAGGGGCCGGACATGTCCGGCCCGCAGCCTTTCCGTAAGAAGGAGTTTGCCAACATGCCGCGGGCCAGGCATGCCTGGCCCCTACCGCGCTCTTTCACGGAGGTGACCTATGCCCGGTAAAACCGCGCGCAGCAGCAATCTGGAACTGCTGCGCATCCTGTGTATGCTGCTCATCATCGGCGACCATCTGACCGGGCAGGGCGGCATTGCAGACTATACCACGCTGCCGTCCTCCTTTGCGTTCTGCCTCATCGGCTGCGGGTCGCGCATTGCGTGCAGCGTGTTCATCCTCATCGGTGGGTGGTTTTTGTGCGAACAGCCGTACAAAACACGCCGCCCGCTCTCGCTGTGGCTGTCGCTGTGGCTCTACACGGTGCCTGTCACGCTGCTGTGCAGGCTCGCCGGGCTGGATGTCTCCTTCGGTGCACTGCGGTGGGCGGCGTTCCCGGCCTCGACCCGGCAGCTGTGGTTTATCTCGGACTATCTGCTGCTGTTGCTCTGCGTGCCGCTGCTGAACCGCGTACTGCGCGGCCTGCCGCGCACCGCGCACCGGGGGCTGCTGGCCGTGCTGGCCGTTCCGATGATCCTCTACCCGACGCTTTTCGGCGAGAACGGCATCGTCAGCGACACTGCCTGGATGTTTTTGTATGAGTATCTGCTGGCCGCCTACCTGCGCCGCTATCCCGAAAACCGCCTGGCCCGCCTTTTGCAAAACCGCGCGGCGGCGCTGGCCCTTGGGCTGGGGCTGCCGCTGGTCAACACGGCCATCCGCGCTATGCTGGAAACGCGCGGTCTGACTGACGGCAAAGCGTTCCAGTACGTGGCCTACTACCGCACGGCGCTGGGCGCACTGCCCAACCTGCTGGCCGCGCTGGCGCTGTTCTACCTGTTTAAAAATTTGGATCTCGGCTGTGTGCGGTGGGTCAACGCCCTGTCCGGCACGACGCTGGGCGTTTACATTCTGCATCAGGTGCCCGCGTTCCGCAACTTTTTGTGGAACGGCCTTTTGCAGGCCCAGGCGCACCACGGCTCGGTGGTGTACACGCTGTTCGCGATTTTTGCCGTGTTCTTCGGGTGTGCGGCAGTGGACGCCGTGCGCACCCGGCTGGTGATGCGGCCCTTGGAAAACACCAAGCTGTTTACAGCGCTGTGTGAAAAAGGCGATGCCCTCGCTGCAAAAATCACGGCGGATGATTAAAAAGACCTCCCTCTGCTTATACTTTGAGTAACAAGCAAAGGGAGGTTTTTCTTATGGAAGTCCACCGCGGAGAGGTTTTCTACGCTGACTTAAGCCCGGTCGTCGGGTCCGAGCAAGGGGGCATACGGCCGGTACTTATCATCCAGAATGAGATCGGCAACCGACACAGCCCCACGGTCATTGCGGCAGCCATCACGAGCCGCCAGGACAAAAACCGGCTGCCCACGCATATCAGCGTGCGGGCTGACCGCTGCGGCCTGGCGAAGGACAGCATCATTTTGACCGAGCAGATTCGCACCCTCGACAAGCGCCGCCTGCGGGAGCGGGCAGGTATCATCCCGCCAGACGATATGCGCCGCGTGGATGAAGCGTTAGGGGTATCCATGGGACTGGAAAGCGCGGATGTGCACACGGATACCGGGTATTTTTGAGAGTGTCGGCTAAAGGATAAACGGCAGGCTCCCGGGAGGCAGCTTCCTTTTGGCCGCAAAAGAAAGCTGGCAAAGAAAACTGCCGCTGTTGCGACGTGGTGCGGGGTTGTGAGTCAGGGGCCACAGTTGAGCGAAGCGAAACTGGGGTGGCGAACAATGTTTGCCCCTGTGGGGCAAACAACCGCAAGAGCGGGTTTGCGAAGCAAACTGGCGGCGCTCGTTGTGCGCCGCCAAGCGGGACCCGCGCCTCGGGGGCGGCGTCCTCGACACCCCGCCTCTTTCCCTTATCGCCCTTTTACGGCAAAAAGTTCGCCGCCACCGGGGCCAGTATCGCGGTCATGATACCCGCAACCGCAATCGCAAGCCCGCTCATGGCGCCCTCGATCTCGCCCATCTGCAGGGCCTTGCTCGTGCCGATGGCGTGGGCCGAGGTGCCCAGCGCCAGCCCCTTGGCCAGCGGGTCTGTAATATGGCAGATCCTGCACACCGTCTCGCCCAGCAGGCTGCCCACGATGCCGGTCAGGATGATGACCGCCCCGGCCAGCGCGGCTGTGCCGCCCAGCGTTTCGGCCACATCCATGCCGATGGCTGTCGTGACCGACTTGGGCAGAAAGCTCACGGCATGGCTGCGCTCGATTCTCAGCACCCACGCCATCGCCAGCACGCTGCCCAGGCTCGTCAGCACACCCGCCGCAATGGCCGCAAAGATCGCGGCCAGGTTCTTTTCCAGCAGCTCCCATTTTTCATACAGGGGGATCGCCAGGCTGACCGTGGCGGGCATCAGCAGCCAGCTGATGGGCTGGGCGCTGGATTTATAGTCGGCGTAGGGCACGCCGAAGCAGCTTAAAAACACGATGACGAAGATACTGCCCATCAGCAGGGGATTGAACAGTGCCTTGCCGGTCTTGCGGTTGACCCAGACGCCCGCCGCGTAGGCCGCCAGCGTCGCCAGCACGCCCCAGCTGCCGCATTGCTGCAAAAACTCAGCCATTTTTATGCTCCTTTCCACCTGCGCATTTCTGCGCCACCATGCCGGTAACTGCCATGACCAGCGCCGTGATCGGTACGATGGCCAGCACGGCGGGCAGCAGCAGATTGATAAGCTGGCTGCCCAGCTCCATAACACCGGCCGCCGCCGGGACGAACAGCAGCGGGAAGATGCCGGTCAAAAACAGCCCGGTCTCCCGCACCTGGTCGAGCTTGAGCACGCCTGTTTTCAGCGCCGCGACCATCAGCAAAAGGCCGTACACGCTGGCCGGGATGGGCAGCGGCAGCACCACCGCCAGAATCTCGCCCGCCAGGCAGAACGCCGTGATGCGGGCAAACTGGAAAATATACTTCACCTTATTAGACCCTCTTTTTACAAAATTCCTGTACATCATACCACACCGCCCCATTTTCGACAAGTTGTACATTGTATGAAAAGCGTCCACTTTTTCCCACCTGTGTTGTAGGATTCGGCACTTGTATTTTGAAAACGATTGTGGTATACTAACCGCAAACACAAGATTTTTTACTCGAAAAGAGGTTTTGACCATGTCTTTACTGAAAAAGCTGGCCGGTTTGGCCGTGGGCGCCGCTGCTGTGGGCGCTGCCGTTTATGTTCTGCAGAACCGTGAGCATCACGACGACGAGTACGAGCATATTTGGGGTTCGGAGGACGAGGTCGAGCCTGAGACCGATTCCGCCGAGCCCGCTGACGATGCGTCCGCTGTGGCTGAACCCGCCCCCGCCGCCGCACCTGAAGAACCTGCCGTTCCCGCCGAGGAGGAAAAGCCCGAGGAACCCGCGGAAGTTGAAGAGACCCCCGCCCCGAAGGTTGCCGACTACGACACCCCCAACGTGAACCCGGTCGAGCTGGGCCACACGGAGACCCCCCGCACGGCGGACGGCAAGATCGACCCCACCCAGATCGTTGACCCCGCTGTGGCAGGCGACTGGGAGGAGCAGGGCTGCAAGGGCTGATACACCAAACGCGCAAGGCGCATCTTTGTTTGTAATGGCAAAGGTGCGCCTTTTTGTATTTGTTGCTGCGGGATCGCGCCGCGGCGGGCAGGGGACTGCCCGCCCTACACAAGTGCCACGGCCGTAGGGCGGCCAGTCCTCTGGCCGCCGCACCGTAGCCGCAATTTCCGCGCACAAATGTCCGTGATTTTACTACAAAAACGCTTTACAACTTTACTGCGCTAAAGTATAATAGAATTTGTATTGGACCAGAGAGGTAGGAACGTTATGGAAATCGAACTCAAGAGCTTCACCCCCGCCGAGCAGGCGACTTTCCGCCTGCGTGCCCTGTACGAGGGCGCAGGCTACCGCAAGTACCGCGCATCCCGGTTTGAGGAATACGCCCTCTACCAGGAGTATCAGCGCTTCCTGCCGGATTCCCAGGTCATCACCTTCACCGACCTGGACGGCAAGCTGCGCGCCATCAAGCCCGATGTGACGCTGTCCATCGCCAAGACGGCCCAGCCCGCAGCGGGGGAGTGCAAGCGCTTTTATTATAATGAAGAAGTCTGCCGCCCCAGCCGCGAGAGCCACACCTTCCAGACCATCCACCAGATGGGTCTGGAGAGCATGGGCGCAGTAGATGCCGACGAGCAGGCCGCCGTGGTGCGGCTGGCCCTGCAAAGCCTGGCCGCACTGGATGTGCCCACCGTGCTGGAAGTCAGCCACATGGGCTACCTGACCGGCCTGTTGGACGCGTTGAACGTCCCCGCCGAGGCGCGGGCCAAACTGCTGGACTTCCTGCGTGCCAAAAACGCCCACGAACTGCGCACCGCTGCGCTGGATACCGGGCTGGACGACACCGCAGCCGCCGCACTGACCGGACTGCTTGACCTGCACGGCCCTCTGGGCGCGACGCTGACGAAAGCCCGCGACGCTTGCCTGTGCGACGCCCAGCGCAACGCCCTGGAAGAATTGCAGGTCCTGCAGAACGCCCTGGGCGAGGATGGCCGCGGCACCCAGCTGGATCTGAGCATGGCGGACGAGATGGAATATTACAACGGCCTTGTGTTCACCGGGTACGTGGCGGGCATCCCCCGCGCGGTGCTCAAGGGCGGCCGCTACGACTACCTGATGCAGCGCTTCACCCCCGGCGCGAACGCCATCGGCTTTGCGATGTACTTGGACGAACTGGAACGCCTGGCCGCGCCGCTGCCCCCGGTACAGCAGCAGGGCGGCGAAAAGACCTGGCTGAATATTGCGCTGCCGAAGGGCCGCTTGGGCGACAAGGCCTACAAGCTGCTGGCGGGTGCCGGGTACAGCGCCACCGAGGATTACAACGACACCCGCAGGCTGGTGGTGGAAAATCCCGACGCCTGCGTGCGGTACTTCCTCGTCAAGCCCAGCGACGTCGCCATTTACGTGGAGCACGGCGCGGCGGATATCGGTATCGTGGGCAAGGATATCCTGACCGAGTCCGGCGCGGATGTGTATGAACTGCTGGATACCGGCATGGGCAAATGCCGTATGTGCGTGGCTGGCCCCGCGAACTTTGCCGACGACGAAAGCCGTGCTTTGCGCGTTGCTACAAAGTTTGTCAACATTGCCCGCGACCACTACGAGCGCCGGGGCCGCGACATTGACATTATTAAATTGAACGGCTCCATTGAGCTGGCCCCGATTTTGGGCCTGTCCGACGTCATCGTCGATATCGTCGAGACCGTTACGTGAAAATGACCTGACCGTGATTGAGGAGTTCATGCCGATCTCGGCGCGGTTTATCGCCAACAAGGCGAGCTACAAGTTCAAATACGCCCAGCTGACCGAGCTGCTGAATAAAATGAAGGAGGCTCTTGCAAAATGATCCGTCTGTATGACTTTGATGAGGTACGCCCCGAGGAAATTTTGAACCGTGATATCCGCGCCGAAGCCGACGTGGAAGCCACCGTCGACGCCATCATCGCGGATGTCCGCGCCCGAGGTGATGCCGCTTTGATCGAGTACGCCGCCAAGTTCGACCACGCCGAGCTGACCGACGTCCGCGTCAGCCAAGAGGAGATTGACGAGGCCTTTGCCGAGCTGGAAAAGACCGACCCGGAGTTCATCACAACGCTGAAGATGGCCGCTGAGAACATCCGCCACTTCCACGAGCAGCAGTTGCACAAAAATTTTGTCGTCAACGACAAGCCCGGCATTGTGTTGGGGCAGAAGTACACCCCCATCCAGCGGGCGGGCGTCTACGTGCCGGGCGGCACAGCGGCGTACCCCTCCACCGTTTTGATGGATGTCATCCCCGCCAAGGTCGCGGGCGTCAAGCAGATCGTCATGATGACCCCTGCGGG